>ERZ857998.40-NODE-40-length-191483-cov-23.234757_pt1 | contig 191483 bp, 153 predicted proteins | sample MGYA00519954_ERZ857998 | MGnify/ENA primary metagenome ERZ857998 (study PRJEB31778, sample SAMEA3449424) | human gut metagenome | biome: human gut; feature: human-associated habitat; material: faeces | place: United Kingdom | collected 2010/2012 ...
GAGCGCAACCTTGCCAAGGTTGAGGTAGCGGGTTCGAGCCCCGTATACCGCTCCACTTAAAAAAAAGAATGAACCCTGCGTTCATTTTTTTTATATATAAAGCATATACTTTTGTGTATGCGACATAAGGCGCCATAGCCAAGCGGTAAGGCAGAGGTCTGCAAAACCTTCATCCCCGGTCCGATTCCGGGTGGCGCCTCCAAAAATAAAGACCAACCCAAACGGGTTGGTCTTTATTTTTGGAAGTTCCACCCCATTTCGGACGTTTCGCTTTTATGCGAAATCCGGTTCGCAAATCCGCCGCAGAGCGCGAACCGCTTGCGAGGTCGCGGCAAGGCGAGATTTCCTGCCCGCAGGGCAAACTTCCGGGTGGGGTGCTTTGTATTTCGGATAAGGCTGATAAGCATGATAAAGTATCATTTTTTAATAACAAAAGATCTTATTTGACAAGTCATAAATTTTATGATATATTTTGTTTAGTCTGAAATCAAATGTGTTTTATACGGCGCAAGCCTATTGCCGGATGTCTGCTTTGTTGCGGATTACAAAAGAAAAAATAGATGTCTTTGTCAAACATTTTTTTAAAATAAAAGTTGTAAAAACAGGAGTGATATAACTATGGAACATGGTATCTTAATATTTGTTGCACTGGTGGTATGTGCTGTTGGCATCTTGCTATATTACTTGCTTAGAAATCCTTTTAAATATCCTTATTTCGATTATACATTTGATGTTTCAGGAAAGCGTAATGTTGATATAAGAGATTATATAGATAAATTTATTTGTATACAGGAAAACTGGGAACACTTATATTCTCATAATTTGTATATACAAAAATGGAAATTAAGCTCCTTACGATATCTTGAAAGTTGCAGATTAAAAAATTTAAGGCAAAAACAGTATAATAAAATATTAGATGACGCACATGCTTTTCAATTTTTTACAATGCGTAAACAAACCCGATATGTACAAAAAAACTATGTTAAGACAGCATATAAAGTTGATGTTGAGGACAATTATTGTTTTGTTGATTGGGAATGGCTTGAAAACAGATATAAAATGTTGGAAAAAATAGGATTTGAATCAACTCTGAAAGAATATAACAGTCAAAATCAGCGTAGTTTGATGACAAAAAATTTGAGACAGCAAATAATAGAGAGAGACAATTACACCTGTCAGGTGTGCGGTAAAAAAATGTTTGACGGAGTTGGTTTACAGGTGGATCATATTATTCCGATAGCAAAAGGCGGAAAGACCATTCCTTCAAACTTACAAGTTCTTTGCAGTAAATGTAACTCTCGAAAAGGGGCAAGGTAATTGCTTTAAGACGGAAAATATAACAAAATCTTGACTATTTATCATTGATTTTTGCAGCCAGTCGATAGTCAACCTCGGTTGCATAATCAAATCTCTCCGAAAAGTTGACTTTTGCCGAGAGAACTGCTATAATAATAAATATTATAAAAATGTACAGAGGAGTTTCCGATGAAAAATATAATTCTTACGGGCGACCGCCCGACGGGACGGTTGCATTTGGGGCACTATGTCGGTTCGCTCAAAAAGAGAGTGGAACTTCAAAATTCGGGGCAGTTTGATGAGATAAATATTCTTATTGCGGACGATCAGGCGTTGACGGACAACGCCGATAACCCGGGAAAAATCAGGGAAAACATCATCAATGTCGTGCTTGATTATCTTTCGGTCGGCATTGACCCGACAAAATCGACGATATGCGTGCAGTCCTCTCTGCCTGCGCTTCACGCGTTGACTTTTTATTATCTTAACCTTGTAACGACGGCAAGATTGTCGAGGAATCCGACGGTCAAAGCGGAAATACAGATGCGCGGATTCGCGGACGAGGGTTTGCCTGCGGGCTTTTTCACTTATCCCGTTTCGCAGGCGGCGGACATAACGGCGTTCAACGCAACGGTTGTTCCCGTCGGAGAAGACCAACTTCCCATGCTTGAACAAACGCGTGAAATAGTGGAAAAATTCAACAGGATATACGGAGAAACGCTCGTAATGCCCAAAGCCATGATTCCGGAAAACGAGACGCAGCGCAGACTGCCCGGCGTGGACGGCAAAGCAAAAATGAGCAAATCTCTCGGCAACTGCATCTATCTTTCCGACACAGCGGCGACGGTTAAAAAACAAATCAACGGAAAGATGTATACCGACCCTCTGCATTTGCAGATAAGCGATCCCGGACATATAGAGGGGAATGTCGTGTTTACTTACCTTGACGCATTCTGCACGGACGCTCATTTTGCGGAGTATTTGCCCGAATATGCAAATCTTGAAGAGATGAAAGACCATTACCGCCGAGGCGGTCTCGGCGACGGAACCTGCAAAAAGTTCCTGTTGAATGTGCTGGAAGAGACGTTGAGCCCGATAAGAGCGGAGCGCGCAAAATGGGAAAACGACATAGACGCCGTTTACGATATTATTCGCGAAAGCACGGCAAACGCGGTTGAAAAAACGAACGAAACGCTTGCCCGTGTCCGCAAAGCGATGAAAATAGACTATTTTGCGGATCGTTCCATCGTAAAAGAATGGGGAGCGCTTCTTAAAAAAGCGAAACAATGATCGGAAAACGAAAGAATAATGTTCTTCAATAAAAAGTATCGTTGATTTAATAATTAAACTGTATGAGGAAGAGGGGAATGTAAAAAAAAGCAAATTTTTTACATTTCCCCTTTTGTCTTATCAGTTAAAAACAACCGCGTCGGAAAACCCGACGCGGTTGTTTTGTTCAAATGTAATATCAGTCGTCTGTAATATCAGTCGTCGCTGCCGGGAACTCTGCCGCAGCACTTTTTGTACTTTTTGCCGCTTCCGCAGGGACAGGGATCGTTTCTGCCCACTTTTTCGGCTGCGGTCTTGACTTTCGGCTTCGCCTTTTCCGTGCCCGCGTTCATCGCTTCCGCCGTGCCCGCCGCGCTTTCTTTCGCGACACGCTGACGCTTAACTTCTTCGCCCGTTCTTATGCGAACAAGAAGCAGGTCTCTGACAGTGTCACGCTTGATTTCCGAAACAACGCCTTCAAACATTTCGTCCGCCGCAAATCTGTATTCGACAAGCGGGTCTTTGTTTGCATATGAACGTGTGGAGACCGTCTGGCGCAGGTCGTCCATGGCATCGATGTTGTCCATCCAGTTCTTGTCAACGTTGTGCAGAAGTATCACGCGCTCTATCTCTCTCATCTTTTCGGGCGTGTTTGCCTGTTCGCTGACTTTGAGTCCGAGATTTATCTTTTCGATGAGTTTTTCTTTGATGTCCGCTTCTTTAAGGCTGTGAAGGTCTTCGTCGGAAAGCGCTTCTATTTCTCTTGAAAGAAGCGCCCCGGGGAACTCTTCTGTAAACGCCGTCAAATTCCATTCGTGCGCCTTGTCGGAATTGCAGAACTGCGAAACCGCTTCATCCGCGATGTCCTCGACCATGTGCGCGATATAATCGTGCAGGTCGTTGCCGTCAAGCACAAGCCTGCGCTGTTCGTATATGAGTTGGCGCTGTCTGTTGATGATATCGTCGTATTCAAGCGTTCTCTTTCTGCGCGCAAAGTTGTTGCTTTCAACTTTCTTCTGCGCGTTTTCGATGGTGTTCGAAAGGATTTTTGCTTCTATCGGCTGATCCTCGGGAATGTTGAATCTCTCGGAGATCATCGCAAGTCTGTCGCCCGCGAAAAGGCGGAGCAGATCGTCTTCAAACGAAACGTAGAAGCAACTTTCTCCGGGGTCGCCCTGACGTCCCGCACGGCCGCGAAGCTGATTGTCTATACGTCTGGACTCGTGTCTTTCCGTACCTATAATGCAAAGACCGCCCGCGTTTTTAACGACTTCCGCTTCTTTGTCAACTTCCTTTTTGAAGTTGTCGTAAAGTTCGGTATATCTGCGTCTTGCTTCCAGTATTTTCTCGTCGTCGGTTTCCGCAAACGAGGTCGAAGCAACGATGTATTCGTGCTCGAACTCCTCTTTTTCCATTTGCTTCTTTGCCATGTATTCCGCGTTACCGCCAAGCGTGATATCCGTTCCGCGCCCCGCCATGTTTGTCGCTATCGTAACCGCGCCCTCGCGTCCCGCCTGTGCGATTATCGCCGCTTCTTTTTCATGGTACTTCGCGTTCAGAACGTTATGCTCGATGCCTTCGCGTTTGAGAAGTTTGCTCAGTATCTCGGATTTTTCTATCGTAACCGTGCCTATAAGCACAGGCTGACCCTTTGCGTGAACTTCCTTGACCTTTTCCACAACGGCTTTGAATTTGCCGACTTCGCTTTTGTAGACCTTGTCGTTGAGGTCTTTTCTTATCATCGGGCGGTTTGTAGGAATTTCGATAACGTCAAGTCCGTATATCTGTCTGAACTCGTCCTCTTCCGTCAGCGCCGTACCGGTCATGCCCGAAAGTTTTTTGTAAAGCCTGAAAAGATTCTGGAATGTTATCGTGGCAAGCGTTTTGGATTCGTTTTCTATCTTGACGCCCTCTTTTGCCTCTATCGCCTGATGCAGACCGTTGGAGTAACGTCTGCCGAACATCATACGACCCGTGAATTCGTCAACGATGATAACTTCGCCGTCTTTGACAACGTAGTCAATGTCGCGCTTCATCGTTCCGTATGCTTTAAGCGCCTGATTTATATAGTGTTGAAGTCCTACGTTTTCGATATCAGCAAGGTTTTCTATGCCAAACGCTTTCTGCGCTTTTTCAACTCCCGAAGCCGTCAAAACCGCATTCTTGTTCTTTTCGTCCACAACATAGTCGCCGTCAACGTCGTCGTAATTTTCCTTGCTTTCCATTTCCTTTACAACGTATTTGCGCAGTCCGCGAACAAAGGCGTTCGCTTTCTGATACATTTCGTCGGATTCTTCTCCGTGACCTGAAATGATAAGCGGCGTTCTTGCCTCGTCTATGAGTATGGAGTCCACCTCGTCCACGATGGCGAACGCCTGCCCGCGCTGAACCATGTTTTCTTTGTAGATAACCATGTTGTCACGCAGGTAGTCAAAGCCTATCTCGTTGTTTGTGCCGTAGGTTATGTCCGCCGCATAGGCTTTTCTTCTCTGGTCGTTGTCAAGTCCGTGAACGATAAGTCCTACGTCAAGTCCGAGGAATCTGTGTATCTTACCCATCCACTCGCTGTCGCGCTGTGCTAAGTAATCGTTTACGGTAACGATATGAACGCCGTTGCCCGTCAGCGCATTCAGGTATGCGGGAAGCGTTGCCACCAGCGTTTTGCCTTCGCCCGTTTTCATCTCCGCTATTCTGCCCTGGTGGAGTACGATGCCGCCGACCAACTGGCAGTCGAAGTGTCTCATGCCGAGCACTCTGCGGGACGCTTCGCGAACAGTGGCAAATGCTTCGGGAAGAATGTCGTCAAGCGTTTCTCCGTCCGCAAGTCTTTTCTTGAATATATCCGTTTTACCGCGAAGTTCTTCGTCGGAAAGCGCCTTGAATTCAGGCTCCAACGCGTTTATCTTCGCAACTGTCGGATTGATCTTTTTCAGTTCACGCGAACTGTGCGTGCCGAAAACCGATTCAAAAAGTCCCATTATTTGACCTCACATAAAAGATGTTTTTTCATATTGGAAAATGGGTATAAAATCCCATCTTGATAATTATAGCATACTTCTTTCGAAAAATCTACCGTTTTTATAAAATATACTGAAAAAAAACAAATTCGCCTTGATGCGTCGTCAAAAAAATTGCCGAGAGCCGAAAAAAGACTCTTTCGCGTGTTGATTTCTTCGAAAATGTGTGCTACAATGTAAAATAGAATATTATATATATTTATATACGGAAAAAAATGATTGAAAAAAGGGCGGATTTGCCCGAAAAAGAGGAAAAAGAAAAGAGGAAACTACGTGGTATCAAAGGTCAGAGCGGTCGGACTGAACGGGCTTGACGGTTATGCCATCGAGGTTGAGACCGATGTTTCGAGAAGCGCGGACGAAACAAAAATAGATATTGTCGGGTTACCCGACAACGCCGTTCGCGAGGCGAAAGAGAGACTTCGCGCCGCTCTCAAAAACAGCGGCTACGGCATAGAGGGCTTTTGCGTTACGATAAATCTTGCGCCCGCGGACGTAAAAAAAGAGGGTTCGGTTTACGACCTTGCGATGATTCTCGGAGTTCTGACTTCCGCGGAAGTCATTCCCGCCGTCAGCCCGAAAAAATGTTTTATCGGCGAGATTTCTCTTTCGGGCGATGTCAGACCGTGCTCCGGCGTGCTTGCCGGCACCATAGTTGCAAAGCAACTCGGCTTTGAAGAGATTTTTGTTCCGCTTGCCAATGCGTCCGAAGCGGCGTGCATAGGCGGCATAACCACTTATGCCGTGACGAACATAAAAGACCTTGTTTCGCATCTTCGGGGACAGATATCCCTTGCAAAAGCCGAACATCGCCCCGTTAAGACCGATGATGCTCCCGCGCTTGATTTTTCCGATATAGTCGGGCAGCACGCAGCAAAACGCGCTTGCGAAATTGCCGCGGCGGGCGGTCACAATATGCTCTTCATAGGCCCTCCGGGAACGGGTAAATCGATGCTTGCAAAAGCGCTTCCCGGGATACTTCCCGAAATGTCCGAAGAGGAAATAATCGGGTCGAGCCGCATTTATTCCGTTGCGGGAAAACTGACAGACGAAAAACCTCTTGTGACAAGGCGTCCGTTCGTTACCACCAATCAGAGCGTTTCCGTGCCCGCTATGACGGGCGGCGGGTCAAACCCCGTGCCGGGGCTTGTGTCTCTGGCGCATAACGGCGTTTTGTTCCTTGACGAGGTGGCGGAGTTCCCTCCCAAAGTTCTTGACTGCCTGCGTCAGCCGCTTGAAGACGGAACCGTGAGCATAAGCCGTGTTCGCGGCACGGTCGCATATCCCGCATCTTTTATGCTTATTTGCGCCATGAACCCGTGTCCGTGCGGCAGATACGGTCAGCCCGAGCTCAAATGCACCTGCACAAAAGCGCAGATAGACAGATATATGCACCGCATTTCGGGACCTCTTCTCGACAGGATAGATTTGCAGGTCGAACTGCCGACAGTTCCCGTCAAAGACCTGAAAAACCGCGCGAAAGCGGAAAGTTCGGCAAGCATAAAAAAGCGTGTCGATGCGGCAAGAGCAAGGCAGAGGGAAAGATATGCCGAGTTCGGTATTCCGTGCAATGCAAAACTGACGCCCGGTTTAATAAGGGATATTTGCCAAAAACAAATGACTGCGGACGCGGACAACCTTTTGACGGGCGTGTTTGAAAAGGGCTTTTTGTCAATGCGTTCCTATGACAAACTGATAAGAATAGCGCAGACCGTTGCCGACCTCGAGGGCAGCGACTCAATAGAAAAAAAACATATATCGGAAGCGGTCTATTTCCGCTCACTCGATAAAAAATACTTCAATAAATAAGGAAAAAACAGATGAAAATATCCGTTTTGGACAGAGATGCGATAGGCAAGGACATCGACATCTCGGGCTTTGAAAAATTCGGAAACGTGACGGTTCACGACAGGACCGTTGCCGCAGACGCGGTTAAAAATATCGGAGACGCGGACATTGCGGTGACAAACAAAGTCAGGCTTTCCGCGGAAATACTTGCTGCCGCTCCGAATCTGAAATTTATCGCGGAAGCGGCGACGGGCGTCGATAACATAGACACGGCGTTCTGTCTCGAACACGGCATAGGCGTGGCGAACGTTCCCGCCTATTCGACTTCTTCCGTGGCGCAGGTAACGGTCTCCCTTGCCTGCATGATGATGACAAAACTTGACGTTTTTTGCGATTTCTGCCGCTCGGGCGAATATACGGCGGCGGGTCTGCCGAACCGCCTTGTTCCGCCGTTCGACGAATTTGACGGAAAAACGTGGGGCATAATCGGTTACGGCAATATCGGCAAAAAGGTTGCGGATATCGCGCGCGCTTTCGGTTGCCGTGTTATCGCGTATACGCGCACTCCGAAGCCCGATGTCGAATGCGTGGAACTTGACAGTTTACTCGGCGAGAGCGATATCATATCCGTGCATTGCCCGCTGACCGACGCGACAAGAGGGCTTATCGGCAGAGAAGAATATTCGAAAATGAAGAAAAATCCGTTGCTTATAAACGTTGCGCGCGGGGCGGTGCTTGATAACGACGCAACGGTTGAGGCTGTTCTGAACGGCGTTCTCGGCGGCTTTGCTTCCGATGTTTATGACAAAGAGCCGTTCCCCGCAGACCACCCGTATGTAAAGATAAAGGACATGAAAAACGTGTGTTTCACACCTCATATCGCGTGGGCTTCCGTTCAGGCGAGAACACGGCTCGTTGCCGAAATGGAAAAGAACGTTGCCGCGTTTCTGAACGGAGAAAAACGGAACAGAGTGGTATAAAATGGAACTGACTTCGATGAAAGAACTCCGCCCGCTTATGGAAAAGCACGGTTTTTCGTTTTCCAAAACGCTCGGACAGAACTTTCTTATAAATCCCGATGTTCCCGTGCGCATTGCCGAAAACGCGGGGCTTGACGAAAATACAACGGTCATTGAAATAGGTCCCGGCGTGGGTTGTCTGACAAAGGAACTTTCCGCTCGGGCAAAGGAAGTTTTTGCGATAGAAATAGACCAAAGACTTATCCCCGTGCTTGCCGAAACGCTTGCCGACTGCGACAACGTGACGGTTATAAACAAGGATGTTCTGAAAACGGATCTTTCCGCGCTTTGCGAGGGAAAAGAACGTGTCTGTGTCTGCGCAAATCTGCCGTATTACATAACCACACCGATAATAATGGCGCTTCTCGAACAGCGGCTTCCGCTTTCGCGTATAACCGTTATGATACAAAAAGAGGTCGCGCAGAGATTTTCCGCAAAACCGGGAAAAAAGGAATACGGTGCGATCACCGCGGCAATAAACTGGTATGCGAGACCGAAAACGCTTTTTACGGTTTCGCCCGGCTGTTTTATGCCCGCACCGAAGGTCGAATCAAGCGTTATCGCTCTTGACCTTGTTCCTCCTCCGGTTGAAGTGAAAGACGAAAAGTTTATGTTTTTGCTTATCTCCGCAGGTTTTGAACAGCGCAGAAAAACGCTTGTGAACGCGCTTTCCGCAAAAACGGGAATACCAAAGACCGAGATAGAAAAAGCGGTGACGGACTGCGGCTTTGAGCCCACGGTTCGCGCCGAGAGACTTTCCGTGACGGATTTTGCGGCATTGTCGGACAGACTGATAACACAGTAAAGTGAAAGGAACGGTTGATATGACTGTTTGCGAGGACTTTTACGGAAGAATAAATGCTTTCGTTACAAAAAAACTCGACGGATATACCCCCGCGCCGACCTCGGGCAAGGTCATTCACGACACTATATGGGGTTCGGTGCTGTATAACGGATGGGAGATACAGATAATCGACTCTCCTCTTTTTCAGCGTCTGCGCGACATTCGTCAACTCGGACGCGCCGAAACAACATATCCGTCCGCACACCATACGCGCTTTGAACATTCGCTCGGAACGACCGCCATCGCGTCGCGAATGATAGATAAACTTGCCGAGCGCAGCGCGGGACTTGAAATAACGCAAAGGGACAGGAACAAGGTGCGCCTTGCCGCGCTTCTGCATGATGTGGGGCATTGCTTTTACTCACATCTTTCCGAGAATGTTTACGGAAACACAGAGCCGTTTTTACAGGTCAGAGCGGACTTAGAAAAAGACCTCGACGAGGGAATACATCCGAAACCGCACGAACTTTTTTCGTATATGATAATACGTTCCGAAGCGTTTCTGACATTTTTTGCCGAACATGTGGACTATCCCGAAAAGGGTGACAGGGAGAGCTGCCGTGCTCTTTTGAAAGAATGTGCGAACATGGTCGTGGGACAGATGAACAGGACGTGCGACGAGAACGGAAACACGGTTGTTTATGCGTTTATGACGCAGATATTGAACGGCGATTTCGACGCCGACAAACTCGACTACACCCAGCGCGACAGTTATACTTCGGGCATTGCCCTGACCTATGGCATAGAGCGTTTCCTGATGAAAATAGTTCTCTGCAAGATTCAAAAGGACTCCGAAACGCGGTACGAACTTGCGATAAGTTCCGATGCGGTCACAACGGTGGAAGAACTTATATTCAACCGCAATATGCTTTATGTTTATATGTACCGCCATCAGAAAGTTCTTGCGGCGGAAGCGGCTGTTCGCGACGTTATACACGGCATGGTCGCCTGCGGTATTCTTTCGCACCCGTGCGATTTTCTTGAATTTACCGACGACAGGATAGCGACGCTTGACACCTGCGACCTTGTGCCGTATCCCGACATCGCGCCCAACAGAACTCTCGGCGACATGATACGGCTTATCAACCGCCGCGCGCTGCCGAAACGCGCGTTTGAACTTCGAGGGTCGGACATCGAGGTTATTTCCGCAGACGAGCTCCGCCGCGAATTTACGGATAAAACGCTGAAAGCCATTGAAAGCGGTATATCGGAAAACGAAAAAATAGCGGCGCTTAAAAATTTTGCGGATGAGTATACGGAAAATTACAGCGACGACGAACTTGTTTTTGCCGCGCTGAAAAAACTTTCGAAACGTCTCGGTTTCGCCGACTACGACGGTTACATGACCTTGCGCGAAAAACTTTTCGAAAGACTTCGCGACGAATATGAAAAAGACGGCAAAAAAGCCCTTTTCGATGTCTTCGACATTCACATCGTGTTCCCGCCGCTTTCGAGCGGAAAGACGGAATTTCTCGTTCTGCGGCGCGGAAGCCTGACCCCCGAAATAAACCGATTTGAGTATATAGGAACATGGTCGCGGGCGTTCAATGCCTCCAACTATCGGGGTTATGTTTTTGTTTCATCTGCGGTGGAAAGAGCATTTGCGGGCGCGGTCTGCACAGAATTCTTCGGCGAATACGGCGACGGCGTTCATATAAAAGAAAAAACCGACGAACATCAAACGGAGGAACGGTTATGAGAATAGATAAAATAAATTATTATCTTGACATTGCACAGACCGTGGCGGAAAGAGCGACGTGCATGAGACGGCGTTTCGGCTCGGTCATCGTTAAAAACGACGCGATAATCAGTACCGGTTACAACGGCGCGCCGAGAGGCAGAGCGAACTGCACCGATCTCGGATATTGCCTTCGCGAGAAGTTTTCCATTCCCACGGGCACACGCTATGAACTTTGCCGCTCCGTGCATGCGGAAGCGAACGCCATAATAAACGCAGACAGAGAAAAAATGATAGGCTCAACGCTTTATCTTGCCTGTCTCGGCAACGACGGCAGCGCCGTGCCCGGAACGGACAGTTGCATGATGTGCAAGCGCATGGTCATCAACGCGGGTATTTCGGAAGTCTATGTCCGAGACACCGCAACGGAGTTCCGCCGCATAGACGTAAACGATTGGATTTTGAACGACGATTCGCTCTCCGTGCGCGAAAGCGGCTATTGATTTTAAGTTGTCGCAGTCCATTCACGGTTTGTGACTCTGCGTTTCGAAAACCGTCGCTTTGCGCGAAAAGGCTCGACCACAATATATAGTGTTCGAAAAATTTCGTACCGACTGCGGACGGAAAAATTTTTCGGAATTATACTGTATTCGGTTTTGAGAAAAAAAATGATTTTTCGGGCGGACAAGCGGAAAAATTCGTTAAATATTACCTGAAAAAGTTTTTTACGTTTTTCACCGACTTTGTTGATAACTCTGTTGAAAAGGTGGAAAACTCGCTTAAAAACAGAACTTTTTTCGTGTTGACCGAAAAAATACGACAGAAAAAAAATTTTTTTGACATATTGACACAAGATATCGGAGTTTGGCATGGAACTGAAAAAAATTCTCGACGCGCTTTCCGAAAACGGGCTTTTGCGCGGCGAATATGAAAAATTCGGAAATATCGGGGTTTTGTCCGTCGGTTGCGATTCACGCAAGGTGACAAAAGGACAACTCTTCTTTATCAAGGGCGCGGGTTTTCGCGAAGAATTTCTTGTTTCCGCGCTCGAAAAAGGCTGTTGCGCCGTTATCGGAGAAGAAGAAAGAACTCTTTCCGTTCCGTATATCCGCGTCAGCGATGTCCGTGCCTCCATGCCCGTTTGCGCAAACGTCTTTTACGATCATCCCGCATCAAAATTTCCGCTTGTCGGAATAACCGGCACAAAGGGAAAAACAACGTGCGCGTATATGCTCCGTAACATATTTGAAGAGGCATTCGGCAACAAAGTAGGAATGATCTCCACCGTCGAGGCAACGTCCTGCGGGAGCAACATACCCAAAAGCGGCACGACGCCCGAAGCGCTTGAACTTTACTCAATACTGAATGAATTTGTTCATGACGGCGTAAAAGCGGCTTGTATGGAAGTTTCATCGCAGGGGCTGGCATATAACAGAGTGGACGGCATAGATTTTTTTGTCGGCGCGTTTCTGAATCTCGGGGAAGACCACATAAGCCCGACCGAACACCACAGTTTTGAAGAATACAAGGCGGCAAAAATGCGGTTGATGACGCTGTGTCGGCACGGGGTGGTCAATATCGACGATGCGGCGGCGCCCGATTTTCTGAACGCCGCGACCTGCGAAACGATGACTACGATAGGCATTGACAGCGAATGCGATCTCCGTGCCTGCGACGTGACACAGACAAAAACGGGAATAGATTTCACCGTTCGCGGAAAATTTTTTGACGGCGAAAGATTTTCGCTTCGCATTCCGGGCAAATTCAATGTTTACGACGCGCTTGTCGCAATAGCTTCCGCGGCGCTTTGCGGCATTTGCGCGGAAAGCGTTCGGAAAGGTCTTGCCGAAACAAAAATACCAGGAAGAATGGAGATTGTCGAGAAAAAAGGGATAACGGTCATCGTCGATTACGCCCACAATGAACTCAGTTTTGAATCTGTTTTCGACCACATAGAAAAATTTTATCCGAAGTCAAAGGTCATCTGCCTTTTCGGCTGTCAGGGCAACAAAGCGCTTGACCGCAGAACGCAGCTTCCGCAGGTGGTCGGACATCACGCGGATTTTGCGGTAATAACGACGGACGACCCCGAAAACGAAGATCCGAAAAACATTCTTGACGAGGTCGGCGCGGAAATGGAGAAAACGCCCGTTCCGTTTGTCAAGATAGAAGACAGGGAAAAAGCGGTCGAATTTGCGATTGAAACCGCACAGAACGGAGATGTTGTGTTTCTTTCGGGCAAAGGTCCCGAAACCACGCAAAAAGTTCACGGAAAGACCGTTCCCTACAAAGGCGATATGACTTCGGCGCTGACGGCGCTCGAAAAGAAATAAATCTTGTACACACGAAGAAAAGCATATATGTAAAAGAGTTTAAGGAGTAAAACAAAATGAAGTATTCAGTTATTCTGACCGACGGCGCGGCGGATTATCCCGTTCCCGAACTGGACGGAAAAACGCCGTTTGAGGTTGCGAAAAAGCCCTGTATCGACGCGCTTGCGAAAAAAAGCGAACTCGGTATGCTGCACGTCACTCCCGACGGCTGCAAGGGCGGTTCGGAGATAGGAAATCTTTGCGTTATGGGCTATGACCCGCGCGTTTACCTTACGGGGCGTTCACCGCTTGAAGCAAGAAGTCTCGGCATAGAAATGAGCGAAACGGATCTTGCTCTCCGCTGCAATCTCGTGACGCTTTCCGCCGACGAACCGTATGAGCAAAAGACGATGGTTGACAACACTGCGTCCGAAATATCGACCGAGGACGCAAAGGCGCTGATGGACGATGTGCAGAAAGAGTTCGGCTCGGAACTGATGACCTTTTATGCGGGTATCAGTTACAAGCACTGCCTTATCATGCACAACGCCACGGACAAAATGTCGTTCACCCCGCCGCACAACATAATAGGAAAAAGCATTTCCGAATATCTGCCGAAAGGCGATTACTGCGACCTTTTGCTCGATATTCAGAAACGCTCTTTCGACTTTTTGACAAAACACCCGATAAACGCTGCTCGTGTCGCAAAGGGGCTTAACCCCGCAAATTCGCTTTGGCTCTGGGGACAGGGCAGACGCATGAGCCTGCCGTCTTTTGAAAGCGTGCACGGCATAAGCGGCGCGGCGGTCACGGCGGTAGACCTTATAAAAGGTATCGCGCTTTGCGCGGATATGTCCCTTGTCGATGTTGACGGCGCGACGGGCAATCTCCATTCCAACTTTGACGGTAAGGCGCAGACGTCGATAGAATGGTTCAAAAAAGGCGTTGATCTTGTTTACACGCACCTTGAAGCCCCCGACGAGTGCGGACATCAGGGCGACGTTGCGGGAAAAATCCGCTCTATCGAGATAATAGATGAAAAAATAGTCAAACCGATATACGAATATCTTGTTTCGACGGGCGAGGATTTCCGCATTCTGATAACCCCCGACCACCCGACGCCGCTTACGACGCGCGGTCACGCCTCCGACGATGTTCCGTATATGATATACCGTTCCGACCGCGAGATTGACGGCACGGCACCGTTCTGCGAGCGTGTTTGCGCAACGACGGGCAACTTCATCGACGAGGGCTTTCATGCGATAAGTCGAATGATGAAAGACTGATTAAATAGCGTTTATACGCTTAAAAGGCTGTCCGCAGTTTGCGGACAGCCTTTTTCTGTATATTGAGGAAATTTTTTCTTCCCGTTTTAATGTTTTCTTCTTCTGTATTCGCCGGGCAACATTCCCGTCTCTTTTTTGAATGCGTTGTGAAAGCCCGTATACGTTGAATATCCGACGGCGTAAGCAACTTCTTCCACAGACGGCATCGGTTTTTGCGAAAGCAGGCGTTTTGCTTCGTCAATGCGGAGTTCTGTCAGGTATTTATAAAACGTCGTTCCGTAATTTTTCTCAAAAATGCGGTTCAACTGTCGGGCGGAAACGCCCGCTTTTTCCGCAAGCGTTTCAAGCGAAATATCCGTTTGGAAGTTCTCCCGTAAATAGCGTTCGACAAATATCAGGCGCGTCTGCGGCGTTCTTGTTCTTCCCGCAAGCGTTTTTTCGCCGTCATCGGAAATACGGACGGTCAGCGCGGCAAGAAAATCGTAAAGTTCGAATATGGTCTCCGTCGCAACGGCTTTTAGCCGCGTGGCATATCCTTTTTCTTTTGCCCCGGACACGCAAAGACCTTTTTTTATGAGTTTGGCAAGGTCTGCCGCTCTTTCGAGACAAACCGGCTCTATCGCGTCGAAAAACTCCGAAAACATCGGAAAAAGATTTTCTTCCTCTTCCTGTTCGCCTTTTCCCGCGATAACGGAAAACACGGCGGCTTTTCCGCGCTCCGTTTTCGCTTCCGCGTTTTTCGATAAAACAAGAACTCCGTTTTCCGAAACGGTAAACGCCTTTCCGTCAGCCGAAACGCAGACTTCGTTCTCTGCGGCGCAGATAATGCTTACCGCGCCTGTTTCCGACGGAAGCGCATCGGAAAAAACGGCGGAAAACTTAATGCCCGCCGTTTCGAATGTGAAATTTCCGTTTTGTAAAATGCTGTTTTTCATCTTTATTTTTGCGGATAATCAAATCCGAGATGTTTGTATGCGGCGGGAGTGACCACCCTGCCGCGCGGCGTTCTGTTGATGAACCCGAGCTGCATAAGATACGGTTCGTAAACGTCCTCTATTGTTATTGCCTCTTCGCCTATCATTGCGGCGAGCGTATCGAGCCCCACGGGGCCGCCGCCGAACGAACGTATCATCGCTTCGAGCATATTTCTGTCCGTGTTGTCAAGCCCTATCTCGTCGATGTTGAGTTTGAGAAGCGCACTTTGCGCTATTTCTTTTGTTATCGTTCCGTCGCCCATTATCTGCGCAAAATCTCGCACTCTTTTTAACAGCCTGTTCGCTATTCGAGGCGTTCCGCGTGAGCGTGACGCTATCTCCTCCGCGCCCTGCGGCTCAATTTTTATCCCGAGTATGTCCGCAGACCGCGTAACTATCTGCGCAAGTTCTTTTACCGTGTAAAGTTCGAGCCTGAAAAGCACGCCGAATCTGTCTCGGAACGGAGAGGTCAACTGTCCCGAACGTGTTGTTGCGCCTATCAGCGTAAATTTCGGCAGATCGAAGCGTATCGAGCGTGCGGACGGACCTTTGCCGATGATTATATCGAACTCGAAATCTTCCATTGCGGGGTAGAGGACTTCCTCCACCGTTCTCGAAAGTCTGTGTATCTCGTCAATGAAAAGAATGTCTCCCTCCTGCAAATTCGTCAGCAGAGCCACTATGTCGCCCGTTTTTTCAAGCGCGGGACCCGACGTTATTCTTATCGAAACGCCCATTTCGGCGGCGATGATATTTGCAAGCGTCGTTTTTCCGAGTCCCGGAGGTCCGTAGAGCAAAACATGGTCGAGCGCGTCTCCGCGCTGCTTTGCAGCCTCGATATAGACTTTCAGAAGTTCTTTTACATTTTCCTGTCCGACATATTCGTCAAGTCTGTGGGGACGAAGCGAACGCTCCGTTTCGTCTTCCGCAGATAGGGTGCGTGCGGACAAAAGTCTTTCGTCAAAATCTTCCATACGGTTTTATCCTTAAATTCTGCTGAGCAGGCGCAAAGCCTGTTTTACCAAGTCGTTTACGTTTTCCGCGGGGCATTTCGCAACCGCGTTTCTTGCGTCGTTTTTCGTATATCCGAGCGCTGCGAGCACTTCCACCGCTTCCGCTTTCGCGTCGCTCATCTCTCCCGCCGTTTCCTGCGAGAATATTCCCGCTCCCGTGTCGGGCAGGTCGGAATGCGCTATCTTGTCACGCAAATCGAGGATTATTCTCTGCGCCGTTTTCGCACCTATGCTCTTGACTTTCGAAAGCCGTTTTGCGTCCTGTGTCGCAAGTACCGCGGACAGTTCCGACGGTGTCATGTCGGAAAGTATCGCTATCGCCGCTTTCGGACCGACCCCGTTGACGCCGAGAAGCATTTCAAAAAATGTTTTTTCCGTTTCGTCCGCAAAGCCGTAAAGTCCCATTGCGTCTTCGCGAACGCTCAGATATGTGAACAGTTTTGCGCGGCTTTTTCCGCTTATCTGCTTGTAAGTGTTGAGTGTTATCGCGCATTTGTAACCGACCCCGCCGCAGTCTATGACCGCGGTCTTCAAGTCGAGATACCCTATTTCCCCGTTGAGATAATAATACATTTTTTATACCCTGATTTTCAGATTTCGCATATTCATGCTGTTGCCGTGACATATCGCTATTGCCAACGCGTCCGCCGCGTCATCGGGTCTCGGCAGTTTCGGCAGATTGAGCAGTCTTTGCGTCATCAGCATGACCTGCATCTTCTCCGCGCGTCCGTAGCCCACGACAGCCTGCTTGACCTGCAACGGCGTATATTCAAAACATTCAAGCCCTTTTTTCCGTGCCGCCAAAAGCAAAACGCCGCGCCCTTGCGCGACCTTTATCGCCGTTGTCGTGTTCGTGTTGAAAAACAGTTCCTCAAAAGCGACCGTTTCGGGCTTGTAGTACTCGACGAGTTTGCTCATGTCGTCAAAAAGTTGTTCGAGCCTGTCCTCAAACGGCGTTTTTGCGGGGGTCTGTATCGCGCCGTAATCAACGCAGGTGAATTTGCTGTTTACATAGTCCACAACGCCGAACCCGACGGTTGCGTAACCGGGGTCTATGCCCAAAATTCTCATTCCGTCAGCGCTGCTCCTTTGTGAACTCTCTGCGTATGCGTCTTTCGCTGTCCGCTTTTGCCGCGGAATCGCGCTTGTCGTAAAGCTTTTTACCCTTGCAAAGCCCTATTTCGAGTTTGATGACGGGACCTTTCAGGTAAAGCGAAAGCGGCACGAGCGTCTGTCCGTCGAGTTTGACCGCTTCAAAAAGTTTCAGTATTTCTTTTTTGTGCATCAGCAACCGACGCTGACGCAGCGGGTCTTTGTTGAAGATGTTGCCTTTTTCGTAGGGGCTGATGTGAAGCCCGTTGACCCATATCTGTTTGCCGTCCGTGGTGCAGTAACTGTCTTTCAGGTTAGCCTGACCGAGACGCAGACTTTTAACTTCCGTTCCGAAAAGTTCTATTCCCGCTTCGTACTTGTCAAGCACAAAATAATCGTGATACGCTTTTCTGTTTTGCGCAAGTTGTTTTATTGCTTTTTTGTCTTTATTCATCGGTTTCTCCGTCTTCGTTCACGAGATTGTAGCAAAGGTGCATCAGCGAGTCCCCGAGGTGGACGTTTTCCACCTGTGCGCCGGGAACGTCGAGCTCGACGTTCGAAAAGTTCCAGAACCCGCGCACGCCCAATCCGTAAAGTTTATGCGCCGTTCCGACCACCGCATCGCGCGGAACGGTCAGTATTGCTATGTCGGGCTTGTTCTTTTTGCAAAACTCCTCGATTTTTTCTGCGGGAAGAATCTCGTTGCCCCGTATGGTCTTTCCTATCTTTTCCCTGTCGGTATCGAACAGTCCGATAAGGTAAACGCCGCGACGGTCGAATTTCATGTTGTTTGCAAGCGCAAGCCCCATGTTGCCGAGACCGACGATTATCGCCTTTGTGTGTCTGTCCGCTCCGAGCAGATGTTTTATTTCCGAAAGCAGATTTTCTATGTTGTAACCGTAACCCTGCTGTCCGAACCCGCCGAAGCAGTTCAAGTCCTGCCTTATCTGCGACGCGGTAATATTCATCTTTTCGCTGAGTTCTTTCGAAGATATCCTCGTAACGCCGGAAAGACTGAGTTCGTTAAGGTATCGGAAGTATCTCGGAAGCCGTTTGATGACCGACGGCGAAACGTTTCTGTTCTTCATTTTTCTCTCCTGTTCCGACGAAATATTTTCGCAACGTGATATTATTTTTATTATATATTATTTTATTCAAAATGTCAAGTGCGACGGGGAAAAGGATTTAGTTTTTGCGAAAAAAGCCTCCCTCCCGGATTCCGGACACGGAGACGGCGCGGACAAACGCGGATTTTTTCGGAAAAAACCGCCGAAAGCGTGAAGTTTTTATATTATTCGAGTCTTTTCCGTTTTTTGAATGTTGATTTTGCCGCAAAAGTATGCTATTATATATCCGTATAACGTTTGCTCATTATGCAGTACAGTTTGATTTAAGCTCTTTTCGGAGGTGACGGAAAATGAAAAAAACCGACGTTTTGTTCTCTTCCCGCAAATTCAGAACAGTTGTTTTTGCCTGCGGCGCGGCGTTTTTGGCTATTGCCGCCGTATTCCTTTTCCTGTTCTTCCGAGAGGGCGGGTTCGGCATTCTTTTTGCAAAAGCAAAAGATTTCAAAGTTGTTATGAGTGCGGACGAACACGTTTTTGACAAGATAGGAGAAAAGTTTGTTCTTTCCGCATCTCTTGACCCCGACGACGGCGTTGAACTCACGTTTTCTTCGTCGAACGAGGATATAGTCAACGTGACCGCCGACGGCACCGTTACGTCCTTAAAAGGCGGTGTGGCGGCTGTCAAGGCTTCCTGCGAGATAAAAGGCGAAGAAGTATTCGGCGTTTGTGTAGTCACCGTCAATGCAGCGCAGACCGCGGGCGGCAACAGCGGCACCACGGGCGGTGACAGCGGCTATGTTCCCGAAATTCCCGAAGCCGAGTTCGACAAGGACGGCTTTTTGAGCGGCGACAACTTTTTTGAATATTATCAGATGAATACTGACACCGTGGCGTGGCTTCACGTTCCCGGCACAAACATCAATCTGCCCGTCGCACAGGCGCCGATGTCCGACCCCGAATATTATCTTTCGCACGGACTGAATCGTTATAAAAAATACAGCGGTTCCGCTTTTGTCGATTCTTCGTCCAAACTTTCGCGTTACGGCGGTTTTGTCGGCATTTCCGAATTGAATACCGTGGTTTACGGTCACGCTCGCGGAGACGATATTTTTGACCAACTCGAAAAGAACTTGGTGCTCTCTTCATGGTTTGAAAACAAAGAAAACAGATACGTTTACGTCAACACGGCGACCGAACTGACAAAATGGGAGATATTTGCCGTATATTACACGGATTTTGCCGTTGACAGCAACAAAAAAGCCGTTACAAGGCTGAATTATATGCTGACGACCGAGGAACTGACCGAAAAGTACGGCGAAGATTACCTTGCCGCACAGGCGCTTGCGGGGAATCTTGAAAAACTGATGAAAAACGGCGCGGAAATGGCACAGACGGCAAACTCCTGGCGTGACAGAATGGACACGACAAGTTACCGTTACGGCGCGTTTTCCAAGTCTCTGGGTGCACGCGATTGGGGCGTAACCGTTACCGAAAACGACCGCATAATATCTCTTGTCACCTGTGCCGACAACGACACCGACGTGCGCTTCGTCGTTCAGGCAAAACTTGTATCGTCCAAGGACAGAACGACGGGAAAAATAACAAATTACGGAGGTTGACGCTATGTCCAGAGCAGACGGAAAAGCCGAAAGAGACCGCATCGAAGCAGAGCGTGCCGTCCGTGAAGCCATTGCGGCAAAACAGTCTGCGGCACAGTCTTCTTCCGTGCCGAAAAGACCTGCCGAAACAACTGCGGAACGCCACAGAAGAATTGCTGAAAAGACCCGCGAAGCATTCGCAGAACTTGACGAGATAGACCCACCTAAAAGAAAGTCCGTTACCTCTTATTCCGAAACGGAAAATCCGCGCACGGCGGTTTCACGTTCTCGGACGGAAGTGCAACCGCGGCAGGCTTCTTCACAATCAAACAGGAACTCAACTCCCCGTCCCGCAAACCGAACCGCAACGGGCGGCAACGCGCAGCGAAATGCAAAATCATCTTCCGAGCCTCGGATAACTTCTTCAAAAACCGCTTCACAAACGCAGCAGACAAACGGAAAAGAAAATGCTCAAAAAAAGAAAAACGGACCATTGACTATTGTTATTTTTGTGGTTTGTCTTTGCGTCTTCGGCTTTTCGGCATATAAAGTGGCAGATTACTTTATCTCTGCGCATATCCGCGATTCGGGCTACCGCTCAACGATAGGCGATGTCGAAAACATAGACGGTCAGGTTCCCGATTGGGGCGGAATCATCGATAACCCCGCAAACCACGGCAACGGCGGCGATTCGGACACGAAAACCGAAATAAAGGTCGTTCCCGTTGAAGATGTCGATATAGGAGAAATCAAGTATATAGATACAAATTATTCAAAACTTAAACAGGAGAACCCCGACGTAAAAGGCTGGATATATTTCCCCGGACCGTCTTCCATATACGGACTTCCGATAAACGCCGCGCTGGTGCAGGGTGACGACGATTATCATTATCTTGACTACAACGCAAAAGGCGAAAAGGATTCCAACGGCTGTATCTATATGTCCGCAGGGCTTGACCCCGACCTTGTGAACAACTCAAACACGATGATTTACGGCCACGCAAAAAATCCCTATGCGTTTGCGGGACTGAAATATCTGAACGACGCAAAGCGTTGGTATTCGGACGGAAACAACCATTTCATCCGCATAAAAACGGATAATTATTACTCTATCTGGCAGATATTCTCATGGTACGAGAGTACGGACGGCGGCGATTTTGACCGCCTTTCAACCGATAATTGGGCGGAATATTTTACCTATTTGCAGGGACTTAACGAGATCCCGTCTCTCGGAAAATTCGAGTTCAAAGACGAAGATAAAATAATTTCTCTTGTCACCTGCAAGGGCTTTTCCGACGGCAGAGTGGTGGTTCACGCAAAACTTGTCAGATATTCGTCAGTTTCGGGCTGATTTGACAGCTACGCACTTACTTTTTGTGCCTGTCGGCGGCTGTTCATCCTTTTTGAAAAACCTTGAAACTGCAAAGCAGACAAAACGGCAGAAGTTGTTTTCGGGACAACTCTGCCGTTTATCTTTTTTGTCCTTTTCGATTTATATTTATTCATTTTTTTATAGGAACATGGAGTCTTTTATTAACGATTTCCGTCGGGTATTTGTTGTGTTCTCTTTACATATTCTGTACTGTTTCGAGAGGTGAAAAACGTTCTTTCTTTTTGTCTCCGAAACAATGCTTTTCCTTTGCCGAAGTCGGTTCTGTTATTGTCCGACTCTGTTCGCCGTCAGGCGCTGCTCCTCTTTTGCTTTCTGCGCATCAAATCCCGAAAAATGCAAAAAAAAACCGCTTCGGGCAAAAACTTCCGAATTTATTCCGATTTTGCAAAAAAGTTTGCATTTTTTGTGCAGGTTGCACAACGGATTTAATTGCAAAAAAAGTTTTACAAACGTATATATTGCGTTTGCGTCCCGTTTTTCGGCGTTATTTTTCCACATCTTGTTTCGGTTCTGTAAAGTCTGCATAACAAGTGACAAAAAACGCAACTGAAAAATATACTAAATGTAAAAATTTAAACCCGAAAATTTGTGCTTAATAACCAAACGGATATGCCTTGTCGGGGGCTTGCGAAACGGCGGCGGAAAGGTCGAAAACACGGGCTTTTACTTGACTTTTGAGCAAAAAAGTATTATAATATATGCATATCTGAACGAAAATGTTTTTGTGCTTTCTGCGCAATACGGCATTTCGGCATTCAAAGAGAGGCTGCGGAAGTCTTTTTTTTGCGATGCCGAGGGTGTCGTGTTCTCTTTTGCGTTTTACACGCGTATGCGCACGCGAAAGCCCGACGGTTTTTCTGTCGGCCCTTTTTCGACAGAAAAAGCGTTTTTTATCTATCAACTCCCGGGCGCGTGCCTGAGAAAAGGAAGGTGTTCCCAAGTGCGAAAATCAAGGATCCTTGCAGTTCTGTTGACAATTTTGCTCTGCGCACAACTCTGCGCGGCTTGTTCGTCGAGCAATAAGGACAGCGATGAGATCAACATCGAAACACCGTTCGTTCCCGTTTATTCGGCGGGGTCTTACGGTGAGTTTCTCCAACTTCAATCGAGAACTCTCGACGACGTTGATTTCACTCTCTACAAGGACAACAAGAACTACAACGTCGGCAAGTACGGTTTTTATCCGATAAAGACCGAACAGGGCGACAATGCCAACCCGATAACGAACATCAAGTCTTCGGGTGACCTCGACGACAATTCCGTCGGAAAGTTCAAGGACGACGACGGCGTTGAACGAGTTGCGGTTCACACAAGCGAAGAGGGTTTCGTCGAATGGACGATAAGCGTTCCGTCGGCGGGTCTTTACACGCTCGGAATCGACTATATGGCGGATAAATCGAAAGCGGGTATTCTCGAATATTCGATTTACGTCAACGGCGAACTGCAATATACAGAGTCGAGAAGTGCGGCGCTTGACAGAACATACGTTGATAAATATGCATTCGAACTTGAAGAAAACGGAGGCAAACTGACCGACCTTTCTCAGCGTTTTGAGCCGAAGTCCGAGTATTACTACGACATCGACTCCGAGGGCAACGAATCGAGAGGCGTTCAGGAACAGCGTCAGGTCTGGACCGACAACAGCACTTTCCACGATTCCAACGGTTCATACACCGTTCCTCTTAAATTTTATCTTAAAAGCGGAGAAAACGTCGTAAGAATTTCTTCCGTTCGCGGCGTTTCCTATATTTCCGATATTTATTTCTATACCATTCCCTCGAATAACAGATATACGGACTATCTTTACGAAAAACAGGGCAGCGAAGTGAACTCCGCCGATGTTTCCGATTGGACGAGTTCCAAACTTCAAGCGGAATATCCGACCTCCAAATCCGACCCGATGCTGTTCTCCACTTTCGACAGAGCGTCCGCTTTCACCGAGCCTCCCGCTTCGACAAACATTAAACTTAACATAATCGGCGGTGAGCGTTGGGAGACGGTCGGACAGTGGATAGAATATATCGTCAACGATATTCCCAAGAGCGGTCTTTATAAGATAGCGATTCGTTACAGACAGAATCTTTCCGCAGGTATCTTTACTTCCAGAGAAATAACCGTCAACACGGGTGCCGAGGGTACAAAGGGCGAAAACTTTGACGAATACATAGTTCAGTTCCCCTACGGCGGCAACTGGGAAGTTACGACCCCGACCGATTCTTCGGGCGACGCTTCTCTTTTCTGGTTTGAAGAGGGAACGAACAAAATTCGTCTTAAAGCGGTAACGGGCGAACTTAACGACCTTATCAACGCCTGCGACGGAATAGTAAGGTCTCTTCAGTCCGATTATACCAAGATCACGGCTATTACGGGCGGCGAACCGGACACCTTCCAGGATTACGACCTTGCCGAGACCATTCCCGAAGTTATTTCCGACCTGAAATCTCAGGGCGATATGCTTAATCAGATATACGAAAAACTTCTTTCCGCTCTTAACGGAGAAGAGGGACAGTATACCGCGCAGATAAAGCAGATAGTAAATGAACTTTATGTAATGTATGATGACCCCGAGTCCATCACGACTTCCGGCGGTCTGAGAAACCTCAACAGCGCGATAACTTCTTTGGGAGACTTTGTTGAGTCGTGCAGCTTGCAGCCCATCGAAATAGACTACATTGAAGTCCTTCCCGCAGATGCGGAACTTCCCGCAGCCGAGGGCGACGCGGGCAAATCCATTTTGCACCAGTTCAAAATGTTCTTCGCGTCTTTCTTCCAGGATCTGAACTCCATAAGCGGTGAGGGACACCCCGAGTATGAAGAAGAAGTTGAGATCTGGACGACACTTTCGCGTGACTATGCGATATTGACCCGTCAGATAATCGACAGAGGTTTTGTAAATCAGTACGGAATTAACCTTACATATAAATTATTCCCCGGCGAACTTTCGTCTTCAATGCTTGCGGGACTTATATGCAGCGCGCAGACAGGTGTCGGTCCCGGTACCGTTCAGGACTATGCGGCGCGTCACTCGATGTATCCGATAAATACCTTTAAAACCCGCGACAAGGATATTTACAAAACGGATACGAAAACCGGCGAAAAGACATATCTGAAAACGATAACCGTTCCCGGCTTCAAGGATATAAAGGAAAGATACGACGATTCGTTCTGGAACGGCGTTACCGTTGAAATGTACCGTGAATACGGCAACGTTGACGCAGGTACGGCAAACCTTATTTACGGCGTTCCCGAAGTTCTTTCGTTCTCGCTTCTTTATTACCGTGAAGATATATTTGATAAGTATAATCTTACTATTCCCAATGTTTGGGACGACTACTATACTTATATCCCCACACTTCAGAAATACAATATGCAGGCGGAGGCTCCGCAGGCAGGCGTGATGATTTACCAATACGGCGGTTTGATGTATAAATACGATAACAGCCGACAGGCAAACGCAAGAGCGTCCAACATCGACAGCGACCTTTATCTTAAACTGTTTGACAAACAGAACGCTTTCTATACCGAATATAAATGCCCCATAACGATGGACGGACACTCCCGTTTCAGAACCGGTGAAGTTCCGATGATAATCGGTACGCTGAGCACATGGAAAAACCTCTATGCGCAGGCACCTGAAATCAGAGGACTTTGGAAGTTCCACATTCTTCCCGGCGTTGAACAGGAAGACGGAACCGTAAACAGAGAACAGATTCCGACCGTTACATACTCCGCAATTTACGCCGCAGGCGCAAACCATGACGGAGCATGGGAATTTATCCAATGGTTCAACGACTATGAATGCTCGAACGAATTCGGACGTGAAGTCGAAGCTCTTATCGGTCAGGTTGAGCGTTACGCTTCTGCTGTAAAAGAAGCGTTCAAGATGGCGCCGTGGACTTCGGACGAACTTAAAGTTCTTATGGCAACATGGGACACTTTGAGACCCGCAGAGGTCTGCTTCGGCGACTACTACAGCGGAAGATACATAGGCTTTGCGCAAACGGAAGTTATCGTTGACGGTACGGGCGACGGTCATGCGACCATACTCGAACACATGCAGGAAATAAACAAGTCCATCACGCAGAAACGTGAAGAACTTAATCTTCCGGAATAAATTAAGGAGGAAGGCTGAAAAAATATGAAAATCACGGCACTCAAAAAACCGAAGTTTTTAAGCCCGAAGTTTTTGAAGAAATTCGAGAACCTCGACCTGCTCTTCTTCCTCGGTCCCTACATGGTGGTGTTCTTTGTTTGGACGATACTTCCCGTTATCGTTTCTTACTTCATCGCCTTTATGCAGTTCAACACCATTGAGTTCCCCGTCTGGGTCGGACTTCAAAACTATCAGAGACTGTTCCTTTCCGAGGAATACTTCACTCTCTGTTTGTCGAACTCGCTTGTTCTCGGTACTCTTTCGGGCGTTATCAACTACCTTTTCGCTTTCGGCTTTGCTTGGATACTGAACGAAGTTCCGCCGAAGCCGAGAACGATACTCACCCTTTTGTTCTATCTTCCGTCGATGACCGGCGGCTTCACCGTCATTCTCGATATGCTCCTTTCTTCCGACCGTTACGGCTGGTTGAACGGCTGGCTGATGCAGGCGGGCTTGATACAGGACCCCATTCAGTGGTCGAAAGAAACGGAATATATGCTACCGCTTGCAATTATCATCATGCTTTGGAGCGCGCTCGGAACACAGTTCCTTGTCTTTCTTTCGAGTTTGCAGGGCGTTGACAAATCGCTTTACGAAGCGGGCGCGGTTGACGGTATCTACAACAGATGGCAGGAACTTTATTACATAACTCTTCCCTCCATCAAAGGTCAGTTACAGTTGAACGCAATACTCACGGTCACGGCTTCGGTAAGCATTTCCGCTCCCGGCTTCTTCGGCACGCCGACGCAGGATTACAAACTGTTTACGTTGGCAATGCTGTCTGCGGACTATTCGGGGCGTTTGGAAATGGGTTATGTAACGGCAATATCAACTATCATGCTGATACTGTCAATCACGATAAACAAAATAGTCAACTATTTAATAGGTAAGATAGGTAAATAAGAAAGGAGGTACGGCAATGACCGATTCTAATGATGTAAGACCCGAAAAGAAAAAGAAATTTTCTCTTTTCAAGAAAAAAGAACAACTCGATGAATTCGGAAACCCGCTCGTCCTCCCGAAGAAGCGTAAGTTTTCCTATCACAGACTGAACCGTTCTCTCGGCGGAGACATTGCCTTGACGATAGTCCTTTTCGTCGGCGGCGTTTTCATGTTGTTCCCGCTTATTTATTCCATATCGAACTCATTGAAACCGCTCAGCGAACAATGGATATTCCCCCCGAACCTTATCGTTAAGAACCCCACGTTTGAATGGTACATATCTCTGTTCAACTACATGGGCAACTCTATGGTTCCCATGTCAAGATACCTTTTCAACTCCATTTATCTTTGCTTTATGTGTACGCTTGTGTGCACGCTGTCCTGTTCTATGGCGGCGTATGCGATATCAAAGCGTCACTTCAAAGGGCAGGAGACCGTGTTCAAAATGGTCGAACTTTCGATGATGTTCACGGCGCCAGCAACCGGCATAGTCAGTTACGTTATCCTGGCAAACATGAACCCCGTTGACCATTACTGGACTCTCATCGTTCCCTGTGCCTGCAACTCGATGTATATGTACATCGTAAAGAACTATATGGACACGTTTCCGTCATCGGTTCTTGAAGCCGCCCGTATAGACGGCGCGGGAGAGTTCCGTATCTTCTGGGGCATATTGATGCCCGGTGTAAAACCCGCATGGATGACGGTTATCCTGTTCGCGGTTCAGGGCTATTGGAACATGGGTACCGGCTCGTTCATATTCAAAGAAGAAATGAAAGGTATTTCGTCCGGTATTTCGGCAATAACCTCAATTTCAATCAACAGAACCGGTATCGGCGGTGCGGCAAGCATACTGCTTATGATAGTTCCGCTTGTCACGTTCGTCATAACCCAAAGTAACGTTCTGGATACCTGCGCAACGGCAGGCATGAAGGATTAAGGGGGTGGCGAAAATGAAAACTCTGAAAAGAATTATTTGTGTTGCGATAACTTTCGCACTTCTGCTTTCCCTCTGCGTTTCTTCCTTTGCGCTTCCCATCAACGTCGGAATAACGGACAGTTATTTCTATAACGAAAACGCAATTCCCGTTGCGGCGCCCATTGCATACCGCCCGGTGACCGTTAAAGGTTCCGACACTTTCGGCGCAACTTTTGACCCGGTCGATCTGACAGTCGGCGAAGATTATATTTATATAGTAGACCGCGAACAGTGCCAGATAATCGCACTCAACACCGATTACTCCGAGGCGTTCAGAATTTCCACCCTCAAAGATTCGGAAGATTATCAGATTCCCGATATAGACATATATACATATCAGGACGACGGAACAAGAGTCGCGGACGCTTCTCTTAAAAACAGAAGCAAATACAACCTCTATCGCCCCGAGGGCATATATGTTGATTCCGACGGAACTCTTTATATTGCGGATACGCAGAACAGACGTCTTGTTGTCTGCAACAAAGAAGGATATGTTTCCAACGTTATCCAGTCCGTTCGTATTGCGGCTCTCGGAACAGATTTCCTGTTCAAACCGAAAAAGGTCGTAGTTGACAGCTCGGGAACCATTTCCGTTCTCTGCGAGAACTGTAACAAGGGCGTTATCCAGATAGATTCCACGGGTTCGTTCCAGCAGTTCTTCGCGCAGCCGAAAGTGGCGCTTGCCGCAACGGACTGGATATATACGATAATCGGCGCGTCCGCTTCCAAGAAAGCGGAGATAAGAGACGTTGCCGCAGAGTATGTAAGCCTTACGATAGATGACAGCGGATTCATTTATACCGCTGCGACCGACACCAAAACGGTCAAGGCAGTAAGAAAACTTGCAGCGGACGGTTCGGACGTTCTGAATTTTAAAGATGCAAAGTTTGAAAGTTACGGCGACGTCGGCGACTTCTCCAGGATAGTGGACGTTGCAACGAACTCCGGTGCAGGAACATATACGGTTCTCGATTGGATGACGTGCAGATTTTTCACATACTCGTCGAACGGAATGCAGTTGTTTATGGGCGGAGGCTACGGCAACCAGTTCGGCTGTCTGGCAGATCCCGTTGCCATTGCCTGCTTTAACGACGATATCGTTATCGCGGACGGATCAAACAAACTTATAACGATTTATGAGACCACGGAATATGCTTCAAGCATAATCTCCGCGCAGAAAGAATACAAAAGCGGAGATTACGAAAAAGCGGAGGAGTCATGGCTGCAAGTTCTGGCTTACAATTCCGGAATGTATATCGCTTACGACACACTCGGAAAGATATACAAACTGCGCGGAGCAAATTCCGAGGAAGGAACTCCCGAACGCAAAGAAAATTACGAAACGGCGCTTCACTATTTTGAACTTTCCAACAATCTTGTCGATTATGCAGAGTGTTACAAAGAACTCCGCAACGAGACGGCTTCCGAATATTTCGGACTGCTGTTCGGCGGAATAGTTGTTCTTTTTGTCGGCATTGTTGCGCTGATAATGATTCGCGGAAAACGTAAGAAGAGAGCCGAAGAGAAGAGGAGGGCAGGACTGTGACCGACAACGAAAAGAATATAGAAAACGAAGTCGAGAGCACCGTGCAGGCAGAGGTTTCTTCGGAGACCGTAAGCGCCGCGGCGGTCGAGCCTGTCGTTTCCGCGGCGGAATCCCCGCTCAAAAACAAAAAACAATTGCCTGATAACGTCTTTATGAAAGTTCTTCTTTTCATCTGGGCAAAGCTGAAACAGTTCGGGCTTGCGGTATGGGACGGTTTGAAACATATCCCGTATTGCTGTTACTGCCTGTCCCACCCGTTTGAAGGCTTTTTCAGAATGAAAGAAGACAAGCGCAAGCAGAGTGTTGCAGCCGCAATCATTCTTTATGCATTTCTTGTCTTTTCCGCAATAGCAAAACAGCAGTTGACGAGTTATATGTTCGCCAACGTGGAAGTTCAGTTGACTCTCGACGTTTTGAAAATGACAATTTCAACGATCCTTCCGTATATGCTTTGGGTCGTTTCAAGTTGGTGCTTCACCTCTCTTATGGACGGTGAAGGAAACCTCAAAGACATTTTCTGCGCGACCGCCGTTGCTGCTATCCCCGTTATAGCGGTTAACATCGTTCTTATCCCGCTGTCGTATCTCATGACTTCGGATGAGTCGAACCTTTACGATTTCATCTCGGCACTCGGAACCATTCTCATGTTGGCATATATGTTCCTCAGCATGATGTCAACACAGCAATATTCGGTGCTGAAAGCGATAGTCACCTCCATTCTTACGCTTATCGGAATGATGGTCATTGCGTTCGTTGTCATTCTTATCTTCTACCTGATCCAGCAGGTATGGGGCTTCATCAGTTCCGTATTCTCGGAGATCTCGTACAGGTTGAATGAGTAAGGGAGGGAAGCAAATATGAAAAAACGTATAACAACTCTTTTACTCGCACTTGTGCTTGTTGTTTCTCTCTTTGCCGCAGTCGGATGTTCTTCCGATACTTCGACGGATTCAAGTTCCATGACCGATGCCGAAAGAGAACAGTACATTCAGGAAAAAATGGTGGGCAGCGGCAAGGTTCTGACCGAAAGCGAATTGCTTGACAACGGTTATGAACTTTCGACCGACGGCGAAACGGAGAACATGATAAAACTGCTCTCCACCGGTAATTACAGCCTTTACGTTGATTTCCAGAATGCCGATTTCATCCTTGTTGACGAGGGAGCGGGCACAGTTTATTCGTCCAACTCTCTGAAAACGACGAACAATAAGGGCGGAAGCGACATTCTGCAACTCGAAGCTTATGACAACACAAACAAGAAGTATAACTTCACAACGTCCGAGGCCTGTGTTGAAGACCGGACCGCATTTAAGATAGTTCAACTGAACGACTCCACTATCCGTCTGATATTTACCATCGGCAACGACTCGGACAAAGACCTCGTTCCCCCTGTTCTTTCGGAGGATACGTTCAACTCGATACTTTCCGCAATTCAGAGCAAGGCGGATGCCGAGACAGACGCCGACACAAAAGCGGAATACGAGGCAAGAATAACCGACGTCAAGAACCTTTACAAGAGACTTGACCCGGATAACCTTTCTCTTGAAGACAGAGAAAAACTTCAGGATATATATCCGCTTGTAACCGTTAAGACGATGTATGTTTCCCGTAACCTGACGGAGAAGCAGAAAAAACTTGTCAGACAGGCAATGGAAACTGCCGATTTCACGGTTGCGGACCTGAAACAGGAACTTATCGACGTTGAATATTCGGGCGAAGCGCGTGCCGTGCTTTTCACCGTTCCCGTGGACCTCACGCTTACGGACAAGGGTCTTAAAGTGAATGTTGACTCGTCACTTATAGTTTCTCCCGAAAACCAGAAACTCTATTCGATAGGTCTTCTTCCGTTCTTCGGTGCGTTTGTTCCGACCGGTAACGACGATGACGCGTTTATGATAGTTCCCGACGGTTCGGGTTCTATAATCAGAGCAAACGGCAACTATACGTCGGAAGCATATTGGGGCAGAATATACGGAACGGACGAAACGTTTATAAGGAATTATGTGGTCAACCATTATGAGCAGTCTCTGACGGGATTCTTTGTTATGAACCGTTCTTTCGACGGCGGATATATGTCCGTCATCGACAAAGGCTCTTCTATGGCGATCATAAATGCCTCTCCGACCGGTTCGTCTTCGAGAGCGGCTTCCGCAGTCGCTTCCGCATACTATCAGCTTATATATAAGGAAAGAACTTTCAGTTCATATTCGGTTGAAGAAGATACTTCTTCCGACAGCAGCGACAGTTCCGATTCCTCGTCGTCTTCTTCCGCAAACGTGGAAAAAGGCGTTGTAACAGCAAAATATGACCCGACGACTGTTTTTGAGGTAAATTTCCTGTTTAACAGCGCCGACGACTATGAAGAAGACGTGAACGGTCACTCTTATTCGTGGTATGCGGTCAAATACAGAGAATATCTTATCGAAAACGGCAGACTGACGTCCGAAAAACTTTCGACGGACAGCGTAACGCCGCTTTATATCGAACTTTTAGGCGCGATAAACAAGACCGAGTCCAAAGCGGGTATCCCCATCAACTCGATTCGCGCGCTGACCTCTTATTCCGATGCAAAAGAGATAGCGAACAAACTCTATGAGAACGGAGTCCCCGGAGCGGCGCTCAATCTGCGTTACGTTTATTGGTCAAACGGCGGTTATGAAAACACCGCTTATTCAAAGATAGATCTGTTGAAGCAGATGGGCACGGAAAAAGAACTGATAGAACTCCGCGATATGCTTGCGAGCAACGGTTCAAAGTTCTTCCCTTCTGCAGATCTTCTTTATCTGCATAAAGGCAATGTCGGCAACGGAATCAGTTATTCCGACGCGGCGGCAAGAAACCTGAGTTCAAACATTGCAAGAATTAATGAAAGATTCCCGGTATCCGGAGACTTTTCCGAGTCAACGGTGACGCAAAGGACTATTCTTTCGCCTGCGGTCATCGCAGAGATAGCAACATCTTTGAAATCTTCATACGAAGACATTTTCGGAACGGAAATGAAAACGATTTCTCTTCTCGGAATGGGTAACGCGTTGAATTCGAGCTACAAAAACAACGCAGTATATACAAGAGAAGACGCAAAGACCGAACAGCAAAAAGCGCTTGAAACGTTTGCGGGATACAACATCATCGCGGATACAGGCAACGACTATGTTTGGAAATACGCAAAAACGATAATCGACCTCCCGATGGGTTCTTCCGAATATCTTTCTTCGACAGGTTCGATTCCGTTTATGCAGATAGTTCTCCACGGCTACATAGATTACACCGGCGCGGCGTTTAACGTCGAAGCGGACTATACAAATTCCATTCTTAAAGCGGTCGAGACCGGTGCGGGACTTTATTTCCGCTGGATGGGTGAAGAAAACAGCGTCTTCCAATATACGGATTTCACAAACTTCTATTCGCTGCATTATACCGACACGTTCAATGAAGCAATAGATGCATACAAAAAGGTTGCCGAGTTCTGCGACCTTGTACGCGGTCAGACGATAACCTCCCACAAATCGGTAGAGGCATACATCGAAAGCCCGTACATCGGCGACATTGAATCAGACAGCATCAGAACGGGTACGGGTAACGTATTCATGACGACATTCGAAAACGGAGTTCAGGTCGTTGTCAACTACAACAGTTACAACGTCGAACTCGGAGGACTTGAAGACGGCAGATATACCGTTGCGGGCAACTCATACGTTTACAGGACAGATGAGTATTCCGATTGGACAGTTCCGAGTTCATATCAAACTGAGAAAGGAGGAAATAACTGATGGCTACACCGGTTCGTATCGAAAAAATGCCCAAAAGGCAGAAACATTCGCTTGAAAAGAAGATGAGTTATTACGGCTATATCTTCACCGCGCCGATAATTTTAGGCTTCCTGTTGATGTATATTCCCGTTATAATCCAGTCCGTCATTTATTCTTTCTCCAAAATCTCCTATATCGCCGGCGCAGGTATGTCCACCGAGTTTATCGGTTGGGGAAATTACCAAGAGGTCATTCAGGCTAATGACGGAAAATTTGTTTCCACGGTTATCGTTGCGACTTTGGGACTTTTGCCTAACATTCTTGTCATTCTTATCTTTGCGTTCTTCATCGCAACGGTTCTGAACCAGAACTTCAAAGGCAGAACTCCCGCCCGTGTTATTTTCTTCATTCCGGTTATCATGTCAAGCGGCGTTATCGCATATTTTGATAACCGCAAGTCAATGGTTGACATCTATACAAGCCAAGGCAAACTTGACGTCAGTGCGTCTTCCAATTTTGACTATTCAACGCTGCGAAGCGTTGTTTCCGGAGCTCTCGGAAACGAGACACTTTCGAGTATCGTATTGAATGCCATTGACGGAATTTATTCGGTAATAACCTCTTCGGGCGTTCAGTTCCTCGTATTCCTTTCCGGTCTTCAATCCATTTCCGTGAATATGTATGAGGCGGCAAAGGTTGAGGGTGCAACCGGTTGGGAAACGTTTTGGAAAATTTCTTTCCCGATGATAAGCCCTCTTATCCTTGTAAACCTTCTTTATACGGTAATCGACCTCTTCCTGAAAAAGGACAATATAGCCATCACCCTCATTGATACTGCATTGCAGACCGCATCGCAGTATGCGCAGGCTTCCGCGATGTCTTGGATATACACTTTGATAATCCTTGCGTTTGTCGGACTTTCGTTCCTTATAGTTCAGAAGTTCATCGTTTACCAGGACTAAGGAGGTGCGGATATGGCAATGAAAAAACTCAACTTCGAGTCCGAAATAAAGGAAGCGAAGAAACTCACCTTCAAAGAAAAGGTAAAGAAAGCGTTCGACTTCAAACAGAAGTGGTACAATTTCAGACATTACGATTGGAAAAAGTGGGCGCGGAAAAATCTTACGCTTAACGGTATCGGCCATTTCGGCTGGATAGTTTTGCGTGCGATAATAGTTATAGGTCTGTGCTTCCTTATTCTTTATCCGTTCCTTGTCAAAGCCGTCGTTTCGTTTATGAGCGTCAACGATATAACGGACAGTACCGTTATGTTTATCCCCCGCGAGGGTTCGACGTACTTCATAAAACGTGCGGTTTACAGTATGAACTACTTCCCCGCATTGCTGAAAACGGCGTTGCTGTCGTTGCTTGTTGCTGTGGCGCAGCTTTTCATCAGTTGCGTTGTCGGCTACGGCTTTGCGAGATTTAAGTTCAAGGGCAAGAACGTGCTGTTCTTTATCGTTATTCTGACCCTTATCGTTCCAGCCGAAACGATAATAGTTCCGCTTTACAACCGATTTACATCGTGGGGCATGATAGACACGATATGGCCGGTGGTCATACTTTCGATATGCGGTCTCGGTCTGAAAAACGGTTTGTACATCTACCTTATGCAACAGTTCTTCCGCGGACTGCCGAAAGAACTTGAACAGTCGGCATATATCGACGGTGCGGGCCCGCTCCGTGCGTTCTGGTCCATCATGCTGCCGAACGCATCGAACATGATGATAACCGTCTTCCTGTTCTCGTTTACATGGCAGTGGACGGACACAACTTACAACGCGATGCTTTGCCCGAACCTGAATATTCTCGCAAACGTTGTATTGAATGTTTCCTCGGGTGTTACAGACAAAGTACAGGCAGCGGCGGTAGAGGACACGGCAACACTTCTTGTAATTCTGCCTCTTCTCATCGTCTTCCTGTTCGCTCAAAGATACTTCATTCAGTCCATTGAGCGTTCCGGTCTTGTCGAATAATCGGCAACCGCAATCTTCTAAAGCAAAAAAACCGCAGACATTTCAATGTCTGCGGTTTTTTGAATTTACGGTCAGATTGTATATAACCGACCTGAAATTCCGTTAATGAATCTTTTTTCCGTTTTTTCAGATTGTGCCCGTTACAACAAGTGTCGTCGAACCCGGAACGGTTGTGTATGCGCCTGTTGTCGCGTCCTGCGTATAAGTCGCCGCAGGCACGGTTATTTTTCCCGCAACGGTTGTGAAAAGCCCTGTCGCCGCATCATAGGTGTAATCCGTGCCGGCGGTCAGGGCTGTTCCGTTCAGAGTTGCGACAATATTGGTCAGCCTCGGATTGAAAGTGTCCGTAAGCACAGCGTCCGTTGCTACCGTATTTCCGAAGTTCTCGATTATAAACGTATATTCGATCGTTCCGTTTTCGGTCACGCTTGTCGGGCAAAGACCCTTGCTTATCCGCAGTTCGGGCGCGTCTTCGGTCGCAACCGTCTCTGTTGCGGTCACATCGGTAAGCCCCGTTCCCGTTATCTCAATTGTGTTGGTTATCGTTCCGTCTTCTGCGGGCGGTGCGAAATCATTGGGCGTTGCGGTGTACACTATCGCTGTGTTGCCGCCTGCGGGAACCGTAAGCCCCGTTATCGTCAGCGGTGAAGTTCCCGCAACGGTAGGCGCCGCGACAAGATCTCCGTTTATAAAATATTTCACGGAACTTTCGTCATAGGTCAGCGGAACAAGCGTTGTTCCGTTGAACGTGTATGCCCCGAGATTGTCGGTCAAAGTCAGCGCCGAAAGTTCCGTCGAGCCCGAATTTGTAAGCGTGACGATATAGGTCACGGGTTCGCCGGGTCTGTATTCGTCCGTGACAGCCGTTTTCGTAACGCCGAGAACTTCCGCAATTTCGCCGGTGACGGTATTTGAAATAACCGTATTTCCTCCGTACGAAAGTGACGCTCTGTTAGTGAAAGTCGTTGCCATGTTTTGTTTTTCTCCTTTCCAGGAGGAACTTTTCTGCTCCTCTCTTTATATACTATGAAATCGGGAGCAAAATGTCAAAAAAGTCCGTCAGTTCGCAAATTTACGTTTTTTTCGGTTGACAAACGGCTTTTTCGGGTGTATAATCAATTAGATAGAGGATTTTTGAAAAATTGTAAAAATCCGCGAAAAAAAAGTATCGAACAGAGGGGCGGTGAGACAATAATGGACGATAGTCACAGTCGACGACGAGAAAATTTAAGGAGGAGTTTGAATGACTCAGGAAGAACTTTCCGAACTTCTGGAAAAGAAGGACTTCAAATCAATCCGCGCGTCGCTCGAAGAGATGAATCCGGTAGATATTGCCTCGCTGCTGGAAGATCTTCCCGATAACGAACTCGCCGTTACTTTCAGATTGATTGAGAAGTCTGTTGCCGCTGAGACGTTCTCTTATATGGACGCCGATCAGCAGCAGCTTTTGCTCACTATTTTTACCAACAAAGAAATCAAAGAAGTCCTTGACGATATGTTTACGGACGATACCGTAGACCTGCTCGAAGACATGCCTGCAAACGTTGTCAGCAGGATACTTGCGAACCTGGACAAGGACGACAGGAAAGCGGTCAATGAAATACTGCGCTATCCCGAGGACAGTGCGGGCAGCATAATGACGACGGAGTTCGTCGATCTGCGCAGAAAAATGACCGTTAAAGAGGCATTCGCAAAAATCCGTTCGACGGGCTTGGACAAGGAGACTGTCTATACCTGCTACGTTATTTCGAACGACAGAAAACTCGAGGGCGTTGTCACCGTTCTTGAAATGCTTATGGCGGACGGCGATACCCATATCGAGGACATAATGGACGATAACGTAATTTCCATCAACACCCACGCCGACCGAGAACAGGCGGCGCAGATGCTGAGCAAATACAACTTCCTTGCATTGCCCGTCGTTGACGGCGAAAACAGGCTTGTCGGAATAGTTACTTTCGACGACGCGGTTGACGTTCTCACGGAAGAGGCAACGGAAGATATGGAAAAAATGGCGGCTATGTTGCCCTCCGAAAGATCGTATCTGAAAACCGGCGTATTCAGCACGTTCAAACAGCGTATACCGTGGCTGTTGCTTTTGATGATTTCGGCAACGTTCACAAGTATGATAATCACGAACTTCGAGGGCTATATCCGCGCGCTTGCGGGTGGGGCGGTGCTGATAGCTTTTATCCCCATGCTGACGGACACAGGCGGTAATGCGGGCAGCCAGGCATCGGTTTCCGTTATCCGCGGTCTTGCTTTGGGAGACATCGAACTGCGTGACTGGTTCCGCGTGCTGTGGAAAGAGATACGCGTTGCCGCGATCTGCGGAATAACGCTTGCTTCGTGCAATTTTGTCAAGCTTTTGCTTATTGACGGGATGCTGCTCCGCAACTACGACGTAACGCCTTTGATAGCGCTTATCGTGTGTCTGACCTTGCTTGCGGCGGTGCTTATCGCAAAGATAGTCGGTTGTTTGCTGCCGCTTTTGGCAAAACGTCTCGGCTTTGACCCCGCGGTCATGGCAAGTCCGTTTATAACGACCATTGTCGATGCGCTGGCTCTGTTGGCGTATTTCGGAATTTCCCTGCTTGTATTATCTCCTATAATATGAGGAACTGTTAACTTTTTCTTATCAACAAAAATAAGGGCAGTAAAAAACGTAAGTTTTTTACTGCCCCGCTTTAATTTTTGAAGTCTTGGAAAATATAGAGAACTATCTTTCTTCTATATCATAGGTGAAGTTGTATTCTTTCTGCAACTCCTTGACTTTTTCTTCGTTGTCCTCGATAAATGTCGGGCTGAACTTGGATTTTCCGTCTTTTGTGTAGTCCTTTACTATCTGTTCGAGTTTTGCCCAGCATTCCTCGTGTCTCGGTTCTTTTGTTTCATCGAGGTGTATAACAAACTCTCTGTGTTTCGGAAGTCTTACTTTCATATTCTGCGTCTCCTTGTTTTAAGGCTGATCTGTATTTTGATAATTATATTATACTTTGTATTTTCTTTTATTGCAATGGCAAATGTTTAACAATCGTCGGCAGGACTTGAAAAAACGGGAAATAAGTGCTATAATAACCCTATATACCGTTATTAGGTCCGGCAGAGAAAGGAGAGAAGCGTCTGTATGAAACTCGAATATTTTTTTCCGTCCGCGCGCGGCGGGGAAAACGATACCCGTCTTTGCGTTGAAAGCGGACGTGTTCTCGGCGTTCTTGCTCCGACAGGTTGCGGAAAGACCCCTCTTCTGAAAAGCCTTTGCGGGTTTGCTTTCCCCGAAGAGGGATACGTTTTGCTCGACGGTGAACCCGTAACGGACAAAAACAGAAGTCTCTTTTCGTTCGTTCCCGACCTTGATTTTTACGATGTCGGCGAGCGTGTCGGAAAGGTAGTGCGCCTGTTTTCATCTCTTTTTATAGATTTCGATTTATCGGGCGCGCATGAGGCTCTTGAATATTACGGCATTTCGGAAGCGGACAGAGTGAGTTCTCTTTCGGAAGCGGACAGGCAGCTTTTTCGGCTTATCCTCGGTTCCTGCCGCCGTGCGGACTTCTATGTTTTTGACGAGCCGCTGAGGAATTTTGACACCGAACGACGGAATGAGATTTTGAAAAAGATATTTTCGGAGAAAAAACGTGCGGCGTTTGTTGTTTCAACCTCCCGCCCTTACGGTGTCAGCGCGCTTTTTGACGATGTTTGTTTCGTCTTTGAGGGCAGACCGCGGCTTGTTTCCGATGTTCCGAGCCTTGTGAGCACTCTCGGCAAGAAACTTTCGCAGATCTTTTCGGAGGTGTACGGATGTTCCTGAAACTGTTTAACAAAGAACTGTACTATCTTCTGAAAAAAACGGGCGTAACATATATTGCGACCGTATGCGGCGCGCTTATATGTCTCGGCATCACGTCTCTTGCAAACGTGATGTACTCGGTCGAACCGGAAATGATGTGGTGTCTGCGGATAATCGGCGTATTCTTTTTTGCCGTTTCCGTTCTGCTCTGCATAAGCGTTCAACTGCTTGTCTTTATCCGCCGATTTACTTCAACGGTTATCGGAAACGAGGGCTATTTGACTTTTTCTTTGCCCGCCTCGACATATTCGATAGTTGCGGCAAAAGTCCTTGCAACGCTTTGCTGTTCGATGCTTTCTTTCGGACTTTGCGTTTTGAGCGCGTCTTTGCTTGCAGCGGTCTCCGACAATCTGAATTACGTTCTTTCGTTTATAATGATGTTCCTCTGCGACATAAACTATCCTCTTTCGGTCGCGCTTGTCGTATTCTTCTTTTTGAGTCAGATACTTTCGGCGTTTTTTGCCGTGTGCAACGGATTCAGAAAACCGCGCCGCCGAATTGCTTCCGCCGTCATATTTGCTGCGGTCGGAGTTTGTCAGACGCTTTGTGTTGCGGTTGTCGGCGTTTGCGTTCACTTTTTTGCGCCTTACGCATTTTATATGGGCAGCAGTACGTTCTTCTTCTCTTGGGTTCCGAGCCTTATCGTTATCGGCGTCTGTGCGGTTTCGAGCGTTGTTTTGTACTTCCTGCTTTGCGCAAAGCTCAAAAAAGGGCTGACGCTTCCCGAATAAGCGTGATATACTTGCAAAAGTAAGAATTTTATGATATACTGTGTCAAGGAATATATTTGGCATAAACAAAACCTGAAACGGAGTGAGAAAAAATGATAGGAGTAGCAGTTATGGGTTACGGCGTCGTAGGTTCGGGCGTTGTTGAACTCATCGACCAAAACAACAAGATTTTTTCGGAGAAAATAGGACAGGACATTGCGGTTAAGCATATCCTTGACGTCCGCGATTTCCCCGGCAACAAATATGAGAGCCTGATTACAAAGGATTTCAACGATATTTTGTCCGACCCCGAAACGGAAATAGTTTGCGAGACCATCGGTGGAGCGAAGGTCGCTTACGATTTCACGAAAAGGTGTCTTTGCGCGGGCAAAAGCGTTGTGACTTCCAACAAGGAACTTGTTGCGACACACGGCACGGAACTTTTGGTGCTTGCAAAAGAGCACGGTGTCGATTATATGTTTGAAGCGGCTGTCGGCGGCGGTATTCCCATAATCCGCCCGCTTATCAACTGCCTTGCCGCAAACAGGATAGACAAGATAGTCGGTATTCTGAACGGCACCACGAACTATATCCTAACAAAGATGATAAAAGAAAAAGCCTCGTTTTCGGACGCGCTCAAAGAAGCGCAGAGACTCGGCTATGCGGAAGCCGACCCCTCCGCCGACGTTGACGGCAAAGATACTTGCAGAAAAATATGTATTCTTGCCGACCTTGCATTCGGTAAAGCGGTCGATCCCGACAAGGTATATACAAAAGGCATACGCGAAATAACGCTTGAAGACGTTGCAACAGCCGAAAAACACGGCTGCGTTATAAAACTGCTCGGCTACGCCGAAAGACTTGCGGACGGCAATGTTGCGATATTTGTCAGCCCCTGTGCCGTTAAAAAGGACAGCCAGCTTGCCAATATCGACGATGTTTACAACGGCATAATGGTCGGCGGTGATGCTGTCGGCGACGTTGTGTTCTACGGCAGAGGTGCGGGCAAGTTCCCGACGGCAAGCGCGGTGTGCGGCGATGTTATAGATGTCGCAAGAAACTGCGGAAAGCATAATATATCATGGAAGGACTGCGGCGAAGATTTCGTTCGCGGAGCCGATGATATAGGGATCAAATATCTTGAAGGAACGGATATTCTGATGCCCGAATGCTGATGTAGGGGTTAAAATATGAGTTTGATCGTTCAAAAATTCGGAGGTTCCTCCGTTGCGGACAAAGAAAGACTTTTTAATGTTGCAGGTATAATCTCCGACGCTTATCGCAGCGGCGACCGCGTTGTCGTTGTCGTTTCCGCCCAAGGGGACACGACCGACGACCTGCTCGCAAAAGCCGCGGAAATATCAGACAGCCCGTCAAAAAGAGAACTCGATATGCTTCTCTCGACAGGTGAACAGATCTCCGCTTCACTGCTTGCCATAGCGCTCGGAACAATGCGTATTCCCGTTGTTTCCCTGAATGCGTGGCAGGTCGGGATAAGTTCGGACAGCAACTATTCAAACGCGAAAATCAAGAAAATAGATACGGAAAGACTGTTCCGCGAACTTGACGGCGGAAAAGTCGTTATAGTCACGGGCTTTCAGGGTATCAACAAGTTTGATGACGTGACAACGCTCGGCAGAGGCGGTTCTGATACGACCGCAGTTGCGCTTGCCGCGGTTCTGAAAGCCGACAGGTGTCAGATATACACGGACGTGGACGGCGTTTACACCGCCGACCCAAGAAAAGTTCCGTCGGCGAAAAAACTGAAAGAAATTTCATACGACGAGATGCTTGAACTTGCGTCTCTCGGCGCGCAGGTATTGCATAACCGCTCCGTCGAAATGGCGAAAAAATATCACGTCGAACTTGAAGTGCTTTCAAGCTTCGAAAAAATCTCGGGAACCGTGGTCAGGGAGGACGTAAAAGTGGAAAAAATGCTTGTAACGGGCGTCGCAAAAGATACGAACGTTGCCCGAATATCCGTTATCGGGCTTGAAGACGTTCCCGGCGTCGCGTTTCGCCTGTTCTCGCTTATGGGACAGAAAAACATTGTCGTTGACATAATTCTTCAATCTATCGGACGAAACGGAACAAAGGATATTTCGTTCACAGTTTCCGAAAATCAACTTCCGCTTGCTGTCTCCGTTCTGGAAGACGTTTACGGCAAAGGCAGCGTTTCGGTTGAAAGCGATGTCGCAAAAGTTTCCGTCGTCGGAGCGGGAATGGAAACAAACGCCGGGGTCGCCGCCAAAATGTTCGAGGCTCTTTATTCCGTCGGCGCGAATATCCACATGATAAGCACCTCGGAGATAAAGATCTCCGTCCTTATAGACCGCAACGATGCCGACAAAGCCGTCGCCGCCATACACGAGGCGTTTATCGGTTGATGCGGGACATAAAAATCCAATCGCAAAAATTTGAAAAAGAAAATAACGGGAAGTAAAAAGCGCAAGTTTTTACTTCCCGTTTTATTATATTCTGTTTTTCGGATAAAACGGATAAAGACAGTCTTTCAGAACAAGACGCGCCGCGAATTTCGCGGCGCAGCTTCAATTTTTGCATAAAACGCGTATTTCAGCGGATTTTTTTGATGTACCTCGAAGATGATTTTTGAAAAGTCATAAAAATCGTAGTCAAAACATATTGAAAAATTATGTTTTTTGTGATATAATACTGTTGAAAAGTCAAGATAAACGGCTATAAATTATATTGAAAAGTCATTTTAGCCGTCAAAAAATCCAAAAGGAGACGTTTTTTATGCTTTACAGAAAAATCGGGGAAGTTATAAAAGAACATCTGAAATCGGACTCCGCAAAGGTTTTGCTTGTTGACGGCGCAAGACAGGTCGGAAAAACATATATAATCCGATATATCGGAAAATCAATGTTTGAAAATTTCATTGAGATAAACATGGCGGAGGACAGTCTGGGGAACAGGCTTTTTTCTGGCGTCAGAACCGTTGAAGATTTTTATTTGCAGGTAAGTATGCTTCACGGTGAAAAAATGAAGCAAAAAGAGAACACGTTGATTTTTATTGATGAGATTCAAGCGTATCCTCACTTGTTGACGCTTTTGAAGTTTTTATCGCAGGAAGGGAAGTTTTCTTATATAGCAAGCGGTTCGCTTCTCGGGGTCACTCTTTCCGAAACGCCGTCCATACCGATGGGAAGTATTCGGAAAATCAGAATGTTTCCGCTCGACTTTGAAGAGTTTCTTTATGCAAACGGGTTGAACGGATTTGCGGTTGACGCTATGCGAAAAAAATTCGAACGTGCGGAGGCTCTTGACGAAACTGTTCATAAAAGAATAATGGATCTGTTTCGGAAATATCTGCTTGTTGGGGGAATGCCCGATGCGGTCAACGCATATCTTTCGGAAAAGAATATAACGGCTGTTCGGGAAATTCAGAATGAGATTCACGAATTTTATGCCGCAGACGCATCAAAATACGACATTGAAAGAAAGTTAAAAATACGCCGCATTTACGATATGATTCCGTCCAATATGGAAAATAAGAAAAAGCGCATTGTTGCAAAGGACGTTGAGAACAGGCGCGGCAGGACTTTTAACGACTATGCCGATGAGTTTGAGTATCTTATCGGCGCGGGTATCGCATTGAATGTACAGGCAATATCAAATCCGGTTTTTCCGTTGATAGAGTCTTCGGGGAAAAATCTTTTGAAACTGTATCTGAATGATGTGGGATTGCTTACGGGAATTTTATACGGAAATAATATCCGCGCAATTCTTGATGACGAAAAGAGTGTTAACCTCGGCTCCGTTTATGAGACCGTTGCGGCAAGTGAACTTATCGCACACGGACACAAACTGTTTTATTATGACAACAGGACAAAAGGTGAAGTGGATTATCTGATAGACGATTACGACAGCCTGTCCGTAGTCCCCCTTGAAATAAAGTCCGGAAAGGATTATACTGTTCACAGCGCGTTGAATACGCTGACGGAAAACAAAGATTACGGAGTAAAAAAAGCGTTTGTTTTGTCAAATGAGCGAGAGATTTCAAAAAAGGGAACTATAACATATCTTCCCATTTATTATATTATGTTTTTCTGATTTGGACTGATAAATACAATTTTTCAAAACAAGACGCACCGCGAATTAGCCGAGGTGCGATAACGAAGTATTTATGTAAGGTGACGGTACAGCGAAAACTGTGCCGCCGCTCTGCGTTATCAGGCTTTTTTCTTCTTTCGGTTTTGCATACCGAGTCTGCCATCGAGGGCAACGCAATCCTCATCGGCGATATTGATAATTCCAACAGCCTTGTAGTAAATTTCAATCTTTTGTTTTCTGTGACCGCTACTCTTGTCGGGAGCGTGTATCACAGTTTTGTCAACCAAGTCATTGAGTATTGCTGCAGTCAGTTCTTTTGGGTCGGTGTATTTACGGACATTTCTTAGGAACTTCTGCAAATCAACCTCGTTCTGTTTGTCGTTGTCAATAAGCGTTTGCAGTTCAACGATAGTTTGTTTCACTTGCCGCTGTTCTTCTTCGTATCCCGTAGATAACTTGTCAAATCATTCCGCCGAAAGTCTGCCCGATACCATATCCTCGTAGATACGCTTGAAAAGAATGTCTAAATCTTCATCACGCCTTTTCAGAGTTACAATATCCACCTTTGCCTTATCCGCCGACATTCTGTGTTGCATATCCGCTTTTTCCCTCTCTTTCTTAACAAAGGTTGCTTCAAACTGCTGGATATAAGACAGAACGCTTTGAATATGTTTGAACACAAGTCGATTTAGCGTAACCGCACGAATATAGTGTGCTGTACAGGTTCCCGTGTTACTGCGATAATTGGAACAAACGAAAAAGTCCTGATTATCTTTGAAACTGTTGGTATATAGTCGGAACAATCTGAGGTTGGTTAGGTGGTTTTATGTTTTTTTTAGAAATTCCGCCCGCTTTTGTTGCGGGCGGCAAGATTGCATTATTTAATTTTTTCTATTGGCATCCAAATTTGAACGTTGCGTTCAGATTTAGGCTGCCAATGATAAACTGCAAGTTCAGGTGCATTTTTTAATTGAAATCCCATATCCGGCATCCATTCGGTCAGGATTTGGATTCTCAAATTGAGGAGATCAATATAATCGCAAATTGGACTTTTTACATCCTTTGTTTCAAAAATCATATAAGTGCTTTGAGGAATAACTATGTTTTCCAATCCCAAATCTTCAACAAAATCAACACCTGTAACTGATTTGTTATAAAGATTTTCTCTTTCCCAACCGTCTAACAGATGACAGTAATAATAGTCATAACCTTCATCTGTGATATTTGTGATAACGCAATGTGCATCAATGTTTCGTGATGCTCCACGAAGAAACCATTGTTTTCCTCTTGTTGTTATAAAAAGTTGTTCTTCTTGCTGCTCTCTTTCTTTGCCGTAGGGAGCACCGGTAAAATGTTTTTTATACCCTGTTAAAATCATTTCCGGCTTTTCTTCGATTCTGTAATTCATTAGTTTACCGCCTTCCAAAGATATTTTAAGAACAAGACGGGAAAAGGATTTTAGTTTACTACCATTCATACGTGCTGCCGAAGGTGTTACACCGTGAAATTTTTGAAACGCCTTAGCGAAGCTGTCCGGACTCTCATAGCCATATTTCATAGCAACATCAATAACCTTAATATCTGTGGTAGCTAATTCGCTTCCTGCAAGCGTTAGTCTGCGATTTCGTATATATTCGCCAACAGTAAAACCACACAAGATACTAAAGAGCCGTTGAAAATGATATGTTGATGAGAAACTTTGCCCTGCGACAATATCGTAATCAATATCTTCTGTTAAATGTTCTTCGATATAGTCAATAGCGTTTTGTATTCCGCTTATCCAATCCATTGTATCCCTCCTTGTCTGTCAATATTCTATCAAAAGGTAATTTGAATTGCCCGATAATCTGTGCTATCTACAATCGGGTTTTTCTGCAATAAAGATGTGCGCAAATTCAGTTTCGTACAGTTCGATTATTAATAAGCCTGAATTTGCGATATAGGATTTTATTTCCGCAGGTGTATCCGGAAATACGGTGATCTTTCTCATTCCGGTGTCGATAAATCCGTCTTGGTTTTTGTCGATTGACAAAATGAATTTTCCACTATCTTTTAGTAAAGCCGCCGCTTTGTTTATGGCTGTCTGCTTTTTCTCAATATGCAAAAAAGTTAAAGAGGAATATATACATCGAAAGAAAGAGAAATATCAAGCGTTAGAAAATTGCCGCAACGCAACTTCACGTTGGACAACTCAGATAGGTTTTCTTTCGCTCGGTCTATGGTTTTCGTGGTACCGACTTTCTTTACCACTTGTTTTTAAAACTTTCGTTACGGCACCTCATCATTTCGCGGCGCGGTCTTATGCGTTTTTCTTTTTGTCAGATGTTCTTCGCGATCGTGTCGATAACTCGGTCTTTGAGCGTCAGAAGATACTCGTCGGTGCGCGGATAGTCGTGGAACGTCATTTCGCCCTCTACACCGTCGTTGACAAGCGCCATGGTCGCATCTCTGCCAACAAGGCTTTCGCAGAGTTCGAGCAATCGTTGGTCTTGAAGCGCTTCCGCAAACTGCATACCGTGCAGGCTTCTGTAAGCCGTTCCGTTCGGCGCGGGGTAAACCACGAATGTGTCGCCTGCGGGAACCCAGTTGTCTCCGCTGACGTCAACGAACGGGTTGACGATGTGCCATGAACTTGCGCTGTAATAGAAGTTGTATCCCCATTGCAGGAAGCCGTCTATTGCGTATTTGTAAAGCTGAACGCCTATTATTTCCGTGCGTCTGCCCGGCATACTGAGGAAACGGTTCGAAACCTTGTCGTGCTGTGCGCAACAATAATATACCCAACGCATCGGCAAATCCTGTTCGAGGAACGGGTATGCCGCGGTTATTGCGGGAATAGGCATCGCTATCTGCCCTTTTTCATAAAACTCAAAGTCAGAGAGCGCGTCTATGACGGGATAGCCTTCAAACAGGTCGATAACGCTGTTTTTGGACGCGCAGTAAGAGTCGTAGACCGCCGTGTTCGGCTCGTCCGAAATGTGGAAGAAGCATTTTTTATCGATGCCGAGCGTTTTGAGGTGCTCGATAAGATTTTTGATGAAAGCGCGGATAAACGCCGTGTATTCGGGACTTACCGCGTCGGTCGTCCAGCCGAATATCTCGGTCTTATCCTTTGCGCCGTCAACGTAAGCCGTAACTTTCGGCGCGTTTGCCGCGCTCCATTGACTGAACAGGTGCGAAATTTCAAAATATTCGATGCCGCAGCGTTCGCACATTTGAACCCAGCGGTCGAGGTTTGTGTATTCAAATGTGTATTCGTCGCCTTTTTTATAAATATCGACAAGTCCGACATCGGGACGCTGCCAGCCTTTGCCTGTGTCGAGCGGCGGCGTCAGAACGGGGGTCAGAATCATATTCATTCCCTCGGAGACCGCTTCGCGGACAAAGTTTTCGATTATCTGCCAATGGCGTTCGCCGTAAATGTCGCAGTCGTAATACGTTGCAAGGCAGTCGTTGTGGAACCAGTTTGTGTAAATGAGCTTCTGCTTCGGAAGCATTGCGTTCACGACTTCCACCGTTACTTCCGTTCCGCCGAGGAAATCGCCGTCCTTGTAAAACTCAAACGCGACGGGATATGTTCCCGGGGCTATGCCGTCCGCTTTTTCGATAAGAACGTAAAACGCACGCAGGCGGGAAGAGAAAATTCTGTGAAAACGCGGGGAAGCGGGCATGAGCAAGTCGGGATAAAGTCCCGAGGTCTTGCGCAGATAATCATCGTCCGTTTCGTCGTAACACGGCTTGTAATTCGGAACTTCTTCAATCGAATAAAGCGTTATGTAATCTTTAAGGGGCGAATCTATCACAAGTTCCGCCGCTATTTCTCCGTCAAGTTCCGGTGTCTTTTTAATATATGCCACCTGAAAAGCCAGACGCTGATTTTTCAGCATTCTGAAAGAGTTTTTCTCTTTCTTTGAGTCAAATTTTTCGTCCGAAAAGCATTTTTCGCAAGAGGGCAGAGCCTTTGCGAGAACCGCTTTGATGTCCGGGCATACCGTATTGTTCATAATTTCCTCCGTTTGGGGTTCTTAGTTATTTTCATTGACAAAAGCCGCGACGTGCGGTATAATTATTTTGAGCCTTTTGAGAATACTATTCCGTCTTCGTATTCGCCGCATTTCATTCCCTGTACCGTGCCTCTTTGGAAAAGGTAGGTCATCAGTTCGTTTTGGAGCCAACGCCATGAGCGTCCCCAATTCGAGAACACGCAACCTTCTTCGGGACAGCGCGCAAAAAAGCGTTCCACGCTGACATTGGGAGACAGGTATTCGAGAAATACCGCGACACGTTCGAAATATTCTTCGTAACCGCAGATTTCAAATTCGCCGTTCAGATATTGCTCCGCCATCGGCGTTCCCTGCATAAGGAACAGGTTGTGAAGTTTTACGGTGTCGTTTTTCAGTACGGAAACAAGTTGCGCCGCCTCTTTGACATCTCCGATCTCATCTGTGGGCAGATTGGGGATAAGATGTGTGCAAAGCCCGAACCCGTGCGCTTTTATGCGAAGTGCCGCTCCGATGTATTCCGCAAGCGTGTGCCCGCGTCCGATCATGCGGAGCGTTTTTGTGTTTGCGGTTTGCAGTCCGAGTTCAAAGGTGACGTTTATTCCGTATTTTTCGTGAAATTTGCTCGCAATCTTCAAATATGTTTCGGGCACACAGTCGGGACGCGTCGAAACCGACAGCTCGACTATATCGTCCGCCGCGCAGTCGTTTATGACTCTTTCAAAATCTTCCGGCGGGAGATATGTATTCGTATAATTTTGCAGATAAGCGATGAACTTTTTCGCTTTGTATCTGCTGCCCATATATTCTCTGTTTATTTGCAGTTGTTCTTTGACGGGCGTTGCAGTGTCAAGGCTTTCGAAGCCCGCGCCGACTTCGCCGCAAAAACGGCAGCCGCCGCAGCCGCGTGTTCCGTCCCTGTTCGGGCACGAAACGGGCAGATTGACGGGGAGTTTGTATATCTTTTCCCCGTATTTTTCTTTCAGCATTGTGCCGTAGTCGTTGTAAATACGCATTTATAAATCTCCGAGAGGATGAAAAACGTGAACGCTTTCGAACTTACAAAAAACAAAAAACTGTTTCTTCTTGATATGGACGGCACCGTTTATCACGGTGATGTTCCCATTCCGGGCGCGACGGATTTTATAAAAAGTCTTTGCCGAACGGGCGCAGACTATATCTTTATGACAAACAACTCTTCAAAAAGCGCGGACGCATATCTTGAAAAACTTCATCGGCTCGGGTTTCCCGCCGAAAAGAAAAACATTCTGACTTCCGGTCAGGCAGCCGCCGTTTTTCTTTGCAAAAAGAAAGAACACGCCGCCGTTTACGTTATGGGAACCGCGTCTTTGAGACGGGAACTTGCGTCTTACGGTCTTGACGTCCGAACCGAACCCGATAAGGACATAGACTTTTTGCTTGTCGGCTACGATACGGAACTGACATACAAAAAAATGGAAGACGCCTGCGAACTTATTTGCCGCGGCGTTCCGTTTTTCGCAACGAATCCCGATGTGGTCTGCCCCGCACCGAACGGCAGGTATCTGCCCGACTGCGCAACGATGTGCTACTGTCTTGAAAAAGCGACGGGCAAAACGCCGTTTTATATAGGAAAACCGCGACCCGAAATGCCGCTTGCGGCGCTGTCCGTTTTCGGCGTTGATAAAAAGGACGCCGTCGTGGTCGGAGACCGACTGTATACGGACATCAAGTGCGGCGTAAATGCCGGGATAGATACCGTTCTTGTCCTTTCGGGTGAAAGCACCGTTGCCGACATCGAAAAATTCGGCGTAATGCCGACCGCCGTGGCGGAAAGCGTTCGCGAAATGACAAGATAGAACCGAAAATCAGTCCATATCTATCTTTATGCGCTCCCTGTCCTTGCTCTTTTTGTTTTTCGTTCTGCGCTTGTTGCCCGTGACTTTCGCTATCGTATAAACGGCTATCGCCAAGGCGACAACGACGATTATCGCAATAAAGAAAGGTCCTTTGAAAAATGAATTTATCGCTTGTGTGAATTTTTCCATAGTGTCAACTTCGACTGCGGTTTTCGTCACGAGGTCGGACGTTCCGTAGACCTGTCCGTTATAGCGGAGGATCAGCGTTCCGAGTTTTTCGCCGCGCCCTATCGGTGCATCTATTTGCTCCGGTGCGTCTATGACCTTTTCGATAAGCGATTGGTCAAAACTTTTCGGAAGCAGCGCGTTTATATCGCTTGTTACGGTCAGAACCACAAAATCGGCATTCTTCCCCGTCCTTACTCCGACTTCGCAGACCGTGTCGCCTTTTGAAATGAGACGCGTCGAAACATATTCGTTCTTTGCGAACCGAACCATTTGTTTTAAGTCGTTGTAAACGTTGACTATACCCTCCGTGTCCGCCGCAATGGCAAGAACTCGCATATTCTTTGTTGTTGTGACGCACGCGGAACTGTAACCGCCGTCCGCGGAAGAATAAACGCCGAGCCCTGTTATGTCGGAGATATAATAATCAGATGACGGAACTATCGTGGAATTATAAGAATAAAGCGTTCTGCTTTCGCCGTTCACGGTTATCGTTACAACCGGCGAACTGATAAATTCTCCGAAACGTTCAAGCGTCAGCGCGTGTTGCAGAATCACGGAAATATCCGCTATCGTGGTAGTCTTTGACGTCGCGGTAAAATAACTGTTCACGCCGCCGAAAGAAGTTTCCGAAACGCCGAGGTCTCGGACGTATGAGTTCATCGTTTCGATAAAAGATGCCGTTCCCTTGTTGTTGACGTAGTGCGCAATGGCAATACAAGCTTCCTGAGAAGCGGAAGTCAGCGCCGCTTTTACGAGGTCTTCCAAAGAAATGACATCTCCCGCACGGAGTTTTGCGGCACTCAACTGCGCCGTTTCGTCTATTACTGCTTCCGTTATCGTTACGGTCTTTGTCAGATCGGGTTCCGATTCAATCAGTATCATGCAGGTTACGACATTCGGCAGAAATCCGCAATAAAAAGGCTCATCCGCGCGCGAAGAGTAAAGAACCATATTTGTGTCGATGTTGACAAGAAGCGTCCGCCTGCACGTCGGCGTAAGCGTATTTTCCTCTTCTTCCGCAAACGCGGGCAAAAAGACCGACAACGTCAGAAAAACGGTCAGTATAACGGAAAGTATTCTCAAAACGCTTTTTCGAACGGTCATCGGCGGTGTCTCCTTGCAAAAATCTGTTATTAAATACAGTATACCATATATTTTGTGTTTTGGCTATACTTAAATTATTAAAATTTATAATTTTTTATATTAAGGTTTCCTCTATTCATTTTTTGTTCGGACAAAAAAACGGCGAAAATGCCGCGGGACGCGGAAAAATAACAAAAAATTCAAAAATCACTCTTGAAAAGGGATTTCTTTTATGTTATAATGTTGATACCTTGCGTAAAGGTGCTTTGTCGTGCTGCCCGTTCCAAGGCGGCCCGTGGCTGAAACGCCGACAAAAAGAGGTAGTGCAAGCCTCTTCAAAAGCGTTGAAGCAAGCCCTTTCAATACCTGCAAGGGAGGCAATTTTATAAGGAGGTGCCGTCAATGGGAAAAGATAAGGTTGTTCTTGCCTGCTCCGAATGCAAGCAGAGAAATTATTTCACAACCAAAAACAAGAAAAACGATCCGGACAGACTTGAAATGAAGAAGCATTGTAAGTTCTGTAAGAAACACACATTGCACAAAGAAACCAAGTAGGAGGACGCGAAATGGCTGATGAAAAGAAGGCTCCCGCAAAGAACAAGAAACCCAATATTTTTGCGCGTTTCTTTAAGTATTTGAAGGAAGTTAAGAGCGAACTCGTAAAAGTTACCTGGCCCGCTCCCAAGCAGGTCGTACGCGACACCCTTACCGTTATCGTGATTGTTGTCATAAGCGCAGTGTTTATCGGTGTTATTGACCTTGTTTTCAAGAACATCGTAAGCTTTTCTGTCGGACAGGGAATCGCGAACCTTTTTAGTTGACTTTTATGAGAATTTATATCATCTCTGACGGAGGGAATGTCTGATGGCCGAAACGGCGCAGTGGTATGTTATCCACACATATTCGGGTTATGAAAACAAAGTCGCAACGTCAATCGAAAAGGTCGTAGACCTTCGCGGTTTGCACGATTTGATTTGCGAAGTCAAGATACCCATGGAAAAAGTTCAGGATGTTAAAGAGAGCGGCGAGGTCGTTGAGACCGAAAGAAAACTGCTCCCCGGTTACGTTCTTGTAAACATGGTCGTCAACGACGATACTTGGGTTCTTCTGCGCAATATCCGCGGCGTTACCGGTTTTGTCGGACCCGAAGGAAAACCCATTCCTCTGACAGATGAAGAGATCCGCAATCTGAACCTTGTTCAGAGCGTGGAAGAAGCCCCGTTCAATGCGGGCGACAACGTCAAGGTCGTAAGCGGACCCATGGCAAACTTTACGGGTATCGTTGAAAGCGTTGACATGAAAGAGCGGAAAGCCAGAGTCATCATCTCCATGGGTGGTCGTGATATCCCCGCGGAGATAGGCATAGGCGATCTCGCGGCGCTGTAAAAGCGCAATTTACTAATTACGGAGGAAACTGAATAATGGCACAGAAAGTTACCGGTTATATCAAACTGCAAATTCCCGCAGGAAAAGCCTCTGCTACGCCTCCCGTTGGTCCGGCTCTCGGTCAGCACGGCGTTAACATCATGGCTTTCATTAAAGAATTCAATGAAAAAACCAAGAATGACGTAGGACTTATCATCCCCGTTGTTATCACCGTTTACGCGGACCGTTCGTTCACATTCGTTACGAAAACTCCGCCGGCAGCGGTTCTTATCAAAAAGGCTTGCGGCATTGAGTCCGGTTCGGGCGTTCCCAACAAGACCAAAGTCGCAAAAATCACAAAGGCGCAGATTAAAGAAATCGCCGAAAAGAAAATGCCCGACCTTAACGCGAACGACGTCGAAGCCGCTATGTCCATGATCGCCGGAACCGCGAGAAGCATGGGCGTTACCGTTGAGGACTGACATTTGAACACGGTTCGCAAAAACCGAACCGCTTTATAACTGTGGGAGGATTATTTCCGAACAACCACATAGGAGGATTTTTTTAACATGAAAAAAGGCAAGAAATATATTGAAAGCTCGAAAACAATCGAGTCTTCCAAACTTTATGATACCGCCGAGGCTTGCGACCTTGTTTGCAAGACCGCAAAGGCGAAATTTGACGAAACCATCGAAATGCACGTTCGTCTCGGCGTTGACTCCCGTCACGCGGACCAGCAGGTAAGAGGCGCTATGGTTCTTCCTCACGGAACGGGCAAAACGATGAGAGTTCTCGTATTCGCAAAAGACGACAAAGCGCAGGAAGCGCTTGACGCAGGCGCTGATTATGTAGGCGCAGAAGATATGGTTACCAAGATCCAGAAAGAAAACTGGTTCGAATTCGATATCGTTGTTGCAACCCCGAACATGATGGGCGTTGTAGGTCGTCTCGGTAAAGTGCTCGGTCCCAAGGGACTTATGCCGAACCCGAAAGCAGGCACCGTTACGATGAACGTTGCTCAGGCAATCAAAGAGATCAAAGCCGGTAAGATTGAGTACCGTCTTGACAAGACCAACATCATCCACTGTCCGATAGGCAAGGCTTCTTTCGGCGCGGAAAAGATATCCGAAAACTTTGACGCTCTTATAGGCGCAATCGTTAAGGCGAAGCCTGCGGCTGCAAAAGGTCAGTACATCAAGAGCTGCGTTATCGCATCCACTATGGGCCCCGGCATCAAGGTCAACACGACCAAATACGGTGTTTGATTTAATCAGACAATAACAATTTACGGAACCGTTTGAAAAGACGGTTCCGTTTTTTCGTCCGAAAAGTGTTGCCTGCCGACGTTTGACAATTGAATAAGGCTGTGCTATACTGTTTAAGTCAAGTATATTCGGGCTGTGATACAGCGAGAGGAAAAGATGAAAAAAACATTTGTAACGGTTATGCCGAACCACATCGGCGCATTTCTGAAAGCAAGCCGCTGTTTCGCGGAACTGGGAGTAAACATAACAAGAGTGAGTTATAACAAGGCGGTCGATTCGCACACTCTTTTTATAGATGCGGAGGGTACTGCGGAGCAACTTGAAAAAGCGTCCGAAATGCTTGAAAAAATCGGATATCTGCAATGCGGAGAAAGCGGAAGAACCGTTATTTTGCTTGAATTCAGACTTCGCGATGTTCCGGGCAGCGTTACAAAGGTGCTTGAACTTATAGAAAAATCGGGGTTTAATATTTCCTATATGAGTTCGCAGGAAAACGGCACCGACTGCCAATATTTCAAAATGGGGATAGTCGTTGACGGTCGCGAAAACCTTGACGGGTTTCTTGCTTCGGCACGGAAAATATGCGACGTCCGTGTTATAGACTACAATCATGCGGACAAGGTGTACGACAACAGTCTGTTTTACGTTCATTTTGTCGATGAACTTTCATCTATGATGAACATTTCCGCCGATTCGAGAGAGGCGCTTTTGGTCAACACCAACCTTGCAATGCAGCGGCTCGATGAAACGGGCGTTTCGCCTTATCGCACCTTTGACAGCATTTCCCGCTTTTGCGAATTGCTCTCCAAATCCCGAGGAAAGGATTTCTCTCCCCGCATTTCGACCCACCGCATAACGGAAAAGACCGAAATTATTCTGATAGAACCCCCGTGCGGGAGCAATACGGCGATAATCAAAAGCGGAAGCGACTGCCTTTTTGTTGATACAGGTTACGCATACTGCAAAGAGGAGATGAACCGCATTTTTCGTGAGTTGATACCGTCTTTTGACAGTATTGAAAAGAAAGCATTTGTCACTCACGCCGATGTTGACCATTGCGGACTTCTTCCCGAATTTGACATCGTTTATGCGGGTGTCGGCTCTGCCGAGTGCCTGCGGCTTGAATATGAAACGGGTGACGGTTACCGCGAACAGAATCCGATACACAAGCCGTATATTCAGATTTGTAAAATACTGACTTCATACAGCCCCACAGACCCATCAAAAATCGTGACGGTCGGCGGCGATGCGCAGGACGAAGACGTGCTTTCCCGTGTGGGCTTTTTTGATTTCGGAGATCTTCATTTTGAACTTTATACGGGACGCGGCGGACATTTGCTCGGCGAATCGGTGCTTATAGATTATCAGAACAAAGTCGTATTCAGCGGCGACGTTTTTGTGAATATGAAAGATATGACGGCAAGTCAGGCGCAGTATAACCGTTACGCGCCGATACTTATGACTTCGGTTGATACCGACCCGAATCTTTGCGCACGGGAAAGACAGGCGCTTTTTGCAAGGCTTGGTGTCGGCACATGGCAGATATTCGGCGGTCACGGGGGCAAAAAAGTATACAACGTTAAACCCGCGGAAATATAAATTGAGAATGGTTATTCTGCCCGGGTAACCGGCAACCGTGTCTTTAATATCGCACGATTTCGTAAGAACCGAAAAAGGCTCTTGACTTAAAGCGCACTTTAAGGTGTATACTTTGCTTGAAAATAAAAAACTATCGGAGGATATGAATATGAGAAAAAATCTCGGTGCAAAACCGTATACTTATCCGCAGCCTGTTTTCATTCTTGCCGCTTATGACGAAAGCGGCAAACCCGACGCGATGAATGCCGCATGGGGCGGTATCAGCGACGGCGAAGAACTTTCCATGTGCATCAGCGCAGGACATAAGACCACAAAAAATCTTTTGAACAGAAAAGCGTTCACCGTAAGTATGGCGGACGTCAAAAACGTTGTCGCGTGCGACTATGTGGGAATAGTTTCGGGCAATACCGAACCGAACAAGTTCGAAAAATCGGGTTTTCACGCCGTTAAGTCCGAATTTGTCGATGCTCCCGTTATCGAGGAACTTCCCATCGCGGTTGAGTGCCGTCTCAGAAGCTATGACCCCGCATCGGGCAGACTTGTGGGCGAGATAGTGAACGTCAGTGTTGACGAGCGTGTGCTTGACGCAAACGGCAAGGTCGATGTTGAAAAGGTTCAGCCAATCACCTTTGACCCGTTCAACAATACCTATGTCGCACTCGGCAAAATCGTGGGAACAGCGTTCAGCGACGGCAAAGAACTGAAATAAAACAGGAAAAATCTGTTTTATCTTCCTTAAAAATATCGCGTCCGTTCGGGCGCGATATTTTTTCGAAAGTTGCCTGAGGAATAATAAAAACTTATACAGCCGAACTTTCTGTATGAATTTATTGTTTCGGGTTGTTTATTGCGTCTGCTTATGATATAATCGTCAGGCTAAGGTAACTATAAAAATTTGTATAAGAGGTTCAAAATGGTTAAACTGACCGAAAAACTGCTTTGTCTTTTATTGTGCGCCGCGATTTTTTGCGGAATTGCTGTCTCCTCTTCCGGTTCGTCGGCAAAGGCGGAAGAAGTTGTTTCTTCGCTGTCCGCGGAAGAGCTTGCAAAAATGCCGAAATACGATGGCAGAGATTACGGGATCGTAACGCCTGTAAAAGATCAGGGAACGACCAATCTTTGCTGGGCGTATTCGTCCGTCGCGGCGGCAGAGGCAAGCATTTTGAAATCGGGCATAGACCCGACGGCGACAAAGGACAGCCTTTCGCTGAATCCGACCGCAGTTGCATACCGCGTTTTTCGCAGAACGGCGGATCCTCTCGGAAATACGGGCGGAGAGCAGAAGTCCGGAGATTTCACACAGGCGACGGGGAATCCTCTTTATGCAGCAAAACTTTTTTCGATGTGGTGGGCTCCCGTGGCCGGTTCGCAGGCGTCCGCGGACCCTTATGAAAACCCGTCTTACAGGTTTGAAAACGCGTATTATATCCCCGATAACAGATCCGACCCCGACGCGTATATAGCGGCGGTCAAGGAAGCCGTCGCGACATACGGCGCGGTGACTTTCCAATACAACAATATGCGCGAAACGGCGTATTACAACCCCAAATTCGAGGGCGGAGGGAGCAGCTCGCCGCACGCCTGCACGGTGGTGGGCTGGGATGATACCATTCCCGCAAGCCGCTTTCAGCCCGGAGGAGCGACAAGGAACGGCGGCTGGCTTATCAAGAACAGTTATAACTCTCTCGAATATTTCTGGCTTTCTTACGACAACACAAGTTCAAGCGTGTATGCTTTCACTTTCGCTCCGAAGGAAAAATATGATTTTAACTATTACTACGACGGCAACCTCGACGATTTTTCTCTCAGAAAAGATAAATATGTCGCAAACGTTTTCCGCGCGCAGAAGGGCGGAGAAAACGGTAAATCGGAATATATAAAAGCTGTCAATGTCGGCGTTTCGGGCGAAAACGTCACGGTTGAGGTCGAAGTTTTCAAGAACCTTGATTATCCTTTCGGCGGGCAGAGCGATGTTCCGACCTCGGGCGGCTTTTCCGCGGCGAAGAAGACGATAACATCCTCTCACGGCGGTTATCTTACCGTTGAGCTCGACTCTCCCGTCAAGGTTGAAAAGGACGAATGGTTTTCCGTGATCGTCCGCGTTTCCAACCCCGAAAACGACGCGAAAATCGTTACCGCCTACAAGGACGTAAAAACTCTTTCCTACGCAAACGGCGGCTACGGATGGTCAAGCCTCGGCAACTTTGTCGGAAGAATAAAGGCGTACACCTCGCTTGAAGAGGACGAAAAAACGCCGTCGACGCCGCTCTGCGTAAACGGAGTCAACGTTTCTCTCAACGAAAGCATTTCCCTTTTCTTCGCTGTTTCCGACACAAGCGAATATTCCGATGTTTATATGGAGTTCTCTTCAAACGGAAAGACCCTGAAAAACAGAGACCGTATGACTCTGAAAGATGTTGAATGTTATAGATATTCGGATATTTCGGCAAAACAGGGAAACGATGAAGTCACGGCGGTTTTGGTAGGGACTTTTAACGGAAAAGAATACCGTTCCGAGTCTTTCTCTTATTCCGTCGCGGATTATTGTTACAGCCGCATCGCAAAATCCGAAAGTGCGGCGTTCAAGAGAGTCTGCGTCGATCTGCTTGATTATTGTTCTGCGGCGCAAATTTACTTTAATTACAACACGGATAATCTTGCGAACGCAAGACTGACGGACGAACAGCGGAAATTCGGTTCCGCGTCATATGAGCCGTTGACCGATAACAGCTTCAAGGAGTCGAAGGAAGAATACGGAATAAAAGCTTTTAACCTTGTTTATAAAGATGTTATCAATGTTATCGTTGCGGTAGACGCTCCGTCGGCGCAGGGACTTTCCGCCCGTGTGGAGTTTGACGGAATTGTCTATGTGATTGATGATTTTTATGAGGTTGTGCTGAACGGACAACGTTATTTTGCGTTTGATTTTACAAAGATCCCTCCGAATAAGTTCAAAAGCATATTTACGATAACTCTTGAAGTTTTTGGCAAACCTGTCGGTGTGCAAGGAGCATACAGCATTGAGTCCTATCTGGCAAGACGTATGCAACTGTCAACAAGCACCGATTATCGGAACCTGATGGAAGCAACCGCAAAATACGGTGATTCCTGCAAGGCATATTTCGGTTAAAAGCCGAAACTGCGAGTCAGCGAAAACTGAAAAAAATGCGTTTTTTGAAAGCGCCCCCGAAAGCCGACGGCTTCGGGGGCGCTCTTTATCCGTTCCTCTTTTTATCCATTTTGCAGTTCTTTTCGCTTTGCTCTGCGGACGCGGTTGATATGGCGTTCAAAATCTCCGCTGTTAAGGAGTTCCGTCAGAACAAACTGTTCGTAAGTCGGAACGGTGCAGGAATAGAAGCCGACCTTTTCCTCAAAGGGTTTTACAAGTTTTTTCGGCAGAACCATGTAACCGATACGCAGAGACGGCGAGATCGTCTTTGAAAAAGTGTTCAGATATATCACGTTGTCTTTGTCCGCAAGCGCGAATATCGGATCTGCGGGCTTTGCGGCTACCGCAAATTCGGAGTCATAGTCCGACTCGATGATAAATCTTTCGGCTTTGTCCGCCCAGCGGATATATTCATATCTCTTGGACGCCGACGCGGAAACGCCGCTCGGAAAACTGCGGCAGGGCGTTGTGTGCAAAACGTCGGCTTTCGAGGAGGCGAGCGCCGCGCTGTCTATCCCTTCTTCCGAAAGCGGCAGTTTTTCATATTTTACGCCTGTTGCGCGGTATATTTTTCCTATCTTTTCATACGAGGGGTCTTCAAACGCATATATCTTGTCTCTGCCGAGCAGGTCAACGAGCAGCGCATAAAGATATTCCGCGCCCGATCCGACAACTATCTTGTCTGCATCAACATCAATGCCTTTGTTGCGTGCAAGAAACAACTTCAAAGCCGTCCGCAGTTCCGCAAGCCCGATATTCGGGGATTTTTCGAGTATCCTGTCATTGTAGTCCGAAAGAACACGGCGCATTGTTTTGCAGAGCAGGGAAACGGGAAAAGACGGTTTTTCAGATACGTCTTTTTGTTTTGGTAAAATCTGTCCGATGCTTTTTTCGGAAGAAGCAAAGCCGTCGCTCGGACGGAAAATGACGAAAAATCCGCTTCTTTGCCGCGCTTCCGCATACCCCTCGTCGCAAAGCAGTTCGTATGCGTGTTCGACCGTTATAGTGCTTACGCCGACTTCTTCCGCAAGCAGACGTTTGGACGGTAGTTTGTCTCCCGTTTTATAATTCCCGCGAACAATATCTTCTCTGATCTGTCGGTATAATTGCAGATAAACAGGGTGTTCCTCTTTTTTTATCAGATATTTCATCTGGTTATATTATTTCCTCTCGTTTTGACTATTTTATATTATCAGAAATATTGTATAATACTGTTATTGAAATTGCAAGGGGGAAACCTTAAATGTCAGAAAAAGTAAACAAAGGCAACATCACGTTCAGGCTTTGCCTGACCGCCGTGTTCATGGCATTGACTTTTGTTGCCACAAAATTTTTGCAGATTCCGTTTGTCGGAGCAAACGGGTATTTTAATCTCGGTGATGCGGTATTGCTTACGGGTGCGTTCTTTCTCGGTCCCGTTTACGGTGCGGTCGCCGCAGGTATAGGCTCTGCGCTTGCGGATATTATTTCCCCTTTTGCGATATATGCTCCCGCAACGCTTATCATAAAAGCGCTTATGGCTGTTGTGTTTTTCCTTATCGCCGTAATGCCGATGAAAAAGCAACCGAAAGTCGGCGTCAGAATAGTTTTTGTCATTCTCGGCGCACTTGTTGCGGAAGCGATAATGGTCGGCGGCTATTTTGTGTTTGAAACGATTTTGTACGGTGCGGGAACAGCGGCGCTGTCCTTGATCGGAAACGCCACGCAGGGCGCGTGCGGTCTTGTTATCGCCGCGGTTCTCGTCAATGTTCTTTCGTCGAATAAAAAGATAAGAGGACTTTCCGGTTTGGAAAAAAGAGGCTGAAACAACGCCTTATAAATATCATAAGAGGTTTTTAATATGTCAAAGAAGGTTAACGCAAGAAATACCACGGTTTGGAAAGGCTGAGTCTACTCGAACACTTATCGCCCGACACAGGCTATTTTCGGTTATTTCCTCTCTTTTCGTCTTGGCGGGCTCGACGTATTTACAAGGCTTTTGCGAAAGTCAGGGCGAAAATCAGCCCGTTAAAACCGACAAGGGTTCGGGTATACTCAGCCTATGCACCACCGCAATATTTATGGCGATGAACGTCGCTTTGAGCTCGTTCGGCGTTCCCATTCCCGGCGGACATTTGTATCTTAACGATATTGTTATCTGCCTTGCGGCGATATTGTTCGATCCTGTCGCGGCGTTTACGGTCGGCGGTGTCGGCGCGTTTCTCGGAGACCTGTTTTTTTATCCGACCCCGATGTTCGTTTCCCTTGTAACACATGGACTTCAAGCGGTCGTTATCTCCGTTTTTTCCCATTACGTTCTTAAAAAACACCCGAAATTCGCTTCGGGTATCGGCGTAACGCTCGGCGCTGTTATAATGGTTGTCGGCTACTCGCTCGGCAGAACTTTTATCTACGCGACGCCCGCAGCGGCTGTGGCAAGCTTCTGTTCCGGATATTGCAGGCGGCTGTCGGCGCGGTTGTCGGAATTATTCTGTGCTGGCCGTGTGGTCTTCATAAAGTATATACCGCGAAGATTCTCAAAAACAGATAAATACGACCTGAATGCGAATGAGCCGCAAAGAAACATAGGTTTCTTTGCGGCTCATTTATATTTTGTATTTTGTAATTTTGCGATTGGAAAAAGTATGCCTTTCGCTTTTATTGCTGCCTGTCGGCAGACATTATTCCCCGCTTTTTTCTATGGGCAGAACCACCTGCGTGATAAAATCTTTTTCGTCGCGGTGCTGTGCGGGACCTTCAAGGTAAACGTGACGGCAAATTCCTTTCAGTCTGTATCCCTTTGCCTCTGCGAATGCAATCATCTTGTTTCTGATGTCGGGAATGGTCTCATAACCGCCGTGAAAGAAGACGCAGAGTGCTGTTTCTTCGTTTAACTTGCGTATAAATTCTCCGTTACTGTCGGGCTTGACCGCAATACAATAAGAAATTCGGTCGGGGTCGGAAAGGGGATATTCGATAAAGTACATTCGCTTGCTGGTGTCCGAACCGTAACTTCGCATCGCTTCCGTTATGACTTTTCGCAGGTGCACTTTTCTTTCCTCGACTGTCGGCGCACGGAAAGTCTGTGAAAAAACCGTCTGCGCAGGAACCGTCATTATGCGAAATTCAAAGTCGTTGTCGCTTTTTACGCGCTCTTTCAACTTTTCTATATTCAGATTCAGTTCGTCGCGGATTTTTTCAAGCCTTGCTATCATCGGACGCAGGTCGGCATCTTCGTCAAGATACTTTTTTATGTCGTCAAGCGACAGTCCGAGATTTTGAAAAACTCTTATCGTCCGTATGCGCGTCAGCGTATCTACCGTGTAATATCTGTTTCCGGTAAAGCCCTCTTTTTTATCGGCTTCAATAAGGTTCTTTGCCTCGTAATTCAGAATCATACGGCGGGTTATGTCAAGAGATTTCGCAATTTCCCCGATGGAAAGAAGTTGTTTTTCTTCATTTTTCATGGAATTTCTCCGAAATACAAAATTTTTCACAAAAAGGTATTGCATCGTACATCGATGTACGGTGTATAATCATTATACAATAAACGGTTCGCTGTGTCAAGCATGGCGAAGCAGACGTTGAAATTTTGCAAACATCGGGGAAGCCCCCTCTTTCTCCGAAGTTATATATTCACCTTCTTATCCCTTGCCGCCCGAACGGTCCCCTCCGTTTGAGCGGCACTTCCCTTTTTATGTGCCGCGCCTGTCGGAAAAAGTATTGAAAAGACGCAAAATGTGTGGTATAATTGTCTTGAAAATAATTGTAAATGCAAGGCGGGCAATATGCCGAAAATAGGACAAAAAACAAAAGGAATAATATATATCGTCGTTGCGGCGTTCGGCTTTTCCGTTATGTCGCTGTTCGTCAAACTTGCGGGAGACCTTCCCGCGTTTCAGAAAGCGTTTTTCAGGAATTTTATCGCGCTGATATTCATAACCGTTATGATGCTGCGTGAAAATATAGGGTTTGCTCCGAAAAAAGAGAATATTTCGGGACTTTTGGGCAGAAGTCTTTGCGGCACGCTCGGTCTGCTCTGCAATTTTTACGCCCTCGGAACGCTGAACCTCTCGGACGCGAATATGCTGAACAAGCTCTCGCCTTTTTTCGCGATAATCTTTTCTATATTCCTGCTTCGCGAAAAGCCGACAGCCGCGCAGGTACTCGGTGTTGCGGTCGCGTTCGGTGGCAGTCTGCTTATCATCAAGCCCGGTTTTGCCGACGCACAACTTATCCCCGCGCTTGCGGGCGTGTTGGGCGGGCTTGGCGCGGGCGCGGCGTACACGTTTGTGCGCAAACTCGGAAAAAAAGGGGAGAACAGCAAGAGGATAGTTTTTTATTTTTCCGCGTTTTCGTGCCTGTTCTGCCTGCCGTTTTTGATAGTCCAATATAAGTCGATGACGTTTTTGCAGACGCTTTATCTTATTTTTGCGGGAACGTTTGCCTGCGTCGGACAACTCGGAATAACAAAAGCGTATCTCTGCGCACCCGCAAAGGAAATTTCCGTTTACGATTATACGCAAGTCATTTTTGCCGCGCTTCTCGGATTTTTCGTTTTCGGCGATCTGCCCGATATTTGGAGCGTTCTCGGGTATATCCTTATTTGCGGCGCGGGTGTCGCGATGTTCTTTTACAACAAAAGAAAAGAAGGATAACGCCCACCGGTCGGTTTCATTGAAAAGTTGAGCAGTTTTCAATACTACGTTTCAATGAGAATTTGAAGAGCCGTGAAAAAGTCGCGGGTTTGAGTAAAAACGGATTAAACAGTCGGGCGGCGGATTGACAAACAGCGGCGTCTGTGGTAAAATTAAAAAATAAGGCGTCAGAAAGCGGTCGGAACTTCGGAAAACGGAAGTTCGTCCGAAAAAACGGCGCGACGAGATTATAAGGAAGTATCGTAATATGTCAAAAGTACGCTTTTATATCGCGATGGCGGCGGCAAAAACGGCGCACCGTTTGCTCCGTCTTTGCGGACGTGAGGCAACTCATACTCCGGGCGCGGTCGCAACAAAACTTTGCCCCGACTTTTTGCGTTATCTGCAAAAACCCGAAACGCTTATCTGTGTGACGGGCACGGATGGTAAAACAACGGTCAGCAACCTGCTGGCAACCGTTTTGCAGAATAACGGTTACACGGTCACAAACAACAGTTACGGCTCGAATATCTGCGAGGGCGTTGTTTCCGCGCTGCTGACGGATGCAACGTTTTCGGGCAAACCGAAAAAGCAGGTCGGCGTGCTTGAAGTTGATGAGCGCAGTTCGCTCAAAGTCTATAAATACCTGACGCCCGATATTCTTATCTGCAACAACATAATGCGCGATTCGTTAAAGCGCAATGCGCACACCGAATTTATTTGCTATATTCTGAACAAGCAGCTGCCGTCGAGCACAAAAGTTGTGCTGAATGCGGACGATCTTATCTGCTCGGGACTGTTTCCGAACAATAAGGACAGAACGTATTTCGGCGTTTCCGCAGACCGTCCCGAAAACGGTGCGGCGACGGACGAAGCGCTGCGCGACATCGTTTACTGCCCGAAATGCGGCGCAAAACTCGAAACGGAATATGTCAGATACAATCATATCGGAAGACATCATTGTTCCTCCTGCGGCTTTGCTTCGCCGAAACCCGATTATGACGTGACGGCAATAAACCGCGAAAAAGGTACGTTTACGGTCACCCATAACGGCGTTGATGAAGAATATAAGATAGTCAATGACAACATAATCAACATCTATAACAGCTGCGCTGTCATCTCCGTTCTTCATACGTTCGGGCTTGATTATGAAAAGATACACAATGCGTTTGAGACCGTGAAGATAGTAAGTTCGCGTTTTGACATCAAAAAGGTGGGCGACTATACTATCATCGGGCAACTTGCAAAAGGGCAGAACCCCGTTGCGTGCGCGATGGCTTACAGATATGCCGCGTCGTATAAGACCGCAGACCCCGAAGCGAAAAAAAGCGTTCTCGTACTTGTAGACGACGTGGGCGACAACTCGGGAAATTCCGAAAGCACCTGTTGGCTTTACGACTGCGATTACAGCGCGCTTTGCTCCCCGACGATAGGACAGATAGTTTTTTCCGGTCCGCGCTGTCTTGACCATAAACTGCGTGCGCTTATGGCGGGTGTCGATGAATCAAAGATAGTTACCTGCCCGACATTCACGGGCGGCGTGAAACTTGTAGATACCGAAAAATACAAAGACATTTTTGTTTTGTTTGACCCGTATCTGATAGCGGAGGGGAATGCGGCGAAACGTTATCTTGAAGAGAAAGGGGGCGCGGCGAAATGAAGATAGAATTTCTTTTCGGCGAGGTCTGCAACTTTTACGGCGACCCGCAAAATGTGACATATCTTGCCCAAAGCGCGGAAAACGCGGAAGTTATAAACACCTCTTTGCTTGACGAGCCGTATTTTGTCCGCGAACGCCCCGATATCGTCGTTATGGCGTCGATGAGCGAAAGCACGCAAAGAAAAGTCATTGAAAAACTCCGTCCGTATATGGCAAGGATCAACGACCTGATAAACGACGGCGCAGTCTTTCTCTGCACGGGCAATTCCTGTGAGATATTCTGCAAAAAAATAAATTATGTGACCGAAGAAATAACCGCCGAGGGGCTCGGACTTTTCGACCTTGAAGTAAAGACCGACCTTTTTGCGCGTTATAACGGAAAAGTTCTCGGAAAAGCCGACGGCGTTACCGTTACGGGCTTCCGCTCCCAATTCGGGAAGATATACGGCGATAATTCGTCCTGCTTTTTCTGTGAAGTCGAGCGCGGAATGGGCATAAACGAAAACAGCCGCTTTGAGGGTATGCGAAAGAACAATTTCATCGGTACGCAAGTTCTCGGTCCCATTCTTCCTCTTAACCCCGAATTTTGCGAATATATTCTGCGTCTTGCGGGCGAAAAGAACCCCGTTGCGGCGCATAAAGAGGCTGCGACGGCGGCTTTTGAGCAGCGTCTTCGTGAGTTCTCCGACCTGAAAGTTAAATTTTGAAACAACAAGGGGGGGATGTAAAAAAAGCCCAGACCGCAAAAAAGGCTGAAAAATACAAAAAAAGCAATGGCTTAAAAGATAAACAAAACGACTCAAAACAGCAATTTTTGTGTTTTTCCATAAAATAAGGTTTTAATACGCCTTTTTTGCTACGGGCGAATCTCACCTCTCGACGTACCTATGTACGCCTTTGGGTTCGATTCACCCATTCTGAACCTTTTTTCCTATCCCCAAAGGAACTGTAAAAAGACTTGCATTTTTTACATTCCCGGAACGGGTTATTCCCGAAAAAAACAGAGGTGTGCCATGGTTCTTTATTTTTCCGCAACGGGCAACTGCAAATACGTTGCGACCCGCCTTGCAAAGGCTTTTGACGAAGAGAGCGTGTCAATTACCGAATGTATCGGCAAAAACCGTTATATTTTTGAGGATAAAGCGATAGGCGTGGTTTCGCCCACTTATTTTTGGGGACTGCCGAGCATAGTTAAGGAGTTTCTTGAAAAAGCGTCTTTCAAAACGGAATATCTCTATTTCGTCGCTACTTACGGTACCACGCCCGGCGCGGTCGGCAATATGGCAAAAAAGGCAATACAAAACCGCAGTATCGACGCCTGTTTTTCCGTTCGAATGGCTGATACATGGACGCCGATGTTTGACCTATCCACTCCCGAAAAGGTCGCAAAATTCACCAAAACAACGGAGCGGGATATAGACAAAACCATTGCTTCCGTCGGCAAACGCCGCCGCAGCGGAAAAATGTCCTCGCCCGTGTCCGTACTGCTCTCCAAACTGATTTCACAGCCGATATATAACAACAGGGCAAGAAAAACGGCGCATTTTCGCGTGGAAAATAACTGTATCGGCTGCGGACTGTGCGCAAGAAAATGTCCCGTGCAAGCCATTGAAATGCAAAACGGACGCCCCGTGTGGGTCAAAGATAAGTGCGCGATGTGTCTCGGGTGTCTGCATCGCTGTCCCAAATTCGCGATACAGTACGGCAACCGCACAAAAAATCACGGGCAATACACAAATCCGAACGTGAAGATTTGAACGCATTCTGCGGTGCGCTCATTACAAAAAAGGAGACAGTAAATGAAAAAATACTTGCCGAAGATAACATTTCCGCTCGGCGTTTTGACCTTGATATGCCTTACATGTTTTGTTGTCGGAATTGCAATGAACGCGGTCGATTACAGCACGCAGTTGACTTCTGTTCTGGCTCTTGTCGGGGGAATTACAGGCAGTTTCCTGCTTATGACCTTTATCCTTGTCCTGAACAGCCCTGTTCTGATATATCGGGACAGAGTTGTTTTTTCGACCGCCGTGCGAAAGAACGGAAAATCCGTTTCGGGGCGGACAGTTATAAAATTTGACGACATTGAGTTCATCGACCACAAGTTTATCGCGGGTGATCATTATATCACCGATGACTGTTACTGTCATCTTCTGAAACTGAAAGACGGCACGGAGATTACGGTTTTTCTTTATTCATACGGCAGAAGAAAGGAAGATGAAATAATGAGTACCGTAGAATTTCTCCTGCACCAAAGCCGAACCGCGTCCGCGAAACGAACAGATAAAACATAAGACTCTCATTTTTAACCGAACCGCAACAATTGAACAATCGGATTTCAAGGAGAAAAACATGGAAAATTATTTATATATAACTCTGCGGGAGCGACCCGAACTGAAAGCCCGCGCCGCAGCGTGGTTCAATTCCAAATGGGGCGTTCCCACACAGGCTTACCTTTCCTGTATGGACGATTATCTTGCAAAAAAAACGGAGTACGGTTGGTATCTCTGCATGGACGGCGATAACATCGTCGGCGGTCTCGGCGTTATCGCAAACGATTTTCATGACCGAAAAGACCTCACCCCGAATATCTGCGCCGTTTACACGGAAAAAGAACATCGGGGCAGGGGCATAGCGGGCAGGCTGCTCAACAACGCCGTTGAAGATTTGAAAAGTAAAGGCATATCGCCCGTCTGGCTCGTCACCGACCACACCTCGTTTTACGAACGCTACGGCTGGGAATATCTTTGCGAGGTGCATTGCGACGGCGAACCGAACACGTCCCGTATGTACATCCACAGATAGGTTTTGACATCGCGAACACCCGCCGCGCGACAAAAACCGTTTCAGGAGAAAAAATATGTTCAGAAAAATGAGAAGATTCAAACAGGAACTTACCCGCGAAGAATGCGTTGAAATACTGAAAAACGAACCCCGCGGCGTGCTTTCGCTCATCGGCGATGACGGCTATCCTTACGGACTGCCGATGACGCATTATTACAACGCCGATAACGGCAAAATATACTTTCATTGCGCCCGCGTCGGGCATAAAATCGACGCCCTTACCGCCTGCGACAAAGCGTCGTTCTGCGTTATGGACAAAGGGTACAGAAAAGACGGTGAATGGGCGCTGAACATCAAAAGCGTTATCGTTTTCGGGTGCATAAAGCCCGTGCGTGACCGTGATTTTACATTGAATATGTGCGCCGCACTTGCCGCAAAGTTTACCGACGACGAGGGCTACGCGCTCTCCGAAACAGGTCGCTTTGCGGACACGGTTCTTTGCCTTGAACTGACGCCCGAACACATCAGCGGCAAACTTGTCAACGAATCATAATGTATTCGGGCAACGGCGTTGAAGAAATTAAGCGCATACAACAATAAACACGGCTGATGATTTTTGCGTCATCAGCCGTGTTGTTGTTCGGCATTATTTGCGGAAACATAAAAACGTCGGAACGGGCGCAGAAGCAGACGATACATCACCTCGACCTTTCGCACCCACAACATCAGACGTCAAATCTCGGCGAACCTGCGCAGACGATACGGCAACGTTCGGCCTCTCTGCCGAAACCTCATTTCGTCTCTCCGAAGTCTTTGAAAACCGTGCAAATGCCTGTTATTTGCTTTGCATTGTTGCCTTATGACAAAAAAAGCCTCCCGAAAAAGCACAGGTGGGGCAAGTTTTTACTACTTCCAAGCCGCTGCAACTTTAAATTCGGGAGGGAAAAGCGTAAAAAGAAGAATTAAAAGAGAAGAAAAGGAGTTGTCTTCTTTTTACTTTTTCTTGGACAAAAAACGCATTAAGAGGATGTAATGCTAAATAAAAAGAAAAGGAAGGAGTATCTCTTTTTGCGTTTTCGTTTTGAAAACATATAAACAAAGAATGGAAGAAAAAGAAGAAGTATAGATGTAATTTCTTCTTTATATGTTTTCGGTTCGAACACGGGACGCCTTGCCCATGTTCTTCTTGCCGTTTGGATTGATCTGCCATGTGCCCGCACAGGTTTGCTTGCGCAAACCATGCACATCTCGACCTCGGCAAATTTCGATTTTACCTCCTTTTACCAATTAATACGGTCGAAAAATGGATTTCGTGACAGAAAAAGACAAAAGTTCACAAATTGTTTGCAAATTCCGACAAAAACGAGCTGATAAACGCCTTTGCGATACAAGTAAACAGACATTTTCGTATTTAAAAGCAAAAATTTCGCGCGGCGTATTCAATCACTCCCGCGGGTGTTCGTTTTGCAACATTAAGTCGGCGGCATTGCCGCCGACTGATATATATATATATATATACCTTTTACATCAAAAGCGGCTGAATCTGTTCGCCTTTCAATGTCGCCTCGACAGCGGCGGGAATCATTTCAACTTTTGCCACAAGCGAGGTTGGCTTTTTTATCGCATCGTCCTGTCCGAAAGGTACAAAATAGATGTGCCGCGTGTTCATTAAAACTCCGAGATTTTTCGCATTGCCCGAGAGTGCGTCATTGCTCGACACTGCTATCAAAACGGGGCGTTCATTGCGCAAATGCGCCTTGACCGCAAGCGACACGGCGCTGTCCGAAACTCCGTTTGCTATTTTTGCAAGCGTGTTTCCCGTGCAAGGCGCGACAACAAGCAGGTCAAGCAACTTTTTCGGGCCGAACGGCTCAACCTCCGCAAGCGTGTGCAGAACCGGTCTGCCGCAGATGTTTTCGACCCTTTCGCGAAAACTTTCCGCCGTTCCGAAACGTGTGTCCGTCGAATAAGTATTTGCCGACATTATCGGCACGATGTCATAGCCCGCCAAAGCGAGCGTTTCCATTTGGTCTATCATTTTTTTGAGTGTGCAGAATGACCCGCAGAGAGCGTAGCCTATCCGCGCACGAGCATCTTTCATTTCCATATCTTTCACCGTTTAATCTGTATAATTCAGCGTTGGATCTCGGCAAATGCCGCGTATGCTCCTCCTAAATCCGGTATGCTTCTTCGATAATATTCTTTATCGCTTCCGCAGTTATCCGCCCCGCGCTTTTCGGGCTGAACCGTCCCGGAAGACCGAGAGCGGAGACATATTTTCTGCCGAGCCGCCCGCAAGCCTCTTTGTCAATTCCGCCGGGTGCAGACGCAAGTTCGATAAATACCGCCGTTTCTTTTGTCGCCGACAACTCTTTTTCGCCGATGACCGAGTACGGAACGGTGTTGAAAACAATGTCCGCTTCCGCAAGAGCCGCGGCGACGTTTCTTGTCTGAACAATGCGTATCCCCGCCGCCCGAGCCTCCGCAAAATCGACCGCTTTTCTTGCCGTTGCCGTTACGTCTGCGCCGAATGCGCGGAGCAGGGCAGACAGCCGTTTGCCAATCTTTCCGAACCCGACAACGATGCATTTTGCGCCCGAGAGCGTTATGTCCGTCTCTGTCACGGCGACCGCCGCCGCGCCCTCTGCCGACGGAACTGCGTTCAGTATCTTGAAGTCTTCCCGTTCAAGCAGATCGACCGCTTCCGAAAAGTATTTTTTCGCACCGCCGCCTACAACTATCGCTGCTCCGCGCAGCATTTTCCGAACTTTCGAGATATACAGCGGCGCTTGCGCAAACGGCGCAAAAAGCGTCTGACCGTCTTTTGAACACGGTGTAGGCAACACTACGCATACATCCTCTGTCAGCCCGATTTCCGTTCCGTCAATTCTTTGCGTCCCCGCTTCGGGATTGTCTCTTTTCCGCACTTTTGCGTCAGCCGTATCGCCGCTCTCATATTTTTCAAACCCGACAAGGCGAACCCCGAACCCCGCTTTTTTTAGTGTTTTCGCCGCTTCGACCGTCCGCCCGTCCCCGCCGATGAATATAATGTTTTTTATCATATTTCTTCTCCCGCCGTCTCGGACTGTCCTCCTTGAAAAAGCCCGCCGAAATTTATCAACGCAATAGTTTTATCCCCGCGCGAAGCTCATTGCAAGAAATACGGTTTATTCTCTCTCGAACACACTTGTTTCAGCTCATTCCGTCTCGCCGCTGCGCCTGCGCTCCGCTTGCTCGCCGCCGCTCAACTCACCCTCGACGCCGCCTCGGGCGGTTTCGCGGTGTGTTGCGCAGACCTGTTTTTTTTAGAATTAAAAACTACGGAGAGTTTTTTTATTCAATGGGCAAGAGCGAAATCTGTCAGATAAAGCGTACATCCCATATTCCCACATTCCATTTTATGCCGTTCATTGCTTTTCGTGCGCAAAAAAAGCGACCCTCACAGGTCTCTTTTTATTAACCGTTATTTCAAAAACATTATGCTTTGTCAATCGTAGGCAGACGGGATACGCCGAAAATATCGTTTTTGCCGAGAAATTTCAGATTTTTTTGTTTTTTCCTATTGCACTTTCTAAAAATATGTGTTATAATTGGTGTATATACCAAATATGGGTTCAGGTGTATGACCCAATTCGAATTAAGAGGGATATTTATGGCAAGGAGATATGACAGTGAAGACGCAAAAAGGAGAATCCTTTCGGCGTGCGTGAGGTTGTTCATCGAAAAGGGGTATAAGAGAACGACCATGAACGATATAATTCACGACGCGGACGTTTCGGCGGGAACGTTTCAAAATGTTTTCCGCACAAAGGACGGCGTTCTTATGGAACTTGTGCGCGTCATGTTTGAAGGGCAGTTCGGCTCGGCAAGAGCGGTCGTCGGAAAAAACGCGTCGCCCGTGCTGCTGTATGCGGTCGAAACTTCGATACAGATGACGCTTGCGGAACTGAACGAGAATCTGCGCGAGATATATGTTGAGGCTTACACGCACCCCGAAACGGCGGAATACATATATCAGCAGACGTCCACCGAACTCATGCAGATTTTCGGCAAATATCTGCCGTGTTGCAGCGAAAGCGATTTTTACGAAATGGAGATAGGCTCTGCGGGCCTTATGCGCAGTTATATGGCGCGTCCGTGCGATAAGTATTTCACGCTGGCGCACAAACTCGAACGTTTTCTTTCGATGAGCCTTTCGGCATACCGAGTGCCGGAAGAGGAACAGCGCGCCGTGCTTGACGCAATATCCAAAACGGACATCGTTGCCGTTTCAAACGGCGTTATGCAAAAACTGTTTGAAATGCTTGCGATGAAGTTTGAGTTTGAGCTGAAATAACCGGAAAAAACCTTCGCGTCTGCCGTTCTTCCGCGCAAAAACGACGAGGACGCTTTCAGTTGCCGTCGGCGCGAAAAAAGACCGCGGCGAGGCTTCCCGAGAGTGAAAAAACACAAAAATATACTCTTTGAAACTATCGGAAAGGAATTTTGCCATGAAGAAAAAACTTATTTGTGCGCTTCTTGCTCTCTGCATTGCCGCGACGCTTGCCGCTTTTGCGTCGAGCGCGGAAGAACACGGCCATTTTTATGTGGACGGCGTATGCGAATGCGGAGAGAGGATTGAAGAAAAAGCAGCATTTGCTTTGCCCGGAAGAGCCGGAACCTGCACTCCGTTACGGGCGTCCGTGACGCTGCCTGAAGGTTGGGCGCCCACCGAAAAGCCGATATATCTGGAAATAATTAAATACGGCACGGTCACGCCTTATACCGTTGAAAACGGATCTCCGAACGGCGATACCATGACGTATGATCCGTCCTCGCGTAAGCTGTCGTTCACGGCAAACATCTCTGATTTCGGCGTCGAATACAAAATTCTGAAAGCCGTTGTCAAATGCGAAAATGCGGCGGGAGACATTGCCGTTTTTACATCCGGCATCTGCATTATAACACCGCACCTCGGCGGTATATGGGTCGAGGAGGACGGGTATTATCAGCTTACCTATGCCGAATGTGGCCATACCCCCGAAAAGCGCCCCGTTCCGCGCGTTGAGATAGACGCGACCGAATACGTTTACAGAAATATGCCGTTTTCCTTCCGTTTTGCCGCTCCGCAGGATATGATTTTATGGAGCGCGAGCATAGAGATGGAATTTATAGGCTGGAGCGTTGATTTTACCGAAATCGCGAAAGGGATATACTCCGCTGAAAAGGTTATTGTTTCGTCCGATGCCGAGACGTTAGACATAAGCATCTGCATCAATACCGAGGACGGGTATTTCTATTATGCAAAAAAGGCCGTTTTTCTGCGTGACTGCGTTGTCGGCGACGCGAACGGCGACGGCGAGGTCGATATATCCGACGCAATGCTTGTTTTTTATCACGTTGCGAAAAAAGAGTCGATTTCGTGGGACGCGCTGCTCCGCACGGACGCGGATAAAAGCGGCGAGGTCGATATAGCCGACGCGATGAAGATTTTTTACTACGTTGCAAAAAAAATTGATACGTTGGAATAGCCATCTGCGTTTTTTCATCGTATAAAAGAGTGAAGAGCGTTTGCGGAATATCCGCAGACATAAAATTAAAACATAATATATCATAAAGAAAAGGAGACATCAACAATGTCGGAAGAACTGAAAAACAATGCAAACAACGAATTGAACGAGGACGAACTTGAAAACGTGGCGGGCGGTATCGGCGGCAAAAGAACTCTGACCCCGAACGTCGTATTTTGCCCGAACTGTCATTCGACAAATGTCGGCAAAATCTCTCCGAGAGTTCACCGCTGCCGCGACTGCGACCACCATTTTACTCTTTGAGCTGTTATACGATTTCAAACGCATGGGTCGGGAATACTCGGCTCATGCGGTTTGTCAGCTCTTTCCTGAATTTACCAATAAAATTCAGGCGAAATCTGCCGATACGGTGAATAGTCTTAAATAACAGAAAAAAAGGAAACGAATATGAGAAAACTTATCACTTTTTTGCTCGTTGCCGCAACCGTCGCGTTGTCACTGCTGACCGCGATAATGATGTTTAGCGCAACCGATATATTCCCGCTTCCTTCCGATTTTCAGGAATCCGCCGCAAGTATAATATCCCGCATAGCGGCGGTTTTGGCAGAAGCCGTGCTCGTCTCGGGGCTTTGCGTCGCAACACACTTTCTGATAAAAAAAGAAAAAGTTTCTCTTCTCGCGGACAGAATTTTGTTCGCCGTATGGCTGTTTCTCACCGGCGTGTGCATCACTTTCCTATGCGTCGTATATAAAATGGATTTCAGATTGATCGTCATTCTGACCCTTGTCGGACTTTTTGCCGCAGGAACAGTGCCGTTTATCGTTCTTCTTGTTGTTGAACGCAAAGCGCGCCGGGCAAATTACCCGTGGCGTTATCTTCGCGGATAGACAACGGGGAAATGATGCAACTCATTTCTGTTACTTTTCCTGTGTCGGTGATTTTTCTTGCAAGTAAAAACAATTTTGATTAAAAAGTTTGTCGGTATCCTCGGCAAACTTTTTTTGCAGCAAACCTTGATTGAACCTTTTGCCTTTATATCTCTGTTTCCGCAAAACACAGAAAAAAATTCAGCGCCCAAAACCTCTTGACAAAACCTGCGGTATCTGTTAATATGAATATAGACTACTGTTATAGTCTTTTTGTCTCTCCGCGAAAAAAAAGAAAAGGAATGAACCGAAAATGATGCGAAAGATTTTTTCTCTGTTGCTTGCCGTTGCCGTGTTTTTGACGGTATTTGCCGCTTGCGACACCTCCGATGAAAACCCGACGAAAAAGCCGACGCAGGAATTTACTCTTGCCGAACTGCCCGACATAGGCGAGTATAAGCTGAAAGGCTCTCCGACATATTTCGACACGGCGCTGACCGAGTTCGTCCCCGACGACGGCTACGGAACGCTTGTACCGTATCTCGGCGACAGGAGTGAGTATTATCTGGACGGCGGAATCTCCGGAAGTTCGCGCGCGAAAGATCCGTATACCGTCATTCCGATTTACGGTCTCTGCACCGCCGACGGCAGGATAGTCACCGCGCCGATATACAAAAGCGTCGAATACCGTGACGGGTATTATCTGCTCGAACGGTTCAACCTTGTAAATATATCCGATTATCTGTCCTCCGTTTTCAGCGGAGATACGGAAATTGTATATTCGATAATTCCAGCCGACGGTTCGTTTGTGACCGAGCTTAAAACGTGCGGCACGGCGGAGTATTGCGGTGACGGAATATTCGCGTATTATCACTCTTCTTCAAAAAATTCCGCAAAAACGGCATACTGCACCGCCCGCGGCGAGATTCTGCATTTTGTCAAAACCCAACCCTTTGATTCCACGCTCTCTTTTTATAACGGCGTTGCGCTTGAAGAAAACTTCGTTTCCGAGTCGGCGGACGGGGAGTCGGAGTACGCATATCGCTTTGTCGATACTTCTTTCAACACCGTTTCATCTCCCGCCGAAGCCAAAGATTTCAGGTGCGGGCTGTTTTGCGTCGGCGACGGAAAAGGCAAATACGGCGTGACAGCGAACGGCGAAGATATGCTGCTTCCTGTGGAATACGACGGCGTGTTCGGCGACGAAAACGGCATAGTTGCGGTAAAAGGCTCGGCGGCTTACGCGTTTGAGCCCGACATGAAGGCCCTCGGCACGTTCGACATCGGCGGCGACGGGCTGAAAAACAACGTCGAAGCCGCCCGTATAGTCAGCCCCGACGCCGTTTGTTTTTCGACCTTGTATACAGGCACGTTTTTGCTTACGAATTCGGGCAAAAGACAGAATATTTCAGGATTTTACGATACGGTTTTTTATCCCGACAGCGGCGTTTACTCCGTTTCTCTGTCCGTCGGCGGAGCGGTTCTCGACCGTGACCTAAACGAGCTTTTCAAAGCGCCTGAGGGTTATTCCGTAAATATGTGGGTACTGCCTTGCGACATTCCCGTTTTTTACGCCATGCGGTCTTCCGAGGCTATTGTTTACGACCCCGAAAACGGAAAAACGCGTAAATACGAACTTTCGGCATACTTTGACGGTCTCGGAGGCTTTTTTCTGACCGGTTATCCCGAAAAGCGGACACTTGCGCTCACCGACCCCGTCACGGGCGAACAAAAAACAAAGGTTGACAGTCTGGCTCGCTCTCTCGGCACCGCTCTCGGCACTCTTGTTTTTTACGATCGCTGCGGTTACGCATATACCGTTGATGAAAATTTCAACACCGTTTGCTGCGCGCCGATAAACAAAGATTGAGCGTGAAACAACACAAAATATCGCACACGCGACAGGCGCAGGGGGAAGTAAGCCTATATCCGATTTGCGTTTGTGAATATTTTGTAAACTAATCGGGTCTTATGTCACAAAAACCTTTGTAAAACGTCTAATATATTGAAAGGTCAAATTGAATATAAAAACTATATATTATTATTCGTACTCTTTTATATCAAAGGGGTTTTGAAAATGAAAAAAACCGTCTCTCTTCTTCTCCTTTTCGCTGTTCTTCTGACGCTGTTCTGCGCCTGCAAGAAAAATGACGAAACACAGCCGACTTCTTCGCCCGAACCGACGACGTGGGGCTTAATTCTCGACGAACTGCCCGACATCGGCAAGTATAAGTCGGCGGATTCGCCGCGAATGTTTGATAAGTACGTCGATAATCTTATCCCGCGCTCCGATTACGGCGAACTTGTGCCGTATCTCGGCGCCGTCGCGGATTACTTTTTCAATATCTCGGACGCCGCCGCGAACGACACAACGGTTAAAGACGGAACTTTTGCCGAAACGAAAGGGCTTTTCGGGCTTTGCCGCAAGGACGGAACTATTGTCACCGACCCTGTTTATGCGTCCGTTCAATACTGCGACGGTTACTATCTGCTGAAAAAGGCTTCCGTCGATACGACGTATGACCCCTCTGATTTTCGCGGCAATTTTTATGTTGTTCCGAAAGACGGCTCTTCGATTTTTTCTTTCGGAAAAAACGTTTATGTCGAATACTGGGGCTGCGGAGTATTCCGCGCAATATATGACTGTGAAAACAATAACGAAAAATATTATTCCGCGACGGGAAAACTGCTGCTCGACAACTCCGACGGCAATTATTTTCTGACACGTTTCACAAACGGCGTCGCGAGTCTCCTTTTTGACGGTCAGACACGCTTTGTCGATACTTCCTTTAAGACTTTGCTGACCGTTCCCGATGCGGAAATGCTTTCCGACAACGGATATTTTGCCGTGCTGACGGACAGCGGAAAATATATGATATACAAAGGCACAAAGCCGCTTTCGGACAGAAAATTCGATAAAAAACCCGCATACGAAAAAGGATATTTCCTTATCCGCGACGGAGAGTACGCCGTTGTGCTTGATGAAAAACTCAAAGAGGTCTCCCGTTTTCCCGTTGACCCTGCGGAAGAAGAAGTTTATTTATATTCCGCGAATGTTCTTTCCGTAGGCGGACGTTTGATAGACAACAGCGGAAAAAAACTTCCGTATGATAAACTTTCGTATATCCCCGAACTGAAAATGTATGTGGGCGGCAATTACGGAGGAGGTGAAGACGGAAGCGTCGCATCCTGCGTTGTTTCGAAGGACTTCAAAACACTTTATACCGCCCCGAAAGATTGGTATATCACGGATTTTAATATCGGCAGATATGTCGTTCTGGAACGCTCCCTTGACCCCGCCAACGGCGAAGTTTACGAATATAAACTCGCGGACACCTCTGATTGGAGCATTGTTGAAAACGTTTCTCCTATCGACGGCTTTGAGGGCTATTCCCGCCCGACCGAGGACGGCAGTCACCGCAGCCTCTTTTCGGGCAAAGACGGCAAAGTTCTGCTGACGTATTCGACATTTTTCGCCGTGTCCGAAACCTCTCTCGGCACTCTGTATTTCTACGACCTCGACGGCTATGCCTATACAACAGACGCAGATTGGAACGTGCTTTGCCGCGCAACGATGAACCTCACGGATTAGAAAACGTAAAAGCCCGAGTGAGTGTTTTGCCGTAAAAAAACGGAAATCCGCTTTTACGCCGTAGAACACGCTCCGCTGATAAATCATTCGCCCGGAATATTTTCCCGTCCCCGAAATCGGACCTTTGCTTTGAATAAAAGCCGCTGAAAAACTCCCGTTTTGCCGCCCGATGCAGCGTCGGGGGAGAGCAAAACGGCGGCGCAGCCGTTATCTGTATCGGGGCAATGCCGTATTTTTCCGTGACAAAAACCAAACAAAATTTTATATACTTATTCGCACATTGCAAAAGTTCTGTTATTCCCGCGCCCGATTTAATTATTACAAGCACCCAATTAAATTATATAAAAAGAAAGGATTCCCCGCAATGAAAAAACTCGTTTCTCTCGTACTTCTCGCCGCTCTTTTGCTCGGCTGCGTATGTGCCTGCACAAAGAAAGGCGAACCCTCAACCGCCGCCCCGACAACAACGGAACAGGGCGACACGTTCAAATTCACCGTTGACAACTATCCCAAAATGGGCGGCTCTCTTGCCTGTCTGCCTCTCGGCGAAGCCGTTACCGCCACCATATGCGGCATCGACCGCGAAAGTGCAAACAAAATGATTTCGTTCGCAGGCTCGACCACCGATAACTACAAATGGATCCTTGACGGCACGTTCGATATTGTTCTCGTCTACGAACCCTCGTCAGACGCGAAAAAGATGATAGAAGAGTCGAAAGTCGGACTTGAAATGACCGCGATAGGCGCTGACGGCCTTGTTTTTATCGGCAACAAGGATAACCCCGTCACCAACCTGACCCGCGAAGACGTTGAAAAAATATTCAAGGGTGAAATGAAGAATTGGAGCGAACTCGGCGGAGACAAGGTCGATATCGTTCCTTTCCAGCGCAATAAGCAGAGCGGAAGCCAGACCCTTTTTGACAAATTCTTCCCGCTCGGCGACGCTCTCATGGAACCCCCGAAAGATCAGATTGTCGGTTCTATGATAGGTCTTCTCGAAGCCATCGCGGGCTATGACGGCTCCACCGGCGCGCTCGGTTACACCGTTTATTACTATCTGACCAATATGGAAGCGGGCACGCTCGATTCCGCAAAAATATTCGACTTCAACGGCGTTACCCCCTCCAACGAAACGATAGCCTCCGGCGAATACGAACTTTCCAACGATTTCTATGTCGTTATCCGCGCCGACGAACCCGAAGACAGCCCCGCAAGAATCCTCTACAACTGGATCTGCTCCGCGCAGGGCAAGCAGCTCATTGAAAAAGAGAACTACGCCGCAAAATAACCTTATCCTGCTCATAATCGGGGGATAGCCTTGTCTTTGCATAACAACAAAACACCCCAAATCTCCGTGTAGTGCGGGATAATGCTATCCCTCGTATGACATAAAAACCACAAATCCCCACATAATGCGAAATAATGTTATTCCTTGCATAGCGGCAAAACACCACAAATCCCGATAATTTCAATAATTCCTAATCCGCATAAAACCCCGCCCGCCCGAAAGACTTCTCTCTCGGACGGGCGGGCGCGTCTGTCTGAATATATTCGGCTTGAACAGTCAGTCCGTTTATTCTTTCAACAGCCAATCAAGCGCATTTACCTGTTTGATTCCGTTGTGCGAACACGGCGGATCGTCATCAAGTGTCAGCAGATATTTTCCGTTGTGATCGTTCACGCTTTCAAGCGGCGCAAGTTCACGCAAGAGCGTTTTTTCATCTCTGACAGTCAAAGCCACCTGATAATATTCGGTATCTTCTTCGTTTATTGCAATAAAATCTATTTCCGACTTGTCACTTTTCCCTACAAATACCTCATAACCTCTGCGCAAAAGTTCGAGATATACAACATTTTCGAGAATATGCCCAAGGTCTGCGGGCTTTTGTCCGAGCAGATAGTAACGCAGTCCGATGTCCGCCACATAATATTTCGCGCCGGAACGCAGGTATTGCTTGCCTTTAATATCGTATCTGTCCGCTTTATAAAGCACAAAACTTTCGCAAAGCGCTTTCAGATAATTTTCAACCGTATGCACGGATATGTTGTGTCCGCTTGATTTCAGCGTGTTCGCTATTTTTGTCGTAGAACACGGGTTGCCTATGTTGTCAAACATAAATCTTATAACATTTTCAAGCATTGCCGCATCCGCAATCTTTTTCCGTGCAACAATGTCTTTCAGCACGATTGATGAGTATATTCCGTCCAGATATGAGTGAATATCCTTGCTGCGGGAAAGTTCAAGCGTGTACGGAAACGAACTCTTTGTCAGGTAGTCTCTGTACTTTCTTGAAAGATCGCTTTCTCCCTTGACCGAGATGTATTCTTTGAAAGACAGAGGAAGCATTTTTATCTCAATGTATCTGCCCGAAAGCAATGTCGCCAACTCTCCCGAAAGCAACATTGCGTTTGAGCCTGTTATATATAAATCCACATTTTTAAGTATATAAAGGCTGTCGCAGGCTCTTTGAAATTCGCGAACCTGCTGAACCTCGTCAAGAAAAACATAATTCATTTTATTCGGACAAAGTCTGTTTTCCACCGCTTTATACAGCTTTTTGAAATCGTCTATGTCGTAATTGTCCGCCGTTTCAAAATTGAACGATATTATTTGTTCTTTTTCAACCCCGTCCGCAAGCAATTCCTCTTTGAAAAGGTCAAAAAGCGTTGATTTTCCGCACCTGCGTATACCGCTGACGACCTTTATCACCCGCTTTTCGCGAAACGCCCGCAGTTCTTTAAGATACTCTTCGCGTTTTATCATTCCGATTTCCTCCCTTGTCGTTTTATCTGCTTAATATTATAGCATATTATCTTTCTCTTGTCAAGTTTTATGCAGTCAACTGCACAAAGTCGGAAAAATCGTGCGTTTTGTGCAGTCAACCGCACAAAATCTAAAGCGGTTTGTGTTATCGGCAATAATCTGGCTTTCATTACCGAAAAACCGTCCGTTTTTGCCGATAACGGCAAAAATGCAGGCATTGTTTTATTTTCATTCCCTTTTTGTTGTTGAATTTGATTATATCAGATTACTCGGAATAAAGCAGTTATCTTTGTCTATCGGTATCGGTTCTTCGCACATACAGATGATTCCGCCGTTTCCGCGATTCAGGAAAGCCTTGTCCAATACGCTGTACTTTTTGATTTCACGACGGTCGGGTGCCGCGCTTTTTTTGATCTCCAACGGATGAATGACATTGTTTTCTTCAACAAACACATCAATTTCTTTTGCGTTGGAATCTCGGAAGTAGGTGATGTTTACCTTTGACTTTGCATAGGCATAGTTTTTAACAAGTTCCATCACAACATAGTTTTCGTAGTAATGACCGCTTGCGGCTCCGTTGCGCAGCGTATCAGGTGTCAGCCACATGGACAAATACGCACAAAGTCCCGTATCGCAGAAATACAGCTTCGGCGTTTTACTCAGCCGTTTGAGTTCATTGTTTGAATACGGCGCAAGAAGATAGACTATATTCAATCCGACAAGAATTTTCAGCCACTCTTTTGCGGTGCTCGGTGCGATGTCGGCAGATTCAGCCAACGTTGAATAATTGACCTGCTCCGAAACAAGAGATGCGCAGCCTACAAGAAATTTGCGAAAACGAACGGTGTCCGTAATGCCTCCCGCTTCGGTGGCATCGCGCATAAGGTATGTGTCAATATAGGAATTGAAATACTCCTGTCTCAGTTCGTCATCCACACCCTGTACTTGGGGCATACCGCCCTCCCAAATGTGATTGAACACTTGAATCACATCATTTTTCGGAAGCCTGCGTTGTCTTGACTGTAAGGAAGCGAGAGAGAAATCCAAATCCGTATCGAACACAAGCCCCGCTTTTTCTCTTGCAGACAAACCGTACAGCTCCAGAATTCCAATCCTTCCCGCAAGAGTCTCCCTCACTTTCTTCATCATGTTGTACTGTTGCGAACCCGTAAGCCAAATAAGACCTTTTTCGTCGCTCCCGTCGCAGATGATTTTGATTTGTTCGAACAACTCCGGTGCTTTCTGCACCTCGTCTATGAGTATCGGCGGTTTATACGTCTGAAAGAACAGCACAGGGTCGGCCTTTGCAAGTTCTCTAGCCGTTGCATTGTCCATGGTGACATAGGTTCGGTCATTCTTTGCCAAATGTTTCAGCATTGTTGTTTTGCCGACCTGCCTTGCACCCGTAACAAGAATAACCTTGAAAAAATCATTGAGTTTTAAGAACTTGCGTTCAAGTTCCCGTGTAATATATGCCATAATACACCTCGTATTTTTAGGATAATCTATGGTTAATCGTATTTTATCATAATTTTCCCGTTTCGTCAAGAGGATATACGCAATTATGGTGATTACTTTTTCAATTATGATATCGTCTATTGCCGCTATTGACAATCCCCGCCGAATATTGTATAATAAAATGTAAAATAACAGCAATCTGAAACAAGAGGATAATACTATGAAAATTTTGGCTGCGACATTTGTCGTTACCGTCGGCAGACCGTTCCGCAACGCGGACGCCATGATGAAAGTTATGGACGAAAACGAAGCCGATGTTTACCTTTTTCCCGCATACTGTCTGACCGGCGCAAGCTGCTCGGATCTGGCGCACTATAAGTGCTTTGCGGACGAGACCAACGAGGCTCTCGACAAACTCTGCGAATATTCCGAAAAAACGGGCAAATGCTTTGTTACCGCCGTTTACGGCTACGATAATATTATCGTCAAGGGCGGCGACCTGATACAGAAACCCACCGTAAAGATAGGCGGAAAGACCGTTATGGTCTCCGAGTCGGGCACGGAGACGAACGCCGACGTTCTGCTTCTTCCGACCGCAATGGACGGCTATCCGTGCATTCAGAACGACATCATCGAGTTCTGCGCGGATGCGGCAAACAAGCGTCATTGCGTTGTCGCTGTTGCAAACTGCGGCTTCGGCGAAAGTTCCGCGGACCGCGTTTACAAGGGCTTTACGGGCATCTTTAACAGAGGCGTTATCGTTGATTTCAAAAGTCAGGAACGCCCCGAGACCGTTATAGCCTGCGCGGACAGCGACAAAAAAACAGGGCTTATCTACTCCCGCCCGAACAGGGGAACGGAGCGCATACCGTATTACGGCAAAAACGAGCCGTCCCGCTATCTGAACGAACTTTTCCTGCTCCAAACGCAGGCGCTCTATCAGCGCATAGTCGGTTCGGGACTGAAAAAAGCCGTTATCGGCGTCAGCGGCGGGCTTGATTCCACGCTTGCTCTGCTTGTTGCGGAAAACGCTTTCCGCATGGCGGGTCTGCCCACGGAAAATATTATCGCCATAACCATGCCCGGCTTCGGCACATCGTCCAGAACCCATTCGAACGCCGACAGCCTGATGAAACTTCTCGGCTGCACCTGCCGCGAAATATCCATCGTCGGACCGACCAAAGCGATGTTTGAAGCGCTGGGACACGACGAGGCAAACAAGAACGTTGTTTACGAAAACGCACAGGCAAGAACCAGAGCTGATATCCTGTTCAACGTCGGCAACGCGGAGGGCGCATTCGTTGTCGGCACGGGCGACCTTTCGGAAGCTGCACTCGGCTGGTGCACATTCGGCGGCGACGACCTCGCACATTACAACCCGAACGCTTCCGTTCCCAAAACGCTTGTCCGCGAACTTGTAAAGAATATCGCTGCCACCCGCGGCGGCGACCTCGGCAAGGTGCTTACGGACATCGCCGAGACCCCGATAAGCCCCGAACTTGTACAGGGACAGGAGACCGAAAAGAGCGTGGGCAAATACGAACTCATCGACTTTGCGATGTTCTTCTTTGCCAAACGCCACGCCGCATATTCGGATATTAAAAATCTTTGCCTTGCCGTGTTTGAAGAACTTGACGAGGACGAAATAGTTTCGACTCTCGACCGTTTTTACGACCGCTTCAAGTCCAACCGCTTCAAGCGCGCCGCCGTTTTCGAGGGCGCGAACCTGCTCGGCTTCTCGCTGCCGTACTTCCCAGCGGATATAGATTACGAACTCATCTGATCTTTCGGGCGGGATAACTTTCGTCTTTGTGAAAAAACAGAACGGGCGCTCTGTCCGCCGCAACGAAAGGAGTTTTTATGAAAAACAGAGTTTTTGCGTTTTCCCTTTCGCTTATTCTCATAACCGCGGCTTTTATCAGCCCTTCGCTCGCAAATTCCGCGCCGCGCTTTTGGCAGGGGACGGACACCTCGGGCGTTATCGCCGCGGCAGACGACTGCCCTCTTACCGTAGAGCGTGAAACGCTGACTTTCGATATCGGAGAGTTTCCGGATACGTATTACGAAAGCGAAAAGGGCTTTCTTGCTTACGCGGGAAAGGTTTCCGCCGAATACGTTTTTCGCAATCCGACCGATTACAAGGTGACCGCAAAACTTGTCTTTCCTTTCGGAAATCCGCCGTTTTACGGAGGATTTTCGGACTCTGCCGCCGATAAGATATCCGTATCTTTTCCCGATACGGAAAAATACGGCGTCGCGGTTGACGGCAGACCCGCGGAGGCGACGGTTCGTTACACGTTCAAAAACAGGTATACCGCCTTTTCTCTTGAAGAGGATATGCCGAGACTTTCGGACGGCTTTGTCTCCGACCCGTTTTTCCGCCCCGATCTGCCCGTCCGCACTCTTGTATATTCCGTCGAGGGGCTTGACGAGCGGCACAGCGCCGCAACGGCGGCTTTTGTGTACGGCTCAGATAAGTCCGAAACGCGCGTTCTTTGCGAATCGCAGAGCGGCGCGAATGTTTTGAAATCCGGCTATCAGGTTTCCTGCTGGGTTAAAAACGGCGACACTCTCACGGTTCGTTTTTTCGGGGAACTTCCCGAAAAAGAACTGAAATGGACGCTTTATGAAAACGGCGCCTGCGAAGATGTTATCGACGGAACCGTGACCCTGAAACATTCCGACGTCACGGCGTTTTCCGATTACGCTCTCGGTCAGTATTCAGCCGATGCGGAGATCCTTGATGTTGATAAATACAACGCCACGGTCGCTTTTCTGAATTATCTTTCGGAAGGCTCTGGAAAAGGTGTGATTTTTTGGGATAAATTGGACTTTTCCCTGATGCGGTGGTACGAGTATGAACTCTCTCTCGAGCCGGGACAGACCCTGACGAACACGGTGACCGCGCCTCTTTATCCGGACATCGACGCGAGTTATTCTCCGAGCGTTTACAGTTATAAATACCTACTTTCGCCCGCAAAAAAATGGGCGGATTTCGGCGAGTTGAAAATCGTTGTAAAAACCCTGTATTTTATCACGGAAAGCGGCATTGACGGCTTTTTCAAGACCGACACGGGGTATGAGCTTTCCCTGCCGGGGCTGCCCGATACGGAGCTGGAATTTTCGCTTTCCGCCTCCGAATCTCCGAAATATGTAAAAACGGGCTTTTTCAGTTCTTTCCCCGGCAAAATCGCAGCCGTCGCCGCGCTTGTTCTTTTTGTGGGAATCCCCCTGCTTGTCGGCGCGACAGTATTCGCCGTGACCCTCCTGAAAAAGAGAAAACGCGACCGAAAAACCACTTCTTGCGGCGAATGAACAGCCCCGTTTCGGGATATTTTTGCCCGATACGAGCGCATAATACCGAAAAAAAAAGAGATCGCGAGGTCTCTTTTTTCTTTTTGCCCCGTCGCGACGTCCTCTTTTTCGGTTGAGCCGCGAACAAACACGCAAAACTTCGCGGCTGTCACGCAAAAACCGTTGACAAACCGCGCGTTCGGTGTTATCTTATAAGCATAATTATAAATTCAATACGGAGAAAGAATATGAAAAAAACGGTGCGAAACAAATGCCGCGCGTCGGCGTTTTTTATCTTGTTTTCAATGATGATCGGGCTTTTTTCTTTTGTTTTGCCGAAAACGGCGGCAGCCGAAACGTCGGGCAACGAAAACGCCGTCCCGTTTCCCGTTCATATCATTCAAAAATGCGGCAGCGACGCCGAAAACCGCGTCATGCTCTTTTTCGGTGACGGCTATACCGCAGCGGAAAGAGATAAATTCATATCGGACGTGACACGCCGCGTTCGCGGAATGCTTTCTTATGAGCCGTTCGCGTCCTACGCGACAAAAATCAACATCTATGCCGTCGCGCCGCCGTCCGAGGAAAGCGGAGTAAGCGTTTCTTTCGGAACGGTGAAAAACACGTATTTTTCCGTCTCGCATTACGGAAAGACCACGTATATTTCGGAAGACGGTATGAACAAGCTCCGCGCTCTGCGCGACGTCATAGAGGAAAAATATCTCGATAAAGGCGGCAGCGCCTGCTCCGTTCATATCCTTTCCAATTCCGAAGAATATTTCGGCTCCGCGGCTCCGCGCGGTTATTTTTCGTATTCGTCGCTTGCGGAGGACGGTGAAAACGGAGAATCCATGACGCACGAGATAGGTCACGCGATAGGCCGTCTTGCGGACGAGTACGGAAGTTTCAGGGAAAACTCCGTAAACATCTCAAACACAGCCTCTCAAAGCGACGTTCCGTGGCGCGATTTTCTCGGCTTCCGTGGCGTCGGCATAACGCAGGGCAACGCCTCGTCGACCTATATCCCGTCCCGCTCCTGCATTATGGAGGATATCGGAAATTATCGGTTCTGCGAAGTTTGCAAAGCCGAGCTTGTTCGCCGTCTGAACGATTCCGCGTATACCGAAAAACCCGAAAAGATATACGTTGCCGCGCCCGACGTGACAATAGAACATTCCGCAACGGACGCGATAGGCTCAGCCTATGAAAAATACCGCATAACAAGCAAAAACCTGCTCCGCGCAAAGGGACACGACCTCGAATTCCGCACCGTCGTTCAAAACCTTTCGTCCGAACCCCGAACGCTGAAACTGACTTTTCGCATAATATCCGAGGAAAACGAGATAAAACTTGAACGCTCACAAACGTTTGAAATCCCCGCGCTTTCCTCGTGGTACGACTATGCGCCCGCAAGAAAGTCGCTGTCTCTTGTCATTTCCGCCGCCGACCTGCCGTCCCTTTATTGGAAAGACCGCATCGAGGGCTTTGTCACGGACGCGGAAACGGGCGAGGTGCTTGCCACCGACAAAAGCGGCGATTTTGAACGAAAAACGCTTACGGTGACCTGTAAGACGACCGACGGAAAAAATATTCCGAATGTCGGCGAAATGCTTATTCCGCTGCCCGAAAACGGCAGCCTTCCAGCGCCGCCGCAAACACTTTCGGGGCTTGCTTTCGCGCGCAGGGAAACCGTTTCGCAGACAGATACGGGCATTGCGGAAATATGGTATTACGAGCCTCGGACAGCGTCTGAACCTTTCGTTTCAAAACTTCTTCCCGTTTCCGATTATAAATCGACCGATACGCTCCCGACGCTTAACGGCAGCGTTTTCGCGGGCTGGTTCTCCGACGAAAACTGCACCGAACCCTATCTTAAAAACGACGGCAGCGCCTATGCAAAATTCATTCCCGCCGCAGTTTTTTCCGTCAAAAGCCAACTCCGTGTCGGCACAGTCCCGACCTCCTCTTCAACCTCTCTGCGCCTGATAACCACCGTTGACGGCGATATGTATTCCTCCGTCGGCTTCCGTCTTGAATACGGCGGCAAGATCGTCGATGTCGAAACAAAAACCGTCTATTCCTCTCTGTTTGCGACCGACGGCGCCTCCTCTTTTGAATACCGACCCGCCGATATCTGCTTTGCGTCGAAATATTTCGCCACGTTTGTTCTTTCGTCCGTGCCGTCTTCGGCATTCTCACAAAAAATAACCGTCACGCCCTTTGTCCGCACCCTTGACGGTTCTTTCGTTCTCGGCACTCCGACCGATATAGTCATTTCCGAAAAACTCGGCTGATAACGCTGTCCCCAAAGCGCGCAATCCGCCCGTGTCGGCAATACGCGTTCGACTGTATTCGGTCCGCGCCGATTTTTCCCCGTCAAATCAATTTGCTTTTTCGGATTTTATGCCGTATATTTCAGAAAATATCGCGTAGACGAACAATTCACCCCGTGCTTTTGTCTTATCGGACAAGAGTACGAGGTGATTTTTTTTGATTTTGTTTTAATGTATTGCCGCAAGCGTCACAGCGCGTAAAACAGCACGCCCAGCACCGCCGAAAACAGAAGCAGGATTATAGGGGAAAGCTGCTTTTTGCGCAGCAGTTTGTATCCTGCGGCAGCGGCGGCGATAAAGGCAAACATCGCAATTCGCTTTATGTTCGGCGCAAAGCCCGAGCCGACGGCGGAAAAGCCGAAAAGCGTTTCAAGCGCCATAATAAGCGCCGTTGCAAGTATCATCGCGATTATGCACGGGCGAATGCCGTTCAGAAACGCCTGCACTCCGCCGTATTTCATCAGCCGCTTCATCGCAAGCGCAATAAGCGAAATGATGATGAACGACGGAAGCACGACCCCGAACGTTGCCGCAAGCGCGCCGAAAAAGCCGCCCTGTGTCGAGCCGACGAACGTCGCCATGTTTATCGCAAGAGGTCCGGGTGTCGATTCCGAAACCGCTATCATATTAAGAAATTCACTTTCGGCAAGCCAGCCGTTAGATACAACGGTCTCGCGTATCAGGGAGATCATACCATAACCTCCGCCGAAAGAGACCGTGCCTATCATAAGGAAATTGAGAAAGAGTTGAAGATATATCATTTTTTGCCCCCTCTTTCCCGACATCTGCCGATAAGGTAGACCGCCACTCCGAGCGCGCCGCATATCAGAATGTAGAAAATCGAGGAGAACGAAACGGAGAACAGCGAAACCATAATCATAGCAACAGCGACCGTGACCGCCACCGCAATGTTGAATGCGTTTTTCTTCATTTCTTTCAGCATTTTCAGCCCCGCCGAGAATATCAGAAAGACCACTCCGACCCGTATGCCCTCGAATGCGTAGCGGACGTATTCAAGCCCGAGAAATCTGTCCAAAAACAGCGAAATGACATAGATTATAAAAAACGACGGCATACATATCGCCAACGTCGCGACCGCCGAACCCGCAAGCCCTGCGATTTTACTGCCGATATAAGTCGCCGCATTGACGGCGATAGGACCGGGTGTGGATTCGGCAATAGCAACGATATCGAGGAATTCATCCTCGTCAATCCAACTTTTCTTGCCGACCAATTCGGCTTCCAAAAGGGCGATCATGCCGTAACCGCCGCCGAAAGTGAATGCCCCGACCTTGAAAAAGGTGAGAAAGAGCGTCAAAAGGTTTTTAATCTTGCTGTTTTTCATATTGTTTGACATCTGTTATTTTGACTTCCGAACAAAATTTTTTTATTCGGAAAACCTTGATTTTTCTTGTTACGGACGGGGATTTGTTCGGAAAACTTTGATTTTTCTCGTTATAACTCAAAGAGAAATTTAATACGCCGTGCGATAGTTCGTTCATTCGAACGAACCGCACATGGCTGATCGCAAAAAATGCAGCGGCTTTTTTGCGATGGTTACGCCTTTGTTATGTTCGGTATGAGCCAGCTGAACGCCGACGAGCCGCCCGCGCAGATGAAGCCCACAACAACGGCGGCACATATAACGCCGCAGCATATCGCGGGAAATGCGCGCTTGAATTTGATGTCAAGCAGGGACGCAACGAGCGTGCCCGTCCACGCGCCCGTGCCGGGCAGGGGAATGCCGACAAAGAGAGCCAACCCGATAAAAAGACCGATACCGGTCTTGCCCGAAAGTTTTTTGCCGCCCTTTTCGCCCTTTTCAAGGCAGAATGTGAAGAATTTGCCTATAACTTTTTTATCCTTGCCCCAGACAAGCACTTTTCTCGCAAAAAAGTAGATTATCGGAACGGGAATGAGGTTTGCAATCGCCGAAATTATGCAGACCTGAACTATCGGCAGGTCGTAGCCGAAAAAGCCCGTCGGAATCGCGCCGCGCAGTTCGACAACGGGAACCATTGAAATAAGAACTATCCAAAGCCATGGGTATTTTGTAAAGAATGCGGACATTGATTTTTCTCCTCTTTTACTGTCGGTGTGGTGTGTGGCATGTGTGAGTTATGTAAGTTATTTCTTATAGTTATACGGAAATTATTTGATTAAGTCGGAAACCTTATCTGATATCAAAGCAAAACGAAAACTTTTTTTTCAACCCTTATGGTGTAAGGTTTTATCTGCGTGCGGACCTTGTTCAAAGTCGTCTCGCCGCTCCGTCTTCGCTCCGCTTGCTCGCCGCCGCTCAACTCACCCTCGACATTGTCTCGGGAGGTTTCGCGGGGAAAATAAAGGTGAATTCATAAATATATCGTTTCAAAAGTAATTGGTATTGTTTTTTCTGTTATATCAGCAAAGTGCGTAAAGTGTTTGCTATGCAAACATTTGATTAACCTAAACAGACATCGTCTTTTTCTTTCCGCTACGCGGAGTTTGCGTCGTTTTTCGCAAGCGAAAAGCCGAGCAAACTGTTTTTTAATCTTTTCTTATTACGGTCGGAACACCGATTCTCAATCCTGATTTTTTTCGTTATGTTTAGATTTCAAATTTATTTCTCGTCCAGATTTTTCAAAAACGACAGTCTGTAAATCGGCGCGATTCCGTGTTTTTTCAGCAGTTCGTAATGCTCTTTTGTCGGGTAGCCCTTGTGCTTTTCGAGCGCGTATTGCGGGTATTCCTCCGCAAGTTTTTTCATCAGTCTGTCACGGTAGACCTTTGCCACGACCGAAGCGGACGCTATCGAAGCGCTTTTTGCGTCTCCGCCCACAATGGTGTCGCACGGCACGGGTATGTTTCTTGCCCTGTTGCCGTCGATAAGCGCAAAATCGGGCTTGACGGAAAGATTTTCTATGGCTCTGCGCATCGCCAGAAACGAGGCGTTGAGTATGTTTATTTCGTCTATCTCCGCAGGGGACGCTTCTCCTATGCCCACGGCGACCGCATTTTCGAGAATGACGGGGTACAGTTTTTCCCGCTTCTTTTCGGAAAGTTTTTTCGAGTCGTTTATTCCCTCGGGCACAAAATCCTCGGGCAATATCACAGCCGCTGCCACAACAGGTCCGCACAGCGGTCCTCTGCCCACTTCGTCAACGCCGCACACAAGCGCGCCGTATTTTGCGTAATACTCTTTGTCGAGCGAATTATCCATTCTTTTTTCTCCTCCGAAATTCGGGCAACTGCGTCAGCACCACCGCCGCAAAAATGAGCGCACAGCCGATATATTCCCGCGCAGTCAGGCTCTTTTTGAGTATTATTGCGCTTGTTATTACGCCGAACACCGATTCAAGGCTCAGCAGCAGCGAAACGACCGCGGGATTCGCGCCTTTCTGCGAAACTATTTGGAGCGTGTAGCCTATGCCGGACGAGAACACGCCGAGGTATACAAGCGGAAGCCAAGCCGCCGTTATCTCACCGAACGACGGTGTTTCGAATATAAACATGGTCGCGCCGGAAAGCACCGTGCAGACCGCAAATTGCGCACACGAAAGTTTGACACCGTTCACATCGTGCGTGAAGCGGTCGATTATCAGAATATGTCCCGCAAAGCATACCGCGCTTATGAATATGAGCAGGTCGCAGAGTTCGAGCGTGAAATCTTTTTTAATGCAAAGCAGATAAAAACCCGCCATTGCAATGCCGAGACTTATCCACACTTTTGCGGGCATTTTTTGCTTGAAAAACAGCCCGAACAGCGGCACAAGAACCATGTAAAGCGCCGTTATGAACGCGCCTTTGCCCGAATCCGCGCCCTGCGAAAAACCGAGTTGCTGGAACGACTGCGCCACAAAAAGCGCCGTTCCGCAGAGCAGCCCGCCCAGCAGGAGCAGTTTTCTTTCCCGCTTCTTTTCGTCGGCTGTCTTCGGCTGTTCGTTCTTCCTTTTTTTCCTTGTCGCAAGTCTGTAAATGCCTATCACGGCAAGCAAAAAAAGGAACGACAGCAGCGAGCGCACCGTGTTTATCGTGAACGCCTGCGCGTGCTTCGCCGCCGTTTCCTGCGCGACGAACGCCGTTCCCCATATAAGCGCCGCCAAAAGCGGCAAAAATGTGTGTCTTGCTTTGTCAAGAGTTTTGTTCATATTTAACCCGTCTTTCAACCGGAGAAAAGTCGTTGCTTCGCGCGCCGTAAGGCGGGAGCAGGGGACTTTTTGAACCCTGCCCGTCGGCGGGATTTGTCGGAACCGAATATATTAAACCGTAGACTGAATATATTCAATCCGAACAAATACGATTGACCGCCCCAACCTTCGCAAAATGCAGAAAGAGTTTTCCGCCCTTTTGAACGGAGCCTGTACCTCTTTCGGGAGATAAAAACGCAGTTGTTTTCCTGTCTTGTCGTAAACGGAAAACACGGCATTTTTAACGATTCCAAAATGTTTCGCGCGTACGCGCTCAATCAAAAACAGAAAAGATTACCGATGGACGGAAGACAGTCTTCTGACGCTTCGCGTGCTGCGTAAGGCACGGCAAAAGCGAACGATCTCACCGGATAACAGAAAGGAATCAGTTTAACATTTCGCGCGCACGCGCTCAATGAATATATTAACATATTATAGGCGATTATTCAATATTGTTCGGAAAAAGTTTGAAATTACGCGTCGCGAGCGTCCTCGATTTTTTTCTGTTTTTCGGTTGCCTTGTTCGTAAAAGCCCGTTTCAGGCATACTATGGAAAATTTTTATAACATCTTTTGCCTTTCTCCTTGACAACGCGTCTTTATATGATATAATATAATATAAAATATTATGCCTGCGCACGGGCGTATGCAAAGCAAAAACAGGCGGAGAGATCTCTGCCCGAAAACGTCCCCGAAAGGAAAGAAAATATGATAAAAAGTATGACCGGTTACGGCAAAGCAAGGCTCGTGACCGACGGACGCGACGTTACCGTTGAGATAAAAAGCGTCAACCACCGATATTTTGAAATGTTCGCGCGTATTCCCCGCGCATATATGCAGATAGAGGATATGATACGTTCGTATTTGCAGACGCGCATTGTCCGCGGCAAAATCGAGGTAAACGTATCCATCGCCGACAACGGTGCTTCCGTTTCGTCCGTCAAAGTGAACAAGCCGCTTTTCGAAGCATATTACGCGGCGCTGAAAGACGTTTCGGAAACGTATTCGCTCCCGTTCGATGCGGGCGCGGCGGTCGCTCTCCGTTTTCCCGACGTCATTGCCGCAGAGAAAGAGGACGAGGACGTAAAAGCCGTTTGGGCTTCCGTTCTGCCCGCGCTTGAAGCGGCGACCGACGCATTTATCGCCCAGCGCGAAGCCGAGGGCGGCCGTCTTTCGGAAGACATTCAGGCAAAATGCGCCGAGATTAAATCCAACGTCGATTTCATCGAAAGCCGTTCCGCGCAGTTGATAGGCGAATATGAGAAAAAACTCCGCGCGAGGATAGAGGAACTGCTCGGCGATGTCAAAGTTGACGAACAGCGTCTTTTGACCGAGGTTGCGGTAATGGCGGACAGAATAGCGATAGACGAAGAACTCGTGCGCCTGAACAGCCATTGCAAAACGCTTGCGGATATGTTTGCGGACGGTGTTTCGAACGGCAAGAAGATGGACTTCTTCATACAGGAGATGAACCGCGAGGCGAACACTATATCGTCCAAGATAGGCGACCTTGAAGTCACCGCCCGCGTCATTGAGATAAAAACGTGTATCGAAAAGATACGCGAACAGATACAAAACGTTGAATAAAAGGGGAGAAAAAGAGATATGAAACTTGTCAATATCGGCTTCGGAAACGTTGTCGCCGCGGGCAGGATAGTTGCCATTGTCAGCCCCGACTCTTCTCCGATAAAGCGCATAATACAGGACGCAAAAGAAAAATCGACCCTTATCGACGCCACATACGGCAGACGCACGCGCGCCGTTATCATAACGGACAGCGAACACGTTATTCTGAGCGCCGTTCAGCCCGAGACCGTTGCCGCGAGAGCGGAACCCGACACGGATATGGAAGAGGACGAAGAGGATGAATAGTCACAAAAAAGGCGCCGTCTTTGTTGTTTCGGGACCGTCGGGCGTAGGCAAGGACACCGTGCTGAAAGAACTCATGCCCCGCCTCGGCGACCGTGCGGTGATGTCTGTTTCCAACACGACCCGCCCGCCGCGTTCAGGCGAGGTCGACGGCGTGGATTATAACTTCATCGGCGAGGATGAATTCCGCCGCGCCATAGCCGAGGGCAAGATGCTTGAATATACCGAATATTGCTCCGTGCTTTACGGCACGCCGCTCGACCCGATAAAAAAATGGGTGGATGAGGGCAAAGCGGTCATACTCAAAATCGAACGCGAGGGAATGCTCAACGTCCGCAAGCGTATGCCCGAGGCCGTGACCGTGTTTATCGCGCCGCCGAGCGAGGAAGTGCTCGAAAAACGCATACGCGGCAGACAGTCCGAGACTTCCGCGGCGATAGAAAAACGTCTCGACCGCGCGCGTTACGAGATGAAAATGAGCGGCGATTACGACCACCGCATTGTAAACGACGGACTTGAGGAAGCCGTCAACGAACTTGAAAAACTGATTTTGAAATATATAGGATAGGTGTTATTGTTATGTTATATCCCAGCATGAATCAACTTTTGAAAATCAACAAACACGGTGTTGCCAACAGAAGACAGTGCCGTTATTCGCTCGTTATCGCCGTTGCGAAACACGCGCGTGAGATAGCCGACAGAGCGGACGCAGCTGACGAACGTCTTGAAGACCGTTCCGTATCTCTTGCCGTCAAGGATTTTGCGGACGGCAAAGCGTACTTCGAAGAAGTCTGAACGGTAACCGCTTATGACCTCGGAAAAAAGCGTTCTCGTTTATATCGAGGATGTGCCTTATCAGGCGGACAAACAGTACGAATATCTGCTGCCCGCGGCGCTTGAAGAAGTTGTCTGCGTCGGCAGTCTCGTGCGCTGCCCGTTCGGCAGAGGCAGCCGTGCCGTTCGCGCCGTTGTCACCGAGATACGCACGCGTTCCGAGGACGTGAAACTCAAAGAGGTGGAAGACGTATTTTCCGCGTCGCCCGTCCTTGACGAAAAGGGACTTCGGCTTTGCGCTTTTATGAAAGAACGGTATTTTTGTCCGTTTTTCGAAGCCGCAAAGACCGTTATGGCTCCCGGCACGGTCGGCGGGTTTGACAGGTTCGTGCGTATGGACGCGCCCGTTTCCGACCCCGAAATACGCGACTTTTTTGAGAAAAATCAAAATACCGTTTCACGCAAAAACCTTGCCGAGCGCCTCGGCAAAGAAAACTACGCAAAAGTCCTGCGCCTGATAAGGAAAGGCGAACTGACGGAAACTCTCGAAAAGAAACAGACCGTCTCGGACAGCGTTTCGCGCTTTGTGCGCGTGCTGCCCCGCGCAGCCGATTACGCCCGCCGCGAACGCCCCAAAAAAGCGCCGAACATTCAAAAAAGGCTTGCCGTTCTCGATTATCTTTTCGAAAACGGGGATTCGAGCGTCAAGGACGTTATCTATATGACAGGCGTTTCCGTTTCGGTGCTTAAAACGCTTGAAAAATACGGCGTTCTGGAATTTTTTGAAAAAGAAACACCGCGCGACCCTCTCAAAAACAAGAAACGCGGCTCGGACACCGCGCCCTGCGTGCTCAACGCCGAACAGCAAAAGGCGTTTGAAGAAATTTCGGCAAATCTCGGCAGCGGCGGCGCACATCTGCTTTACGGCGTCACGGGCAGCGGCAAAACGCACGTTTTCACCGCCCTTGCGGACAAAGTGCTTTCACAGGGCAAGTCGGTTTTGCTCTTATTACCCGAAATATCGCTTACTTTGCAGATAATAGACCGCCTTGTCAGCCGCTACGGCGACCTGCTTGCGGTTCTGCACAGCGGGCTTTCCGTCGGCGAACGCTATGACGAGTACAAACGCATACGCACGGGCGATGCCCGATTCGTCGTCGGCACCCGAAGCGCCGTTTTCGCCCCGCTCAAAGATCTCGGTCTTGTTATCGTGGACGAGGAACAGGAGCATACTTACAAATCCGAAAAATCGCCCCGTTACGACGCAAAAGCCGTTGCGGGCTACCGTGTTCACGAAGAAAAGGCGCTCCTGCTCGTCGCTTCCGCCACCCCGTCCTTTGAAAGTTTTTACAAGGCGCAAAAGGGCAGGATAGGGCTTTCCGTCCTGCGCGAAAGATATAACGGCGGACCGCTTCCCAAAGTGCTTGTCAGCGATATGTCCCGCGAACTTGCCGAGGGCAACCGCGATATTATCGGCTCCGTGCTTGCCTCGGAAATAGCGAAAAACGCCGAAAAACATGAACAGACCATTCTTTTTATGAACCGCAGAGGGTATAACTCCTTTGTTCAATGCCCCAAATGCAAGTATGTTTTTGCCTGCAAAAGCTGCGGTATTCCGATGACATACCACGCCGCCAATGACCGCCTTGTCTGCCATTACTGCGGTGAAAGCAAACCCGCCGCTTCGGTTTGTCCCGTCTGCGGCTCAAAAACGCTCAAATATTCGGGTTACGGCACACAGCGCGCCGAACGCGAGATAAAAGCGATGTTTCCCGAACTCCGTGTGCTGCGCATGGACGCGGACACCGTAGGCGGCAAGAACAGCCGCGATGAGATTCTTTCCGCGTTCGCCCGCCGCGAATACGACGTATTGCTCGGCACGCAGATGATAACCAAAGGGCTGGATTTCCCCAACGTCACGCTTGTCGGCGTTCTTTCCGCCGATTCGCTGCTCTATTCGTCCGATTTCCGCGCTTACGAAAAAACGTTTTCGCTCCTGACGCAGGTCGTCGGAAGAGCGGGACGCGCCGAAAAACAGGGCAGAGCCGTTATTCAGACTTTCTCCCCGACCCACTTGGTGCTCGAACACGCGATAAAACAGGATTACGAGGGCTTTTTTGAGGAAGAAACTTCGCTGCGAAAACTGCTTGTATACCCGCCGTTCTGCGACGTGTGTCAATGCGTTTTCACCGCCGTTACGCTCCCGCGCGCCTTTGAAGCCGCCGAAGCGTTCACTTCCCGCATCGAGGAAAAACTGAAATGCGAAGAGTTCGCAAAACTCCCGCTCACGATAATCCGCGCCCGACAGACCGCCGTGCCCATGGTCGGCGGCAGGGACAGGGTCAGAGTTCTTATCAAATGCCGCGACGACGCACCGACCCGCCGTCTGCTCCGAGAGGTTTATCTCGGTATGCTGACGGACAAGGATATGCGCGACGTCACCGTGGGGCTTGACATGAACCCGACGAGCATAATATAAAACGTATAAAACGAACGATACGGCGGCGCACTCCCCGCGCAAAAGGGTCTGCGCTTCGCACGGTTAATATGAAAATACAATATCTTCTCCGTCCGTTGCCACGCAGCGATTTTGCCTGTCCGTGATTTTGCGCGGGCTGAACGGGAGAGAACAATTCGGATAATTTTTCAGAGGTTATAAATATGGCTATTCGAAACATAGTAAAAGAGGGCGACGAGCGTCTTGCAAAGGTCTGCCGTCCCGTCGAAAAATTCGACAGACATCTTGAAGAACTTGTTCACGACATGAAAGACACGTTAAAACTTGCCGAGGGGCTGGGACTTGCCGCTCCGCAGGTCGGCATTCTGCGCCGCGTTGTCGTTGTGGTTGACGATAACGGCAAGATGTTCGAACTCATAAATCCCGAAATCGTTGAAGCCGTCGGCGAACAGGAAGCCCACGAGGGCTGTCTTTCCATTCCCGGGGTGTTCGGCGTTACGCGCCGCCCCGCAAGAGTGACCGTCCGCGCCAAAAACGTTAAGGGCGAAGACGTACAGTACACCCGCGAGGGCATAACCGCCGTCTGCTTCTGCCACGAACTTGACCACCTCGACGGAATACTTTTCAGAACGCACGTTGAGCATTATCTCGACCCCGACGAGGATTGACGAAAGGAAACCGAAAATATGCGCATACTTTTTATGGGAACTTCGGATTTTGCCGTTGCAAGCCTTGACGCGCTTGTAAAAGCGGGCAGAACCCCCGTTGCCGTTATCTCACAGCCCGATAAGCCGAAAGGCAGAGGGTATACGATGACCCCGACGCCCGTGGGCGCGAGAGCCGCGGAACTCGGCATACCCGTTTATAAGCCGACCACGCTCAAAAACGGCGCGATAGCGGACTTGCTTTCGGAGATAGACCCCGAACTGAACGTCGTTGTCGCTTACGGAAAAATTCTTCCCGCATACGTTCTCGATTATCCGGGGCTCGGCAGTATCAATGTTCACGGTTCGCTGCTTCCGATGTACCGCGGCGCCGCCCCGATAAACAAAGTTCTTATGGACGGCTGTGAAAAGACGGGCGTTACCACGATGTATATGGACACGGGACTTGACACGGGCGACATGATATTCAAAGCGGAAACGGAGATAACCGAAGACGACGATTTCGGCACTCTGCACGACCGCTGCGCCGCGTTGGGCGCGGAACTTCTCGTCAAAACCGTTGACGCGATAGAGCAGGGAACCGCTCCGCGCATTCCGCAGGAGGGCGAGACCTGCTATTCCCCGATGATAGACAACGAAACACGCCGCCTTGATATGAATATGTCCGCGCGCGATTTTGTCAACCGCGTCCGCGGATTAAGCCCCATACCGTGCGCTTTCTGCGAGCTTGACGGAAAAAATCTCAAAGTTTACGGCGCGCGCCTTGAACAGGGTTCGTCCGACGCCGAGCCGGGAACGGTCGTTGACGGCAAACGCTTTGTCGTCAGGGTCGGCGACGGGCTTGTTCGTCTGACGGATATCCAACTCGAAGGCAAAAAACGTATGTCCGCCGAGGACTTCTGCCGCGGCAGAAAGCCGGAAAAGCTTTCGTAACGGCGGCAGGCGGCAGGTGAAGTCCGAGCCGCGCGCGAAAGACGCTTTCTCGGGTATCAATTTCTGATAACGGCTCTGCCGTTTAATAAGGAGATATTAAAATGCCTCTTTTCTTTTATGATTATTGGTACGTTATTCTGGTTGTTCCGATGATTATATTCTCACTCATTATGAGCGCGAACGTCAAAGGAACATACTCCAAATACAAAACAGTCCGCAACCGCAGCGGCATAACGGGCGCGGAAGCCGCCCGCCGCATTCTGCTTGAAAACGGGATAACCGATGTCCGTATCGAGGTGTGCGGGGGCGAACTGACGGACCATTATAACCCGCGCACGAACGTGGTGTCCCTGTCCGCCGACGTTTTCAACTCAACGTCCGTCGCCGCAGTCGGCATTGCCGCCCATGAGGTCGGACACGTCTGCCAGCATTATTCGGGATATGCTCCCATCAAAATAAGAAACGCCGTGCTTCCCGTTGCGAATATCGGCTCTTCGCTTTCGATTCCGCTTATTATACTCGGTATCTTTTTAAGTTTCAAACCGCTTGTCATGGCGGGCGTTATCGCGTTTGCCGCGGTTGTTCTTTTCCAACTCGTCACGCTCCCCGTTGAGTTCAACGCATCGTCCCGCGCCATGAAATCCCTTGTTTCCTGCGGAATACTTTCGTCGGACGAAACATCGGGTACGCGCAAAGTGCTTTCCGCCGCCGCGATGACTTACGTCGCCGCGCTTGCCGTGTCTCTGGCACAACTGCTGCGGCTTATCCTGATAGCGAGAAGCAACAACAGGGATTGAACGCTTTAACGGCAAATATACAGACTCTGCCCGACGCGGTGTATGCGCTCGGCGCGGAGTAACGATACCACATTACCGAATTTTTTTATTACGGATATGACAGACATTTCATCATTGACATTTACCGACCTCGAAACATATATCAAGTCCCTCGGCGAACCCGCATTCCGCGCAAAGCAGATATATGCGTGGCTGAGCCGCGGCGTTATGACGTTTGACGGCATGACGGATATTTCGAAGTCGCTGCGCGAAAAACTGCATGAGAACTGCACCCTCGCCACTCTTGAAATGCGCCGCCGCCTCGTTGACCCCGAGGACGGCACTGCGAAGTATCTTTTCGCGCTTTCGGACGGGCTTCTTATCGAGACCGTCGTTATGAAATACAAGCACGGCAACAGCGTCTGCATCTCTTCGCAGGCGGGCTGCCGCATGGGCTGCCGCTTTTGCGCAAGTACGCTTTTGGGTAAAGAGCGCGATCTGACGGCGGGCGAAATGCTTGCGCAGGTCGCTTTCGCAAACGCAGACGCGGGCGTGACCAACGTCGTTGTCATGGGCGTCGGCGAACCGCTGGACAATTTTGACAACCTCTGCGTTTTTCTTGAAAATCTGCACGACCCGCGCGGTCTGAACATCAGCCACCGCCATGTTTCCGTGTCCACCTGCGGCATCGTTCCCAAAATTTACGAACTTGCCGAAAAACGCTTGCAGATAACGCTTTCCGTCTCTCTGCACGCGCCGGACGACGAGACCCGTTCGCAGATAATGCCGATAAACTCCGCATATAATGTTGAGACCCTGATGAAAGCCTGCGACGCCTATGTTGCGGCTACGAATCGCAGGATTTCTTATGAATATACTCTTATAAAGGGCGTGAACGACACTCCCGCCCACGCGCGCAGACTTGCGTCGCTTATGAAGGGCAGACTTGCCCACGTCAACCTTATCCCCGTCAATTATGTTTCCGAACGCGGACTTGTTCCGTCGGACAGAAAGACGGTCAACGAATTTTGTGATATGCTGCTTGAACGCGGCATAAACGCCACGCTCCGCCGCACGCTCGGCGACGGCATAAATGCGGCTTGCGGTCAACTCCGCCTTGCCGAGGAAAAAAGCAAACAATAAATAATCAGTAAAATAAACATTTTCAAATAAACCAAACACCGAGGAGGTGTCAAAGGCTTGAAAGTTTACGGAAAGACCGATGTCGGAAAGGTTCGCGAATCGAATCAGGACAACATGGTTTTCAGACAACTTGACGAAGGCTGTCTTTATGCCGTTGTATGCGACGGTATGGGCGGTCACAACGGCGGCAACGTTGCTTCCGAACTTGCCGTGAGAACGTTTGACGCGTCGCTTTCGACGAGTTACGACGATTTTGCGCGCAGCCGCTCGGTCGAAACATTGCTCCGCAAAGTTATCAAACACACAAACGAAACGGTTTTTGCTGTCTCTTTGAAAGACGCGGGACTTCGCGGAATGGGCACGACCGTTGTTATGGCCTATGTTTTGGACGGCAAAGCGTACATAGCCCATGTCGGCGACAGCCGCGCTTATCTTTATGACGGTGATTCGCTTTCACGCCTGACACGGGATCATTCGATAGTTCAGCAAATGCTCGATGACGGCGAGATAACGGAAGAGGAAGCAAAGACCCACCCTTACCGTCACGTTATAACCCGCGTTCTCGGCTTCACAAGCGAGGTCGAAGCGGATATTGAAAAAACAGAATTTTCTCCGACGGATATTATACTTCTTTGCTCGGACGGGCTGACGAATATGCTCGAAGACTCCGAGATAGAAAGTGTTTTTGAAACGGTTCCCGCCGAGAGGGTCTGCGACGAACTTGTGTCGCGCGCTCTCAAAAACGGGGGAACGGACAATGTGACCGCGGTAATTGTCTGCGGCGATGAGATTGAATAAGGAGATATTTATATATGGAAGACAGATTGGTCGGAACCGTCCTTGACGGTCGTTACGCAGTCAAAGAAGTTATCGGTACGGGCGGCATGAGCATCGTTTACAAAGCCGAGGACACGCAGGAGGGCAGACTTGTTGCGCTCAAAGTTCTTAAAGAGGAATTTGTGCGCGAGCCGAAGTCCCGCCGCCGTTTTCTCAACGAATCCCGCGCCATCGCAATGCTTTCGCACGAGAATATCGTGGACGTTCTCGACGTCAATTTCGAGGGCGACGTTCAGTATATCGTTATGGAATACCTCGAAGGTCCCACGCTCAAAGAATATATGGTCGAGCACGGCGCGCTTGACGTTTACGACGCGCTTCATATCGTCGAACAGATACTTTCCGCGCTCAAACACGCCCACGAACGCGGCGTTGTTCACCGTGACATAAAACCGCAGAACATCATTCTGGTGGACGGCAACGAGACCGTCAAAGTCATGGATTTCGGTATCGCGCACGTTCAGAATTACAGCACGATAACCATTTCCGACAAGGCGATAGGCACGGTTCATTACATCAGCCCCGAACAGGCAAAGGGCAGACCCGCCGACGAACGCAGCGACATCTATTCGACGGGCGTCATTCTTTATGAAATGCTGACGGGCAAACTCCCGTTTGACGCAGACAGTGCCGTTTCCGTCGCACTCATGCAGGTTCAGCAAAAGCCCGTTCCGCCGTCGCAGATAGTTCCCGACATCCCGCCCGCCGTTGAACACATCGTGATGAAAGCCATGCGCAAAAACGTTGAGGCAAGATACCAGAACGCGGGCGAAATGCTTGAGGATATAGAAAAATTCAGAGAAAATCCCGACGTTATTCTTGAAACAACGCCGCCCAAAGCAGACCCGAATTTTGTTGCGGAAGACCCGCAGCCGAAAAGAAAGAGCCGCTACGTCAGAAAACGTACCCAAAACCGCTGGCTGTTCGCCGTTATCGGCATAGGCGGCGCGGCGCTGCTGCTGCTTGTTATGGTTTTGGTCATGCTCGGCATAGGCAACGGCTTGAAAGGCGACTATGAACGCGTGCCCGAATACAAAGGCAAACTGACAAGCGACCTGACCATGGAAGATTCGCAGAAGTTCGCGTTCCGCTTTATATGGCAAAACTCCGATGAGGACGAGGGCAAGATAATAGACCAGGACCCGCCCGCAGGCAAATCCGTTGCCAAAGGCTCGGAGATAGTGCTTTACGTCTCAAACGGCAACTCGCCTTATACCACCGTGCCCGAGGGCTTGACAAACGTCCATATCGATACGGCAAGAAGCATTCTGAACGCGCTCGGCATAGCGTATGAGATACAGTATACGTCCGAATCCGCGGATATCGAAGATGATTACGTTGTCGCAACGTCTCCCTCCGCAGGCGAGAAGTTCGACCGCAACGGCAAGATAATTCTTTATCTGAACAAAAAAGGCAGCTCGGCTTCCGAAGACGTAGCCATTCCCACAAACATCATCGGCGAAAATCTCGACACCGCCAAAAAGATTCTTGACGCGCTCGGCATAAAATACGTCGTTCAGTACGGTTCGAGCAACCTTGCCGAGGGACTTGTCACCAAGACGTCTCCCGAACCCGGCGAAAAGGTCGCCAAGGGCACAACCATAACGATATTCGTTTCCAACGGACAGGGACAGACCGAACCGCCGACAACGGAGCCCACAACGGAACCCGAAACTCCGACCACGACCGAACCCGAGCCGACGGAAGACCCGAACCCCGAGCACGGCGGAAATCAGTAAAACGGTAAACAAAAACAAGTGAAAGCAACATTGATAAAGGGCGTCGGCGGGCTGTATACCGTCAGAGCATCGGACGGCGAACTGCTGTCCGTCCGCGCCCGAGGAATTTTCAGAAAAAACGGAATATCGCCGCTTGTCGGCGATGAGGTCGAGGTTGAAAACGACGCTCTGACCGCGATTTTGCCGCGCAGAAACGCTTTTCCGCGCCCGCCCGTCGCGAACATAGACAAACTTTTCATCGTCTGTGCCGTTGCCGACCCCGCACCCAATCTTTACACGCTTGACCGAATGACCGTCATCGCGCGCTTTCTCGGCGTAACGCCCGTTCTCGTTTTCAACAAAACCGATCTGGACAAGCATTCGGACGTCGTTTCTCTGTATTCGTCGCTGCCGATAAAGAGTTATTCTCTTTCGGCGGCATTTCCGAACGAAAAGACTGTCGAAGAACTGAAAAACGAGATAAACGGCTGCACCGTGGCGCTTTCGGGCGTTTCAGGCGTCGGAAAATCGACGCTTATGAACCTTATCTGCCCCGAAGCCCGCGCCGAAACGGGTGAAATATCCAAAAAACTCGGACGCGGCAAAAACACGACCCGTCACACGGAACTTTTCGAGACCTGCGGCGGACGCGTTGTCGATACTCCGGGCTTTTCCGAGATAGAACCGCGTGAGTTCGGGCTGATTGACAGAAGCGTTCTGCCCGACCTGTTCCCCGAATTTGCCGAGCCTCTTTCGGAGGGCTGCTGCTTTTCCGACTGCCGCCATATCGCCGAGCCCGATTGCGCTCTGCGCCGCGCCGTTGAAGACGGAAGAGTGCCGAAGACCCGTTACGAATCCTTTGTCCGCCTTTACGACGAGATAGGCGAACTGAAAGCGTGGGAAAACAAATGAGAGCGGTCATATTTGTATGGGCGGAACTTGCCGCTCTGCCCGTTGAAATAAAAAAAGACGATTTTATTATATGCGCCGACGTCGGCTTGAAGACCGCCGAGCGTTTCGGCGTGCGCCCGTCCGTCGTGATAGGGGACTTTGACTCATACCCCAACGGCAGACTTTACAACGGCGAAAAGGTCGTTCTGCCCGTTGAAAAGGACGATACGGACACGCATTACGCCGTCCGTTACGCACTTGACCGCGGCGCGGACGAGATAGTTATAGTCGGCGGTATCGGCGGCGCGAGGGAAGACCACACTTTTGCCAATATCGCAACATTGCGGTATATTTACTCCCGCGGTGCGAAAGGGTATATAATAACCGACCGCGCGCGGATAGATTATCTCGAAAACGGCACTCTGACGCTCCCCGCAGAAGAAAAAAACGTGAACGTCACCGTTTTTCCGCTGACCGAAACCGCGCTTGTCACCGAACGCGGACTGAAATACAGCGTCGAAAAGACCGAGTTCTTTGCCGACGTCCCGCTTTGGGCAAGCAATTCCACGCTTCCCGACACGGAAGCGACTATAACCGTTCATGCAGGTAAGGTCGTTATTTTCAGAATAAAATAGCCTTTGGGTTCGCTTTTCTCTGTCCGAACATTTTTTCATATAAACGGCAGTCCCTGCCTGTTTCCGATGTGAACCGCATTTTTCCCTAATTTTCCGCTGACTTTTACCGAGCGTTCACACAACCGTCACTTTCGGGGGGTATAATCCTCTTGTAAAAACAAGAAAGGACGGTTTTTTGAAATGGACGATTTCGAAAAAAACGAACTCAATATAAATAAAACGCCGTCGGAGAACGAAAAGAGACCCGACGATGTGCAGACGGCACAGACGGACGCGGCGCAGACAACGCCCGCCGCCGAAACGCCCGACAGACCGCAGCCGAGATATGCTTACGACCCGCAAACGGGCGAACGCTACGAGGTCGGCACAAGACCCGAACCCCACGCGCCTGCGGGACAGCCTCCGTATCACAGACCGAACCCGCCTTACGGCGCGCCCGCACAGACCACCGCACAACCCCCGCGCTACGAATACTCGTATCGCAACGGTCAGCCGCAGACCAATTATAATTACGGCGGCGAATACGGCTACGGCAGAGTTGCTCCGAACGGAACGTATTCATACTCCGCTCCGCAGCAGCCTCCGAGACCTCCCAAAAAATCGAAAGAGAAAAAAAAGCTCGGCATCGGCGCCGTTTGCGCGCTGCTTGTCGCGGCAATAATCTTTTCAACGGGACTCGGCATCGGCGGTTCGTATATGCTCTTCGGCAGAAACGGCACAGCGGGCGGTTCGCAGACATCTTCGGGCGGCAACACCGTCATTTACGAAAGCACCGAACCCAAAGTTGACACCTCCTCCGTCGCGGGCAGCACGGACACCGCAAAAGTCGTTGCGGCGGTTGAAAATTCCGTTGTCGAGATAACAACGGAGACCGTCACCACCTCTACTTTCTTCGGTCAGTATGTTACCCAGGGCGCAGGCAGCGGTGTTGTTGTCAGCTCGGACGGATATATAGTCACGAACAATCACGTCGTTGACGGCGCAACAAATATAAAAGTCACGCTCGCAAACAAAACGACCTATGACGCCACGGTTGTCGGCACGGACGAAAAAACCGACATCGCAGTTGTCAAAATAAATGCTTCGGGTCTTACCCCCGCGGTATTCGGCGACTCTTCGCAGATAGTTGTCGGACAGGACGTCATAGTTATCGGCAACCCGCTCGGCTCTCTCGGCGGCAGCGTCACCAAAGGCATTGTCAGCGCGCTTGACCGTCAGGTAACCATTGAAAATCAGACCATGACGCTTTTGCAGATAGATGCGGCTGTCAACCCCGGTAACTCAGGCGGCGGCGCATTTGACGCAAACGGCAACCTTATCGGCATAGTCAACGCAAAATCGACAGGTTCGAATATAGATAACCTCGGCTTTGCAATTCCCGTCAACACCGCAAAAACGGTTATAAACGATATTATCCAATACGGCTACGTTACGGGCAGGATCTCGACGGGTTTTGAACCCATCGACCTCACCGACCGCGCAACCGCGATAAGTTACCGTGTTTCGAGAACCGGTATATATGTATACAAAGTCACGGACGCAACTTCTCAATTCAGAAGCGGCGACCTGCTTGTCAGCATGGACGGCACGGTTATCAGTTCCATGTCGGACTATAACTCCGTTGTTGACGCTCACAAGATAGGCGACACCATTGACGTGACCATAATCAGGAACGGCGAACAAAAGACTGTCTCCCTGACCTTCGGCGAATACGTCCCGTCGCAGAACGGCTGACGCATAAGCCCTTTCCCTCCGCGCTCGCAATCACGCGGTCGGAAAACTTAAATTGCTTGCTCGTGTTTTTTTCATATTTCTTTCTCTTGGAAGTGCGGCTCTGCTTTTGCAGGGTCGCGCTTCACTTTGTTTATATAGGAGTTAAGTTTTTAGTTTGCGCAGGAAAACATAGTTCGGCGAAATAAATTCGCCGAAGACCGGTCGATCCGATACGCTGTGCGAAATTGTTGCTGCGCAACACGCACATGGCTGTTCTCAAAACGGCGGCGCGTTTTGAGAGTTTCTTTCTCTTGGAAACTCGGCTCCGCTTCGGTGGGGTCGAGTTTCACTTTGTTTGTAAATAGGATTTAAGTTTTTAGTTTGTGCAGGGAGTAATAGTTCGGCGAAATAAATTCGCCGAATATATATTGATTTGATGCGCTGATTCAACCCGAACTCTTGACGGTTTTGACGGGCTGATTTTCGTCCTGACTTTCGCAAAAGCCTTGTAAAAAACATCTACTTGACAAATCCTTTTGTTGGTTGTATAATGTTCCGTATAATTTGCAACGTATGTTTTAAAAAAGGAGAAGATAATGGAATTTATACGTCTCACTCATGAAAATCTTGATGCCGAGCATATCTGCTGTGCGATTTCGAACAACAAGGACGTTCAGGTATCGTCGAAAAAAGAGTGGCTTGCGGAACGTCTTGACGAGGGACTTGTTTTTCTGAAAGGTAATGTCCGCGGCAAATGTTTTATCGAATATATCCCCGCTGAAAACGCGTGGGCTCCGATAGCAGCCGACGGGTATATGTATATTGACTGTCTTTGGGTCTCGGGACAATTCAAGGGACACGGATATTCCTCCGAACTGCTTGCCGAATGTATTCGGGACAGCCGCGAAAAGGGGAAAAAGGGGCTTTGCGTCCTGTCTTCGAAAAAGAAACACGGTTTTTTGTCCGACCCGAAATATCTTCTTTATAAAGGCTTCAAACTTGCCGATGCGGCAGCTCCGTATTTCGAACTTTGGTATTTGCCGTTTGACGAATCGGCAGAAATTCCGCAATTCCGTCCTTGCGTGAACGCTCCCGCGACAATGTCCGACGGTTTTACTCTTTTCTACACTTCGCAATGTCCGTTTACCGCAAAGTATGTTCCGCTGCTCTGCGCCGCCGCCGAAAAACGCGGCGTAAAACTGACGTCCGTTCATATTGATACACGCGAAGCCGCACAAAACGCCCCCTGCCCGTTTACGACCTTTTCGCTTTGGCACAACGGCAATTTCATCACGCATGAGATCCAGTCCGTCCCCAAATTCGAAAAAATAATCGACGGCATAGTCTGACCCAGCTCAACAAAAGTGCTTTCCGCACCGTCCGCAAAAAAATCTTTCGGAATGAAATCTCAAAATCCTGCGGAATGAAATCCAGAAATCTTGCGGAATAAAATCTCGAAATCTTTCGGAATGGTATTGATATTTCTCAAAAATTGTGGTATACTGTAACCGAAAAGATGAAAGAGGTGATTTTATGAACACTTCCGAAAAAAATAAATACAGACCGCGGGTAATAGATTCCCGTGTTGAAAAATATCTGAAAAACTTCGGCGCTGTCTGCATCGAGGGACCGAAATGGTGCGGCAAAACATGGACTTCTTCCTATCATTGCAAAAGTGAATTTATGATAGGCGACCCTCGGAACGATTTTCAGAACAGACAGCTTGCGGAACTTTCGCCGTCGGTAGTTCTTGACGGAGACACCCCGCGTCTTTTGGACGAGTGGCAGGAAGTTCCTTCTCTTTGGGATGCCGTTCGTTACACCGTTGATGAACGAGCAGAAAAGGGACAGTTCATTTTAACAGGGTCGTCAACTCCGAAACGCAAGGGGATCATGCACAGCGGTGCGGGACGCATAGGAAAACTTCGAATGAGAACGATGTCTTTGTATGAGTCGGGAGATTCTTCGGGAAAGGTTTCTTTGCGTGAACTTTGCAACGGAAAAATAACTCCCGCCGTAACGGGGGAGGTCGATTTGCATTCTCTCATATATTATATAGTTCGCGGCGGTTGGCCGGGAAATCTCGGCGTTTCGCCGGAAGATGCGCAACTTCTGCCCGAATCGTATATTGCCGCGATTCTTGACGACGACGCGCAAAGGCTTGACGGCAAAAAATATGACAAACGTAAAATGCGTCTGTTGCTTTGCTCACTTGCAAGAAACGAAAGCACGACCGCTTCCAACACAAAACTTCTGAACGATATAAAGGGCTTTGAGGACTGCTCCGTCGATAAGGATACTGTCAGCGATTATCTTGATGTTTTTGACCGCTTGTTTTTGCTTGACGACCAACCTGCGTTTTCTTCGAATATAAGGTCGTCCGTTCGCTTGAAACAGTCCGTAAAACACCATTTTTGTGACCCCGCGCTTGCCTGCGCATTGCTGAAAGCAACACCCGAAAGACTTCTGAACGATCTTGAAACACTCGGTTTTATGTTTGAAAGTCTCTGTGAAAGGGACTTGAAGATATATGCCGAATCTTTCGGTGCAAATCTTTTTCATTATCAGGATTATCAGGGCAGGGAAGTTGATGCCGTCATTGAACTTGACAACGGCGATTGGTGCGCATTTGAAATAAAACTCGGTGCAAAACAAATCGAAACCGCAGCGCAGAATCTTGTTGCATTGCGGGATTCAGTTGCGGAAAAAGGCGGCAAGGAACCGTCCGTTCTGTGTGTTGTCTGCGGCATGAGCAGCGCGGCATACGTTCGTCCCGACGGCGTTTTTGTCGTTCCAGTAACCGCACTGAAAGATTGAGACCTTACAGGCGGCGCATACTCCGCCTGTGCAAAGTACATTTTTTGAGACGACACTCTTGCCATATCCGCAAATGTATGGTATAATATGCTGTAAATGAAAATTTCGGAGGCTGTATATGCTTAATCTGATAAACGGCGTCAATCACTCGCTTGTATATTATATCGGCGTGATATTTGCGTTCGCTGCAACGCTTTTGTTCACAAAACTGTTCAAAAACAAACTTCCGCGTGACGGCGGCAGAGAGTTTGCCGTTGACGGAAAACTTTCGGCGGGCAAACCCCGCGGCGCGGGAATAATATTTGTTCTCGTGTTTGCGGTCGCGGCGCTGCTGTTCGGCGATGTCAATATCGAGTACGGCATTTACATATTCATCGTCATCGCCACCATGCTTACGGGCTTTTTCGACGATGCGTCGTCCGTGCCGTGGAACGAATACAAAAAAGGCATTCTCGACCTGCTTCTTGCGGTTGCCGTTGCCGTTACGTTCCTGTTTTACAACGACCACACCGCAACGCTCGTTATCGCTGATTTCACGTTCGGCATTCACCCCGTTGTGTTCGGCATACTCACGGTCATTCTCGTTTGGACGTCCATCAACGTCACCAACTGCACCGACGGTGTAGACGGTCTTTCCGCAACGCTTACTTCGATAACGCTGCTGACGCTTGTTGCCGTCGATGTTATCCGCAACGGCGCCGACGGCTTCAACTTCTCAACGCTGATGTTTGTTGCAACGCTGTTCGCCTATCTTTGGTTCAACGCCAATCCCTCGTCGCTTATGATGGGTGACGCAGGTTCGCGCGCCATGGGTATGGTCATCGCGCTTGCCGCACTCAAAACGGGCAGCCCGTTCATTTACATTCCCGCGTCCGTTGTAATGCTCGTTGACGGCGGTCTCGGTCTTGTAAAGGTTTCGATGAAGCGTTTTCTGCACGTCAAACTTTTCTGGAATATCAGAACGCCCGTTCACGACCATATGCGCAAAAACCGCGGCTGGTCAAACACTCAGGTCGATTACCGTTTCGCCATTGTTCAGGCGTTTGTCTCCGCCGTTACCGTGTTTGTCACTCTCTTTTGGGCAAAGTGATTTAACGGAAGAATAAAGGCGTATTCATAAATTCAGATATATTCATTCGGAAAACAAATCCCGCAGAGTTTTTTCACTCCGCGGGATTTGTGCGTGTCTTTTTGTACGCTCCTCTCAATTTTTGAAAGCAACTCAAAAATATTCCGTTTTCCTATTGCATTTTATTACAAACTATGATATAATTGGTGCATAACCCAATATTAAATTGTAAAACGCGCTTTCCTGCGCCGAACAGATGACGGAGGATTGAAATGAAGAAACGAGTATTTTGTATTCTGCTTGCCGTAGTGCTGTCGTTCGGACTTTTGGCTCTTGTTGCCAACGCCGATGACGAAAAAAGGGAGATTCAACTGATTTTCGACCTTGACGGCGGCTTTGTCAAAGAGGGGTATACGTTGCCGACAAGTTACATTTTCGGTGAGAATATCCCTTTCCCGACGTCTGCCGACGTTTATAAGCCGGGACACCGTCTCACGGGTTGGACGTATGTGCCGACAGGTCCGGGCATTTCGACTTACAAAGCAAAATGGTCTGCAATAAAGTATTACGTCTCTTTTGACACGCAAGGCGGAACATCTATTCCCGAAAAAACGCTTTATTATTCGGATAAGGTCCTTGAAGGCGTTCCCGACCCCACAAGAGAGGGCTTTGAGTTCAAAGGCTGGCGCTTCAAAGATACTTTTGTGACCGCCGACACCAAATTCGGCGACCTTGAAACAGACGGTTGGCTTCGAATAAAACTTGTCGCCGTTTGGCACGACACGGTTGCGCCCGAGGGCATGATAACGCTCCGCGGCTATAATTGGATTGATTTTACCTCTCCGCTTACCTATGAATGGTACTGCGCAGATACGCAGACCGTCACGGTTACGGCTTACGATAACGGCACCGTCATGATGATAGGCTATATTATTTCATCGCAGGATATGTCCGTTGCCGACATGGAAAACGCGGTGTACGCCTCTTATGAAGAGCCTATTGTGCTTGACAAAAACGGCGAATATATCATTTACGTCATGATAGTTGACGGCGGAATGAATATCCGGTATCTCCGCTCCGACCGCATAATAATAGACAAGACCGCGCCCGTTATAAACGGCATCGAGGACGGCAGAATATACTGCTCCGGGCAAACGTTCACGGTCACTGAAGAATACCTGTACGGCGTATTCGTAAACAACGAGGAGATCAAACCCGAAAACGGCGTTTATACGCTTCCGTTCGGTAAAAACAGCATCGTTGTTTACGACGAGGCGGGAAACAAAACGACCGCCGACGTGACCGTTTACGACGGGCATACTCCGGGTTTGAACCTCGGCGATTGCACGATTCCCGTTTACTGCGTATACTGCTCCGAAGTTGTCACCGCCGCAAAACAGCACGATTTTTCGGGCGACCGGCTCTCCGATGAAAACGGTCATTGGCATAAGTGCAAAAACGCAGGCTGCGAAGCGGTTGACACCAAAGAAGCGCACGTCGGCGCGGACGACGGCGACTGCACCACCGCGATAAACTGCACCGTCTGCGGCTATGAGATAAAAGCAGCGCTCAATCACGATTTTTCGGGAGAGTGGCTCTCCGACGAAAACGGTCATTGGCATGAATGCCAAAATGCAGGCTGCGAAATAACCGACGCTGCCGTTGCCCATGCTCCCGATGAAAACGGCATTCGCGCTGACGCCGAAAAACATTGGCACGAGTGCGTTTGCGGCGTTCGTCTTGACGAAGACGCACACACCTTTGAATGGGTTGTAGACCGTGAAGCGACCGAAGACGAAACGGGCGAAAAGCATGAAGAATTTTCCGTCTGCGGCACAAAGAGAAGCGAGGGGACGGAAATTCCCAAAAAAGAAAAAACGCCCTCGACTTCCGACCCTGCAAACCTCGGCATTTGGGTCGCAGCCGCGACGCTTTCTTCTCTCTGCCTTGCGGGACTTATCGTCCTCAAAAAGAAAAAGGCGTTCTGATATAATCGGGCTTCGAAACGGTTGTCGCTCCGATATTATCAGGCATAGGCAACAAGGCGCGTATATTCTGCCGTTGCCTATGGGGCATTTTTAACAGACACAAATAACTTTGCTCAGAAAAAATTTCTATACAGACGATAAATTGTCTGTCAAAAGCAGATAATTTACTCGTATAACCGGTCCTTCGAGAACCGCCGATTGGAGAGAGGTCGGCGGTTCTCTCTTTTTGCGTTTTGCTGTTTCTTCTTCGTCTGTTGCGCTGAATATTTTCCAACATCGCAAATTTAGTCAGATACGATTTGCCAAATCGTATCTGACTAAATTATGATTTTGCAAATTGTATCTGACTAAACTCCCGATTTTATCCTTTGAGCGCCATATTTTCAATAATAACCAAAACATATAAACTGTATTTATATATTTTTAACGATATTGCACATCGGGCGCATTTTCAATCTTGCATTTATCGGAAATGTATGCTATAATCTTGTAGAAAATGATATAACACATATCATATTAAAGATATAACATAAAGGAGATATGTCCGAATGAATATCGTTGTGTGCGTCAAGCAGGTTCCGGGCACGACAAACGTTGCCGTTGACCCCGAAACGGGAACGCTCGTCCGCGACGGCGTAGAGAGCAAACTGAACCCTTACGACCTGTTCGCATTGGAGACCGCATTTGAACTCAAAGACCGTTACGGCGGCACGGTCTCAACCGTGACCATGGGACCTCCGCAGGCAAAGACCGCATTGCTCGAAACCGTTTATATGGGCGCGGACAGGGGAGTTCTGATAAGTGACCGAAAGTTCGCGGGCGCAGACGTGCTGGCAACGTCGTATACGCTTGTCGGCGGTATAAAAAAACTTGATTGCGACCTTATTGTCTGCGGCAAACTCACCACGGACGGCGACACAGCCCAAGTCGGCGCGGAGATAGCCGAACATCTCGGCTGCGCCCACGCGGCAAACGTCACGGAAGTGCTTGCAGTGACGGACACAACAATAACCGTCCGCATGAATCTCGAAACTTCCACACAGGTTCAGCGTATGCGTCTGCCGTGCCTTATCTGCGTTGACAAGGATATCAACTCGCCCCGCCTGCCGTCCTGCAAACGCAAATGGCAGACAGACGAAGAAAAACAGATAAGCGTGCTGACGTTCGACGATATGGAAGACCGCGACCCCGCGCATTACGGGCTTGCGGGCTCACCCACGCAGGTCGATAAGATATTCCCGCCCGAAAAGAACGAAAACAAAGAGATTTTCAACGGTTCGGCTTCCGAACTCTCGGACGTCATCTTCGGGCTTCTCAAAAAAGGCAAATTCATATAAGGAGGACGGCGAAATGATATCTTTGAAAATAAACAAGGCGCTTGTCACGCCTCTTGCGGCGGAAGCGCTGATAAAAGTCTGTCCTTTCTCCGCCATTACATACGAAGACGAAACTCTCGACATCGGCGCGGGTTGCCGCATGTGCAAACTCTGCGTCAAAAAAGGTCCCGAGGGCGTTGTTTCGCTTGTCGAGACCCACGACGAACTTGTTGATAAATCGCTTTGGAACGGCGTTTGCGTTTACGCGGAAGCCGAGGAAGGAACTCTCCACCCCGTCACATTCGAACTCATCGGCAAAGCCCGCGAACTCGCGGCAGTGACAAAACACGAGGTCTACGCGCTGCTTATCGGGCATAACACCGAAAAAAACGTCAAAACGCTGCTTGAATACGGCGTTGACCGCGTTTATGTTTACGACTATCCCGAATTTGCCGATTTCGTAATGCTTCCTTACTCAAACGCGTTTGAAGACTTCATCGAGCGTGTAAAGCCCTCGTCCGTCCTCGTCGGCGCGACCAATGTCGGACGTTCTCTCGCGCCCCGCATCGCCGCGCGTTTCAGAACGGGGCTGACGGCGGACTGTACCGTGCTTGAAATGTACGAAAACACAGACCTTGTTCAGATACGTCCCGCGTTCGGCGGCAACATCATGGCAAAGATACTTTGCCCCAAGACCCGCCCGCAGCTCTGCACGGTGCGTTACAAGATATTTTCCGCTCCCGCAAAGACCGAACCGCACGGAGAAGTTTTTCGCATGGAACTCGCGCCCGAAAAAAGAGAAACGACGACCGAGGTTCTCGAAGTCATAAAAAAAGCGAAAGAAAAGGACATATCCGACGCGGAAATAATCGTCGCCGCCGGCAGGGGAATAAAGAAAGAAGAAGATTTTGAGCTTGTTCGCCGCCTCGCCGACCTGCTCGGCGCGGAAATCGCGGGAACTCGCCCGATAATCGAGCTCGGCTGGCTTGACCCCAAGCGTCAGATAGGGCTTTCGGGCAGAACCGTCAAGCCCAAACTCATAATAACCGTCGGTATAAGCGGCGCCGTTCAGTTTGCGGCGGGCATGAAAAACTCCGACCGCATAATCGCGATAAACTCCGATCCCGCCGCTTCCATATTCAATATCGCGCATTACGGCTTTGTCGGCGACCTTTACGAAATCCTGCCCAAACTCATCGAAAAATTTGCGGAGGAAAAACAAAATGTATAACAAAGTCACCGAAAACGACATCGAATTTCTCCGCGCCGCCACCTCGCCCGACCGTGTGCTTGTCGGCGATGAGATAAGCGAAGATTATAGCCACGACGAACTTGCGGGCGTCAAAGCCATGCCCGAAGTGCTTGTCCGCGCGCTTTATACCGAAGAGGTTTCAAAAATAATGAAACACGCGTACGAACGCAATATCCCCGTCGTTGTCCGCGGCTCGGGTACGGGGCTTGTCGGCGCGTGCGTCGCGATAAACGGCGGAATCATGATAGAAACCGCCTTTATGAACAAGATACTTGAACTTGACACGGAAAACCTCGCCGTCACCGTTCAGCCGGGCGTTCTGCTTATGGAGCTTGCCGCATTCGTCGAAGAGCACGACCTGTTCTATCCGCCCGACCCCGGTGAAAAAAGCGCGACGATAGGCGGCAACATCAGCACCAACGCAGGCGGAATGCGCGCCGTAAAATACGGCGTCACACGCGATTACGTCCGCGGTCTTACGGTTGTTTTGCCCAACGGCGAAATCGAAACGTTCGGCGGCAAAGTCGTCAAAAACAGCGCCGGTTACAGTCTTAAAGACCTTATCGTCGGCTCGGAAGGCACTCTTGCCGTTGTGACGGAAGCAATTTTGAAACTCGTTCCGCTTCCCAAAAAGAGCGTGTCGCTTCTCGCTCCGTTCCCGAGCATAGACATGGCGCTTGAAGCCGTGCCCGAAATAATAAAATCAAAAGCGTCGCTTACCGCAATAGAATTTATGGAGCGCGACACAATACTTTTCGCCGAAGAATATCTCGGCAAAAAATTCCCCGACAAAAGCGGCGTTGCGTACCTGCTGCTGACCGTTGACGGCAATATGCCGCTCGCGGTCAATGCGGAAATCGAAAACGTCGCCCGTCTCTGCGTCGATATGGGCGCGCTCGACGCGTTCATCGTCGATACCGACGAACGCAAACATTCTGTTTGGTCAACGCGCGGCGCTTTCCTTGAAGCGATAAAGGCATCCGCGGGCGAAATGGACGAGTGCGACGTCGTCGTGCCCCGCAACCGCGTCGCGGATTTTATCAAGTATACGCATAAGATAGCGGAAGAACTTGCCATACGCATTCCGAGCTTCGGGCACGCAGGCGACGGCAACTTCCACGTTTATATCTGCCGCGACGACCTATCCAAGGAAGAGTTTGAGAAAAAACTCGCGATAGCGTTCGAGCGTATGTACCGCAAAAGTTACGAACTCCGAGGTCTCGTCTCGGGCGAACACGGCATAGGCTACGCAAAAAAATCGTTTATGGCGGAACAGTACGGCGCGACGCAGGTCGAAATAATGCGCGGCATCAAACGCGCGTTCGACCCCAAAAATATCCTCAATCCCGATAAGGTTATCTGATTGATCTGACTTTTCAAAACGACGGCGATTTTTAAGGGGCTGTAAAAAACGCAAGTTTTTTACAGCCCCTTTTTTTGAGAAATATCTCAGAAAGAAAATGTCTGCTGTTGACATTCTAATGAAGAAATGCTATAATTTTACTTATGTATTTATCTTTTTTTTCGGCAACCCGAAAATAAATATCAAAATTCATAAGCCATATTCGAAAAAGCATCGTATAAAGAAGTGAGACCGAAAATAAAGGAGAAAAAAACATGAGCAGCAAAACAAAGGTAAAACCTCAGAACGTGAATACGCCAAACCTCGTTTCGGCCGGCGATTTGGAAACCGTCACGGGCGGCGCGTGGTCCGATGTGCTTGACAAAGCCGCGGACGCGTACAAAAACAAGAAGAAAAAAAAGTAAGCGAAGAAAAGAGGCAAAATAAAATGAAAAAACATATCACACAGGCAGTTGCGGTTATACTTGCGGCTTTTATGTTGCTCGGACTGATGAGCGGCTGCGCTTCGAAAAATTTTGAGGATACCGTTTCGAGCATTTACAGCGATGTGTCCTCTGTCGCAAACGACGCGCGGGGAATAGACACGACCGTGACCCTGAAAGGTATGAAATTCGCGGACACCGTTTCCGCGGAACAGGTAAAACTCGGCGGCGCATTTGCGGAAATGACGCTCCGAACCGTTGAGCGCAAGAGCGATACCGAGGTTAGGGTTGCAGCCGACGGCGCATGCGCGGTGGACGAAAACTCGGGCTTTATCGCGTTTGCGGCAGAAGCCGTGATCGAAGAAAAAGCGCCTGAACAGGAAAACTTGACCGACGAAGAAAAAGCGGCAAAAGCGGAACTTGAAGCCGCCGAAAAGGACGCGTTTCCGTATTCGGTCTCTATCCGCGTCGCACAGCCGAAAGCGGAAGTCATAATCGAAAACACGGATAATAAGAACGCCGCGGTCACCGTAAACCTCACGGACGACACATTCAAAAATAACATCAGCCCCGAACATTTCACGGTTGCCGTCGGTGAAAAAACACTCTCCGTCGCATCCGCCGAAAGAAAAGACGACGCAAACTGTCTTTTAACGTTTGCCGAAAACGCGAACGAGGCTTTTGCCTCGCTCGAAGAAGGCACTCTTAAAATTTCAGCCGACGCGCTTGCCTGCAACAAGGAACTTTCCGGCGCGTTCGATATCTACGACGCGGCGCTTTCCGCGAAAGTGGATTTTGTCGAAAAGCAGGGAGACGGATTTGTTGTGACAACCGTTATCCGCGTAGCGAACGGAACATTTGCGGATATCGACGCCTCCTCGGTAACAGTCGGCGGAGATCTCGGTGAAACGCTTTCTTTCGAAAAAACTTCCGCAAGCGAACTGACGCTGAAAAATACCGTGAAAAAGGACGGCGCGACGCTTGAAAACATCGAGATAGAAGCGACCGTTTCGATAAAGGGCGTATATGCGAAAACGCTCTGGGGCGCGGAAAAATCAGATGCCGAAATCAGCCTTGACTATCACGCGACGGAGGAAAAAAAGGAACTTCTCGCCGTTGAAACAAGCCTTGTTTTCGACCTTATAAAAACCGGAATTAAGGCGCTTGCGACCGAGGCGGGTTCTGTCGGCGCAAAGCGTATATTCTCGTTTATCGACGAAGACTCGTTCGAGGACGAGACCGCAAAAGAGTTGAGCAAACTGAACGAGTATCTCAGGTCCATGGACGCAAAGTGGACGGCTGCTCTCGGTGAACTGAATCTCCAACTCTCCATAATGTCCGACAAACTCGGCAAAAACGATTGCAGCCGCGCGCTTGACGATTTTGACACTCTGGCAGACAGAATTCGTTCTCTTGTTCTGCATCTCGAAAACAAGAAAAAGGCTGTTGACAGCGCGAAAAAAGGCACGCCCGAATACGAAAAGGCGGCGGCTGAATATGTCAAAGCGGTTGAAAAGGAAAGCAGTAAAATATATACGGAAGCGCATCTTCTCGGCAGCAAGATACTTTCGGGCTCGGCGGGACTCACTTCCGGTATTATCGGAACTTATGACGAAATGCTTTCTTACATATACAATTTCGACGTTCAGACATACGATTTGAAAGAGAATTTCCGCGTATTCGTTCTTTCGCTTTATCTTGAAGCGTATGATGAAGCGGTGCTCTATTACGAACTGACCGACCCCGAAAACCAACTGCTCCGCGACCTGAAAAGCCAGATAACCAAACTTAATGCCGCCATGAAGAACATAGAAGTGGTTCGCCGCGCGGATAAGGACGATTACGTTTACTGCTACGCTCTCGGCAAGGAAGTGAAACGCTTTGTCGATGCGATGTTCTCCAACGAGGATTACACGCTTGACGAGGCAAAAGCGCTCAATATGGCAAAACGCGCCGAAAGCCGCGGAACAACGCTTCGCGCCGACCTTGAAAAAAGCGGATTTTACTCCGTCAACAGAAGAAAAAACAGAAACGGTATTGAATACGACAAACTTTGCTTCAAAATAGAAAAACACAAAGATTACTCCAAAACGACGAGAGAATGGTGGACTTTGACGTCAAGAATAAACATCGACACGCACGAGGTTGAGAAAAACGTCAAAACATATTATCAAAAACAGGAACGCAGCGGCTTCAACGCCTTCTTCGGCATCGACCGGTGGAGTCAGACCGAGTGCTGGGGCACATACAACGTTGTAGGCTTTGTTATACGCGGCAAATAAATGACTGAAAAAATCAAAAAACTTTTCGCGCTTGTTCTTGCGCTTGTGTTGTTCGGCGGAACGGTCGCCTGCAAAGGCGGCGAACAAAGCGGCACGGACGGCGCGAAGACCGATGCGAAAATCTCGGATTTCACGCTGCTTGTCTATATCTGCGGCAGCGACCTTGAACAAAAACGCGGCGCGGCAACGGCAAATATTGCCGAAATGCTGTCGGCGGATATTCCCGATGGGGTGAACGTAATTCTCCAGACGGGCGGCTCTTCAAAATGGAGAAATTTCGATATCCCGTCCGACAGGTCGAACCGCTACGCCGTCAAAAACGGGACGCTTGAACTTATAGAGTCGAATCCGCCCGTCAATATGGGCAGCGAGCGCGCTTTTGCTTCGTTTCTGAAATTCGGAATTGAAAAATATCCTGCGGAACAGACCGCCGTGATTTTCTGGAATCACGGCGGCGGTTCCGCTGTCGGCGTCTGCTCGGACGCGCTGAACGGCAACGATTTTCTCACTCTTTCGGAAATCTCGTCCGCGCTTGAAATCGTCGGACTGCAAAAGAAACTCGCATTCGTCGGCTTCGACGCTTGCCTTATGGCAAATTACGAGACCGCACGCATACTTGCTCCGTTTGCCGAAAAAATGATAGCGTCCGAGGAACTCGAGCCCTCCGGCGGCTGGGATTGGAAGAAAACGCTTGAAAATCTTTCCGACCCGACGGAGATTGCGAAAGGCTATGCCGTGAAGAACGCCGATACGGATTATTACACCGTGTCCGTTATCGACCTTGAAAAATTCGGCATTGTTGAAGACCTTTTTTCGCGCGTTGTCGAAAAGATAGGACGCGGAGAGAAAAACCTGATTGCCCGCGCCGCGTATTACGCGCAGGGCTTCGGATCTTCGTCCGGCAAAGGCGATGCGGGAGACCTTTACGATCTCTGCGGCGTTGCGGACTATCTCGACCTTGAATACGACCTTTCGGACTGCGTTACCTGCTTCAACGGCACCGCTCGGGCGGATGCGGGCGGATTGAGTTTTTATTTCCCCGTCGGCAGTCAAAAGTATATGGAGGCGTATACGAACGGCATCGCAACTCCCGCTTACGGCGATTTTCTGAAAAAATATTTTTCCTCGGGCAACGCGGCGCAAATCGCTTTTGAAAACCGCGGCGAGGTCAGAAACGGAAAACTGTGGTTCTCCGTCACGCCCGAATCAGAAAACATCGTCTGCTCCGTCTGTTACACCCTTTACCGCGTTGACATGGAAAGTCTTCTGAACGGCAAATACAAACTTTGGGGAATAGGGCATGATACAGACATCGTTGAAAAGGGGAACGAATACGCCGTCAACTTTGTCGGAAATTGGGCGTTTCTGAACGGCTGTCAGTTAAACTGTGACGTTGTTGACGAAACGGAAAGCCATACTTTTTATTCTTCCGTTATCAGGATAAACGGCGCGCTTTCGTATCTGCTGTTTACCTTTGACAAAAATTCCCGTGAAATAAGCCTTTCAGGCTATGTGAACGCCGATTCCGAGACCGACCGCATCGAATCGCTCAAAGACGGCGACGTGATAACGGTGATGTACGATGTTTTTTCGGACGATCTTCAAACAGCCTCGTTCACCGAGGGCGAAACGTTTGAATATTCGTCCGCGAAAATGCCTCTCTCGATAGGCAGACTTGACAACGACGCCTACATTTTTCAGGCGCTCGTGACCGATATCTACGGCAAAACGTATCCCACAAACTTCGCGCTTGCCGTTATGTCCGACGGCGAGTTCGAACTTGTTGACGTCATCGAACACGACACAAACCTTGACGATGAATAAAGAGTCTGTTTACGCTTCGTTTTATGCCCGATCGGCGGCTTTGACCGAAAAGATAAAAAAAGTTCACACACCCCTATTGACAAAGCCGCCGATATGTTGTATAATTATTAAGCCTTGATTGAGAGCAGCGCTCTTTTTCAAAAAAACGGAGCGGCGTTCCGTCAACATAATTTGCGGGTGTAGTTCAATGGTAGAACCCTAGCCTTCCAAGCTAGTCGCGTGGGTTCGATTCCCATCACCCGCTCCATTTATGTGTGCTTGTAGCTCAGCTGGATAGAGCATCTGCCTTCTAAGCAGAGGGTCGGGGGTTCGAGTCCCTTCAAGCACGCCATTCGGTGGGTATAGCTTAGTTGGTTAAAGCGCCAGTTTGTGGCACTGGAGATCGAAGGTTCGAATCCCTTTACCCACCCCAAAAAGAAACGGCAATTTTTGTTAGAAAGTTGCCGTTTCTTTTTTGGCATTCTTCACGAAGTTTGTGAAAATCTGTGAATCAGTAAAAGAGTAAATTTTCCATATCATTCATTTGGGGCAATATTTATTGCATTTATAAATACTTAATTATTAACAGATGGCACTGCAAATTTCTCCAGCATTTCCAAAAAGAGTAACGAGTTTCAGTTGTAATATAGAAAATATACGGGGGTAAAATGTGAATAAATTCAAAGATTATGTTTGCGCGGTACGCTATTCACTGAATACATGCAGAAAGAACATGAAATTCTTCATCCCCGAAATGATTGTAATTGCAATTGTTTCGCTGTGTCTTCCTTTAATACTGAATTTCTTATCAAAATATATTATAGACTGCATCACTCGCAATGTAGAGGTGGAGCATTTTATAAAAACGCTGATACTGTGGATTGTAATTATATTGTGCCTGAAAGTCATGTCAGGAATTGCGCAATACTATTATTCAAAAGAGAACAGATATCTTCGATGTGATGTCGCGCAGAGAATTCATCATTTACGCATGAGTGTTCCATATGAAATTACGCTTGATCATAATTATCAAAATAAATTGTCAATAGCACGGTCGGTTATGGACAGGAGTGTCCCTTGTGTTGTTGGTATACAGGATGCAACGATTACTCTATTTTCAAACATAATAAGCATTGGCATATATATGTCCATTATTTTGAAATTACATTGGTCAATTCTTGTGTTATATTTGGGCTTATACCTAACGGAATTGCTGATTAATTTAAAGCACATTAATTATTCCCGAAAATTCAGGGACAAACTGCTTCCGCTCCAACGAAAAACAGCGTACCTTGCAGGCAGATCAGGGGATATTCGGTCAGCAAAAGACATTCGTATTTATGACATGTCTAAATGGTTTTCGCAGAAATATGATAATTTGAATCACGAAAAAGTTGAGATAATCAACCGGCGAGAGACGATACATCATCGCAACAGGGTCATGAATCAATTTTTAGTTCTCGTTAGAAGCACTGCTTCTTATATCGTTCTATTGTTGATGTTTTGCGGAAATAAAATTGACATATCTGATTTTGTTTTTTATATTAGCGTTGTGACAACGTTTTCTGCGGTTTTATCAAGGCTTCAGGGAAATATACAGACTATTTATAATAACTATCTTGAGGTGAATGATTATATTGATTTTGAGAATTTATCTAATCAATCGGCTTCCGTTAAAGAGTGTAAAGAGTTGCCTCGAGATATTATGACGATTGAATTCGTTGATGTATCCTACAAATATCCGGGAAGCGAACATGTAATCTTAGATCACATTAACCTGATGCTTCGTAAAAACGAAAAAATCGGTCTTGTGGGGCTAAACGGCGCAGGAAAAACTACTTTAGTGTTATTGATGTGCGGTTTGCTTCAGCCGACAGGAGGCGCAATACTACTAAACGGTGTTAATATAGCGAATTATAATAGGAATCAATATATCAGTCTTTTTTCTGCTCTCTTTCAGGAAATCAGCGTGTTGCCGGATAATGTTCTAAACAATATTGGTTTGCAAGAATCATATTCGGATGAGCAGTTCGAACGAATAAAAAATATCACTCGTGAGTGCGGACTTCAAAACATTGAAGTAAATGATAAACTTATCAGAGAAATATTTGATGATGCGATATGTTTGTCCGGCGGGGAAATGCAGAAATTAGCTTTAGCCAGAGCCATATATAAATCGGCTTCGGTTTTAATATTAGATGAACCTACAGCGTCATTGGATGCATTATCGGAACAGCAATTGTACCTGAATTACGGAAGGTTCAGCGACGGAAAAATCAGCATATTTATATCACACCGATTGGCGTCCACCGCCTTTTGTGATCGTATCATTATGTTGGAGAATGGAGAGATCATTGAGAGCGGCAGTCATTTGCAGTTAATGGCTAAAAAAGGAAAATACAGAGATTTGTTTGAAACGCAACGTGAATACTATAAGAAAAAATCAATGGAGGAGGATTGCTTGTGAGGAAGGTTAAGAGTTTATATATCAGAACTCTATCACTTTTAATTCGAAAAGCCCCCAAAATGGTTATTTATAGTGTTGCTTTGACCGTGATCACAGCTATTTTTCCTTATGTGAACATTATTTTATCGTCTAAATTGATAGATGAACTTATTCATTCACGATTTCATGTATTATTACTTTATGCAGGGATACTTGTTATTTCTGATTTTATGATTGGCGTGATACTATCCTGGCTACAGAAAAAGACTGCGAGTGAATCTGAATGCTTTTTGACATTTCAGACGGGTTTGTTGGCTGAACGAGCGGCGAGTATACCATACGAGATATTCTGTAGTAATGAATACCAGAACCGACGGCGTGAGTTAGACGAATTATCTGATGAAACAGGCGCAAGCCTGTTCAGTATCATTGACTTGATAAAAAGGATTGTCGGATTCAGTGTTTCTTTCATCGCCGCAAGTATTGCAATCTTAAGTGCTTTATCGACTATATTGCATAATAAAAAAATGTCAGGTATGGAGGCTTTTATTTGGCTGTCGGCGGCAAACGTATTATTGGTTATTGTATCGATGATTTCGTCTTGGCGCATCCAAACAAGCAAAAATCATGCGGAAGACCGGATTTTACCCAATTATAAAATCAAGTGGTATTTAGATCGAGAATATTTAAGATTTAAAAAACCGCAAAAGAAATAAGGATTTTTAATCAAGAGCCAAAAGTGCTCAAGCTGTTTGAGGAGGCTAACAACCAAATCAATACTGTCAAAGATGGTTTCGACAAAACTGTTTTACGTCAGAATATAATTATAGATGGGACGAAACAGTTATCTGTTTTATCCATTTACATTACATTTGCTGTCATGGCGTTGCTTGGCAATATTACTGTCGGTCAATTTAATGAATTGGCACAAATAACCTGTGCTATGTATGATAATATAATTGGGCTTTCATCGATTATTTCAGACTATCGTCGCGATAGAAAGTGGCTGAGAGCTTTTTGGCAGAACTATGATGCAGGGGTGAGTTTATCAGAAAAGGCGTCGAGCAGTAATCACAAAAGAGACGAAAATTTGATTTCATTCCGCAATGTCGGATTCAAATATAGTGATTTGGGCAAGTTTTCAATTGATAACCTGAGTGTGTCGATCAAAAAGGGAGAGCATATTGCGATTGTCGGAAAGAATGGCAGCGGGAAAAGCACTCTTGTTATGCTGATGTGTGGATTACTTAAACCGTCGCAAGGCGAAATATCCGTGTTTGGCAATGAACCGGATCCTATGATGATTTCGGCTGTTTTTCAGGATTATAATTTGTTCGCACTTCCGATCAAAGAGAATGTCGGTGTTTCCTGTGAGCCGAATGTATGCAAGGTGGTAAACGCAATGAGAAGTGCGGGGGTATCTGAACGGCTGATCAATGAACGGGATGCATATTTATATCGGCAGTTGGACCCGGATGGCATTGAAGTGTCAGGCGGTGAGGGACAGAAGATCGCTATCGCCAGGGCATTTTATAAGGATACGGATATTATTATAATGGACGAGCCAACATCATCATTGGATCCCATATCCGAAGCGACGGTTTATGAGAGAATACACTCAGAATATAAGGATAAAACGGTGATATTTATATCTCACAGACTGTCTTCGTGTAAGTTTTGTGATAGGGTATTGGTTATGGAAGGCGGAAGCATTATTCAAGAGGGAACTCATGACAAACTGCTTCTGCACTCCAAAGGAAGATACTGCGAGCTGTGGAATGCGCAAGCTCAGTATTATCAAACTTAGAGAAGAACACGATTCAATATCTAAAGAAAATGTCGATTTAATTATTCCACAGTGGGAAAAGCAAGAATAATCAGCATGCACCTTTCGTGCTATTCCGTCTCTTTAATACAAATTATGAATAGGATCATAATTTAGGAAAAAAGGGCTGTGTTTTAAGGGATGAAACTCATTGTGCGATTTCGTCGCGCAGCGAAACAAGGTTCGTCGAAACGGCGGAAAAAGGAACTTTTTCCGACCGTGAAGTCGCGAGTGAGCAAAAAACTTCGGGCACCGCATCAGCGGTCGAAGTTTTGTGAAACGCAGCGTACCCCTTTACATTGCATGAAGTTATAACAAGGCAGAAAAGGAAACATTGACGAAAAAAAACAGTCCTCGAAAGAGGGCTGTTTTTGCTTTCGGGGAAGGTAAAGAGTATCCTCTGTCTCCAACCGCAGGACATATTTGCACATCAATGTCAATATAAAATATGCAAAAATTGCACATTTGCGTTTTCTGCTATATGCAAAAATGTATGTTCCCGCTTTGTATTATGCGTGGGAACGCCCGACGAATACATCTGTCGCAATCCGCGCCTCAACCGAAAATCGCGAATTTACCGTTCCTCGTGCTTTTGCCTGTACTCGCCGGGTGTGATGCCCGCGAATTTTTTGAACGCGCGCGTGAAGTGGCTCTGCGAGGAAAAGCCGAGATACGAGGAAATTGCGGAGAGGGATTTATCTGTGTACCGAAGAAGGCGTTTCGCCTCTTCTGTTTTCTCTTTTTGTATATAATCGGAAAGCGTTATTCCCGCCTGCCTGTGAAATTCCGCGGATAGGTGAGTGCGGCTGATATACATTTCTTTTGCGACCGTCTCAACGGACATCGGTTCGCAGATATGGCGTCGGACGCTTGCGGCAACGTCGGAGACGAGTTTAGACCGACTGCCGTTTACGCGCACTTTTTCGACGCGCTGCGTGTAATCCGCTATCATGTGAAATTGCAGGTTTGAGATCTGCTCCGAGCCGTTTGTCAGTTCGCACCTCTGAATGTATCTGTCGCTGAGCAAAAGCGCCTCTTCCGGGTCAAGTCCGCCTCTTATTGCCGCGCGGGAGGCAAGCGTGACGGAGACGATGAACATATTTCGCAGTTGGCGAAGCGTGTCGAATGCCACAGTTCCCCCGCGTATGGGCGGCGCCGAACGAATCCATGCGTTCAGCGCTTCCGTGTCGCCTTTGCCCACAATGCTCATCAGCGCGTTTTCGAGAGAGACCGTGTTGTGCAGGTCTGTTTTTTCGTATTCGCCGCGCGGTTCTTCATCTCTTGTCATTTGCGCCGTAATGCTTTCCTGCGTTTTGTCGTATATCGAAATGTCGGACAGCGAAAGCTTTTCGCCGTTCAGCAGATAATTCATCACGCATTGTATCTGCATAACGCTTTCGGGCGGCATCGGGATTATGCCTTTCATTCCGAGCAGAAAATCATCCGTGTCCTCTGCGGGAACGTCCGCGAGAAACGCAAGTTCGCGCAGCTCCGCGTCCGTGGCGCGTACACGGCTTGTGGGTCCCATAACTATCCGCTTTTCGCCGTAACGGACGACCCCGTAATAGGCAAACTGCGGCGTGACGTAATATCCCACATTCTTTTTAATGGAAAAAATCTCTTCCTTATATATATTCATCGGGTCTTTCGGCAACGCAGAGACAGATGAAAAAAACGTCTGCTTTTCACCGTCGAAAACACGGACGGGCAACCCCGAAAGCCCCGCGATTATGCCGCAAACATATTCAATATCGTCTGCTTTCATCTTTTACAACCCCTTTCAATACAATTATATCATATTCGATACAAATATGCAATACATATTGTGTCTTTATTTTGTATAATATACTTGCAAAGACAAATTGACCTTTTGATATTACTTGTTTTGAGGATTTTTATGAAAAAAGACGAAAGATTTAAAAATCTGACGCTTGCCGAAAAGTCGCGGCTCGTTCAGGGCACGGATTTTATGTATACCTGTCCGGTGGAGCGGCTCGGCATACCTCCCGTTGCCATGGCGGACGGTCCTCACGGACTGCGCAAGCAGATAGGCGGCGGCGATAACGGCGTTTCTTCTTCCGAACCCGCGACGGCGTTCCCGACCGCCGCGGCGGTTGCCTGTTCGTGGGATCCCGAAAACGCGCACAGAATGGGCGCCGCGATAGGCGAGGAGTGCCGCTGCTACGGCGTTCATACGCTGCTCGGTCCCGGCGTCAACATAAAGCGCAACCCGCTTTGCGGCAGAAACTTTGAGTATTACAGCGAAGACCCTCTGCTTGCGGGAAAAATGGGCGCTGCGTTCTGCCGCGGCGTGGGAGAAAACGGCGTCACGGCGTGCGTGAAGCATTTTGCGCTGAACAATCAGGAAAACGCCCGTTTTTACGGCAACAGCGTTGTTGACGAACGCACTGTCAGGGAACTTTATCTGCGCCCGTTTGAACTGACTGTCCGCGAGGGCAAACCGCACGCCGTCATGACTTCCTACAATCGCATAAACGGCGTCTTTTCGTCCGAAAACAAGCGTCTTATAACTGATATTCTGCGCGGAGAGTGGGGCTTTGACGGAATTGTTATGAGCGACTGGGGCGGCACTTTCGACCGCTGCGCGGGGCTGCGCGCCGGCGAAGACCTCGAAATGCCGGGCGACACGGCTGTCAGTATAAAGAAGGTCTGCGACGCCGTTGCCGACGGTTCGCTTGACGAAAAAGACCTCGACCGCTGTGTTGAACGGCTGATTGCTTTTGCAGACAGGTTTGCGACCGTTCCGAAAACCGGTTCTTTTGACATTGACGCGCATTCATCACTTGCCGCAGATATATCCGCAGACAGCGCGGTGCTGCTGAAAAACGACGGCATACTGCCGCTTGACCCGAAGAAAAAAATATGCGTTATCGGAGACCTTTTTGCAAAAATGCGCTATCAGGGCTCGGGCAGTTCCATGATAAACCCGACAAAGACGGTTTTTCACTCCGAGGCGTTTGCCGTCCGCGGCATAGAATATGCTTTCGCGCGCGGATACAGCGCGGACGCGTCGCCCTGCGAAACAGATCTTACGGCAGAGGCCGTCGCGCTTGCCGCAGAATACGATGAGATTCTGCTGTTTCTCGGTCTTACAGACCTTGCCGAAAGCGAGGGCGGGGACAGGGAAGATATGCGCCTGCCCGCCGACCAGCTGCGTCTTGTTTCGGCGCTGCTGCCGCTGAAAAAGAAGATTGCCGTCGTTCTGTTCGGCGGCTCTCCCGTCGAACTGCCTTTTGCGGACAGCGTGAACGCCGTTCTGAATATGTACCTCGGCGGTCAATGCTGCGGTGAGGCGTGCGCAAGGCTGTTGTTCGGCGAGACCTGCCCGTCCGGCAAACTTGCGGAAACGTGGTTTGAAACGTATTCGCAGCTGCCTTACGGCGCGGAATACTCGAAAACCGAAAACGAACTTTACAAAGAAAGCGTTTTTGTCGGCTACCGATATACGGCAAGCGCCGATGCAAAACCACGTTATCCGTTCGGATTCGGGCTTTCGTATACCGAATTTTCATATTCCGACCCCGAAGTTTTCAGTGAAAACGGCAAAGTTTTCGCGAGCGTTACGGTTACGAACGTCGGCGCTTGCAGAGGTGCCGAAGTTGTGCAGGTATATGTCGCAAACCCGTCGGATTCCGCCGTGTTCCGCCCGAAAAAGGAACTGCGTGCGTTTGAAAAAGTTTGGCTCGACCCCGCCGAAAGCCGATGCGTAACGCTCTCTTTTGATGAAAAAGACCTGTCGTTTTTTGATGTGTCCCAAAACCGTTTTGTGCTTGAAAACGGAGAATACGAGGTTCAGATATCGTCTTCTTCCGAAGATCCCGTTTTTTGCGAAAAACTTACGGTTTCTTCCGGTGAGAAAGTCGCTTGCCCGTATTCCGCCGAGGTCAATGAGACGATGAAAGACGGCAAACGGATTGACAACAAAATATTTGAAGAGCTGCTCGGCGCGCCGCTCCCGAAACACGTCCCGAAACTTCCGCTGACGCTCGAAAGTCCTTTTTCGGATTTCCAAAAAACGTTTATGGGAAGAATACTGTACAACGCCGTTACCGCGACCTCGAAAAAACAACTCAAAGCGGCAAAAAAACTTCCCGAGGGCGCGGAACGCGAAAACCGCATAAAAGGCGCGGTATTCTTAAAGCGCATTTTTGACACGAACTGTATGCGCACGCTTTCAATGTCCGCGGGAAGATCATTTCCTTTCAATATCGCGGAGGGCTTTGTCGAACTCGGAAACGGGCATGTCATTCGTGGGATAAAAGCAATGAAAAAATCGTATAAAATCAAAGAAAAAGGAGCAAAAACCAAATGAAAAACGGAATGTTGTCTTCACGCTTTTTTGATTCGAAGGTTCGTTCGCGAAATGTCGGAACAAAAGAAAAATGGCTCGGCTATCTGCTCGGACCTTGCGGTGCTCTGCTGCTGAATGCCGTTTTGGCAACATATTTGAACGTATATTACACCGATGTTCTCAAACTCACGGGCGTATGGGGCGGCGCGTTCCTCGTCATTTTTCCCATCATTTCCAAAATAATCGACGCGATAACCAACGTTGCAATGGGTTACATAATCGACCGCACGCGCACCAAACAGGGCAAAGCCCGTCCGTGGCTGCTGCTTTCGGCGCCGCTCGTTGCGATAACAGGCATTCTGCTTTTCACCGTTCCGCAGGCAAGCGAGACGGTTCAGGTCGTTTGGGTCATGCTCTCCTACAACCTGTTCTATTCGCTGGCGTATACGATTTACAATATGTCCCACAATCTTATGGTTCCGCTGTCCACCCGCAACACCGTTCAGCGCGGTTCGCTTTCCGTTTTCAATCAGATTTCGACCATTATGATGAGCGGCATAATCGTCGCGCTCGTTTTTCCGATGGTTGTTATGCCCGTTATCGGCACGGACAAACGCCTTTGGATAGCCGTTATGGGTACGCTTTCAATCCTTGCTCTTCCGCTGACGCTCCTTGAGTATTACTTCACCAAAGAGCGCGTAACTCTCGAAACCGAGGGCATAAAAGAAAAGAAAATACCGTTTTCATTGCAACTCAAAGCGGTTTTCACGGATAAATATCTGATTATAATTTTTGCGTATTTCCTTATATATACCGTCGGAACGTGCATGAAAAACAGCGCGCTCGTTTATTACTGCAACTACGTTCTCGGAACGTACAACGACGGCGTAACGCAAATGCTCGTTTCCGTTATCGGCGGCATACCGATGGGTATAGGTATTTTTGCCGTATGGCCGCTTGCCAAGAAGTTCGGCAAGCGCAACGTCACCCTTTTCGGCTTTGTGCTTTACGCTCTCGGTTCGCTTATCTGCTGGGCTGCTCCCACCAATATGGTTGTCGTTCTTGTCGGACAGTTCATAAAAAATATCGGCGGTCTGCCGTGCGCTTATGTGTTTATGGCGCTTTTTGCGGACGTTCTCGACCACTCCGAATGGCGCAGCGGCTTCCGTTCGGACGGACTTGCGATGTCTGTTTACAGCATTATTGCCGTTGCCATTCTCGGAATCTGCACGGGTATTTTCAACGGCGTTATCTCCGCCGCAGGCTATGTCCCGCCGCTTGAAGCCACCTCCGCCACGCTTTCCGATACCATGGCATCCGTTGCCGCAAACGGATACACGACGCAGCTTTCCGCAGATGCGATAGCCTCGGGTGTCGCAAATCTCGGCGCGAACCGCGTATTTACGATAGGCATCGTTCAAAACGCCGCCACCTCGTCCGCCATAACGTTCTTCTTTGTCGGGCTTGAAGTTATAACAGGCATAGCGTTGGCGCTCATGCTCTCGGCATTGAACGTTGAAAAAACGGTGGGCTTAAAACAGAACGTTATCAGACAAAGACAGCGTGCCGCCGCCGAAGCCCGCGGTGAAAAATGGGTCTCCTCAGATGAAAAAGAAGAGGCGGAACAAATGGCGCTCGCCGCCGAAGCCCGCGCCGTATACCTTGCCGAACTCGAAAAGAAATGCGGGGAGAAAGGCACGGACTTTGAGGCAGCCAAAGCCGAATATATTAAAAAGTGCGACGAAAAAGACGCAAAACAGGCAGCCGACAAAGCTGCGAAAGCCGAAAAAGAACTTGCGAAAGAAAATAAAATTGCCGAAAAAGCGGCTCTCCGTCGTTCCCGCATGACCGAAGCGCAAAGAAAGAAAGCGGACGAAAAAGCCGCGAAAAAAGCGGCTGCGCTTGCCGAACTCTGGCAAAAAGAGCAGGTAAAAGCAAAGCCGTTTTATGAGAAAATGCAAAAAGCGCTCGGAGAAGATAATATATGAAAGCATTTGAATTGAAAACCGAATATCTTGTCAACCCTCTCGGACTGGCAACCCGTTCCCCGCGCCTTTATTGGAAATGCGAAGACGGCGTAAAACAGACCGCTTACGAACTTGAATATACCGTAAACGACAAACCTTTTCCGTCCGTGACGGTCAAGACCTCTTCGACAACGCATATTTCGTTTCCGCAAACGCTCGCTTCCCGCGACCGCGTTCTGTGGAGGGTGCGTCTGCGCGACGAAAACGGTGTCTGGGGCGAATATTCCGACACCGCATCATTTGAGATGTCGCTGCTTGACCCTGCCGACTTTTCCGCGGAATGGATAAGCGGAGATTATTGCGTGAACAAAAGAAAACGCTATCCCGTGGATTGCTTCCGCAAGACTTTTGAAGCGGAAAACGTTGTCCGTGCCCGCCTTTACGCAACCGCCTGCGGACTTTTTGAGGCAAAGATAAACGGCAATCGTGTCGGCGATTTTGTTCTCGCGCCGGGGCATACCGATTACCTCAAACGTGTCCGTCTGCTGACTTTTGACGTTACCCCTCTCCTGAAAAACGGCGAAAACGAAATAACCGCCGAACTTGCGGACGGGTGGTACCGGGGTTCCTGCGGTGCATGGGGTCTGCGCAATCAGTACGGCAGCAGAACAAAACTTTTAATGCAACTCGAACTGTTTTTTGCCGACGGCTCTTCAAAAACCGTTATGACGGACGGCTCTTGGCAATGGTCAAACGACGGCTCTCGGCGCTTTGCGGACAACAAGGACGGAGAGCGTGTCGATGCCCGTATGAATCCGACGTATTCGGGTCACGCCGTGCCGACTTCTCATTCCGTTTTTCCGACCCCGACAGACAACGTATATCTCGTTGAAAAAGAGAGATTCAAACCCACTCTTATCAAGACCCCGTCAGGAAAGACCGTTCTTGATTTCGGCAAAAACATCGCAGGTTATATCGCGTTTTCGCTTTCCGCAAAAGCGGGCGAAAAGATATTTCTCCGCTTCGGCGAAATGTTTGACAAAAACGGGGAGTTTACACAGATAAACATTCAATGCGCAAACAAAAAGCGCACAAGGGTAACGCCGCTTCAACAGGTGGAATATATCTGCCGTGACGGAAAAAACGACTACAAAACAAAGTTTGCGATTTTCGGCTTTCAGTACGTCCTTGTCGAAACGGACATCCCGTTTTCCGCCGATGATTTCGAAGCCGTCGCCGTGTATTCGGATATGAAGCCGACCGCCGAGTTCTCATGCTCAAACGACCTTGTAAACCGCTTTGTCGCCTGCACGCTGCTTTCTGCAAAGAACAACCACGCCGATGTTCCGACGGACTGCCCGACCCGCGAACGCCACGGCTGGACGGGCGACGCGCAGATTTTCGCGGATACGGCGTCCTACTTCTTTGAATACGCGCCGTTTGCCCGCAAATATATCCTCGATATGCTTGACGGACAGCGCCGCAACGGCAAATTCCGTCAGATAACCCCCCGCGGCGGCATAGACCGCTATATGAACGCGATGGACGGCTCTGCGGGTTGGTCGGACGCGGGCGTACTGATACCTTACAGAATATGGAAGCGGTACGGCGACGAATCCGTTATACGGGATAATTACGCCGCGATGAAAAAATATGTCGATTACAAAATAAAAACGCTCGGCAGATTCTATCCGACCGCGCGCCCGACGGGTATCGACCGCCGACAGAAAAAGAACATCTCGAATTACGGTCAATCTTACGGCGAATGGGCTGAACCCGCCGACGTTCACCCCATTGTTTGGCAGGACTTCGTTTCTCCTCATCCCGAAGAAACTACGGCGTATATCGCCTATGTTTGCCGGCTGATGAGCGAGATCGCCGAAGTTCTCGAAAAGTCCGACGATTCAAAACGCTTCGCGGCAATCGCGGACCGCGTAAAACTCGGCTACACGGCTCTCCGCAAAACCGAAAAATTTACGCTTGACACTTCCCGTCAGGCAAGTCTCGTGCGCCCGCTTTACTTTGATCTGCTTGCACCCGAACAGACCGAATTCGCGAAAAAACGCCTCGTAAAAGCACTTGACGAATACGGTTGGCGGTTAGGCACGGGCTTTCTTTCGACCCCGCTTATTCTTTACGTTCTTCAGGATATTTCACCCGAATACGCTTACCGTCTGCTTGAAAACGAACAGATGCCAGGGTGGCTGTTTATGCCCAAAATGGGCGCGACCACCGTTTGGGAAGCGTGGGAAGGGACGGAAACCGAGAACGGCGGCATAGCCTCTCTTGACCACTACTCGAAAGGCGCCGTATGCGAATGGATATTCTCCCGTATGTGCGGCATCAATGTCTCCGGCGAGAACCGCTTTGAGATAACGCCCTGCGTCGGCGGCAGCATAACGTTCGCTTCTTTTGCTTACGACAGCCTCTACGGCAAGGTCTCCTGCGCGTGGAAACGCGACGGCGGCAAGGTTACGTTTGAAGTCTGCGTTCCTCCCAACACTTCCGCGCGTTTTTGCGCCTGCGGCATCGACAGAGAACTTTCGGTCGGCTTGAATGTGATTGAGTCCGAAATATGCTGACCGAAAACCTCGGCTTTTTGAAATAGGGAACTTTTCGCCCGTTTTTAGACGGAAAAGTTCCCCATAAATGCGATAACTGCGGGGTTTTTGTTTTTGCACGATGTTCATGTCGAAGAAAAACCGCCGATACTCCTTTTCGGAAACATTTTTGTAAGTGTTTCCCGTCACCGTTTCGCCAAAATCGAAATGATTGTAAAATAGCGAAAGAATTATCTTCAAACTTTATAAAACAGACACGATACTTACACTGTGTCTGTTTTATTTATTTACAACTACGCGCGTTTATACTATAATATCTTTGATTATTATAGGGGTATTGCGCCCTGTTGCAAACCGTGTATACTGAACGGGAGCGCAGCCGAAAATGTAAAAGAGTTTTTCCGCTTTGTCTGAACCGAGGCGGTGCAAAGACCTTTTCAAGGAGAATTTATGAGCAAAACTGCAGTCGATCTGCGCGGCAGGCGAGAGGTTTTCTGGGACGATTTTATGATCGAGCCCGACCGCACGAACGCCGAACTGCGCTTACACAAGCCCGTCAAAAAAGAACGTGTGCTCCTGCTTGACAAACCGTGGGAGGGCGACGGGTGCGATTATTACAACATTTTTAAGGACGAAGACGAGAACGGCGTTCTTTACAGAATGTACTATCTCGGTTGGACGATGATAAAGCCTGACGGCACGCACAACGGCTCGGACATCAAAGTCTGCTATGCCGAAAGCCGCGACAGTATCAAATGGGAGCGCCCCGACCTCGGTATATGCAAATTCGGCAGATACAGAAAAAACAACATCATTCTGGATCAGAAAACGGATATTTACGATAATTTCTTTGCATTCAAGGACACAAACCCGAACTGCAAGCCCGATGAAAAATACAAGGGCGTTGCCGAGTGCGGCAGAGACGGAACTCTTTGGGGGTACGTTTCGACCGACGCAAAGCATTGGACTCGCAAGGCTCTTTTGACAAAGCAGGGCAAGTTCGACTCCCTCAACGTATGCCATTGGGATAAATACAGCGGTAAATACCGTTGCTATATCCGCGATTTTCACGACAACGAGGAAACGGACGAATACGCTATCCGCGATGTCCGCGTGATAACTTCCGACGATTTCTGGAACTGGTCCGAGCCGACGATGATAGATTTCGGCGAACAGGCGGACTATCCTCTTTACACAAACAATGTCGGACCGTATTACCGCGCGGATCACATTCTGACGGGATTTCCGACAAGATACGTTCAGCGTTACGGCTGGTCGAAGAATTTTGACAGACTTTGCGGACAGGAGCAGAGAAAACTTCGCTGCAACCTCACAGAGCGTCTCGGACTTACTGTGACCGACTGCGTGTTTATGACAAGCCGCGACGGCGTTAAGTTCCACCGATTTGACGAGGCGTGGCTGACCCCCGGTCCCGAAAACGGAAACAACTGGGTATACGGCGACTGCTATCCCGCGTTCGGCATGATAGAGACCCCGAGCGAATACGAGGGCGCGGCAAACGAGATATCAATGTATAATTTTGAGGGCAAGTGGACGGGCAAACCGTCAAACCTTTACAGATACACGGTTCGTCTCGACGGCTTTGCTTCGTATTACGGCGCATATCCCGGCAGAAATCTTGTTACCCGTCCTTTCACGTTTGACGGCGACACTTTGAAGATGAATTTCGCCACCTCCGCAAGAGGATTTATGAAAGTGAAAGTTCTGGACGAGAACTACGAGCCTTTCGAGGGCTTTTGGACGACCGAGATATTCGGCGACCGCGTTGACAGCCCGATAGACTTTGAAAACGGCAATATCGCAGACCTGAAAGGCAAAACGGTGCGCCTTGCGCTCGAACTCTGCGACGCAGATATATATTCGTTTATAATCGAATAATAAACGGGAGGTTAAAATGAAGAAAAAGATAATCCTTTTGGCTATATGCCTTTTCTCCGTTTTTGCGTTCTTTACCGCCTGCAACGGAGATAAAGGGCAGACCCAAACGGGAACGGAGACCGGCGAAAGAGATTTCGGCGGCAGAAAATTCTATTATCGCGGCACGATAATAACCGCAGACCCGTCCGACGACGACCCCGATATAGACCCCGGCACGCTTCCTTATATGGAAAGCCGCGAGGACGAGGTCCTTTACAACCAGTGCCTTTATATCGAAAAAGCCTATAACTGCAAGATAATCCGTTCCGGATTCTCCGAAACCACACAGACCTTTGCCACAATGTTTGCGGCGGGTGACATTGAAGCGGATATCTGTTCCGCAACGTTCGGCGAACTCCGCGAATATTACAAGGCGGGTATCCTTTGCAACATGGAAGAGTTCACGAGCCTTGACGCTTCCGACGAGGAAAAATGGGGCATCGAGGCAAAACGTGACGCAACCCGTTACGGCGGCGTGCTTTACGCTTTCCCCGTAAAAGGTTCGATGTACACTCCGTTCGTATCCGTTTACAGCGGCGCGCTTATCTATAACTACGAACTTTATGACGAGTTCAACATAGGCACCACGCCCAAGGAAATGGTTGAAGCGGGCGACTGGACGTTCGACACTTTCCTCAACGTCGTTCAGCGTTGCTCCGACCTCACGGCGCAAAGACCTGTTTACGGTCTTCAAAGTTCCTGTTCCCTTGAAGCCTCCGCGATTGATGCCAACGGTTCAAACATCATTATAACAAAGAACGGCAAATATATCTGCGGGCTCAACAGCGACCCTGCACTCAACGCGCTTGAATGGGTCAGAAAAATGTATCAGACAGGTTGCGTCGTTGTCAGTGGCAACGACTTTGATAACGGTACAGCCGTATTCGCACTCAAAACTTCCGAAAAAGCGATAAACACCAAGTGTTCCACCGTCCATTGGGTTCCGTTCCCGACCGGTCCGGACGCGACCGACGCCACAAAGAACACGGGTGCGTATTTCGGTTACCACGAAAAAGGCACTTCCATCTTCAAGCACGGCAACGACAGTCAAAGAGACGAAGACGCCGCTTATATTCTTGATAAACTGTTTGCCCCGACCGAAGAATGGGGCAAGACCGGTTACGATGATTATATGGCTCGTAACTTCTTTGATACCGTTGACGACTACAATGTTTACAAAAACACCAGCATAAACATGAGTTACCAGTACGCGCTTGAAATCCTTGCCGACGAAGAATTCGGCAAAGAGTATCAGAACGTTATCAACGGTGCGGTTGCGGCTTCTTTCACCGGTTCGATCAAGAACCAACTTTCCTCGCTTGTTACCGCGATGAACGAACAGATCTGCAAGCCGATGAACGAGGCAAAATAAGAGGTATTGAATATGAAAATAATGCTTTCTCCCTCCTATTTCGGAGAAAAGGAAAAGACGCTTTTCGAACACGGAAAGATGAGCCTTTCCCTGTTTAAATATTCAACGGGTATCTGCGGTATGACGCTCAAAAACGCGCGCGGTTACATCACCGTGCTTCCGTTCAAGGGATTTCAGGTGTGGCGCGCTTGCTTTGACGAACACGAACTTGTTATGAAAACGCTGTTCGACGAACCGACGCAGAGCACCGAATACTGCAAAACTTACGGCGCGTTTCTTATCCATTGCGGTCTTACCGCAATAGGCAATCCCGATGTTGCCGCGGGCGATACGCACCCGCTTCACGCGGAACTGCCCAATATCGGTTACGACAAGGCGTGGGCTGTCTGCGGCGAGGACGAAAAGGGCAGATATGTGGAACTCTGCGGCTCCTGCCGTTATGTGTTCGGTTTTGAGACAGGGTATGAGTTCCGCCCGACTTACCGCCTTTACGAAAACGGAACGACGTTCGACGTGCACAATGAGATAGAAAACCTGCGCGGCTGCCGCCAGGAATACTCGTATATGTGCCACATGAACTTCCGTCCCGTTGACGGCTCAAAACTCGTTTATTCCGCAAAAACAGAGAACATTTATCTGCACGAACTTGTTCCCGATACGCTGACGGACGACGAACAGAAGAAGTTGAAAGACTGGTTCAAAGTGCTGAAAAAGGACATTCACGCGCACGATACGTTGGGCGGCGAGAAACAGTTCTATCAGCCCGAGGTCGTTTTCACCGTCAAGTATGAATCGGACGAAGAGGGCAGAGGTCACTGTATGCAGGTGTTTCCCGACGGTTATGCGGGCTATGTTTCGCACCACCCCGCACAACTGCCTTACGGCGTTCGCTGGATAAGCCGTTTCCCGAACGAAGACGCGGTCGGTATGCTTCTTCCCGCAACGGGCGAGCATAACGGACACGCGGACTGCGTAAAGAAAGGTTATATCCGCTACATGGAAGCGGGCGAGACCGTGAAGATAGACTTCACAACGGGTCTTCTGACACCCGACGAAGCAAATGCGATGAAAGTCAAGATCGCAAAAATGATAGGTTGAGTTTATAATAATACATATTATATAAATGTTATTCAAAGGAGAAAAACACCATGTCCAGAGTTTGTATTCCCGACTACGAATACGTTGAAAGACGCAAAAAATGCGTTGAGATGATGAAAGAGCAGAACCTTGACGTTATGATAGTCAACGGTACCGAGTCCGACTATGCCAACCCGCGCTACTTCTGCGGCTTCTGGCCCCTTTTCGAAAGAGTCGGCGTAGCTATCGCAGCCAACGGCAACGCTGCCGTTATGGTAGGTCCCGAATCCGTCATCTTTGCAGGCGACGTTTCGAGAATCAAGAACATTTATCCCTGCCTTTATTACAGAGAGGGCGCAAACCCGTCCTATCCCGAAATCAAGACGAACACCTACAACGACGTTCTTGAAGACCTCGGCGTTAAAGGCAAGCATATCAGAATAGGTATCGGCGGCTACATGGAGACCACCGTTGTTATGATGGACGGTCTTAAAGAGTGCTATCCCGAAGCGGAGATAATAAACGCAGACAACATCATGGTTTCGCTTCGTCAGATCAAGTCCGAAAACGAAATCGCCTGCATCCGCGAAGGTTTCAGAATCGCGCAGATCGCAACCGATGAAGTTGTAAAAGCTCTTCGTCCGGGCGTTACCGAACTTCAAATGGTCGGTATCGCACAGAAAGCGGTTTACGAGAACGGCGCGGAATACGAAGGTCTTCCGATGTATGTATTCAGCGAAAAGAGCACTTCTCACGCTATTTCCAGACCTTCTTACAGAGTTATAAACAAGGGCGACATCGTTCAGCTCAACCTTTCCGCAAAAGTTGACGGTTATTCTCCCGCAATAGGCATTCCCGTAGGCATGGGCAAATATTCTCCCGAGAAGAAAGACCTTGTTGACTTCTGTCTTGAAGCGCACAATTGGACAGAAAAACAACTCAAAGCGGGCGTTCTTGCTTCCGACGTTGCAAAGGGCTTCCTTAAATTCTTCGAGGATAACGGCAGAAGAGAAAACTACGTTTACGGTCCTTGCCACGGAACCGGTATCATCGAAGTTGAAGCGCCCTGGATGGAGACCACTTCCAACTACCTGCTTCAACCGAACATGACCTTCCAGATAGACACCTTCGTTTCCGGTCCGACTTTCGGTCTTCGTTGGGAAAAGGGTATCGTAATAACCGAAAACGGCTTTGAGTCCAACTGCGACGAACTCAAATATATCGAACTTGATTTCTGATTTGAGGAGATGTTTGTTTTATGAGACTTGAATATATGATGACCGCCGACGTGCAGGAAGCAAAAGAAAAAAATCTTCCCGTTATCCTGCCGATAGGCACCATTGAGTGGCACGGACCTCACTGTGCGCTCGGTTGCGACACGATGATCTGCCAGGGCTTTGCCGATAAAATTGCGGAGAGCAAAGAATGCGTTGTTTGCCCGCCCGTTTGGTACGGCGTTGCGTCTTATGCGGTAGGCGGCCCCGAAAACGGAACCGTTACCATCGACGTCGATGTTTACGAGAACTACATTTACGGTATTCTTAAATCAATGCTTTACGGCGGATTCAAGAACATCTATATGCTCATTCATCACCAGTTCGAGGACGAAAACTATATGCCCATGACCCTCGCTTGCGCAAAAGCGGCGAAAAAACTCATCATGGAGTATATGGAGGACACCATGGGCAAAGGCTGGTGGGGTTCCAACAGTTTCTCTTCTTACTACGACAACCTCGGCACGGATTCCGACTTCCCGTTCGGCATGATAAAGGTTTATTCCTGTATGTCCACCGCCGCACAGCACGCCACGGGCTACGACCATGCAGGCAAGTATGAGTCCAGCCTGCTCAAAGCGTTCTATCCCGATGCGGTCAAACTCGAAAGACTTCCGCAGTCCGACGCTTGGTTCATTCAGAGCGCGTATGAAGCGTCCGCCGAACTCGGTCAGAAGATGATCGAAGTTTCCATGGTAGACCTGCTCAAACGCATCAAGTAATCGTCTGTAGCGATATGATAAAGAACATTGCCCGACATAGTCTTTTTGTCGGGCAATGGGAATTATATAATACGAGGGAGACAATATTATGAAAACATGTCCTAATTGCAACGTACAACTTGACGACGCTGCCACATTTTGCGCCAACTGCGGCGCGCGCATTTCCGAATCCGCTCAGGCACAGCCTCAGTATACCCAAAACACCGCCGTTCCTCCGCAGGGCGACCCCTACGACCACACCGCAGAGTTTGACCCGCAGGATATTTCCGACAATAAGGTTTTTGCCATGCTCGGTTATCTTCTCGGCACGGTAGGCATAATCATCGCGCTTTTGGCAAGCCGCAAGTCGCCTTTCACCATGTTCCATGTCAGACAGGCACTCAAATTCACGGTTGTCAATATTCTCATGCTTATATGCGTAGCGCTTCTTTTCTGGACGATAATCGTTCCTGTTGCATACGGCGTTATGAGTTGTATATTTCTTGTTCTCAGAGTTATCTGCTTCTTCCAGATCTGCTCGGGCAAAGCCAAAGAGCCTGCAATAATCCGCAGCCTCGGCTTCCTTAAATAATCACGGACAGAGTATATACATAAATAAAAAGCGCACGGGGCTGTAAAAACGCAGGTTTTTACAGCCCCGTGCGGTATTGTTCGCGGTCTGAATATGCTCGGCATACGACCGTGTTTTTATTGTTTTATATCGGTCGTGTCAAAGTCTATATATCCGTCAAAATTATTGAATTCCGCAGAAAGATCTTTCATGCTCGGAAAAATTTCGGAACTGTCCGTGGACATCAGCGCAAAATTCTTTCCTACGAATTGGTATATGTAATATACGTTTTCAGAATTCGGAAATCCGTATATTATCACTTTTGTCTGCGTCAACAGGTCGATATAGCATTTGAGCACATTGCCCGACGGAAGCGGTGCTTTTTTTATGATATATTCTCCGTATTGTACCTTTTTGTGCCTGATGTAAGTGTTGTCTTTTCCGGCTTTGCCCGCAAAAACAAACGTTATTATCAACAATGCGACTTCCGCAATCGCAAAACAGATCATAAACATTTTGTCGGTCGGTGTAAAATCCTTGATGTCCCGCCCTCCGGTCAGAATCACGAGGAGCGCTATCAATGCGAACATTGCAACAAGCCCGCCGACAGTGAACGCCAAGTTTTTGTTTATCCGCTTCGTTGTCTGCATAATTTCGTGTCCGACTTCATTTATCGTTTTGTCGTCTGTGATTTCTTTTTCGGTTTCCGTTTTTATTCTGTCGCATATTTCAATACTGTTGGCAAGTCCGAATATCGTATAATTTTTTCCGTTTTTCATGCGCAGTGTCAGCGTCGTTGCCGAACAGTTGCAAAAAGCGATCTCGGAATAGGCGCACTTTATTTTCGAACCCCACAAAAAACGTGCATCCATGCCGTGTTCGTCAAGATGCAGGTAAGCGTTTCTGTTCAGCAAAAAAGACGCAAGCCCATACAAAAACAGTATCAAACCGACAGACCCGTATATTATTGCCGTAATAAGTAATTTTTCTCCCCGCATATTTTCAAAAAAGTACCCGTATGCTATTCTTGCGGGCGCGCCGACCGCTCCGAGCAGCATTTCAATTATGTTAAGCACTTTTGCGGGGGTGCTTTTCTTAAAAATCCCGTCCATTTTCTCTTCATTCCTTTTTTCGGTTCTTGAAACGATTATATCATATCGGCGGCGAGGTGTCAACTCTCACCTCAAAAAAAACTGCCGAGGCATTTGCCCCGACAGTTCTGCTTTTTTATTCGGTATTATCAGATATTTATCATGTTTGCCATCTCGTATTTCTTGAAGTCGAACGGTTTTTCCATTTTGAGCGCTTCAAGAATGTCGAGGTCGATAATATCGGTTTCTTTCATAACAACAACTCTGTTGCTGATTCCGTTTTTAAGCAAGTTTACGCAGTAGTTGCCCATTTCGGTTGCGATAACTCTGTCTTTTGCGGAGGGAGCGCCGCCGCGCTGAACGTGACCGAGTATTGCTTCTCTGGACTCAACGCCGGTCTCTTTCTCAACGCGTTTTGCAAAGTCCGCGATGTTGGCAATTCCGTTGTCAACGCAGTATTTGTAGTTTTTGTTGGACGGAACGTCGAAGAAAAGACCCTCGGAAACAAGCACGATAAAGTGGTTTTTGCCGTATCTCTTGCCTCTTGCTATTCTGTCAACGATGTCTCTCTGGAAATCGAACTCAACTTCGGGCACGATGATGGACGTTGCGCCCGCCGCGATACCCGCTTCAAGCGTGACCCAACCCGCATTTTTGCCCATTATCTGAACAACGGAGCAGCGGTTGTGGGAGTTGCAGGTGTCTCTGAGTTTGTCGATAAGGTCGATGCAGATGTTGACCGCCGTGTCAAAGCCTATCGTGTAGTCGCTGCAAACGATGTCGTTATCTATCGTGCCGGGCATCGCAACGCAGGGAATGCCGTGCAGGGTAAGGTCGCGTGCGCCTCTGAACGAGCCGTCGCCGCCGATAACAACAATACCCTCAATGCCGAACTCTTTGCAGGTGTGAACCGCTTCCTGAATTTTTTCCTCGGTCTTGAATTCGGGACAACGCGCACTTCTCAAAAACGTGCCGCCTCTGCCGAGAATGTCGCAGACATCTCTTGCGGTGAGTTCCTGAATATTGCCCTCGATAAGTCCCTTGTATCCCTCACGGATACCCATAACGGTTATGTTCTCGGCAACACAGGTTCTGACAACGGCTCTGACAGCCGCGTTCATGCCCTGAGCGTCGCCTCCGCTCGTCAATACGCCGATGGTTTTCATGATTTTATCATTCCTTTCAGATATACCGAAATAATCTAACGGTTATTATACACCAAAAAAAGTAAAAAATCAATATGTTTCATAAAAAACTCATATTTTGAGCCGCTCCGTCACGGTTCGCATTTTTCCGCGGTTTTTGCGCGTTGTTGACCGCATAAATTTTAGATTTCTTTGCCTAAATTAACATTGACCTTTCGGGCTGTAAGTGCTAAAATAGTTTTTAATAAAAAACATGAGTTATTATGCTGTTTTGAGGAGGTGAAGTCCCGTGTTCGGTTATATTGTTGCCGATATGAAAAACCTGACGGAAGAAGAGAAAAAACGCTATAACGCTTATTATTGCGGGCTTTGCCACGCGCTCAAAAAAACAAACGGCAACCTCGGCAGACTTACGCTGACTTACGACTTCACGTTTATCGGTATATTGCTCTGCGAACTTTACGGCGAGGGCGAGACCTGCCGCGGCAAATGCGCGCCGCACCCGTGCAAAACGCATGATTATGTCAAAAGCGACATTCTCGATTACGTTGCGGACATGAACGTTCTGCTTTCGTATGCCAATATGCTTGACGATTGGGACGATGACGGCAATCTTCTTGCGCTGTTTGCAAGCGGTTTTTACAAGCCCAAAATGAAACGTATCAGCCGCCGTTTCCCAAAACAGGAAACCGTGGTTTTCGAATGCCTTTCGCTTCTTTCCGAAGCCGAACGCGCGGGGCAGACGAATCCCGACATTCCCGCCGCCGCTTTCGGACGGCTGTTGGGCACTCTTCTGAGTTACCGCAATGACAAATACGAAAAAGTGCTTTATGATTTCGGTTTTGCACTCGGCAAATACATCTACTTGCAGGACGCCTGCGTCGATTTCAGAAAAGACCTGAAAAAAGAACGTTACAATCCGCTTACCGAGGCGCGAGAAGAGGACTTTGACGATATATTGAATATGCTTGCGTCCGATGTTGCCGCCGCATTCGAAAAAATCGAGCGCGTCAAGGATAATTCGCTTATCAGAAACATAATATATTCGGGAATACGTCTGCGTTACGCAGAGTCGAAAAAAGAAAAGGGGAAAAAGGCGGAATGAACAGATTCAGAAATTGGCTTGTCCGTTTCATGAGCGGCAGATACGGCACGGACTCGCTCGGAAAGTTTACGATGATAACATACCTCGTGCTTGCGTTTGCTCAACTTTTTTTGGTGCGCACACCCATGATGCGAGGCATCGGCGGGTGGATATGGAACGCCGTTCTCCTGCTTCTTTTTGCGTGGTCGGTCTTTCGTATGCTTTCACGCAACATCGTTGCGAGAAGCCGTGAAAACCGCCGCTTTCTTTCAATAAAAAACGGCATTAAAAAGTTTTTTTGGCTCCGAAAACAAATGTGGAAAGACAGAAAAACGCACGTTTACAAAAAATGCCCGCATTGCAAAAGCGTTTTGCGCCTGCCCCGTCGTAAAGGCGATCACGGTGTGACCTGCCCGAAATGCAAAAAGGTGTTCAGAGTAAAAATATAATCGGAAAAATCGGAAATGCGCGGTCGGCAATGGTCCTGAAACGCAAAACGAACGGCAGGTCGAGTATATTCTGCCTCCGAATATGAGATGTTTGTATTCTCCTCCGCACATCTGGCTTTGCTCCGTTTTCGGCAGAAGAGGAAAACGCCCGTTTTTGTCCTTTGAATTGTATAAAAATTTCAAACTTTTTTTCTTGCATTGCTATTGACAAATCGGGATTCTTATAGTATAATAGGCATAGGTAGATGGGAAGTGTTTTCTCTTTCTGCTTTTTCTGTTATATGCAAAAGCCGGAAAAAGGAACGGTCGGACTATGAAAAAAACGCTTGTTTTAAGGGTTGTTTTGATTTTTCTGATTGTTGCTTTCGCCGCCGTCGGTGTTTTTGCCGCATTCAAGATTTATTCGGCAAAACGCGAAAACGAAAGGCTTGCCGCAGAAAAAGAGGCACAGGCTTATCCGTATAAGACGGTTGAATATAACGGAAAAACGTATGATTACAATGAGGGTGTTTACAATCTTCTCGTTCTCGGCATAGACGCCGAGGGTGAGTATGAGGAAGGTGAGTTTTTCGAGACAGGCGGCAAAGCCGACGCGATATTCATTCTTTCCATAAACAACTCAAAGAAAACCGTCTCAACCATACAGTTGAACCGCGACACGGTAACCGAAATTCAAAAACTCGGCGTATTCGGCGACCCGGTCACAACGCTTAATGCTCAACTTGCCACGGCTTATGCTTACGGCAGCGGCGGCAAAAGCAGTTGCGAAAATATGAGCCGTGCCGTTTCGGGCTTGCTTTACGGCGTACCGATAGACGGTTATCTGGCAATGAACATGGAGGGTATCATTCCGTTTGTCAATGCGGTCGGCGGCGTAACTGTTACGCTTAAAGACGATTTCACAAAGTTTGACCCCGAAATGGAAGCGGGCAAGACGCTTACCCTCGACGGTGCAAAAGCGTATATATACCTGCGCGGCAGAGGCGATGTCGGCGACCAGCAGAACATGTCCCGCATGGAACGTCACCGAACGTTTTATTCGGAACTTTTCAAACAGGTCGATAAGTTGCTCGGTTCGGACGTGTCAAAACTCAAATCCGTTTACGATGCCATCTATCCGTATTCTTACTTTTCAATCAGTTTGTCCAAACTGATGTCGCTGTATTCCGATTCTTCGGATTACCGACGTGTCCCTACGGTCACGCCCGAGGGCGTTATCAATGAGGACGCGGAGTATACCGAATTTTATGCCGACGAAACGGCACTTCGAAAACTTGTTTTCGATGTTTGGTATACGGAACGCCAAAACAGTCAATAAATAAAAAAAATATATATCAGTTTTTAAAGGAGTCTTAATCATGAGCAAAAAAGTATTGAGAAGCATTGCTCTCATAACAATGATCGTTCTTGCTTTCTCCGTTTCGGCTGCCGCTATCGGCTTTAAACCGAGTGTTGACATCAAGAAGGGTCCCGAATATGTAACGCCCGACGACTTCCAGTATGAAGTAATCATCACTCCGATAGGCGAAGCAGACAACCAGACAGATGAAAGAGTTCAGGAAGGTCTTAAACATCTTAAAAATGTTTACGAAGATCTCAAAGATAAGAACATCACGGACATCGTAGACAAAGCGGCCCTTGAAAAGGCTTCCGGCACAAAAGCCGAGAACCTCAAGGTTTCCGATATGTTCGACCTTTGGACCAACTCTCCCGAAACGATCGCTCTTAAATTCAAGGAAATCCTTGCCGACGGCGAAAAATTCGCGGCTCTTTACAGAGACTACAACGGCAACTGGAAGATCCTTAACGCAACCGTAGACGGCATCAACGTTAATATTGACGGTCTTACGAACGGTACCGTTGTATTCCTCACCGCAGAAAAGGGATCCAGCACCCCCGATACCGGTGACCTCCATGCCAATGATTCTTGGATTTGGATCGCAGTTGCGGGCGTAGCGGTTGTAGGCATTGCGGTTCTCGCGGTTTGCCTCGTTCGTTCCAAGAAACAGGAAAACAACTGATTGTAAATAACTGAAAAGTTATCCAAGCGGAACGGCTTTGCCGTTCCGTTTGTTTTTTTGCTGATTGCTTTTTTTGTTTTATTCTGCTCCCTGATAATGCTGTTAAATCAGGCGTCGCACCCGATTATGCCGTCAGAGACCGATATTTTCACGGCGAAAAAATCTTTATGGCGCAAACGCTGTTGCGGGGGAATGCTTTTTTCCCTTATGTTTGATTGAATCTCTTTTCCGTTCGCGGCAGTTCAGTCTCAAAATAGTGATTTTTGTCGTAATTCGGTTGACTTGACGGCAGATAAGAGTTATAATAAATTTATATACGGGCAAATCGCTCTGCCCGAAAAAACAAAAAGGCACTTCATTTTTCCGTGCCTTCGGGCGGAATCCAATGCGCGGGTTCGGTTCGGAAGAAATATCAGCGGCAAGGAGTTCTCAGCTTTGTTCATTACCATATTTTGTATATTCTTTTTGACCATGTTTGCTGGAACATATTGGCTTTCCGGCAGGTGGCTTATGCTTGTCGGCGTGCCGTACAACACAAAGCGTTCCCGCATAGCGCGCTCCGTTCTCGGTGTTGCCGTTGTTGTTCTTTGCGGCATTTGGCGTGTCGTTGTTATTGTTGTCATGCACGTCATAGCGTTCGCGCTGCTGTGCGAAATTGCCGCCGTCATAGCCCGTCGGATAAGCAAGCGGTTCAAGGGCAAAAGGGTCTATTCGGTTTGTCGCGTGATTTATCGCAGCGCCGCCGTTCCGTTGCTTTTAACCGCCGCGCTCATGCTTTACGGCACGGTCAATATGTGGCATATCGTCAGAACCGATTACACAGTCACGTCTGCGAAACTTGCGGATGAATACCGTATCGTGCTGATGACGGACACTCATTTCGGCTCTATACAGGCGCCCGAAGTTCTTGAAGAAAAAGTGGACGAGATAAACTCCCTTAACGCGGATATGATAATCCTTTGCGGCGACATCACGGACGAATCCACAACGCGCGAACAACTTGACCAAGTGTTTGAGATATACAGCCGCATGAAGAGCCGTTACGGCACGTTTTATACATACGGCAACCATGACAGGCAGGAATACGCCGTGGCGAACCGCCGCGCATATACGCCCGAGGAGTTTGCCGACGTTGTGCGTTCGCACGGAATAAAGATATTGCAGGACGATTTTGTCAATATCGGCAACGACCTCGTTCTCGTCGGCAGGGAAGACAAGAGTTGGAAAGAAACCCCCCGCCTTTCTTCCGAAACGCTGCTCAAAGACGTTGACCGTTCGCGCTTTATCATCGTTTCCGACCACCAGCCCGTTGACGCGGAAGTCAACGCCGAACAGGGCGCGGACTTGCAACTTTCGGGACATACCCATGCGGGACAGATATATCCGTTCGGGCTGTTTATCGAACTTGTCGGAAAACTCAATTACGGCGAATATCATCGCGGCAATTTGACTGCGATAGTCTCGTCCGGCACGACGGGGTGGGGCTTCCCGATACGCACCGAGGAACATTGCGAATACGTTCTTGTGACGCTGAAACCCGCTCAATAGTTCTTTACACACTTTACTCTGGCTTTGTAAAAGGAAAAATCAATAAGCAAGTTTATAATATTGAAAGGCATCCGAACATTTCGTTCGGATGCCTTGCTTTTATTTAATTCTATCAGCCGTTTGTTTTGTCTCCGTCAACAGGCTTTTCTTCGCCGTTTTCGGGCTGTGTTGCGGCTTCTCCGTCGTGGGAGACGGGCTCTGCCTTATCGGCGTTGTTTTCGGACTTCTGTGCACCGTCAGCGGCTTTGCCGTCAATCGGTGCGAGGTCCTCGCCTTTCATAATACTGTCGAATTCGTCCGCAGAGAGTTTTTCGCGCTCGATAAGATAATCTGACACTTTGACAAGTTCTTGCTTATGCTCTTCGAGTATGGATTTCGCTCTTGCATACGCTTCGTCGATTATTCTCTTTATTTCCGCGTCGATCTTCGCCGCCGTGTCATCGGAGCAGTTTCTCTGCGTTGTCAGGTCTCTGCCGAGGAACACCTGGTCGTTGTCGCCGCCGAACGAGATCGCGCCGAGACGGGACATACCGTACTTGGTTACCATATCGCGGGCAAGCGCCGTCGCTCTTTCGATGTCGTTGGAAGCGCCCGTGCAAACATCGTCAAGCACAACTTCTTCCGCAACGCGTCCGCCGAGCAGACCGACTATGCTGTCAAGGATCTCCTTTTTGGACATATGCTGTTTGTCTTCCGAGGGAACGTAGTAGGTGTAGCCCGCCGCCATACCTCTCGGAATTATCGAAATTTCGTGAACGGGGTCCTGATTCTCGAGGAAGCGCGAAACCACCGCGTGACCCGCTTCGTGAACCGCCGTTATGCGTCTGTCCTTGGGTATCTTGACCGCAGATTTCTTTTCAACGCCGACGATAACTTTGAGTATCGCGTCGTCAACGTCCTGCGCGGTTATCTTCTTATGACGTCTTCTTGCGCACAGCAGCGCGGATTCGTTCATAATGTTTTCGAGGTCTGCGGGGGAGAAGCCTGCCGTGGATTTCGCAACGTGGTTCAGGTTCACATCGTCCGCAAGCGGCTTTTGTCTCGAATGTATTTTAAGAATTTCTTCTCTTGCCTTTACGTCGGGCAGGTGAATAACTATCTGTCTGTCAAATCTGCCGGGACGCAGCAGCGCGCTGTCAAGAATGTCGGGTCTGTTCGTCGCCGCCATGACGATGACGCCCTCGTTTTTCTCAAAGCCGTCCATCTCAACCAGCAACTGGTTCAGGGTCTGCTCTCTTTCGTCGTTTCCGCCGCCGAGACCGGCACCTCTCTGTCTGCCCACCGCGTCGATTTCGTCGATGAACACGATGCACGGAGCATTTTTCTTTGCCTGGTCGAACGTATCACGGACACGGGAAGCACCGACGCCGACATAGAGTTCAACGAAGTCCGAACCGCTTATCTGGAAAAACGGAACGCCCGCTTCTCCCGCCGTTGCGCGTGCAAGATATGTCTTACCCGTTCCAGGGCTGCCGACCATCAGTATACCTCTCGGAATACGCGCTCCGAGGTCGGTGAATCTTTTCGGGTTTTTAAGAAAATCGACAACTTCCGCCAATTCCTCTTTTTCCTCGTCCGCTCCCGCAACGTCCTTAAACATGACTTTTGCTTTTGAGTCGTTGCCGAGTTTTAAGCGCGCTTTCGAAAAACTCATCGCTTTTCCCGCGCCGCCTCCGCCGTTCATCTGACCGAACATGAAGAATCCGAAGACCGCAATCATGATGATTATCAGAACGTAGGGTATCGCGCTGACCCAAACAGGCGTCTGCGTCTGCGGAATGAGGTCATACTGCATCGTGGGCTCGCCGGTTTCGGGGTTCTTTATATAGTTCTTAACATCTTCAAGAAAGAGTCCGACGTTGTAAAGCGAATACTTTTCCTCCGTCTTGCCCTGCGCGTTCGGTTCTTTCAGTTTCAGTTCAAGTGTTGAGGAATCAACGGTGAAAGTTTCAACTTTGCCCTCACGGAAGTAGTTGAGTATATCCGAATACTTGGTGTCTCTTGTCGAATCTCCCCGCAACAGCATCAGAACAAAAATTCCGATGAGAAAGAGTATGACGGCATAGACCGCCAGATTTTTGAATCTTTTCAAGGTTTCTCTCCTTTATACGTTTTGCTTTATACAATGTTCAATATTTATGTTATACGAAAATTATATACTCATTAAGACGGATTTATTAAAATACGGTGAAATCTGCCGTCAAACCGCCGTTTTGCACCGCAAACGCAGCGTCCGTGCCGTATCCGCAAACGTGAACGACCTTTTCGCCGCAGACAATAACAGGATTCGTTTTTCTCCGCTCCGTCGGCATTTTGGTGTCCGAATAAAGTTTTAAGACGCTTTTCGTGCCCGCGCTTTCGCGGATTTTTATTTTGTCTCCGCTTTTTGCGGGACGTACTTCAAGCCGCCCGAGCAATTCTTTCGGAATTTTCCCTTTCGGACTTTCCGTCAGCGTCAGAACGCCTGTTCCGTCTATCACATTTTCGCCTATGCGCAAAATTTGCGAATAGCCGCCTGTTGTGCCGACATCTTTCAAAAACAGCAACTCCGAATAACTCTTTTCCGCCGTTATGCCGTCCGTCAAACAAAGCCTTGCGTTTGTTTTTCCGTTTTTCACAAGTTCGCAGAGTTCGTCCGTCAGTGTTTTCGAAAGTTTTTTGCCGTCCGTCGCATCTTCAAACTCCCTGCGCACGCAAAGCCCCAAAAATGCGTCGCCGTGCTCCCGAAAATATTCAAGCGACAGTCCGCTTTTCGTTTTTGACTTTGCGTATACCGCTTGCGCCGCCTCTTCGATAAGCCCGTTTTGCTCCCGCTGTGTGCCGATGAACCTCGCAACCGCCTCGTCAAACGACGGGTTCAGTTTGCGCAACTGCGGAATTATCTCGTTTCGCAGCACATTTCGGCGGCATATCGGCTCGTCGTTCGTCTTGTCGTGTGCAAACGGCAGTCCGTTTGCGATGCAGTAAGCAACTATCTCTTTCTTGTCAAGGTCGATAAGCGGTCTTGCCACAAGGTCGTCGCGGAGCGGCGGTATGCCGCAGGCTCCGTTCGAACCCGCACCCCTTATAAGGTTGAGCAAAAACGTTTCCACATTGTCGTTTCTGTTATGCGCCGTAAAAATATGCGAATATCCGAGTTCCTTGCGCAGTTCGTTCAAAAACTCGTACCGTTTCTCCCTTGCGAACGTTTCCGTTGAAACGCCGCTCGGGCAAAGGCTCGGTATATCTATCTTTTTTGAGAATATCCGAACGTTTTTCTCTCGACAGAACGCTTCAAGCACTTTTTGTTCGTCGTCCGATTCCTTGCGCAGTCCGTGGTTGACGTGTCCCACCGCAAAAGGCACGGGGGAGTTTGATATGAACCATGAAAGAAGCGTCATCGAGTCGCTTCCGCCCGAAACGGCAAGCACCGCTCCCGAGCAGTTCTCGAACATCTTTTCCCGCTCCGCAGTCCTGCGGATAACGTCTTCCGTCGTCATATTCCCTCCGGCACGGGTGCACGGTCAATGGATTTGATTGACGTATGCGTACCGTCCCAAAGCAGTTCGATCTTGCCCGTTCTGCCGTGTCTGTTTTTCGAGATATAAACTTCCATTATATTCTTTTTCGGAGTGTTCGGCGTGTGGGTTTCGGGACGGTCGAGGAACAGTACCACGTCCGCGTCCTGCTCTATTGAACCCGAGTCACGCAAGTCCGAAAGTTGGGGGGTCTTGTCCTCACGCTTTGTTATGCTTCGCGAAAGCTGCGAAAGCAGTATAACGGGTACGTTCAGTTCCTTTGCCATAAGTTTTATCGCACGCGTGTATTCCGCAATTTCCTGCACTCTGTTGTCCGTTGAGCCGCTGCCCATAAGTTGCAGGTAGTCAATGATGATACAGCCGAGGTCTTTTTCTCTGCGCAGTTTGGCTTTCATTTCCGCCACGGTTATCGTCGAAGATTCGTCAACGATAAAGCGGCTTCCGCGCAGCGTTTCTCTGTAAAAGTTGAAAAGCACTTCCCAGTCCGACATATCTATTTCGCCGGTGCGGAGTTTTTCGTGGTCGATAAGCGTAGCATTTGAAATAACTCTTCGCGCAAGCTGCAATTTTGACATTTCGAGCGAGAAGAAAGCAACCGTCTTTTTCGGCGAATAGCGCGAAGACGTTGCCATATTGTAAGCCACGTTCAGCGCAAACGTCGTTTTTCCGACTCCGGGACGCGCCGCCAGAATTACCAAGTCGGAGTTGTTCAGACCGCCGACGTAATCGTCAAATGCGCCTATGCCGACTTTGACCGCTTCAAACTTGCCCGTCGTGTCCTTTTTCATCTCCTGCAATCTGTCCATTTCTTCTTTTACAAGCGATTGCAGGTCGGACATCTGCGTTGTGACGTCCTCTTTTTCAAGGTCGTTGAACTTGCGCCCCGCCGTGTCAAGCACCTTTTCGGGGTTCTCGTTGTCGTAGCACATTTCGCTGACTTCCGCGCATATATCAAGCGCTCTGCGCAGCAAAAACTTCGATTTCAGAACCTTGATGAAATATTCGACTTTCGTTATCGCCGACGCGGTATCGACCAGGGAGAGCAGATACTCCTTGTCGTCGTCCGATTCAAACCCGCCGCCGTCGCGCAGCGTTTGCAGCAGCACAAGTCCGTCTATCGGCACCGAGCGGTTGTTCAGATCCGACAACGCCTCGTATATCTGCCTGTGACGTGGAATGTAGAACGCGTCCGCGGGCAGTTTTCCGAGTATATCCGTCAGCTTTGACGGGTCACGCAGCGCCGTGCCCAGAACCGCCTGTTCCGCTTCGAGCGAATAGGGCACCTGTTTTGAGGAAAACTCTTCCGCTCTGAATTTATTTGCCGAAGGCATAATCTCTTTTTTCTTCCTTCCGTTTGTTTTGGGAGCAAAACCGTGTGTGAACGGCTTACGTCCGCTTTATTGCGGTGTTCGGAATATGACTTTTAATCCTGCTCCGTCGCAAAGACTTTAATTTTTGCGGAGACTTCGGGATAAAGTTTTACTTCCGCCGTGTACTGTCCGAAACTCTTCACGGCAACGGGAAGATTTATCTTTTTCTTGTCCACGTCTATCGAATAAAGTTTTTTCAACTCTTCCGAAATTTCTTTTGCCGTAACGCTGCCGAACATCTTGCCGCCCGCACCCGCTTTCAACTTAAATGTAACGGTCGTGCCGTCTATGCGTGATTTCAACTCTTCCGCCGCCGCTTTTTCCTCCGCTTTGTGGAAATCTTTCGCCGCTTTCTGCGTGTTCATATTGTTGATGTTTCCCGCGTTCGCTTCCTGCGCTATCTTTTTGGGGAAAAGGAAATTTCTCGCATATCCCTCCGAAACTTTTACCATTTCTCCCTTTTTGCCGAGGGATTTTACATCTTGAAGCAAAATTACCTGCATTTTTGTTCCTCCTAACTGTGAGTGCCGAGTATATTACTCTCTTCTATGTATTCGTCTATCGCTTTTTTAAGCATATCCAGCGCTTCTTTCGGAGTGCTGTTCTTTATCTGCGCGCCCGCCATCGTCTGATGACCGCCGCCGCCGAGTTTTTCCGTTATCAACTGAACGTTGACCTGCCCGAACGAACGCCCCGAGATTATCACCGCGCCCGACGAATCGGGAAACAGCGTGAACGACGCCTGAACGCCCTCGATGTTCAGCATTTCGTCCGCCGCCTGCGCCGAGGCTATGCGGAACTGCGAACCCGCTTTGTCCTCCCAACAGGCTATCGCAACTATTTTTCTGTAAACTTTTGCGTTCTGAACCATGTCCGTCTTCTGCATATACGTCTGCATATCCACCTGGAACAGTTTTTTGACGTTTACGGTGTTCGCGCCCGCTTTGCGCAGATACGACGACGCCTCAAACGTGTGCAGGCTCGTGCGTATCATAAAGTTTTTCGTGTCAAGGTATATTCCCGCCATCAGCGCTTCCGCTTCGACCGCGGGCATACGGTTGACGTTCATATACTGCATTATTTCAGCCACCATCTCCGACGCGCTCGACGCATACGGTTCGTGGAAGAAAATTTCCGCGTTTTCGATGAAATCCGCCGATTTTCTGTGATGGTCTATAACCACGACTCTTTCCGAAAATTCAAGCAATTTCGGCATCGCCGTCATCGAGGCTCTGTGTGTGTCCACAACAACCGTCACCGATGTCGGACTTGCCATTATAAGCGCCTGTTCGGGTGTGACGAACGCCTGTTTCATATCGCTTGACTCATTCAGCAGCCGCTCGTAAAGCGCGTTTGCGAGGGAAGAGTTCGGGTCGTATACTATGCCGACCTTTTTCTGCGCCGCCAATGCCGTTCTGGCAATGCCGACCGCCGCGCCCAAACAGTCAAAGTCCGCAAACTGGTGTCCCATGATAAGCACCGTGTCCACTTTTTTGAACAGCGTTTTGAGTTCGGACGCAACCACTCTCGACTTTATCTTTGTTCTCTTTTCGACGCCCTTGCTCAGCCCTCCGAAGAACTCAAAGCCCTTTGTCGAGTGCATAGCCGCCTGGTCTCCGCCTCTGCTCAGCGCCATGTCAAGCGCGATTCTCGCGTGCTCCTCGTTTTCGGCAAACGTCGCGCCGCCGAAGCCCACGCCTATGGATATGGTCGGCTGAACCGATGTCGCCACTTGCAGATTTCTTACACGGTCGAGAATATCAAACCTCGTTTCCGTGAACTGCTTTATATATTCGTTTCTGAAAATGAACAGATAACTGTCCTTTTCGGTCTTTCTTATTATGCCGCCCACCGACTGCGCCCATTCCGTCAGCGCGTTGTCGATAACCGCCATCGCCGTCGATTTTTCGCTCTCTTTCGATATCTGGAAAAGTTCGTCGTAGTTGTCCACAAGAATGTGCGCGATAACGGGCTTTTGCTGATTGTACTTTATCTGCAACTGCTGGTAGTCGGTTATGTCGAAGAAATAAAGAACGGCAAGTTCTCTTTCTCTTATCTTGCATTTGTCCGTTACGACCGTGAAATATTTCGACGCGAACGAAACTTTGACGGTCCTTTTCGAAAAAATGTCCTTGCTCAGTTTGAAAACGGAATCAAACTTTGAAAGATCCGCCCCGTCCGTGGCTTTGATGAACGGGTCGTTGTACCAGATAATGTCGCCCTTTCTGTCCGCCAGCACAACGGGCAGGGGAAACGCCATCAGCCGCTCCTGCTCGTTAAAATCAAGCAGGTCTATAAAACTCTCAGAAAGACTGCGCGCGCTTTTTCTCTTTATCGCCGCATAAAGTTCAAACCCGCCTATATACACAAGCGTCACGATTATCAGAATGCGGAAAAACGGCTTATCCGAAACGATGTTCGAAGCCACGGCGAAAACGGCAAGCAGGATATAGTGAAGCCTGTCGATTATCGCATGAACTGTTTTTGTCTTTTTCATTCAGACGCGCTCTCCTTGTAATCTTCTCAAATCGCGGTAACTGTCAACTGTGCCGAGCAAAGAAAATACCGTTGTCCGCATCAGCAGAAATCCTATGACCACCGCAATTATCATCGGCGTTTTGACGTTCATCGGCACGGAGCGGCTCTTCATCAGATAAATGAACACCGAAAGCCCCGCTCCCGCAAACACAAAATTCATCAGTGTTTCAAAAATATATATCGCAAACAGCCATGTCATATCGTATATCAGCGCCGATGCGTCGGTCATCTCCGCACTTCCGAAAAACATAACTATCCATGAAAGCAGCATAAGCGTCGCGCCCGCTTTGCTTATCCGTATCTCCGTCAGCCCCGTTGCGAACCCGACGGAAAACGTTGTGCGTTTGAGCAGCGCTTTCGTCAGAAAATATGCCGCTGCGGCAATCAAGAGAAACGCACCGCCGATAACCGTGGGCAAATTCAGAATTATCATATCGTGCAAGTCCGCCGCAAGCGCGGGGCGCTGTGCCGCAAGTTTGTCGCTCGTCAGCGTCGTTCTCGCAAAAAACATTTCGTATATCGAAAGCCCGCCCTTGCCGCGTTCAAGGATAACGTCCGCTGTGTCATTCGCCGCCTCGGCAATGGATTCCTTTATCGGCTCGATTACGTTCGCCGTGTCAAACGTCGGGTGCCCCTCATACGCAAACGCGCAAAAAACCGCTATTCCGCATATCATCGCAACTATTGCGGACGCTGTGACCGCGCTGTTGACCGTTTTCTTTTTTCTGAATGCGATACCTGTTGCCACACCCGTCGGAGCAAAAAAAAGATAAAGCAAAAGCGCCGTCGCAAATTTTCGGAACAAAAGCGCCGTCGCAATAAACAGCGCAATGAACAAAAGCGCCGTCCATGGCTTTTTGTTCAACGCGACCGTTGCGGAAAGAAAGACCGTCGCCGCAGGCATAAGCAAAAACAACAGCCATACCGCCGACGGCAAAAATGCCGCGATAAGCGCCGATGCAACGACCGCCGCCGCAGTTATAACGGGGAAAAGTATTTTTTTGAAAGTGTCTCTTTTTTCGCTGTTCACTTGAAATTCTCCGTTTGACGTATCTTCGTCTCTTTTTGCCGACCGCCTGCCGTCGCTGTTCTCCGCTCTGTTGCCGCCGAAACCTTGGCAATAATCAGGCATTATATAAGTATATTATATTATATCATATATTACAGTTTTTGAAAAGTACGATTTCCGAAATTTTTGTGTATTATTTCGCTTTTACGCCATTTTTGCCGTTGCTGCTCCGTAACGGTGAAAAAAAACAGGCTCTGCGCTGCCGCACCGAGCCTGTTTGCTGTGTTTGTATTATGACCGCAAAATATTTTTTATCAGGGAAGAGTAAACGGTTCAGACAGAGTAAACGCCCCGTGATTCGTGTATCTTTTACGCTATTTTACGGCTTCAAATATTATGGTTCTGTTATAATCCGCACATCTGACATACATCGAAATGCCTATGTTCATCAGATACGCGCCGCCCTTGATATGCTCCTCGCCGTCAAGGGTGAATTTGTATTTTTTGTTTTCGTCAAGCCCCGCAAGTCTGAACTCGTCCTGCTTTTTGTAAAAACGCGTTCCCTTTGCCGCGATAAAAACGACCGCCCTGTTTTTGTCCCTGCTCACATACTCGTTGCAGAGAATTTCCTCCGTCAGCGCGTCGGATATCCTGTACAGGTCTCCGAACTGAACAAGGTCGCGCACGGATTTGTAGAAAGAGATATTTTTTTTGCAAATTTCCAAATCTTCTCCCGAATACTTCGTCAGGTTGCCGCCTATGCCGAGCGCGCCCTGCATCGCCACGTTGAACCTGAAATCAAGCGAACACGGTTTGTTCAGTCCCGTTGTGTCCGTCACCCACGCCCTCATCGCTTTTGTCGGACGGAGCATGGAGTAACCGCGTTGGATAGTCATTCTGTCAACCGCGTCGGTGTTGTCGCTTGTCCATATCTGGTCAAAGTGGCTCAGCGCGCCGAGGTCGCAGCGTCCGCCGCCCGAAGCGCAGCTTTCAAACTGCACCTGCGGATGGCGTTTTTTGAGTTCGTCCACAATGCCGTAGACCGCCATGATGTGCAGATACGAATACATCTGCGGGTTTTCGAGATTTTCCGCTCCCACCTGCGAAAACGGACGGTTCATATCCCACTTTATATATTTGATGTTGTGCTTTTCAAGCAGTTCATCAAGCCTGCCAAAGATGTACTCGCGCACATCGTCTCTTGTCATGTTAAGCACCAACTGGTTGCGCAGTTCGTCCGCGTGTCTGTGCTCAAAATGGTATACCCAATCGGGGTGCGCGCGGTAAAGGTCGCTGTCGGGGTTGACCATTTCAGGCTCTACCCAAAGCCCGAAATCCATGCCCTGCGCGTTGACGTTCTCAATCAGTTCGTCAAGCCCGTTCGGGAATTTTTCTTTGTTCACATACCAATCGCCCAATCCCGCAAGGTCGTTGTTTCTCTTGCCGAACCAACCGTCGTCCATAACAAAAAGTTCAACGCCTATACTTGCCGCCGTTTTCGCAAGTGCCGATTGATGCACCGTGTTTACGTCAAAATACGTCGCTTCCCACGAATTGTAAAGCACCGGTAAAGGCTTTTTATTGAACTGCTTCGGCAACAGTTTGTCAACGCAAAAACGGTTCATATTCCGCGACATTTCGCCGAATCCGTTCGCCTTGCCGCAATAGACGGGCGGCGTGTCGAACGATGCGGACGGCTTCAACGTGTGCGAAAAGTCGAAATCGTTCATTCCCACCGACACGCGCGTTATCGAATAAGCGTCCCTGCTTGCGGAGACCTTGAAATTCCCGCTGAACGCAAGCGTTGCAAAAAATACGTCGCCGCCGCGCTCGTCCGCATTTTGATATGCGATAAAGTATGGCGAATTGTTATGGTTCGAACCGCCTTTGCGCGTCTCAAAAACAAGGTCGCCGCCGTTCAGAAGCGTATCGGACTCCAAAAATTCGCTGCCGTATGTTCCGTTTGTGTTTCTGAACGTATACGGCTCGGAAGAGGGGAGCGTGAACTCCGCGCTGAAAATTCTTTCAAACACGATGTCGTCGCTGCCCGTATTGGTGAGAGTGACATATCTTTTAATTATGTCATATTCCTCAAAAACCTCATAGCAAAGCGTAACGCCGAGAGGATAATATTCGTCCTCAAAATGCAGTTTCAGAGTGTCGCCGTTCTGCTCAAAACCCTTGTATACAAGGAATATTTCACGGCAGCCGTCTTCAAACCTTGCCTTGATGTCGCACTCTCTGTACATCGTAGAGCCGAACGGCGTTATCTCCTGCTTTATCCCGTTGAGAGCGGGGTCGTTTGAGCTGATGCCGTGCACCGCTTCAAACTCATAATCGTTCACGTCGCACTTTTCGCCCCAGTGTATATGGCGGTTGAAACCCTCTCCGTCTATGCCCAAAACGTAATGAAAACTCTTTGTTTCAAGCACAAAAATATTGTTCTTTTCAACGTGTTTTATCATCTTTTTCTCCTCCGCCCCAAGGCTTTCGAATTTCACATATAATTATAAAGCAAAGGTTATGTTCTGTCAAGTGTTTCCTTATTTATTGTAGTTTCTATTACGAATTTGGGGAAGTTTTTACCTGAATTCGTAACAGAACGCCGCGGAAGCGCCCGTCCGGAACTCTTTTTGCGCAAAAAACCTCCGCGGAGCGATCCGCGAAGGTTTTTGAAATTGTATTTTTTTTGTTTTGTGACGGAAAAATCAATACATACCGCCCATGCCGCCCGCCGCACCCGCGGGAGCCGCCGGTTCGGGCTCTTTGATGTCCGCAACAAGGCTCTCGGTCGTCAATATCATCGAAGCAACGCTTGCCGCGTTTTCAAGTGCCGAACGCGTTACCTTTGCGGGGTCTACGATACCCGCTTTGAACATATCGACATACTTTTCGTTGTAAGCGTCGAAACCGATGTTTTTCTCGGAATTCTTAACTTTGTCAATGATAACCGCGCCTTCAAGTCCCGCGTTTGCCGCGATTTGAAGAACGGGTGCTTCAAGACCTTTGAGAACTATCTTCGCGCCGGTCTTTTCATCGCCGTCAAGCGTTGCGATGAGTTTTTCAACCGCTGCCATCGCGCCGATGAACGCCGTGCCGCCGCCTGCTACGATGCCCTCTTCAACAGCGGCTTTCGTCGCGGAAAGAGCGTCCTCGATGCGGAGTTTCTTGTCTTTCATCTCAATTTCGGTCGCGGCGCCAACTTTGATAACGCCTACGCCGCCGCTGAGTTTAGCAAGTCTTTCTTGAAGTTTTTCTTTGTCGTATTCGGAAGAAGTCGCTTCGATAGCGGACTTGATTTCCTTAACTCTGCCCGCGATCGCGTCCTTGTCGCCCATACCGTTGACGATAATGGTGTTCTCTTTCGAAACTTTGACCTGACCCGCTCTGCCGAGTTGATCCATCGTTGTCTCTTTGAGTTCAAGACCGAGTTCTTCGCTGATAACGGTACCGCCGGTAAGAACCGCGATATCTTTGAGCATTTCTTTTCTTCTGTCGCCGAAACCGGGCGCTTTAACCGCAACGCAGGTAAACGTGCCTCTGAGTTTGTTCACGATAAGGGTCGAAAGCGCTTCGCCCTCGATATCCTCGGCAATGATAACAAGTTTTTTGCCCGCCTGAACTATCTGTTCGAGCAGGGGAAGAATTTCCTGAATGTTGGAGATCTTCTTGTCGGTTATGAGAATGTATGCGTCGTCGATAACCGCTTCCATTTTGTCGGTGTCGGTTACCATGTAAGGCGTGATGTATCCTCTGTCGAACATCATACCTTCAACAACTTCGGAATACGTCTCCGCAGTCTTGGATTCTTCGATGGTGATAACGCCGTCCGAAGAAACCTTTTCCATAGCGTCCGCAATAAGTTTGCCCACAAACTCATCAGCCGAAGAAACGGTTGCAACTCTTGCTATATCCGCGCTTCCCTTAACTTTTTTGGAGTTCTTTTTGATCTCCGCAACAGCCGTGGAAACCGCTTTCTGCATACCTTTTTTAACAACCATCGGGTTTGCGCCCGCCGCGATGTTCTTCATTCCTTCGCGAACAAGTGCCTGTGCAAGCAGGGTAGCGGTCGTTGTGCCGTCGCCCGCCGCGTCGTTTGTCTTGGTCGCGACTTCTTTTATCATTGCCGCGCCCATATTTTCAAACTCGTCTTCAAGTTCAACTTCTTTTGCAATGGTAACACCGTCGTTTGTTACGAGCGGAGAACCGAATTTCTTGTCAAGAACAACGTTTCTGCCTTTGGGACCGAGAGTGATCTTGACCGTATCGGCGAGTTTGTCAACGCCTGTTTGAAGCGCTTTTCTTGCTTCTTCGCCGTAAATTATTTTCTTTGCCATGAAATATCTCCTCTTTCGTTTCTTGATTAAATGCCGCCTGTGCGGCTTCTGTCGGTCGATTATTCAACGATGGCGAGAATGTCGCTCTGTTTAACTATCGTATATTCGTTGTCGTCAAGTTTGACGTCCGTACCCGAATATTTTGATGTGATGACCTTGTCGCCGACTTTGACGTACATCTTAACTTCTTTGCCGTCAACTTCGCCGCCGGGACCAACCGCAACAACTTCCGCGAACTGCGGTTTTTCTTTTGCGGAACCGGTAAGGATTATGCCGCCTTTCGTTGTCTCCTCCGCTTCCGCGACTTTGACAACAACTCTGTCTGCCAACGGTTTGATATTCATATAGAAATACCTCCAATCAGATATAAGTAACATTTTGTCGTTTTAGCACTCAATATGTCCGAGTGCTAATTACTGTGTATATTATAGCACAATTTCCGATTTTTGCAATAGGGGAACTGTGAACGATTTGTAAAATAAATGGTTCGCGCCCACAATTTGCCTGCCGCTATTCGTATTTCGACCTTTTTCGACCAAAACCGCCGTTCTTTTCTCCTGTTTCAAATTTTCGGAATTCCGAAAGGCGGGTTCTTCCGTCGTCTTTTTCCGCGGCTTTGTTTCCGAAAAGAACGGAGATCAACTTTTTCTTATATATAATATGGTAGCCAACTTTCGGTTTTTCTGCTTTTTGACGCGTATTTTTCCACAAAACAGGCAACCCCGCACACCTCTCCGGCACCGCTTTCAAATGTCTTTTCGGAGCCTGTTTCGGCAGAGGTTCAATCCTCTTTTCGCTGTCTGTTTTTTCTCTTTTTCGAGTTCTGAAAAGCCTCTTTCGAAAAACTTTCGCAACGCCTGTTGCATAACATCGGTCACACCTCCTTTTCGGGACGTGTTCCGCCCCCTTTTTTCTCTTCGGAATATTGCGCCGAAACGGTGCATAAACATGGTTTTAACCGTGGTGTGATATGTGACAATTTTGGGTATTTTCACGCCTTTGACCTCTGAAAAACCCCGAAAAACAGGCATTCTCACTCCACCCGCAAACCACTTTTTCGAAAAAACGTTTGACAAGACACGAAAAATGTGGTATACTATACTCGAATTGCCGGAAGAGAGCGGCAGTTCAAGAAAGGAAAATAACGGGTTTTTAGGGTGAGAGCCTAAGCCTGAACGGAGGAGAAAAAGGGTGCTTTTTGCCCCTGTCTTCACCGTTAAAACGGAGAAAAACCGTACCGTTTTTTGCAGTCGGTTTTTCCGAGTTTCAAAATACCGCGGTTATTGGTATTTACAGGAGGACAATTTTTTATGCGGAAGACCAGAAGCGTTCTTTCCTTCTTTCTTGCGGTAATAACCGCAATTTCTCTGTTTGCGACCGTCACGGTCGTGTCTGCTGCAAAATCGTATGGCGACGAAATCGATACAATGATAGCCGCCGCCGTGCATCAGATCAGCGAAAGTGAAGGAAACTACGGCTCAGTTTCAGGAAATGACAGCGGCGCGTTGAGCGTCGGCAAATTGCAATGGCATGCGGATTTTGCGCTCCAATTGCTCAGATTTATTATTGCGGAGGACACGGAGTCCAATGCAAAGAGCGTTCTCGGCGCGGCTCTTTATGCGGAGATAATGAACTCTTCGACCAAGTGGGGCACGAGAAAACTCACCAACGACGAGGCGAAAAAACTTTCTGATTACCTCTCTTCTCCCGTGGGCAGACAGGGACAGGACGATTTCGCGGCGCAAACTGTTTACACTTACATTCAGAACTGCTATCAGCAGGGCTTGACAAACCCTTACGCGATGATTTTCGTCTGCGATATTTTCAACAAAGGCGAGACCGCGGGTTATAACTGGATGCGTCAGGCGGCAAAATACGCGGGAAGTTATCGGGATGTCACTTTGGAGCATCTTTATAAGACCGCGAGAGCGTTCAATAACGGAAGCGTTCCGTCGCGTTATCAGAAACTTTACAATTTCTGCAAAAACGATGTAGATCTCGGCGAACTTACTCTGACGGACAGCGAGGAATGGGTCATTGATAACTCCTCCACCAACATTAGAACCGCTCCCGGCACATCGGGAACAAAAGTTATCGGCAGTTATAAATACGGCACTCATGTCACGATCACCGAAAAACGCGAAATGTCGGGGCAGTCTCCTTACCTTTGGGGTAAGACCGAAGACGGCTGGATAGCATTGACTTACAGCCGCTATATATCGGGCAGAATTTATTGCCCGAATGCGACCGATCCCGTTTCGGAGATAGAGTCCGTCAAAATAGAAAAAGTTACAACCGACGGTTACACTTTGACCTGCATCGTTGACGGCGCGGAAACCGTTGCGGATATATATGCCGTAACGTCCGCAAATGCCAAAAACGTAACACAGCAACTCTCTCTTGACGGTTCTTCCGTCACGTTTGATGTCAAAGTCGATGCTTTCGGCGATTACGACGGGCTTTACACAACGACCGTATACCTTGTTGACGAAGATAAGAGCGTGGACTCCGTTTCCGTCAACGCGGGTGTTTCGAAAACCGCAGACGAGGATTGGCAGGTCGATACTTCGACCCTGAACGTTCGCTCCGGTCCCGGTACTATGTTCGGCACAGTCGGGTCGTATCATATGGACGACATTATAAACATCATCGAACTTTATTCCGCCGACAGTTCTTACTTTTGGGGCAAGACAGACCTCGGTTGGGTCGCTCTCGATTACTGCAAACGTTTGCGGACGGATATGGTTCTCGGTGACGTAAACCGCGACGGCCTTGTAGATATTTCGGACGCAATGCTTGTCTTCTATCACGTTTCCGCAAAATCGCTTCTCGATAATTCGGAATTGTATGATATGAACGGCGACGGCGAATTGGATATAGTCGATGCGATGTTACTGTTCTATTTTGTCGCGGGCAAAACCGAATCACTCTCTTGATATTTTATTTGAATTACTGCGGAGATACCCTTTTCGGTGTCTCCGCTTTTTGAAAATAAAAATTGTGTGCCGCAATTACGGAAATATCCGCAAATCGGTTGACATCGGACAAGAATTTGCATATACTTATGGTAATCGAAAATAACCTGTGTCCGATTGCGGCGAAATTGTATTGAGAATTTTAACGCGCAAAATATTTTTAATAATATAAATCACTTTCAGAATGAGAGAAAAGAATGTATCAAGACCCCTATAAAGTTCTCGGGTTGTCTCCCGGAGCCTCGGATGAAGAGGTGACAAAAGCATATCGCAAACTTGCGAAAAAATATCACCCCGACTTAAACCCGAATGATAAAGAAGCGGCAAAGAAAATGAGCGAAATAAATGCCGCTTATGAACAAATTAAGAACGGCGACACCTCGGCTTCCGCAGGTGCCGGTAACGGCGGCTACGGCAATGCGGGTTATGGCGGAGGTTACACAACATGGAATCCGTTCGGAGGTTCGGCACGCATGAGCCCGCTCGAAACCGCAAAAATGTATCTGAACGCAGGTTATTACCGCGAAGCGCTGAATCTTCTGTCTTCCATACAGAACAGAAACGGCGAGTGGTATTTCATCAGTTCGGTTGCAAATTATAACCTCGGCAACAAGACCGTTGCGCTGACACACATTCGCGAAGCGTGCAGACTTGAACCGACAAACGCGCAGTATGCACAGGTTCTTGAACAAATGCAGCAGGGCGGACAGGTCTATTCCGAACGCCGTGCAGAGTATTCAGACCCGTGCGGCGGCGCAAGCGACTGCTGTCTCGGTTACGCACTGTTCAATCTGTTTACTTGCTGTTGCTGTCCGCACAGAGGGTGCTGACGGCGGTATAATATTTGTGTTTTGTATAAATGTGTAGACGTGCTTACACGATGTATTGAACTTTTATTGCAGATATTGCGCACCCTGTGGGTGCGCTTTTTGTTTTACAAAAAATTCATCATTACTTGTTGCCATAATTCTTGTCTTTGTAAGCATAAAAATCGGTTTTACCGGTTTGCTCGGCTTTTCGCTTGCGAAAAACGACGCAAACTCCGCACGGCGGAAAAGAAAAGACCATACCCGATTCGGGAAGTACCCTGTGTGCTTCATCTAACAATTTCTGCACTTGCCGATATAATCGGGAAAGTCTGAAAAGTATACGGTTTCCTTTTATTTTACAAAAAATTCATCATTACTTGTTGCCATAATTCGGCAATATATGTTATAATATATATAATTAAATAAAAAGATACGGTTTGAAAAGTTGTACGCTGAGTAGAGAAATGTCATTGCGATATTTCAGGAAATCCGGTTCGACTCCGGAACGACCGCCATTACTGTATTTGATCAAGACCAAGCACTCACGCGAAAAGTATTTTTGCGTGCGTCTTTGCGGCGTGTGCCGCATCATAAGTCAGGATCCTGCCGTTTCTTTTTTGTTGTCATATTTGGCGAGAATGGACGCAATCAAAACGCTTATTGTTCGGCGTTTTCGATGCGTCTTTTTTTGTTGAGAGGGCGGCTCCGCAAAAAAGAAAAACAAAAACGGGAGGAAAAATCATGAGAACGAACAAAACAAGATTTTTTGCGGCTGTTATAGCCGTAATTATGTGTCTGTCGCTTCTGCCGACGGCGTTTTATGCCGAGAACGGTGATTTGACCGTTTCGACTGTCGAAGAGTTCGTCGCTTTCCGCGACGCGGTAAACGGCGGCAACACGTTTGAAGGAAAAACAGTCACTCTTAACGCAAACCTCGCGCTTGAAGGCGCGTGGCTGCCTGTCGGCACAGCGTCCGCTCCTTTCCGCGGCACGTTTGACGGCGGGTATCACTACATTTCGGGGCTGTCCGTTGCGGGCGGTTCGGAACAGGGACTTTTCGGAGTTGTAAAGGGCGGCACCGTCAAAAACCTCGTTGTTCGCGGCTCTGTTGAGGGCACATCGAACGTCGGCGGCATCGTGGGCAAACTCGACGGCGCAAAAATCGAAAACTGCATGAACTCCGCAGCCGTATCGGGCGGCTCTGCCGTCGGCGGCGTTGTCGGATATGTTAACGGCGCGTGCGTTATCGAGGGCTGTGTTAATACCGGTTCCGTCAGCGGCACAACAGGTTATATCGGCGGCGTTTCGGGGCAGCATTGGCGCGCGGGCGAAGTTCGGAACTGCTATAACACGGGTCGTGTCAGCGGTCCCGCAACCGTCGGCGGCGTTGTCGGCGGACATAAAGCGGCAACGACCGTTGTAGAGAACTGCTTCAATGCGGGAGCTGTCGTTGATACAGCAGGCTATGCAAATAACATCGGCGGCGTTCTCGGCGCAAACAGAGGCGCTTGCGCCAACTGTTTTGTTCTTTCGGGATACGGCGACGCTACAAAGGGAGCGACCGCTGCCGACACGCTTGACGCTTCCACACTCGGCACTGCATTCGAAAAAGGCGAGACGCTTCCCGTACTTGCGTGGGAAAAGAATATTTCGACCGCGAACCCCGTAAAAGCGGGCTTTGTTGAAAGAACCGCGCTCTCCGCCGAGTTGGCTTCTTATATCCGCGCGGCAGTCGAAAGCGCAAAGAAGCAGGCGGGCGTTACGGATACGATGCTCGGCAATTCCGATTATCTTGCGGGCGTATCTTCCACCGCGACCGACTGGCTTGCTCTCGGTATGGGACGTTTTGCATCCGACGACGGCAAGACGCTTATCGACGACGGCAACGGATATGAAGCGTATCTTGACGCGATGAAAACTTATATTGAAACAACTTATGCCGAAAACGGCGGCAAACTGCACCGCGTAAAAGCAACCGAGTGGCACAGAGCGGTTGTTACGATAGCGGCGCTCGGCGGTGATCCGACATCTTTCGGCACATATAACGGCGCTCCGATAGACCTGATTGCGGACGGCAGTTATAATTGCGTTATCTCCCGCGGTCCCGGGGCGCAGGGCTTGAACGGCTGGATATGGGGACTTATCGCCATGGACGTGACCGACACGGTCGTGCCCGCAAACGCGAAATATCCGCGCGAGAGATTTATAACGGAAATTCTTAAAACACAGCTGACCGACGGCGTAAACGGCAATGAGTTCGGCGGTTGGGTGCTCGGCGGTTACGGTTCGTCTTCGGATGTGGATATGACAGCAATGGCGTTGCAGTCTCTTGCTCCGTATTATAACGACGAGACAGTTTACACTTATACAAACGCCGCGTCCAAAACGGAAGTCAGCCGCACCGTGCGCGAATGTGTCAACGACGCGCTTGACCGTCTCGGCTCGATGATGAACGAAAATGCGGGATTCACTTCATGGAACACCGAGAATTCCGAAAGCATCGCGCAGGTCATCGTTGCTCTTTGCGCACTCGGCATAGACCCCGCAAAAGATGAGAGATTTGTGACCGACAGCGGAAAAACTCTGCTTGACGGAATACTTAAATTCAGAACCGATGACGGCGGCTTCGGTCATACGCTCAATACCGGTTTCAACTCCATGGCAAACGATCAGGCGACTTATGCGCTTGTTTCTTATTGGCGTTTTGAAAACGAACTCCGTTCGCTTTACGATATGCGTCTTTCGCAGTCCGACCCCGTCAAAGCGACTGTGTCTGCCGCGGTTGAGGCTATAAACAATATCCCGTCTCCCACGGACGAAAACTATAAGGCGGCTGTAAAAACCGCGCTTGACGCGCTTCGCGCCGTTCCCGAAAACGAGCGCGCTTATGTTCGCAACGGCAACGCACTTTTTGAAGCGCTTGACCGCGTGGGCGGCGAAAACAATCTCGATAATTCCGAAAAATACATAGTCGGTATCGAGGTCACCGCGCCCGCAAAGACCGAATACGAAGAGGGCGAAAGCCTTGACACTGCGGGTATGACCGTTACCGCCGTTTACAGCGACGGCAGCAGGGAAGCAGTTAACGATTATAAACTGCTTGTTTCCGACCCGCTTGATACGGACACTTCGTCCTTTACGGTCCGCGTCGGCGTTGACCGCGTAACGATTGCGATAAAAGTCAACGAAAAAATGCCGTGGAGCGGCGCGGGAACGGAATCCGACCCGTACATTATCGCAACTGCGGACGAACTTTGCGCAATCTCCGATAAGATTGCCAAGGGCTATACTTTCGGGGGCAAATTCTTCAAAATGACTTCCGACGTCGATCTTGCGGACAGAACATGGACGCCGATAGGCACATCGAGAACACAGTTCGACGGTACGTTTGACGGCGACGGACACAAGATTGAGAATCTGACGTCTCCCCGCAACGGTCTTTTCGGATATGCGGGCACAAACTCCGTTATCAAAAACGTCGGTGTCGCAAGCGGCACGATAGGCTCGCCCGACACATATCTGAGTTGGCTCGGCGGCATTGTCGGTTGGAGCAACGGCGCGGATATAATCAACTGCCGGAACGGCGCGACCGTATACGCTTCCGGTTATTCGGGCGGCATTGTCGGAACTGTTCGTGACGGCGGCAAGAGCGTTATCGAGGGCTGTTACAATGTCGGCTCCGTTGTCGGAAAAGACACAGGATTAGGCGGAATCGTCGGACATATAGACACCACCCGCGAACAGGGCGGCACAAACGTGGAAGTAACTGTCCGCAACTGCTATAACATCGGCTCCGTCAGCGGCGTCAGCGCTGTCGGCGGTATCGTCGGCAAGGCACAGGACGGACATTCGTTCGAAAACTGCTACAACGCGGGAGATGTGACCTGTACTTCCGAAAAATACGTTGCGGGCGGCATCTGCGGCGAAACGACATACGACAACACGTTTACAAACTGCTTCTTTGACACCGCAAAGACTTCCGTCGGAGACAACACGGATAAAACCGTGGGCAAGACTTTTGAAGAACTTCGTTCCGACGAAACGCTGAAACTGCTCGGTGATGCTTTCCGTCCCGATGTCTGCGGCATTAACGGCGGACTTCCCGTTCTTGCATGGCAGATAACCACGATTTACGGCGACGTGAATTTTGACAATGAGGTGGACATCACCGACGCTATGCTCGTTTTCTATCACGTTGCGAAAAAAGAGGCTCTGCCCGAAACCGCGCTTGCGGTGGCGGATTTCAACGCCGACGGAGAGACCGACATCGCCGACGCGATGAAACTGTTCTATTTCGTCGCGAAGAAATCGACTTCTCTGTTTGACTGATATAATAATTTATATTTAATCTCAACCCGTCCCGCTCCCGAAAGGGGCGGGACGGCAGGAGCATTTTATGAAAAGAATGAAAAGACTTCTTGCTTTTATCTTTTGTGTCTGCATTTTTGTTTCCGCGTTCTCCGTCGCTGCGTCAGCCGCGTCCCCGACGCTTGAAACCACGCTCTCCGATAACTATGTTCAGCGCGGAAGCCGAAAAACGTTTGAAGTCCGTGCGCGTGACGCTTCGGGCAAAAAAATAAGTTCCGCCGTGCTTTTGAACGGCGAAAACGTGGCTCCGACTTGGGACGACAACGAAAAGACTTCGTACACCCTCGTCTTTACGAAAGAGGGAGAGAATACTGTCTCCGTTTCGGCTGTCGCGGGACAAAAAACGCTTTCAAAGACCTACAAAATCAAATATGTAAAGGCAAATAAGGGTGAAATCACTGGACACGCCGTGTGGAGCGTTGAAGCGTTTACCTTGGGCTGCGGTTATATCGTCAAGCCCGTTTCCGTTCCGATATATGAGGGCGAAACATCCGCCGACCAACTTCTGCGCCTTCTGAAAAACAACGGTTATACCGCATATTACGGAGGCTCTTCTTCGTCGTCGTTCTATCTCGCGTATATCGCGGACGGAGACAAGACCGCAAAACGTTTCAACGGCTATAATCGCGGCGAAAGTCCGTCTTACCGGAAAAAACTTGATTTGAATGTGAATGTGCCCGAGATTCTCGTTCCTCATCTGAAAAAGACCATGACTTTTTTCGAACCGAACGATTACGCCGAAAACTGGGAGGGCTTTCTCGGTGAATTTGTGCTGACGAACGGCTCGGGGTGGATGTATTCTGTCAACAACGTTTACCCCAACGTCGGCTTTGCGGACACATATCTTTCGGACGGCGACGTTGTGCGAGTTCGTTTCACGCTCGGTTACGGCGCGGACATCGGCGGTTTCGGCGCGATAGGCACGGATATTCCCGACACCGAAAATCAGCCGACGGGCGCATACTTTGCCGTGGCAGACGGCGACAGCCTCACCGTTTCCGTGGCGCACGCCCTTGCGTCAAAATACAAAGACCGCGAAAATGTTGCATCTGCTCTTTCTGCTGCGGTGAAAACGCTTGAAAAACTCAATGCGTCGCAGTCCGAAATTTCGGCGGCACGCAGCAAACTTGAAAAGGCACTCTCTGCGCCGTCACCTGACAGGACGGACGCGACCGCGCCGACCGACCCGCTTGAAGACCCGACTTCCGCAGACAAATCGGACGCTTCGACTTCTGTTGCGGGGACGGAGGATAACACTTCCGTTTCTCCGACTTCGGCTGACGGAGAAGCCCCGACTTCTTCCGCGCAGACAGCCGAAAAAGGTGAATCGGTTTCGACCGAAAAAGGTGATTCCGAAAACGGCGGCGGGCTTGCTTTGCCTGTGAAATTCGCTGTCGTATGTGCGGTTTTGATTCCCGTCGCAATTCTTGTCGCGCTCGTTATTCTCAAAAAGCGCGCGCCGCACAATGCGGAGAACAAAGATGAAAAATAAACTCGTTTCTTTTCTTGTCGCTGTCTGCGTTTCGGCTTCGCTTTTTGCCTGCGTTCCCTCTTTCGCGGCGGCGAACAAGCCCTCTTTTCAAGAGGTTGCAAACGGCATAATATCATGGAAAAAATCCGATGTCGGCTCATCTTCGGACGGCGTTCTGATGAACGGCAAATACCTCGAACTTGCGGGCACTACGCCGGGGGATTGGTATGTTATCGGGCTTTCGCGGCTCAATGTCGCGGACGCTTACGACGAATATCTTGCCGTTCTGCACGACCGTGTAGAGGAACGTTATTCCGAGCCGGGAAAACTTAACAGCGTCAAGTCTACGGAGTGGCACAGAATAACGCTTTCCGTGCTTGCCGCGGGCGGCGACCCTACGTCTTTCGGCGTATGTGACGGCGAAAAAATTGACCTTGTTGCGGACGGAACGTACAACAGGGGAAAGACGACCTCTCTCGGCAGACAAGGCATAAACGGCTGGATATGGGGGCTTATCGCGCTTGACTCAAAGCGTTACTCCGTTCCCGCTGACGCTTATTACACCCGCGACGATATAATAACCGAGATTTTGTCCCGCCAACTGCCGGACGGCGGCTTTGCGTTGAGCGGCACTGCTTCCGACCCCGACCTGACCGCCATGGCATTGCAGGCTTTGGCACCTTATTACAATTCCGAAAAGACATATACATACGAGCAAAAATCGATTGAAAAGACCGTGACAAAGCACGTTTACGACGTGATAGACGAAGCTCTCGGCAGACTTTCCGAATTGCAGCTTGACACGGGCGATTTCAAAAGTTGGGGTACGGAAAACGTCGAAAGCACCGATCAGGTCATGGTGGCGCTGTGCTGTCTCGGTATAGACCCTCTCACGGATAAACGCTTTATCAAAAAAGGGAATACTCTTTACGACGGTATTCTGCGTTACCGAATGAAGGACGGCGGGTTCGTCCATTCTTACGTTTACGACCCCGATAATCCGTCCTCGCTTCCCGACGCGTCAAATACAATGGCGGGGGAACAGACGCTTTACACCATGGCGGCGCTCATTCGCCGCGAAAACGGCAGCCGTACTCTTTACGACTTCCGCTCCGAACAGAGCGCGGAACTTAAATCGCGCATTTCGTCCGTTGAAAACAAAATTGCTTCTTTCGGCGCGAACACCGACGCAAAAACGCTCAGATCGGCGCTTGCGGAATACTATTCTTTGCCCGAGACAGAGCGTTCCTATGTCTATTCTTACAGACATCTTTCGTCGCTTGCGAAAGCAAAGAATATCGACGTTGAAAAGATCGCCGCAGAGACGCCCGTTGTCGAAAACCCCGAAAAAGACGAACACGACGCGCCGCTGCTTTATTTTACTGCATCCGACCGTGCCGCGGTTGACGCGCTTCCAGAAAAACTTTCGACCGAGCAGTACGTCACCGTCACAACGCTGTTGTCCAAACTCGAACGCAGCGAAGATTTTGACGGCAAGGACTTATATCTTGAAAAACTGACGCGCGCAAAAGCGGAAATAGCGGCAGTTCAGGCTGAAATAGACGCGCTGAACGCCGAGATAAAAGAAAAACTGTACCCGTTTGAGAAAACGTCGCTTGCGGATAAAAAGACCGTTGACGATATAGTCAAACGCTACAACGCGCTTGCCGATTATGACAAACTCAAAATAGAACGTTGGGAAGACGTGATAAAAACAAAAACGCGAATAGACAATCTGCTCCGCGCGCTTGTCATAGCCGCCGCAGCCGTTGTTCTTATCGCCGCGCTTGCCGTATTCGTGGTGCTTCACGTCCGCAAACGCAGGCTGAAAAAACGCCGTGAAATGGACGAACTCCGCGCCGAATACGAAAACGAGGATTCGGACTGACCGAACTTGTGCCGAATATATTCAATCTAAACTCACATTTGCACAGACAATAAAATCCATATCGGCACAGCCGAAAACAAGGAAAGGGGAGAGGTAAAACGAAAAAGGACATAATCGCCGTATTCGCGCTTATATTGCTTGTCGCGCTTGTTATCAAAGGCACGAACATTCAGTCCGTGGACGAGTATTATCTGACGCATATCGACGACATCAGACCCGATTCCGAGACCGTGACGATAAGCATTCGCTGCGACACGGTGCTTTCAAATCTCGACGACCTCGACCCTGCCTTAAAACAGGGGGATTATATTCCCTCGGACGGAGTGATACTGCCCCCGACGGAGTACGTTCTGCGCCCCGGCGACACCGTTTTTGACATTCTTGACCGCGCCGTACGATATAACAAGATTCAGATGGAGTATCAGGGCTCGGACGAAAACAGTTACGGCAGCGTTTACATAAGGGGCATAAATTATCTTTACGAGTTCTCCTGCGGCCCGCTTTCGGGCTGGATGTACCGCGTGGACGGCGAATACCCGAATTTCGGCTGTTCGAAATACGAACTCAAAGACGGTCAGAACATAGAATGGATATACACCTGCGACCTCGGCGAAGACGTCGGGTGCGAATGGGTGGGAGAGGAGACCGCAAAATGAAAGCATTCGGCTCATATAACCCGCTAACGCTGTTTTTATACTTTCTTTCGGTCATTCTCATCTCTGCGTTTTTGCAGAATCCCGTGCTGACCGTTTCCGCGCTTTGCGGCGCAATACTCTTTTCTGCCGCTCTTTCCCGCCGCCGCGAACGGCTTTCCGACATTGCTTTTTATATCCCGCTGTTTTTGCTTGTCACGGTCACAAATCCGCTGTTTTCGCATAACGGTCAGACCCCTCTTTTCTTCCTTAACGGCAACGCGGTCACGCTCGAAGCGCTTTTTTACGGTGTCGGACTTGCCGTCGCAGTCTGCGGCGTTATGCTCTGGTGTAAATGCTTCGGCAAAATTATGACCGCTGACAAAACGCTTTACCTTTTCGGCAAAACGCTCCCGAAAATATCTGTTGTTATTTCCTGCGCCATGCGCTTTATTCCGCTTTTCAAACGCCGTCTCAAAAAAGTCAGCCGTGCCCAAAAGGCGATGGGGCTTTATTCTTCAAAAGGCATTGTTGACCGTGTTCGCGGCGCTTGCCGCGTCTTTGTTTCAATGATTGCGTGGTCGCTCGAAAGTTCTATGCAGACCGCTATGTCAATGAAAGCGCGGGGCAGCGGACTTTCAGGCAGAACCCGTTTTTCGTTGTTTCGTTTTTATCCGCGTGACGGTGTTTTGCTTGCGGCAACGGTATGCCTTGTCGGGCTTTCCGTCGTCGGCTCGGCGCTCGGTGCGGTCGATTTCTACTATTATCCCAAAGTCTCGCAAATTCCGCTTTCGCCGCTTTCCGTCGCCGTTTACATCGCTTTCGCGGCGCTTTCGCTTATCCCGTTCGCAGTTGAAATTAAGGAGGCAATCGTATGGAAATACTCAGTATCGAAAATCTGACTTTCACATACCCCAAAACCGAAACTCCCGCCGTCGAAAACGTCAGTTTGCAAGTGGGTGAGGGCGACTTTGTTTTGCTCTGCGGCGCGTCGGGCTGCGGCAAGACCACTCTTCTCAAACTGCTTAAACGCGAACTTACGCCGAGCGGGGAACAATGCGGCAACGTAAAATTCTGCGGCAAGCCGCTTTCTTCTCTGTCCGACCGCGAAGCCGCCTCCGATATAGGTTTTGTTATGCAAAACCCCGATGAACAGATAGTTACGGATAAGGTCTGGCACGAACTCGCATACGGGCTTGAAAATCTCGGTGTTCCGTCCGAAACGATACGCCTGCGCGTCGGAGAGACCGCAAGTTGGTTCGGCATCTCGGACAGTTTCCGCAAATCCACGGACGAACTCTCGGGCGGGCAAAAGCAACTTCTGAACCTTGCCGCCGTGACTGTGATGAACCCGCGCATTTTACTGCTTGACGAACCGACGGGACAACTTGACCCGATAGCCGCAACGGAATTTGTCTCGGTGCTCAAAAAACTCAACCGCGAACTCGGGCTTACCGTTATAATCGCCGAACACCGCCTTGAAGATATTTTCCCCGTTGCCGACAAAGTCGCCGTTATGGAACACGGAAAAATTGTTGTCTGCGATGCGCCCCGTGCCGTGGGCAAACGTTTGGCTGCGATAAACAAAAATCATCCCATGCTTGCGGCGCTTCCGTCTGCCGTCCGCATTTATTCGGCGCTTGAAGGTTTTTCGGAGACTTGCCCGCTGACCGTTCGCGAGGGCAGGGACTTCCTCGAAAAAAACTTCGCGCCCGCTCCGAATGCTTCGCTGCCGTCCGATGAACCCGATTCGTCCGCTGCGGAAAAAGATAAAACGCCGGCAGTTGAACTCAAAAACGTGTGGTTTCGCTATGAGCGTGACCTGCCCGATGTGCTTCGCGCCACCTGCCTTAAATCATACTCGGGCGAGATTTTCTGCCTGCTCGGCGGGAACGGTGTCGGCAAGACCACAACGCTGAACGTCATCGCGGGACTTAACCGCGCGTATCGCGGAAAAACTCTTATCAACGGCACGCCGATAACAAAATTCAAGGGCAATTCGCTTTATCGCAAAAACATCGCGCTTCTGCCGCAAGACCCGCAGACAGTGTTTGTCCGCGATGAGGTTCAAAAAGACCTCGAAGAACTTGCCGAAGCGTGCGGACTGTCAAAACCCGAGCGCGAAAAACGTATTTCTGAAATTTCCGAAAAACTCGGAATAACACCGTTTCTGAAAAAACATCCGCTCGACCTTTCGGGCGGCGAACAGCAAAAATGCGCCCTTGCCAAAACGCTTTTGTCCGAGCCGAAGATATTGCTTCTGGACGAGCCTACAAAAGGGCTTGACGCCTTTTCGAAAGCGTCCTTGGCGTCGCTTCTGCAAACGCTGAAAAATGACGGGCTTTGCATTTTTATTGTTACCCACGACGTCGAATTTGCCGCCGAAAACGCCGACCGCTGCGCTCTTTTCTTTGACGGTGAGATACTTGCCTGCGACACTCCGACCCGCTTTTTCTCCGAAAACAATTTCTACACCACCGCCGCCAACCGCATGGCGCGCCGTCTTTGGAAAAACGCTGTCACCTGCAAAAGCGTTGTCGCAAAATGCAGAGCGCAGAAAAAGAGCGGAGAATAAGTTTATAAATTCAATGACGGAAACAACCGTATATAAAATTCTTTGTATGCCGTCTTTCACTGCTTGCGAAAGGACTTTGTTATGTCTCTCCCGACAGTAAACAAATCGGAAAAACTGAAAAAAACGCTGACCCTGCTTATTCTCTGCGTGCTCGTGCCCGCCGTCGTTCTTATCGGCGCGCTCGTGTTCGGCTCCCGCAGTTACGCATGGATAAGTCTCTGCGTCGTCGTGCTTTCGATAGTTCCGTTTTTTATGCGCTTTGAAAAAAGCAGTCTCGATGTCAAACGGCTTGTCCTCATTGCAGCCCTTGTCGCGCTTTCCGTCGTCGGCAGAATGGCGTTCGCCGCCGTTCCCGGTTTCAAACCCGTTGCCGCGCTCGTCATAATAACCGCCGTCCACTTCGGAGGCGAAGCGGGGTTTATGGTCGGTGCGCTCTCCGCTCTTCTGTCTAATTTTTACTTCGGACAGGGACCGTGGACACCGTTCCAGATGTTCAGCTGGGGTATTGTCGGACTTATCGCGGGGCTTTTAGCCCCCGTGCTGAAAAAACATCTTGTCGCGCTTTGCGCTTACGGCGCACTTGCGGGCGGCTTGTACTCTCTGCTCATGGACGTATGGTCAACGCTCTGGGCGGACGGATATTTCAACATCAGGCGTTATCTCGGCTTTGTCGCCTCGTCCGCGTCATTCACTCTCGTCTACGCCGTCTCAAATGTCATTTTTCTGCTTGTCTGCGCTTATCCTCTCGGCAAAGTCCTTGAACGCCTGAAAACCAAATTCGGGATATGAACTGAAAGTCGGAAACTGACATCCGAACCGCAAAAAGACCGAAAATGCGAAAAACCACATTCCGAGAAATTTTTCTTATCCAAAATTCCTTATGCTTCAACGATAAAAAATATAGTCTTTTGCGGAAATCAAACAGTATAAAAAAAAGGGGCTGTAAAAAAAACGCAAGTTTTTTTTACAGCTCCTTTGGGGATAGGAAAAAAGGTTCAGAATGGGTGAATCGAATCCGAAGGCGTACATAGGTACGTCGAGAGGTGAGATTCGCCCATAGCAAAAAAGGCGTATTAAAATATTATTTTATGAAAAAACACAAAAATCGTTGTTTCGAGTCGCTTTGTTTATCTTATATATTATTGCTCTTTTTGTATTTTTCAGCCTTTTTTGCGGTCTGGGCTTTTTTTACAGCCCCTTTGCTTTTTTATATACTTTTGCGGTTTGTAACCGCAGAAGTATTGACAAAGCTGAAACAAAACGGAGCGGCATTGCCGCTCCGTTTTGCTTTATGATTGAAAGTTAAATTGTTTTAATATCGGGAAATGTGAAACCGGATTTTTTCATTGCCTATTTCGAAAACATCGCCAAACGCTTTATCGTCGGGTCGGAGATGAAGTTTGCGATGTTGAAAAGAATCAGAGTGTCGGTCGGGGCGAATTCATCAATAAGCGCGGCAAGGTCGTCCGGGTTTTTGGAGAAAAAGCGCAGGTCGAGCATACAAATCTTTTCGTAATGCGTTGTCAGCAGGGGAACGAAACTGTTTGCGAAAGAGTCTTTAACAACAAGCAGACGCTTGCCGTTTTTGACGCCTGTTTCGATGTCCACTCTGCCGTAGTTGCCGCCGAGGAAGACCTGATACTTGTCTTTCTTTTCAAGCGCGGACATAACGTAGAACGAATCCGAAGTCTCACCGTCGTGCGTTATTTTCAATGTTTCGGACTGCTTCGGAATATAGAGTTTTACCTCGTCCTTTGCCGCAAACGGGAGCAGAACTTTCGAATCGTGTGTGCCCTGAAACTCCGTTGAAACGGTTTTTATCTCAAAATCCGATTTTTCAAGCGGTTCAAGCCCCGCCGTCTTGCAGAACTTGCGATACGCCGTATACGCGCCGTCGCTTGTCCAATGGTGGTCGGTTCTGTAATAGAGTTGTTCGTCGGAAGCAAAGAACGCGTCTCTCACATCCACGTTTTTGCCCGCCGTCACGCCCGCAAAAATGTTGTTTATCTCCGTTTGCTGGTCAAACTCGTTCGCAAACGCGGGCAGTTTGTCGCGGTATATGAGAGAGGCTGACGGAACAAGCATAAAGTATTTGTTTCCGTCCAAATTCTCAAAGAATTTTTCGACGCCGAGAACGTTTGAAGAAACCGTTCTTTCGTTAACTTCTTCGGGCGTGCATTTTGTCATATAATAACCGTCTTTGCAGACCCATATCCCGCCGATATCGCGCCTGTTCAAAAGGTAATCCGCGCTTGCGTTTATCGCCGTGAACGTGTCACGCATAACAAAACGGTCGTTGATGTATTCCTCCGTTTTTTCGCAGAAATCGCCGTCCTCGCCGAAAAGGGAATCCACCGTCAACTTCGGAAAAGTCGCAAGCATTCTGTTTTCGGTCTCCGAGAAATCGTCGGGATTGTATATCAGGTTCGCTATCGCCAGCCCGAACAGAAAAACGACGAAAACAACGGTTGTTATTATATATCCGGTATTCTTTTTCACAGCAACCTCCTAAAACCTGAAATAGAGGAACGGATTGTATGAATCCGAAACCAGACTTGCGACCGAAAGAATGAGCAGCGCTATGCAGAACACGTTTTTGACAACGGTCTGCGTCACCACCGCCTTATCCTCGGACGGGAATATTTTTTTCATCAGCCTTGCGGGCAGGTTCGTCGCCGCGGGTATGAGAATAACGAGCAGTATCGCGTTTGATATAAGCAGATACAGCGCGTTTGAATCGTAAAGCGACGTGTTCACGCCGAACATCGAGCCGAGATAGACCGGTATCTGCGCGAAATCCTCAACCGCGAAAATTATCCAGCTGAAAATAACGAGCAGCAGCGTGTAAACGCTTCCGACGAACCACGGCGCTTTTTGCAGCCGCTTGAGCAGGAAAGTTTTTTCAATGATGAGAATTATTCCGAAGTAAAGACCCCAGCAGAGGAAGTTCCAGCTTGCGCCGTGCCAAAAGCCCGTCAGCCCCCAAACGATAAGCAGGTTGAGTATCTGCCGCGCCGTGCCCTTGCGGTTGCCGCCGAGCGGAATGTAGACATATTCGCGGAACCATGTTCCGAGCGAGATGTGCCACCTGCGCCAGAAGTCGGTCACGCTTCGCGCCATATAAGGATAGTTGAAGTTTTCCAAAAACTCAAAGCCGAGCATTTTGCCCATGCCTATCGCCATATCGGAGTAGCCCGAGAAGTCGAAATAAATCTGGAACATAAACGCAAAAGCGCCCAGCCACGCCGAAAGCACCGTCGGGTTTTCCATGACCTTGACCGTGTCCCACAGCGCGCCGATATTGTTTGCCAAAAGCACTTTTTTGCCAAGACCTATGCAGAATCTCTGCACCCCCTGCGCAAACTTTTCCGCCGTGCCGTCTCTGTATTCAAGCTGCTCCGCCACGTCCTGATAACGCACGATGGGTCCCGCGATAAGCTGAGGAAACATCGTGACGTAAGCCGCGAGGTTGATGATGTTTTTCTGCACCTTCGCGTCGTTGCGGTAAACGTCTATCGTATAGGACATCGTCTGGAACGTGTAGAACGAAATGCCTATCGGAAGCGCAAGTTTCAAAAATTGAATGTCAAGTCCGAATATGTTGTTGATATTCGTCAGGAAGAAGTTGAAATACTTGAAAAATCCGAGTATTCCGAGGTTCAGGATAACGGAAACCACAAGCACCGCTTTTGCCGCGCCCTGCTTGCCTTTTGTCCTATTTGAGTGGATAAGAAGCGCGCAGATATAATTGAGCAGTATCGTGAATATCATTATCACGATATATTTCGGCTCGCCCCACCCGTAAAAGAACAGGCTGAAAATCAGAATAAACAGGTTTTCGATTTTGAAATGTTTTTTCTTTGTCTGGACCGACATTCTGCGCTTAACCGACGGCGGAATGAACACGTCGTAACGGCAGAACAGCAACGCCGCAGGCAAGAAGAAAAACAGGAACAGGATGCTGCTGAAAGTCATAAAGAGAGTATCCTTTTTCAGTGATATGGTTATGTTGAAAATGCCCGCATTCAGAGCATTTTTTATGCTTTGACAGAGTGCTTTTTTCAGCCCGCAAAAGATTATGTTGTCGTCTTATATTGCGGAAAAATATTTCTTTGGGCGATTTATTTCACTATCGCCGCCGCAGGAGTTGCGTCCGTCGCAACCACCACAACAACATAGTTGCCGTTCTGTGCGATCACCGCATTGTTCAGTTTTGCCGCTTCTTCGGGTGCGTAACTCTCGTAAACGCCCGCCATATCGGATATGTATGCCTGCGCCTGTGTAAGCGTTGTCTTTGCCGTCGCTTCATCGGGTGCTTCGAATATAACAAGCTGGTCTGCGGATGTTCCGGGCGCCGCATTGTATGCAAGGCACTTAACGTTTGTGTCCGTTATCGAATATTCAACAAGCGCGTTTTCCGCTTTAAGTTCCACAACTTCTTTGTCAAAAGTAACTTTTTCAAGAATGGACGCTTTGACAGCCGCCGCGTCGAACGCCTGCGCCTGTTCTGTCGTTTTCTGCTCCGTGTCGGAACCTTTTGTCGTGTTGTTCGTGTCCGAACCTTTGCAGCCCGCAATCGCAAGTACAGTCAGCGCCGCAAGCACCGTAACAAGAATCTTTTTCATTTGTGAATTCCTCCGTAATATTGTGAATGTAATATTATTTGATGTGATGTAAAACTTCGGTCGGGTATTTCCCCGTAGTTTAATTACCCGTATGCGTTCTGAGGTAATACAGCCAAATTCTGCACAGCGAACCGCCGAAATGCAATCCGTCCTTTGCCGCTTCGTCCGAGGGAAGCGTTCCGCTCGACGTTTTCATGTTCTCCGAAACCGCGAGGAAGTAAACGCCCTCCTCCTGTGCCAACTGCATAAGCGCCTGATTGTATTCGTTTATTCTCGGGTTGTTGAACACATCCGAGTTCGCGGATTTTGTCGCCGTTACGGGCAAAATATCTTCAACGTAAATTTTTGCCGACGGGTTTATGGACTTGATGTCGCGAATGACCTCTCTGTATTTGCTGATAAAACTCGATTTGGAATAGCCGCACTCGTTCATTCCGAACGCTATGTAAACTTTCGAAAACGAGACCTTGCGCAGCGCCTGCGAAGTTGTACAAGCCACGCCGTCAACCGTTGTGACCGCTTTTGAATCATAGCCGAATATTGTCAGCGATACTTTTGTATAATCTTTTGCGGTAGTGGAGTTCGTCAGTCCCGTGTATGCCACAAGCCCGACCGAACGGGAGTCTCCCATGAATACCGCATCGTCGAACCACGAAAGCGAGACCGCCGATGATTTCGGGGTAAAGTACGAATATGTGTTGGGTACATAATATCTGTTCAGGTCTTCGGAAGAACTGTTTCCGCCCGAATTACCGCCCGAACCCGAAGTCTCGATAAGCGGATTTTTTGTCGTCTGCTGTGTTTCGGCAGAGGTCTGCTCCGTGCTTTGAGCCGTGTTCTCGCTCTGCGACGTATTTTCCGTCGTGTTCTCGGACGTGGGTTCGCCCGAAGGCTCTGTCACGCTCATGTCCGAACCGCTCGGCTGTGTCTGCGCGTTAGGTGTGGTCTCCGTCGGAGCGGGGTCTTTTCCGCCGTTGCACGCCGCAAGAAAAGCGACCGTCAGCGTCAATGTCAGCAATGCCGCAAGTATTCTTTTCATACCGTTTGCCTCTCTTTTTCTTTTACTGTGCAAAAAAAATCTTCTATCTCTTTTCTTGAACAGCCCACGCTGCCCTGTATCATATCGTCTTTGCCGCCTCCGCGTCCCGAAAGAGCCTCGTTCATCTTTTTTGAAAACTCTCTCATTCCGACGTTTTTCGATGCCGCAACAAACTTGTATCCCGTGCCGTCGCCGCCCGAAAACGCCGCGCACAAGCCGCTGCATTTTTCCATGGCTTCATTTACCGTCAGCCGCAGTATATCCGCGTCCGCGCCGTCAATAAAGAACAGCAGATTTCCGTCCGTCGGTTCGGCACTCTGCGCCCGCAAAGTCGCTATCTGTTTTGAAAGTTCGGCGTTTTTCGCTTTTACTTCACGCAGCTCTTCCGCAAGCCTTTCGACCGCTTTCGCTGCCTCGCTCTGTTTTGCGGAGAGTGACGCCGAGATTTTTTTCACGTTCGCATATTTGTCGTTGTAATCGTCCAGCGCCGCAAATCCGCATTTTGCGTGAATGCGAACGCCGCCTTTCCAACGCACTCTGTCAAGCAGTTTTATCTGCCCTATCTGTCCCGTTGAACGGACGTGCGGCGCACAGCACGCGCAAACGTCGTATCCCGGTATCGTGACAATTCTTATTGCGTCCGTCAATTCTTTTTTTGAGCGGAATTCTATGTCTGCCAACTCTTCGGGCGACGGAAAGTCCGTCTCCACGGCGATGTCTTTTGCCACCGCTTCGTTTGCCATGCGTTCAATCCGCAGCAACTCTTCCTCCGTCGGCTCTTTGTCAAAATCAAGCGTCATGTCCTCGTCTCCGAGGTGAAAACCGACGTTCGTCAGCCCGTATTCGCGCCATGCAAGCCCCGAAACGATATGCTCGCCCGTATGGTGCTGCATTTTGCGGAAACGCTCTTTCGCGTCCACCTCGCAAAAGACCTCCGCGCCGAGCGGCAGGGGAGATGAAATGAAATGCACTATCTTTCCGTCCACGGTTTTTGTGTCGGAAACCTCGATGCCGTTTATTGTTCCGCGGTCGCCCGCCTGTCCTCCGCCCTCGGGAAAGAACGCCGTTCTGTCAAGCACAACACCGTTCTCGGTGACTTCCGTCACGGTTGCGTTGAACTCAAACAAAAACGGGTCGTCGTAATAAAGTTTTTCGGTCATATATGCGCGTCCCGTAAAAAATAATATTCTTTGTACATTATACTATATAAAGTATTTTTTGTAAAGAGCAAATACAAAATATCGGCAAACTTTCATTTTTGGCAAACGGAAATTCGGGACGTTTCGACGTTCTCTTTCGTTTTTCCCAAAAAGGCAATATTTTTCGATTGAATTATGCAAACTTTTTCTGAACTTTAATCGTGAGGGTTTTTACGAACACCTTTTTTTGAACTCGCTTTTTGACCCGTTCGGTCGTTTTGCACAACTGTAAGAGCAACTGCTTGGTAAAGCCGTTGCTAACCGTGCTGACACATGTGTTATTTGTGTGATTGTGTCACAATTCTGCCGAAAATGATTTTTCGAACAAAAAAGAGCACCTCAAAAAATGTCGGTGATTGCAAGCGGTTTCATACCAAAATGGTATGTGTTAAACTTTTTGTGATTTTTGTCAAAAATGTAACGAACGGTCTTGCAAAACCCGACAATATATGATAAGATATATGCGTTATGCTTAATGTTACATAACATACGGCAAAAATGCTTGCTCAGGCTTGCGTGATTGCCTTTAAACATTGAAAAACAAGTCGGTCAAACCGCAAATTTTACAAGGAGGGGCTTATGGCTCATTTGAATGAAAACGCCGTTAAACACATAACGGAGATCTGCGACAGACACGCGGGAGAAAAAACTCCGCTCATCATGATTCTGAACGATATCCAGAACGAATACGGTTACATTCCTCTCGAAGTTCAGCAGATAGTTTCCGACAAAACGGGAATCTCCGTTGCCGAAATTTACGGCGTCGTAACTTTCTATTCCTTCTTCTCCCTTGTTCCGAACGGCAAATACGTTATCGGCGTATGTCTCGGAACCGCTTGCTACGTCAAAGGCGCACAGCAGGTTATAGACAAATTCTCCGAAATTCTCGGCATCGGCGCGGGACAGACCACAGAAGACGGTCTTTTCACAATAGACGCTCTCCGCTGCATCGGTGCCTGCGGTATCGCTCCGGCTGTTACCATTAACGGAAAAGTTTATCCGAAAGTTACCGTGGATATGGTTCCCGGCATTGTCGAGGAATATCGCGCCGCGGCTCAATAATAAGTTATAAAGAAAAAGAATGCGCGTCGGGTCTCTCCGCGCCGAAAGGTCAGAAAAATGAAGATAAGCGATATAAAAACTTTGCTTGATGCCGAAGTGCTTTGCGGTGAGGAACTGCTGAACACCGAGGTTTTTTCCGCTTGTTGCAGCGATATGATGAGCGACGTTCTCGCATACGTCAAAGATCAGGGAGTGCTTCTGACGGGACTTGTCAATCCGCAGGTCGTCAGAACCGCCGAAATGATGGATATGGTCTGCGTCGTGTTCGTCCGCAACAAGAGACCTTCCTTGGAGATGATAGAACTTGCCGCCGACAGCGGTATAGTTCTTCTTGCGACCAAGCGCCGCGCTTTCGAGGCAAGCGGACTTCTGTATTCTTCCGGATTGGGGAAAAAGTGATATGGCAGACGTGACTTTCCATTTCGACGTTGACGGCGCGGACTTTTCGTCTGCGGGCGAAGCGTCCGTCAAGGTCAAGAAAAAACTGCGCCAACTCGGTGTTTCTCCCGACGTTATCAGAAAAGTTTCGATAGCGATGTATGAGGGTGAGATAAACATGGTCATCCATGCCGAGGGCGGCGTTGCCGACGTCACGGTTACCGATAAAGAAGTCGTGATAGTTCTTGCCGACAAAGGTCCGGGCATTCCCGATGTCGCTCTTGCGATGAAAGAGGGCTACTCGACCGCCCGCGACAATATCCGCGCTCTCGGATTCGGCGCGGGAATGGGACTTCCGAATATGAAGAAGTACACCGATTCGATGAAAATAGACACCGAAGTCGGAGTCGGCACGACCATAACCATGACGGTCAATCTCTGATTTCAATATCGGGTCTTAACATAAGTAATACGAACTTTGCGGAACAACGGCGTTCCGAGACAGAAAAATATGCGTGAACCTTTTTATCTTTCCGAAAGGGCGTGAGCATTGATGCAGGATTACAAACATTCCGTTTCTCTCGACGAATCAAAGTGCGTCGGTTGTACCACCTGTCTGAAACGTTGCCCGACCGAAGCGATAAGAATACGGGACGGAAAAGCGAGCATACGCTCTTCCAAGTGCATAGACTGCGGCGAGTGCATCAAGGTGTGCCCGCACAAGGCAAAGCGCGCCGTGCACGACAAACTTGACCGAATGAAAGAGTTCAAGGTGACGGTGGCATTGCCCGCACCCGCGCTTTACGGTCAGTTTGACGGCATTTCAAGCGCCGACTATATAATAGAAGGCTTGCACGCCGTCGGATTCGACCATGTTTTCGAAGTTGCCTGCGCCGCGGAAATGGTCTCCGCGTACACGCGGATGTATCTGAACCGCAAGGATATAGTCAAACCCGTGATAAGTTCCGCGTGTCCCGTAATAACAAGAATGATATGCATGAACTATCCGTATCTTGCGGAAAATATCATGCCTCTGCTTCCTCCTATCGAGATCGCGGCAAAGATAGCCCGCGACCGCGCCGCGGAACTTCACCCCGACGTGAAGCCCTCCGAGATAGGCATATTTTTCATATCTCCCTGCACCGCCAAAGTCAGTTACGTCAAAAACGGCTTTGCGGGGGACAAAAACAACATCGACTGCGTCGTTTCCGTTCGGGACACTTATTTTAAGTTGCTTGACGCAATGAAAAGCGGCGAATATCCCGCGCATACTTCCGAGGCGGGAATGATAGGCATAGGTTGGGCAACGACCGGCGGCGAAAGTTCGGCGGCGTTCAACGACAGTTACCTTGCCGCGGACGGCATCGAAAACTGCGTCCGCGTGCTTGACCAGATTGAGAATAAGGATATAACGGGTCTTGATTTTATCGAACTCAACGCTTGCAGCGGAGGCTGTGTGGGCGGTGCGATGACCGTTGCCAATCCTTATATTGCCCAAGCCCGTTTGCAGTCGATAAAACGCTATCTGCCCGTCAGCCCGAACAGACCGAATGACGATGACATTCCCGAATACTGCTTTACGGACAAATCCGTTTTTTACGGCTCGGAAATGCGTCTTTCGGAAGACCGAAACGAGGCTATGCGCATGATGAGCGATATTGAGAATATCACAGCCAACCTGCCCGGTATCGATTGCGGCTCCTGCGGCGCTCCCACCTGCCTTGCGTTTGCGGAGGATGTCGTGAAAAAGGAGACCGAGATAGACGAATGCACCGTAATAATGCGCGAACTGTTCCACCAATGTCTGAGTATGCGCCAGGCAAACGAGCTGACAAAGAAATTTATCGCAAACAAAAAGGCTCATATAAATAAGGAGGATGAAGACGATGAAACTTGACACTCTTGTTTCTTCTCTTTCTCTTTCCTGCGTCGTCGGAGATATGCCGTCCGATTTCAACGGCGTTTATGCCGGGGATTTTTTGAGCCGCGCGATGAGCCGCGTCGAGGCGGATAATCTTTGGATAACCATTATGACCAACGTCAATGTCATTGCGGTCGCAAGTCTGACGGACGCAAAAGCCGTTGTGCTTGCCGAAAACGTCGAACTTGCTCCCGACGCCAAAGCCGCCGCGGAAGAAAAGGGGATAACCGTTCTTTCGTCCCCGCTTTCCGTTTATGAGATATGCGGCATTTTATACGCCGCGGATCTTTCCGAAAAAGGTTGAAAACGCCATGCGCGATTTCAAATATGACTTTCACGTTCATTCCTGCCTTTCTCCCTGCGCCGAAAACGATATGACGCCCGCCAATATTGCGGGACTTGCGTCTTTGCTCGGTTTGGAGATAGTTGCACTGACAGACCATAACACGTCTGCGAACTGCCCTGCGTTTTTTGCGGCTGCAAAGCGGCACGGCATCGTCCCCGTCGGCGGCATGGAACTTACGACAGCCGAAGATATTCACGTCATCTGTCTTTTTGACACGCTTGACGGCGCGATGGCTTTTGACAAAGCGGTTGCCGCTCATCGGATAAGGATAGCGAACCGCCCCGAAATATTCGGCGACCAACTTGTTATGGACGCGGACGATAATATTATAAGTACGGAACCCGACTTGCTGATAAATGCGACCGACCTTGATCTGTATGCGGCGCACGCGCTTTGCACGGAATACGGCGGCGTTTGCCACCCCGCTCACATAGACAGGCAGTCGAACGGTATCGTAGCCGTTCTCGGTGATTTTCCCGAAGAACCGCGCTTTTCGTCGTTTGAACTGAACGACGGCGCAGCGTTTGACGAATATATACGGCGGTTCCCGAACCTGAAAAACAAAAATTTCGTCGTCTGCTCGGACGCGCACAGGCTTGAAGCCCTTTCGGACGGTTCAAACTCGATATCTTTGCCCGAACCTCCCGAAGACGGCACTTCCGTTTCCGCCTTTTTGCGGAAAGCGCTTATCGAAAAACTCCGAAATTGACGAACGGAGAAAAGTTATGGATGATTTTTCCCTTTACGTTCTTGATATAACGATGAATTCCGTCCGCGCGGGCGCGACAGAGATCGAAATTTCGCTTGTCGAAGACGAAAACGGTATGCTGACATTCACCGTCACGGACAACGGCTGCGGAATGAGCCGCGAACAGGTCGAAAAACTTTCCGACCCGTTTTTTACGACAAGAAAGACCCGTTCCGTGGGACTTGGCGTTCCGTTTCTCAAAATGCTTGCGGTTCAGACGGGCGGCGACGTGAAGATAACTTCGCGCTCCGAAAAAGAGTTCCCGCAAGATCACGGCACGACCCTTACGGCAACGTTCGGACTACATCACATTGATTTTATTCCGCTCGGAGACCTGACCGAAACGGTCGTAAGTCTGATACAGGGCAATCCCGACATAAATTTCACTTTCACGCACACAACCCCTCGCGGACAAGTCCGCGTCTGCTGCGCCGAACTCCGCACCGTTCTCGGCGACGTTCCGCTCTCCGAATACGAGATTCTCGATTGGATTCGCGGCTCGATGAACGAGGAATATGCGGCGATGAAAGGGTAGGCAATAAGAGTTCCGTTTTGTAAAGTCAAAGCGTTATAACTTTTATAATCCCTAAAATTGAGAGAAAAAAATAATAATATATATCCACCAAGAAAGGAATTCAAGTTATGAAATCTCTTCTCGTAAAATGAGCGAGAGCGCATTTTACGAACAGCCATGTGCGTGTTGCGAAGCAACAGTTTCGCACGGCGTATAAAAATCGGCTTTTACCGTTTATTCGGCGCAGCGCGACGATATAAACATTCGCGAAGCGAAAAGAAAAAGGCTGTGCGGCTGACGGAGAGTTCCATTTTGTAAAGTCAAAGCGTTATAACTTTTATAACTCCTAAATTTGAGAGAAAAAAATAATAATATATATCCACCAAGAAAGGATTTTTATTATGAAATCTCTTCTCGTAAAATGAGCGAGAGCGCATTTTACGAACAGCCATGTGCGTGTTGCGAAGCAACAGTTTCGCACGGCGTATAAAAATCGGCTTTTACCGTTTATTCGGCGCAGCGCGACGATATAAACATTCGCGAAGCGAAAAGAAAAAGGCTGTGCGGCTGACGGAGAGTTCCGTTTTGTAAAGTCAAAGCGTTATAACTTTTATACTTCTTAAAATTGAGAGAAAAAAATAATAATATATACCATCAGAAAGGATTTTCATTATGAAATCTCTTGAAGAACTTATGGCAATCAAACAGAAGATGCAGGACAAAGTCGCAGTCCGCAACGCGGAAAACGACAATGTTCGCGTCGTTGTCGGTATGGCGACCTGCGGCATCGCGGCGGGCGCGCGCCCCGTTCTGAACGCTTTTGTGGAAGGCGTAAACGAAGCGGGCCTCGCAACGAAAGTTTCCGTAACTCAAACGGGCTGCATCGGACTTTGCCAATACGAGCCTATCGTTGAAATTTACGAAAAGGACAAGGACAAGGTCACCTACATCAAGATGACGGCGGAAAAGGCGAAAGAAGTCGTTGAGAAACATCTCAAAGGCGGCAAAGTCATTTCCGAATACACGATAGGCACCACGTCTTTATAATTAACAGGAGGAAAAAACGCTATGTTTCGAATTCACGCACTTATATGCGGCGGTACCGGCTGTACCTCTTCGGGCAGCGCCGAGATCCAGGAAGCGCTCCACAGAGAAATAGCCGCACAGGGTCTTGAAGACGAGATCAAGGTCGTGCAGACCGGATGTTTCGGTCTTTGCGCTCTCGGTCCGATAATGATAATTTACCCCGAGGGAGTATTTTACAGCAAGGTAACGGCGGACGACGTTCCCGAAATCGTTGAGGAACACTTCCTCAAAGGACGTCCCGTTGAACGCCTTATATACAAGGAAGAGGAGAACGAGACCGAGGAACAGATTCTCAACTCGTCCCTTTCCAACACGCAGTTCTACAAAAAGCAGCTGCGTGTCGCGCTGCGTAACTGCGGCGTTATCAACCCCGAAAACATCGACGAATATATCGCGATGGACGGTTATTTCGCGCTTGCGAAGGTTCTCAAAGAGATGACTCCCGAGGACGTTATAAAGACTATACTTGATTCCGGTCTTCGCGGCAGAGGCGGCGGCGGATTCCCGACCGGCAGAAAATGGCAGTTTGCCCGCAACAGCGTTTCCGATAAAAAATACGTTGTATGTAACGCGGACGAGGGCGACCCCGGCGCGTTCATGGACAGATCCGTTCTTGAAGGCGACCCGCACGCTGTTCTCGAAGCCATGGCTATTGCAGGTTACGCGATAGGCGCTGACGAGGGTTGGATATACATTCGTGCGGAATATCCCATCGCGGTCGCACGTCTTAAAATCGCAATCAAACAGGCAAGAGAGTACGGCGTTCTCGGCAACGACATCTTCGGCACGGGCTTTAATTTCGATATTCATATCCGTCTCGGCGCAGGCGCGTTCGTCTGCGGTGAGGAAACCGCTCTTCTGACCTCCATCGAGGGTAACAGAGGTATGCCGCGCTCCCGTCCGCCGTTCCCCGCAATAAAAGGTCTGTGGGGCAAGCCGACCATAATCAATAACGTTGAAACCTACGCCAACATCGCGCAGATAATCCTCAAAGGTCCCGAATGGTTCGCTTCCATGGGAACCGAGAAATCCAAGGGTACCAAGGTATTCGCGCTCGGCGGCAAAATACATAACACCGGTCTTGTTGAGATCCCGATGGGCACAACTCTTCGCGAAATCGTTGAAGATATCGGCGGCGGCGTTCCGAACGGCAAAAAGTTCAAGGCGGCGCAGACCGGCGGTCCTTCCGGCGGATGTATTCCCGCATCTCTTATAGATACCCCGATAGACTATGACAACCTCACCGCGATAGGCTCCATGATGGGCTCGGGCGGACTTATAGTTATGGACGAGGACACCTGCATGGTGGACCTTGCGAAATTCTTCCTCGAGTTTACCGTTGATGAAAGCTGCGGAAAATGTTCTCCGTGCCGTATCGGAACAAGAAGAATGCTTGAAATTCTTACAAGGATCACCGAGGGCAACGGAACGCTGGAAGATCTCGACGAACTTGAAGAGATCGCCGCGACGCTTAAAACCAACTCTCTCTGCGCGCTCGGTCAGACCGCCGCAAACCCGGTTCTTTCCACCATCAAGCATTTCAGAGACGAATATCTCGCGCACATCGTGGACAAGAAATGTCCCGCGGGCGTCTGCAAAAAACTTATGCACTACACCGTTATCAAGGATAAGTGCTTCGGTTGCGGAATGTGTATGCGTGCCTGCCCGACAAACGCTATCTCGAAGACCGATTACACCGCGCCCGGCAAGAAACTGCCCGCCGTTGAAATAGACTCCAAGAAGTGTATCAAGTGCGGCGCTTGTATCGCAACCTGTAAGTTCAAGGCAATCGTTAAGGAATAATTTGGGAGGACTGAAATAATGGCTAAGATAAATATTAAAATCGAAGGAGTCCCCTACGAAGTCGAAGAGGGGCTTACCGTCCTCGAAGCGGCAAGAGTATGCGGCTACGAGATACCCTCCCTCTGCGCTTTCAACCACGGCGAATGCTCTCAGGGTTCCTGCCGCGTGTGCCTCGTTGAAGCCACCGGCGCAAGAGGCCTCATCGCTTCCTGCGTTTACCCCGTTGCGGAGGGTATGGAGATAAGAATTTCCACTCCGAAAGCGGCGGCGGCAAGAAGAGCTTCCGTTGAACTCCTTCTTTCCAATCATAACGTAAACTGCCAGCAGTGCGGCAAAAACGGTCAGTGCGAACTTCTCCACGTCGCTCAGCTTGTCGGCGCGAGAGAGGGCAGATTCGCAGGCGCGAAAACTCCTGCGACCGTTGACAGACTTTCTCCGTCCATAATGCGCGACACTTCCAAGTGCATTCTTTGCGGCAGATGTATCGAACGCTGCAAAAACGCTCACGGTCTCGGTATTCTCGGCTTTGAAAACAGAGGCTTCAAAACCATCGTAGGACCTGCGGAAAACCGTTCGTTTGCGGACAGCCCGTGCATTCTTTGCGGTCAGTGCGTTTCCGTATGTCCGACAGGCGCATTGATGGAAGTTTCCGAAATAGACAAGGTTGACGCGGCTATGGCTGCGGGCAAATATGTTGTTGTTCAGACCGCTCCCGCGGTTCGCGCGGCAATAGGCGAAGAGTTCGGTATGAAAATCGGAACTCCCGCAACAGGCAAAATGTTTGCGGCTCTCCGCCGTCTCGGCTTCAACAAAGTTTACGACACCAACTTCGGCGCAGACCTCACCATTATGGAAGAGGGAACCGAACTTCTCGGCAGACTTAAATCGGGCGAACATCTTCCGATGATAACCTCCTGCTCTCCCGGTTGGATAAACTTTGCGGAATACAATTACGGCGATCTTCTCGATCACCTTTCTTCCTGCAAATCCCCGCACCAGATGCAGGGCGCGATAATCAAGTCCTATTTCGCAGAGAAAAACGGACTTGACCCGAAAGACATCTTTGTTGTTTCAATCATGCCATGTACCGCGAAAAAATACGAAAAGACCCGTCCCGAAATGGAAGTTGACGGCATTCGTGACGTTGACGCTGTTCTGACCACCAGAGAACTCGCAAAACTCATCAAGCGTTCCGGTATTGATTTCAGAAAGCTTCCCGACGAAGAACCCGACAACGACATTATGGGTGAGTATTCGGGCGCGGGCGTCATATTCGGCGTTACCGGCGGCGTTATGGAAGCGGCTCTCAGAACCGTTTACCACGTTTTGACGGGCGACGAGTACGGCAAGATAGAGTTCACCGAGGTCAGAGGCTTCGACGGAATCAAAGAGGCGTCGCTGGAAATCAACGGCACCCACATCAACGTTGCGGTCGCTCACGGTATGAAGAATGCGAGAGTTCTGCTTGACGAGATCCGCGCAGGCAAGTCCAAGTATCAGTTCATCGAGGTTATGGGCTGCCCCGGCGGTTGTATCGCGGGCGGCGGTCAGCCGTATGTAAAACCCTGTTTCCTGCCCGACGAGGACATCGATATTCTCGACACCTACAAGGAAAAAAGAGCCAACGCCCTTTATTCCGAGGATGAGAGACAGACTGTCAGACAGTCCCACAACAACACGCAGGTTCAGCAGCTTTACAGGGACTTCCTCGGCGAGCCCAACTCTCACAAGGCGCACGAACTCCTTCACACGCACTATGCGGCGCGCGTCGGATTCAATGACGTCAAAAAGAAATAACGGGCATCATCTTATATCTTATATCTGTTTGACAATATAAGCGGAACGGGACGGTAAAACCGCCCCGTTCCGCCTGTTTTTTTAATGATTGTGAAAGTAAGGGGATGTAAAAAAAGCCCAGACCGCAAAAAAGGCTGAAAAATACAAAAAAAA
>ERZ857998.41-NODE-41-length-191366-cov-5.383350_pt1 | contig 191366 bp, 173 predicted proteins | sample MGYA00519954_ERZ857998 | MGnify/ENA primary metagenome ERZ857998 (study PRJEB31778, sample SAMEA3449424) | human gut metagenome | biome: human gut; feature: human-associated habitat; material: faeces | place: United Kingdom | collected 2010/2012 ...
CAGAGAAAAGCCCGCAGGCTTTTCTCTGCTGCAAATAAAAATAATCATTCCTCTGCCATTGCCAAAGCAAATGCGGCGGCAATTTCAAATGGTCATCCCAACAGGAAAGGAGGTCCCCCATGTACGAAGCCTTACTCAAGGCCACCCCGGAATATCAAAAGATCGCCGCCAGCTTTGGCACCCCGGGGCCGGCAGCCCTGTTCGGTCTGCCCCCGGCAGGCCGGGCACTGCTGTATGCCGCTCTGCAAAAGGACCTGGACCGGGTGCTCTGCATCGTGACCCCGGGCGAAGCCGAGGCCACCCACTTTGCGGATGACCTCAAGGCGCTGGAGGATCAGCTGAAAGAACTGGAGCAGGAAAAGGCTGCTGCCGTCAATGCACAGGACTTTGAACGTGCTGCAAAAAGCCGTGACGAAGAGAAAGAACGCCGCGCAGAGTTGGAATCCAAAAAATCCGAATGGGAGGCTGCAAGCGCACATGTGGCGGGCGAAGTCGTTCCGGAGGATATCGCGGATATCGTCTCCATGTGGACAGGAATCCCGGTTGCGCAGCTGACCGAAGAGGAAAGCGCGCGGTTGCTCCGGCTCGAAGAGACGCTGCATAAACGGATTGTCGGCCAGGATGAGGCTGTTTCGGCAATTGCCAAGGCAATCCGCCGCGGCAGAGTGGGTTTGAAAGACCCGAAACGTCCGATTGGTTCCTTCATCTTCCTCGGTCCGACAGGCGTCGGCAAAACAGAGCTTTGCAAATCTCTTGCGGAAGCGATGTTTGGCGATGAAAACGCGATGATTCGGCTGGATATGTCCGAATACATGGAGAAACACACCGTCTCGCGTCTGGTCGGTTCGCCTCCGGGATATGTCGGCTACGATGAGGGCGGTCAGCTTACCGAAAAGGTACGCCGTAAGCCCTATTGTGTGCTTCTTTTCGATGAGATCGAGAAAGCGCATCCCGACGTATTCAACATTCTTCTTCAGATTCTTGACGACGGTATGCTTACCGATTCACAGGGACGTCACGTCAACTTCAAAAACACCATTATCATAATGACGTCCAATATCGGAGCCAGACGTATAAGTGAGGAGAAAAAGCTCGGATTCGGCAGTGATGACGCTGATGCAAAACGCACTAACGATCAGATAAAATCCGAAGTAATGGATGAGCTTAAAAAGGAATTCAGACCGGAATTTCTTAACCGTATAGACGATATAATCGTATTCTTACAGCTCGATAAGGACGATATCGCCGAGATTGCACGCCGTATGCTTGCCACCCTTTCAAAGCGTGTTGCCGATAACATGGATATAAAACTCTTGTTTACCGACAACGCCATAAAAATGGTGGCGGAAAAAGGCTACGATCCGGTTTACGGCGCGCGTCCGCTCCGCCGCGAAATTCAGACCGATATTGAGGATGTTTTGAGTGAAAAGATCCTTGACGGCTCGATAAAATCCGGCGGCAATGTTTTGTGCAATGTCGCCGACGACAAATTCGTTTTCGAAAATGTGGAGCCAAAAGCGGCGGATGTATCTTCAAAGGATGATTCCGAAAGCGGCAATACGGCCGAATAACGGAAACCTTGTAGATATTCAGGATTTCTGATATTATAAAAATATATAAAAGCACGTTATCCGAAAAATTTCGGTGGCGTGCTTTTAGCTTTATATCGAAAAATTCATTGCGGAAACCTTTTTAAATGTCATTTTTAATCTGTCAAGAACAATAGACGTTAAAAGTGTTCGGCATTGCAAAAGGCAGGGTCTGTTATGGTGTGGTTTATACGTCTGTTTTGCTCTTTTTATAAAATAACAGGTTATTTTTTTAAAAAGGTGTGGACATTTCGCAAAAATAAGTGTATAATAGATTTTGTTGTACAGTCTTTGGCACAGGGTGCCTGAAACATATATTATTTATACCTTTTGGGGGAAAACAAGATGTTTAAAAAGATCAGTGCTCTACTTCTGGCGGCGGTAGTTGCCGTTATGTGCTTTGCCGGTTGCCATAAAAAGGGCGAAACAGTTTTATCTTTGGACGGGTATGAGATTCCGTCGGGACTTTATCTTGCGGTACAGCTTAATTCGTTCAATCAGTTTTCTTCAGAGGTGCAAAGTCAGCTCGGCAGCAATAACAAGCCTTCATCAATAACCGATTATCTTAAATACAGCATTGATTCGGTAAGCGCAGAGGATTGGATACATAATAAAACAATAGAGGCATTGCGTTCGTACGTTGCCGTAGAGCGCAAGTTCGCCGAGGCGGGTTTAAGCCTTGAAAAGACCGATACCTCCATGGTCGATTACTACATGCAGTATTACTGGGACTATTACGGTTACAAGAGCTTTTATGAGGCCAACGGCGTTTCCTCTGATTCGTACAGACTTATATGGGAAAACACCGCGAAGAGCAATAAGCTTTTTACCTATTACTATGACAAGGCCGATGAAGAAACCGGGCTCGGCGGCATTTATGCCGTTTCGGATGAGGATATTGTAAAATACCTGGGCGAGAATTATATTCTTGCCGACAGACTTACGATTACCGTATCGGATGACGGCGACGTCACGGCCGAGTCGGCAATGTCCAAACTCAACGGCTATGCAAGGCGTATAAATTCGGGAACCTCGTTTGAGACGATAAAAGAAGAGTACGACGCCGAAAACCCGAGCGAAACATCCTCAACGGCGCAGAACGTATCGGCCAATCCCGATAATACTTCAATATATTCAAAAACAGCAACCGTTTACACCCAAAGCGCCAACACCTCGGTGTATTCGGCCATGGCACAGCTTAAGGCCGATTCGACATTTGAGTATTCCAAGGCGATAGTGACCGACGACAGCGCGAACGGAAGCTGTTATCTTACGGTTATATACGACATCACAAAGGACGATTACTATATAAACAGCTATCGCTCCAGTGTGCTGAGCAATATGAAGGGCGAGGAGTTTACAAATCTTTTGAAAACTACCGGTGACGCTTATACTCTTGACGAGAATAAGTCTCTTGTAAACCGCTATTCCGCCCTTAAAATCAAGGCGGCCGAAAAATAAGATCCGATACTTTACGCCGACTAAATTTTAAACTGAATCCCTTTGCTTTAAGGAAACGTTGTGCCTTTAAGTAAAGGGATTTTTTATATTATTTTTACGGCAATCGTTATTGCGGCGGCAGCAGTACACAACTGTCATTTTGCTTAAATAAAAAGCACGACGGCTTTAATTAAAACCAATCGTGCCTTTTGTACTTGTAAATCCGTTTCAGTCTTTAAAAAGCTTTTCAGAACCGTACCTTGTGGTAGATCTTCTTGCCCTTTTTGACTATTATGTATCCCTTGGCAGTCATCTCATCGGTTATCTCGGCGAAGGGAGAGGTAATCTTATTATCGTCAACCGATATTCCGCCCTGCTCGACCAAACGGCGGGCGTCGCCGCGCGAGGAGGCAAGTCCGGTTTTAACCAGAATGTCGGTTATAGTCGGAGTTTTTTCAAAATCGTCCGGTTTAATTTCGGTCGTCGGCATATTTTCGTCGACTGTACCGCTTGAAAATACCGCCTTTGCGGCGTTCATCGCATTTTCGGCTTCTTCCTTGCCGTGGATAAGGGTGGTGACCTCAAAGGCAAGGCGCTCCTTTGCCTTGTTTATATCGCTGCCCTCGAGCTTTTTGTATTCGGCGATTTCATCAAGCGGTATGAAGGTGAGCATATTCATGCACTTAATGACGTCGGCGTCGTCAATATTGCGCCAGTACTGGTAAAAATCGTAGGGAGAGGTCTTTTCGGGGTCAAGCCATACGGCGCCGTTTTCGGTTTTTCCCATCTTCCTGCCGTCGCTTGTAAGCAGGAGGGAGAAGGTAACGCCGAAAGCATCCCTTTTATCACAGCTCTTTATAAGGCGGACACCGCCGATAATATTGCTCCACTGATCGTCGCCGCCCATTTCCATTGTGCAGCCGTATTTGCGGTTGAGCATAAGAAAATCGTAGCTTTGCATTATCATGTAGTTGAGCTCAAAGAAGGAAAGACCCTTTTCAAGGCGCTGCTTGTAGCACTCGGCCGCGAGCATACGGTTAACCGAAAAATGCACGCCGATCTCGCGTAAGAAATCTATGTAATTAAGATCGCAAAGCCAATCGGCGTTATTTACCATTATGGCGTTGCCGTTTGAAAAGTCTATGAGCTTGCTCATTTGCTTTTTAAAGCATTCTATATTGTGATCTACCGTTTCACGAGTGAGCATTTTGCGCATATCGCTTTTGCCGGAGGGATCGCCGATCATTCCGGTGCCGCCGCCGAAGAGCGCAATGGGCTTATGTCCGGCCTTCTGGAGGTGCGACATAACCATTATCTGTACAAAATGGCCGACATGCAGACTGTCGGCAGTAGGATCAAAGCCGATGTAAAAGGTTATTTTTTCGTTATTGAGCTTTTCCTTAACAACCTCCTCATCTATCATTTGGGCGATAAGGCCCCTTGCTTTGAGTTCTTCAAATACTCCCATTAATCTTATCCTTTCATCTTGAAATTTATCTAAAAACTAAATCGATAGCATTTCACGCGCCGATGCACGGGTGGTATCGCTCACCGATTCACCGCCGATAATCCGCGCGATTTCCTCAACACGGCGCTCATTTTTTATTTCAAAAACCTTTGTTTCGGTCATGTCTGAGGATATATTGTCGCTTTTTTCTATCAGCAAATGCTCGTCGGCTTTTGCGGCTATTTGGGCTAAATGAGTAACGCATATTACCTGACGGTATTTGCCGACCTCCTTCAATTTAAGCCCTACCCGGTCGGCCGCACGGCCGCTAATTCCGGTGTCGATCTCGTCAAATATCAGGGTGTCGACATCGTCGGAGCCTGCAAGAACATTTTTTATGGCCAGCATTATTCTTGAAAGCTCGCCGCCCGAAGCGACCTTGGAAAGCGGCTTTAACGGTTCGCCGAGGTTAACCGAAATTAAAAACTCAATCTTTTCGTTGCCGTAGGAATAAAGCTCGGTCGGGGTAAATTCGGCGGAGAATTTTATGTTCGGCATATTAAGAAAAGCCGTTTCGTCACAAACCCTTTTTGAAAAATCTTCTGCCGCAATATGCCGTTTTTTTGAAAGCTCATCGGCCAGTTTTTCGGTTTTTTCCGTTGCTGCTTTAAGCCGTTTTATAAGGTTTTCGGTGTTTTTTTCATAGCTTAAAATTCCGTCGCGCTCGGCAATGGCATCGTCCAAAAAGGCGAGCATTGTCTCCTCATCGGCGCCGTATTTTTTCGACAGTCTGTAAAGGGTGTCAAGCCGCTGTTCTATCTCATCTATTTCGTCGGGGGAGTAGTTAAGCTCCGACAAAACCGAATAAAGGGTGTCTGTAATATCGCGAAGCTCATATCCCATATCCTCAAGCCTTGAGAACGGCTCTTCGAGCTCGGGAATGGTTGCGGTGCATTTTGAAAGCTCATGTGCGGCGTCCGAAACAAGCGAGCCTGCGCCTGCGGAATATCTTTCGCCCCCAGAGAGCATCGCCATCACCGATGAAATTGTCTTGGCGGTTTTTTCGCTGTTTAAAATACGGTTTCGTCTTTCGTTTAGGCTTTGCCTTTCGCCGGGGACGATATTTGCGTTTTCGAGCTCATCTATCTGGTAACTGAGCACCTCAAGCCGCCTTGCACGTTCCTCATCGTCGCTGTCAAGCAAGTTTATCTCTTTTTTTATGCTGCACATTTCGTCGTACGCTTTTTTGTATTCTGATAAAAGCTCGCCGAGGTTTGCCATACGGTCAAGATATATGCGGTGCTTTGACGAATCGAGCAATAACTGATTATCGTGCTGTCCGTGAATATTTATAAGAAGTGGGGCTATTTCCCTTAACATCTGTACCGTGGCCGGTTTGCCGTTTATACGGCAGCTTGAACGTCCGTCGGCTCCGATTTTTCTCGATATCAGCAGCTGGCCGTCATCGGCGGAAAATCCGAGCTCGCAAAGCTTATTTACAACGCTTTCGGATACATCCTCAAAAAATGCCGATATGTCTGCCTCGTCACAGCCGTGTCTTACAAGCTCCTTGGAGGTTCTGGCCCCGAGTACCGAATTAAGCGAGTCTATAAGTATAGATTTACCGGCACCGGTTTCTCCGGTCAAAACACAAAAATGCCTGCCGAAATTTATATCGGCACGCTTAATAACGGCAATATTCTCAATTGAAAGCGTACTTAACATGACAATTCACCCGAAGGTCAGAATATAATTTACCCCATGTAATCTCTCAGGCGCCGGGCCAAAAGCTCCGCCTGCGATTCGTTTCGCGTTATTATAAATATTGTGTCGTCGCCGGCAAGGGTGCCGACAATCGTCGGAAAATCCATGCTGTCAATAGCGGCGCATGCGGCCTGTGCGGTGCCGACATGGCATTTGATGACAACATCATTCATGGCGTAATCGATCGATACAAGGGCATGGGCAAGAATGTTCGAATAGCTGATATTGCCGGAATCGGAGCTCTTGCTCGGCGCTATATATTTGTATGCGCCGCTTGCCGATTGGGTCTTTAAAAGCTTTAATTCCTTAATATCCCTTGATACCGTCGCCTGAGTTACGGCAAAGCCGTTATCCTCAAGCAGCTTTTGCAGCATTTCCTGTGTTTCGACCTGATTATCGCGTATAATGTCAAGAATGAGCTGCTGTCTTGCCCTTTTCAAGGCGCCATCTCCCTTCGTTTAATTAAAGGTTATTCTCGAGTATTTTTTTTCTGAAAACATCGTAAAAGCCGTCATTTTTTATCCGGATTAATCTAACATAGGCATTTTCGGCGCGTTTTATGGTCACAACGGCGTTTTCTATATCGAAAGCACCCTCGCCGTCAACGCATAAAAAGGCCTTGCAGCGGCTGTTTTCGGCGCTCTCAATGGTTATTACCGAATCGCCCCCCATGACGATAGAGCGTGAATTAATGGAATGAGGGCAAAGAGGCGTAAAAACAATACCGTTTATCTCCGGATCAAGTACCGGTCCGCCGGCAGACAGGGAATAGGCCGTGGAGCCCGTAGGTGTTGCCGCTATTACTCCGTCAGCCCGGTAATTTATCGGTGCACAGCTGTTAATCGAGACAAGCAGATCAGCCGTTTTGGCAACGCTGCCGCGGGAAATAACCGCCTCATTAAGGGCATATTCGCTGTACAAATGCTCGTCGGTAGCCTTGTTTTTTACATCTACACTCAGCAGCATACGGTTTTCGATGCGAAAATCGCCCTTAATAAGCCGGGATAAAAGCTTAAGCTCTCCGCTTTCGAGACCGGCCGTAAAGCCGACGTGTCCCGAATTAATGCCGAGCACCGGCTTTGATAATTTCGCTGCCGATTTCGCCGTGTGGATTATTGTTCCGTCGCCGCCGACGGCAATTACAATATCGCTTGAATCGGCTCTTTTAAAAAAATCATTGCCGTAAAGCTCGCCGTAGCCGTCGCTCAAAGCAAAAAGCTCCGATTCGGCACCGCATTTTTCAAGCGTATCGCAAACCCTTTTAGCACACTCGAGGGTATGGTTTTTTAAATAAACTGTAAGGACTCTCATGATATTCATCCGCCTTTAGGTCTATTAAGAATATTATGGGCCAAAAAAACGGTTTCGTCAACAGTATTTTTTGAAAGAATCTTCTTAATTGTTGCTTTTTTCAGTAAAACTAAGTATTCTATGTTACCTTTAGGCCCTTTTATTGGCGAAAAGCTTAAGTTTTCGCATGAAAAACCCGTTTGAAGCGCAAAGTCCGAAATCTTTTTAATTACCGATGAATGAATTCTTCTATCCCTTACAACTCCGTTTTTCGAGAGGTTTTCCCTGCCTGCCTCAAATTGCGGTTTTATAAGACAGACGGCGCATGCTTCGTCATTCATAAAATTAAAAAGCACCGGCAGTATCGCGGTAAGCGATATAAATGACACATCGACCGCCGCAAAACCTAAAAGCTCCGGAATATCGCCGCTGTCGGCATTTTTGAAATTCAGGTTTTCGAGACTTATTACCCTTCGGTCGTTTCTTAAAATTTCGGCAAGCTGGTTTGTTCCCGAATCGACGGCGTAGACCCTCTCGGCTCCGTTTTGAAGCATACAGTCGGTAAATCCGCCGGTTGAGGCCCCTATATCGCCGCAAATAAGTCCGCGCAAATTCAGCCCGAATTCATTTACAGCCTTTTCGAGCTTTAGTCCGCCGCGGCTGACATAGGGAATATCGCCCTTTTCGAGGGTAATAATATCCTCTGTAGAAACCTGGGTTTTAGGCTTTGTGCATATCTTCGAATTAACACGGACGGTACCGGTGAGGATAAGCGACTTGGCCCTGTCCCTCCCGGAACAAAGCCCGCGTATAACCATTTCGGTATCAAGTCTCGTGGAGTTGTCCATTTATCTGCTCCGTAATTATTTTTACCATTCCTTCACAGTCGAGCGAAAAGCGCTTAAGACAGCTTTTTACCGGCGCCGCCTGGACAAAGCAATCCGAAACGGCTGTAAGGGTAAACCGTCCGCCATAGCCATATGTATTGAGCTTGTTTAAAAAATGCTCGCCTATGCCGCCTGAGGAAAGCGCTTCTTCAAAAAAGAAAATATTTTCGTATTCTAAGGCCGTTTTAATCGCGTCGGTCGGAATGGGATGTATTTTTGTGAGCTTTAAAATATCGGCCGTGATGCCGTTTTTTTCAAGCTCTCTTTGTGCTGCTGCCGCCTCTTTTGTTATACGTCCGTAGGTGATTATAAGGGGTTTTCCGGTTTTTTTGCTATTTCCGCCTAAAGCGTTTTTACCCTCAAATAACCGCCAGTTTAAAAGCTCTTTGCACTTATCGTCAATATCCGAAAGCTTCGATTCTCCGCCGCGCGGATATCTAATTGCAAAGATCTTTTTGTCGCCGCTTTGCACGGCAAGGTCGATCGCACCGTCGAGCTCGGAAAAGGTGGCCGGAGAATATATTTCGGTATTTGGAATGCCCGACAAAAACGCAACGTCGAAAAGCCCCTGGTGGGTAATGCCGTCGCTGCCGACAAATCCGGCTCTGTCAATCAGCAGAATGCATTTTAAGGGCTGCAAAGCGAGGTCGTGGATAAGCTGGTCGTATCCGCGCTGTAAAAAGGTCGAATAAACGGCAAAAACGGGTATGAATCCGCCCTTTGCAAGGCCGGCCGAAAATGTTACGGCGTGTCCCTCGGCGATTCCGACATCAAAAAAGCGCTCGGGGTACATCATGGCGAAATCTGACAGACCGACCCCTTCGGTCATGGCGGCCGAAACGGCGCAGATTTTTTTGTTTTCCGACGCTATTTTGCAAAGCTTATTTCCGGCATAAACCGAAAAGGTGTCGGACGAAGGGGCCTGTTCGCCTGTCGCCGCGTCGAGCTTTGAAACACCGTGATAGCTGGCCGGATCATCCTCCGCAAAGGGATAGCCCTTGCCCTTAATCGTGTTTATGTGAACAAGAACGGGGCGCTTCATGCGTTTTGCAAGCTCAAAGGTCTGGTGCATAAGCTCAATATTATGACCGTCTATCGGGCCGAGGTATGCAAAACCCATATCCTCAAAAATATTGCTGTTGTAGATTATGTTTTTAAGGGATTTTTTTATCGTGTAAAAGAAATTCCTCAGATGGGTTCCTACTATCGGGATTTTTTTCAGGAGATTTTCAAATCCGCTTTTAATGTTGTAATAATGTTTACTTGAACGGATAACGGCCAAATGCCTTGCCATGGCCCCTACATTTTCCGAAATCGACATCTTATTGTCGTTTAGCACGACTATCAAGCGAAGATCGCTGTTTTTATCGATGTTGTTCATCGCCTCATAGGCAAGCCCGCCGGAAAGCGCGCCGTCGCCTATCACGGCGACCGTAAAGCCGTCGTCGCCGTTAAGACGGTTTGAATAGGCAAGTCCGAGGGCGTTTGATATAGATGTACTCGAATGTCCCGATACAAAAATGTCGTGTTCGCTTTCACCCGGCTTTGTAAAGCCGGACAGTCCGTTTTCAAGCCGAAGGGAATCGAATTCATCAAACCTTCCGGTTATAAGCTTATGAGTGTAGCACTGATGGCCGACGTCGAAAATCAGCTTGTCGTGCGGTGAATCGAAGGCCAGATGCAGCGCGATGGTCAGCTCCACGGTGCCGAGATTGGAGGCAAGATGTCCGCCGTTTTGTGAAATAGTGCCGATCATCTTTGTCCTAATCTCGCTGCAAAGACGGGAAAGCTCATCATTTGACATCGATCGGATGTCTTGCGGAGAGCCGAGTCCGCTTAAAAGTGTGTATTCGTTGCTCATTTTACAAGACTCAGCTTTTGCGGTTGAGCAGCATTACGGCCAGGTCTTTAAGGTTTTTCGCATTGCTGCCGAAAATATCGAGCGCATCTACCGCCTCGTCGGTAAGGGCTTTGGCCATTTGAAGGGTTTTTTCAATGCCGTAGAAGGTAACAAAGGTGTTTTTGTGGCTCTCGGCGTCGCTGTTTATGGGTTTGCCGAGGGTTTCCTCGTCGGAGGTTACATCCAGCACGTCGTCCACCATCTGAAAAACCTGTCCTATTTTATGGGCGTAGTGTTCGGCGGCCGCAATCTGTTCATCGCTCGCACCGGCAGCAATACAGCCCATCTTAGCGGCGGCAATTATCATCATGCAGGTCTTGCCGTACTGTAAAACGGTCAGCTCCTCGGCCGAGATGGTGCGGTTTTCGGCGTCAAGATCGCGGATTTGACCGGCGATCATTCCGCACATTCCGGCGGCGTTTGCCAGAACGCTTATGCATTTTATGGTTTTATCGGGGGAGATAATATCGGCGTCGCATTTGGTTGCCGTTTCGAAGGCGAGGGTCAAAAGTGCGTCGCCGGCAAGCAGAGCGGTAGCCTCTCCGAAGGCCGCGTGACAGGAGGGCTTTCCGCGGCGTAAAAGGTCGTTATCCATGCAGGGGAGATCGTCGTGTATAAGCGAGTAGGTATGTATCATTTCCTCGGCACAGGCGAGGGGAAGAACATCCTTAGGCTCTTTACCGCCGCAAAGAGTGTAAAATTCCATTACAAGTGCCGGACGTATCCGCTTACCGCCTGCAAGCAGGGAATAGCTTACCGCTTCGCATATATCGTGCGGTGCTTCGTTTTCTTTCGGTAAAAAGCCGATCAGTGCCTTTTCGGTGATTTCGGCGTAATCTTTAAGCATTTTTTTAACGTCTGTCATTTTTTATTCTCCATCCTTGCAGTCGGTAAGTTCGGTTATTTTTTGTTCGGCCTTTTTCAGCTTTTCGGCGCATATTCCGGAAAGCTTTGTGCCTTCCTCAAAAAGCTTTACCGATTCCTCAAGACTGCATTTTCCGTTTTCAAGCAGATATATTATTTCTTCAAGGCGGCTTGCTGCCTTATCAAAGGTTATTTCAGGCATTATTCTTTTTCGTTCCTTTCTGTTTCGGTGACCCTGGCTGTAACCTTTCCGTCTGAAAACAAAAGGGTCAGCAGGTCGCTTGATTGTATTTCGCTTACCGAATTTATATTTTTCCCGTCTTTATACACGGCGGCGTAACCGCGCGACAAAAGCGCCAATGGATTAAAGGCGTAAAGCGCAGCGGCGTTTTTTTCATAAGCCGTATTATATCGCGACAATGTCCGGCGATAGGCTGCCAACAGCCGGTCGCGCTGAGCGTCGACAGTTATCATGTAACCGGCAATAATGTTTTCTCCTCGTTTTGGTGTGAAGTGAGATGAAAGAGCCTGCAGATATTGATTTTTAACCTTAAGCATGCTGTGCAGCGCGTTTTTAAGCCTCAAATTCGCATTTTCAAAATATGCGATAACCTCGTCTGCCACCGGTACGGCCCGTTCAGCAGCGGCGGACGGTGTGGCAGCTCTTACATCGGCGACAAGGTCGCAAATCGTGTAATCGGTTTCATGTCCTACGGCCGATATGACCGGAATGGTACAGTTATAAATTGTACGCGCCAGCTTTTCGCTGTTGAATTCCCAAAGATCCTCGGCCGAACCGCCGCCCCGTCCTATAATTATAAGATCGGCGGCGTTGTTCCTGCAAACCGTATTCAGCGCTTTGCACATGTCCTCGGCGGCTCCCTCGCCCTGTACCTTTACCGGACAGAGAAGCACCTCGCTTATCGGAAATCTTCTTTTTAAAATGCTTAAAATATCGCGGACGGCCGCTCCGGTGGGGGATGTTATAACCGCTATTTTTTCGGGGAACTCCGGTAATGGTTTTTTATGCGATAAATCGAACAGTCCCTCATCCTTAAGCTTGGCTTTAAGCTGTTCGAACGCAATGTAAAGGCCGCCGGCACCGACGGGCTCCATCTCCTTGACATACAGCTGAAAACGGCCGGTTTTGTCGTAAAGCGAGGCGTTTCCCCGGCAGATTACCGCCATGCCCTCTTCCGGACGGAATTTCAATCGTCCGGCGTAGGTTCTGAAAAGTGCTGCATCCACGGCCGCGCCGTCGTCCTTTAATGTAAAATAAATGTGGCCGCTTGAATTAAAGGTGATTTTTGATATTTCTCCCTTTACAAAAACGTCAGAAAGGCGAAGGTCCCCCTCAAGCAGCGATTTAACGTAAAAATTAAGCTGTGTTACCGAAAGAATAAGCTGATTATTAGTATTTTCTGCCATGTTTTATACCTGCAAGACAGGCTACTCCTGTCGCGTTATCGCGGGAAAATTCGGGCGGAGCAAATATTCCGCCGAAGCGCCGCTCGACCTTTTCCCGTATTATTGTGTTCGACATAACTCCGCCGGCGTATAAAAGGGGTAATTTGCCATATTTTTCAATTAAACGCTTTGTCATTTCGCAAAGGGTTTCGCCGATGAATTCAAGGCAAAACAGTGCAATGTCGGCGTTTTCGACGCCGCTTTCCTTAAGCTGTGCGCACTGGTTTTCAAGACCCGACAAGCAGCAATCGCACCCCTTTAAGCAGATTACCGGTTTTTTTATAAGTGAGCCGCCGAGCGCCGATTTTTCAAGCGCAATTCCCGACGGGAAGGGAAGACCGAGCAGCTTTCCCGTTCTGTCGACTGCCTGTCCGGCCTTTAGATCGAGGGATTTTGCTATAAGCTCGGTTTTTATAATCTCATTTTCGTCGGGGGTTACAAGCAGGGCCTGCGTAGTACCGCCCGAAAGGTGAAAGGCGATAAACGGGTGCTTTAGCAGCTCCGGCTTGTTTGCACCCAAAGCGGCGGCGGCAATGTGCCCGGTCTGATGAGAAAACCTGTAAACCGGAATACCGAGTGAAGCAGATATTATCTCGGCTGCCGTCACCCCGGCCGAAAAGCAGGGCATGTACGAATCCTCGCGGCTTTCAGGCCTCGAAGAAACGCCGACGGCGTCTATATCAGTATTATTTTCAAGCGCTTGCTTAATTATCTCCGGCAGGGCGGACGTATGATGGAAAAGGGCCTCGTTTTGTCTTACGCCGTATTCGCCCGGTCTTACCGGTAAAAGCCTTGCAGCAAAGGAAATTACCCCGGCGTCCCCAATAACGGCCGCCGAGGTAGTGTAGTTGCTTGTATCTATGCCGAGCGTTTTCATGATAAACTCTTAACCACCGATCCGAGAACGCCGTTTACATAAGAGGCATCCTCCTCGCCGGCGTATTTTTTGGTGAGCTCTATCGCCTCGTTGATGGATACGCTTTCGGGAATCTCTTTATCGAACAAAAGCTCAAAGCAGCATATGCGCATCGCCGCCAAGGCGACCTTTGATATTCTGCTTAGTTTCCAGCCGACGCAGTTTTTCTCTATAAGGGCATCGATATCGCTTAGATTATCATATACCCCTTTGAATTCCGCTATCGTAAAATCATCCATCGCAAGCTCGCACGATTCCTCGGCGCCGGTTATGATGTCCTCTATATCGGAATCGTTAATGCTTTTTTCAAATACCAGTATAAAGGCGTTTTCTCTTGCCTTGCTTCTTTTCATAAAGTTAAAAATCCTGTCTGTTTCTCTTTTTATTCGGCTGCATCCGGCAGGTCGATATCCTCAATATTCACATTGACCCCGGTTACGACGTATCCGGTCATGTTCTGTACGGCGTTCTTGACAGAATCCTGTACACGCTCGGCCACCTCGTGAACACGGGCGCCGGCCGTTACCGATATGTTTATGTCGATGGTAAGTGTCTTGTCGGCGTTGTTTATTCTGACGGGCCTGAAAAACCGCTCCTTATTAAGAAATGTTTTAAGCTCGGAAGGATAGGAAACAACATCTTTAACACCGGATACCTCCTTAGCGGCAACGCAGGCGATCTTTGAAATAACCTCCTCGGAAATAACGAGACTTCTGCCGGTTGTTTTGTTATTTATATCAGACATATTTAAACCTCCTCAAAAAAGAAAAGTATATTTTCCATTACATTATACCACATTTTTTTGAGTTCTCAACCGTTAATCTCAATAATTTTTATGTTTTCGGTTTTAAATCCGGTAACACCGGCTGCAATATCCTTTATCTGAACGGCGTCGCTTTGCAGCAGCTTCTCGCTTTTTACTATTACGTTTATTTCGCTTCCGTTAATAACGGCGACGCATTCTTCAAAGCCCTTTGCCTTCACAAGGGATTCTATGTTGGCTTCCTTTTCGGCATTCCTGGCGAGTGCGGCGGCGGCCTCGGTGGCCGAGTTAATACTGTCTTTATCGGATTTTACGTTACCGGTTATGTCCTTGTATATTTCGAGCGCCTCATCTCTTGCCTTTTGGCGGTTATTCCTTGCTGTGCTGAAATAATCGTCCGATTGCGAGGAATTAACCGGTGTGTCCGACGGACTGTTTACAAACACCGCATCGCCTATATTGGCGCTGCTCGAAGCGGCCGTATCCGAAAACTCATAGCTTGCAACGCCGCTCGTTTTTGAAAAATGCCAGTTGAGATATACGGCCGCTCCCAAGGCCACCACCATAACGGCCAGCATTATTTGTCTTTTTCCGATTATTCTGCTTTTTTTCATTGTTTTTTGCTCCTTTTATGTTTTTTTCAGCCGGCGATACGCTCGCAAACGCTGATCTTTTTTTGCGGGATATCAAGAAGCGTGGCTACGGCGCTTTTTACGGCTGAGGCGCGTCCCTCGTCCGAGCCGCCCTTAACCACGACCGCAACCCCTTTTACCTTTGGCGGCAGACGTGTTACCTCAAGCGCCTCTTCGCCGGAATCGGTTTTTATTATTATGTATTCGTTCTCATCCATTCCGGTTGTGTTTTTTTGATATGAGTCGCCCTTTGAGCTTTCGCTCTCGTCGGCCGAGCTTTTGGAACGGGTAGCGTATATGTATTCCGGTCCGCTTTCGAGGGTTACCGAGATCTTACAGTATCGGTCGCCGGTTATACCGTTTACAACGCTCTTTATGTTGCTTTCAAGCTCGGATATATATACGGAGGTATCAAAGCTGTTTACGGATGATAAGCTTTTATTCCCGGTTTTGGAACCGGATTTTCCCGAAAATGCCGTTATAAGTATTCCGAGAATTCCTATAGCTATTATGACAGCGGCGCCCTTTTTGCTTTTCATAAAGGACATTGTCAGCTTTTGCAGCGAACCGGCGGCACTTTTCATTTTAATTCTCCTTTTGGTTTTCTTCTTCCCTTAATATCGACACATCGGTTCCGTAAAGCTCTTTAAGCAGGTTTTCATACTTATTCTTATTTATCGGACCGGAGGTATATACCAGAATTTTTGTTATATGCATTATTTCGGCTTCATCTTGTTTGCTTTTGTACCGCACTTCCACCGATTTTACGGTAACTCCTTCGTTTAACAGACATTTTTCAATATCGCTTGTAAGAAAATGTTCGTATTCGTCTTTTAAGGTGTGATTAAGCTCAAAGACCGTAGAGTTTTCCTCGTTTTCAAATTGCATATTAGAAAAAAGCTCCGATACATCAAGATTTAAAAGGGGGAGTATAATGCACCCGAGAATAAAAATCCCCGTTACACAGCGAATGATCTTTTTGCCTGATCCCGACGGAGCCAATATGTATATAACGCCGCTTACAACTCCCGATACACATATACAAAGTACAATTTCCGCCAGCTTGCTCATAACAGTCCTCCCGCCGATATAACGCACGATAGGCTGATTATAAACAGCGCCGCAAAGCAAACGGTTACGGCAAGGAAAATGCTGACCGCCGAGCCTATATTTCTTACAATGCCCGACGCGCTGCCGAGTCCGAGAATTTCGCAAGAGCAAAGTGCGAGACAAAGGGATATTCTCCATAATGTAAGTGAGATTAAAATGGGGGTTATTATTCCGATTCCGGCGATTGCTCCGAACACTCCGACGGTGCCTTTAAGCAAGGACATGGCTCCGGTTATAGCCGAGAGCGATTCCGACATGGACGGGCCTACGACCGGTATTAAGCTTCCCACAAGAAAGCGTGCGGTTTTAGCTGTAAGTGTGTCGGATGAGGCGCTGACGAATCCCGAAACGGTCATAATTCCGGTGAAAACGGTCATTAATATCCCCAGTGCAAAGCAGGCCGCTTTTTTCAGCGATAAGGTAAGACCTGAAAAACCGGCAGTCGGTGTAAGCTCGCTCGCACAGCACAGCGCAATATACATACCGCCCACAGGAGCTACAAGGCTCTCGGCGGCCGAGTATATAAGCTCGCATGCCATAAATGCCATAGCATTATACGACGCGGCAAGACAGTGCTTACCGGCACATGCGAGTATTCCGGAATATACCGGCACAAAGGAGAGCATGAAATTTCCGAGATTCAAAGCCGCATCGGTGAGCTTTTTTATAAGAGAAAACAGGGGCAATGCCGTTATCAATGCGATTATAAGGGATGTAATAAAGCGAAAAAGCTCCGTATTCTCGGCCGATGAGCAGCCGAATGCTCCGATGAGCGAGCATATAAGTGCAGTGCACATGATTCCTCCGGCAACCGAGAGGGGAGTTTTTATCAGCTCGCCTATGTATGAAAACAGTAGTGAGAAAATTTGTCCCGGCGTTATTCGACTTAAGGAGGAGGGATCGCTCAAGGATATTCCGAAGGAAGAAAGAAGGCTTTTTGTTTCCGGATCTAAAATATCATAAAGCCCCTGCGCTCCCGAGGCCTCAAGCTGTTCACTGTACAGCGAGGCGGTGTCGTTTTTTTTATAGCTGCCACCGTCGTCCCCTTCGGCGGCGGTAAAGCCGCAAAACAAAGCCGCGAGAATTATAAAACAGATAAATACAGCCGCTGTTTTTTTTAACTTCATCATACTTTTACCAACAGAATTATTGTGTTTATAACGCCGGTTATCATGGGCATACATATTGCGATAACGGCGATTTTCCCCGATATTTCAAGCGCTGTGCACAGCTTTCTTTCGCCGGCGTCGAGACAACAGTCGCACCCGAAGCGCACAAGAAACGATATCCCGAGCGATTTTATAAGTATAGTCAGCCATTCGCTGTTTACTCCGGAATTATCGATAACGCTGCTTATTTTGTCGGTTATATCCGAAACGGAGATCAGCGCATTTATCAGTATCATGCAGGCACAGACGAGCGCTATACAAAACGAAAAGACCGGATGCTCTCGGCGTATTATAAGTGCGCACATTCCGCCTAAAAGGGTTATTGCGCAAAGCGATATTATGCTCATATCGAAAACAGGTTTTTAACGGTCTCAAACAGGGCGGATATCTGTTCAACCAGCATAAGCAAAACCGCTATAAGTCCGGCAAGGGTGGTAAGTAAGGCGTATTCCTCGCGGCCCGAGCGGACCAGCAGCTGATACAGCACGGCCACTATTATTCCGATTGCGGCGATTTTAAATATAAGATCAACGTCCATTAATATCCGTCCTTAATTTTATCGGTTAAGAGTTGCGATGAAACGCATATTTTATCCGCGTGAGTTTATTTTTTACCGGAGGAAAAGCATCAGATGAGAAATATACCGACGGTTAAAGCTGCTGTTATAATCAGCGTAAAATACAAGCGGCAGTGTGTGTCGGCGTATTTTTCGGCCTTAAGAGCAAGCCGTGAAAAAACCCCGTTATAATATTTGCAAAGACTCAGCTGGGATTCGGTATCGCTGGTTCCCAGCTTTGAAAGAAAGGTGAAAAAATGCTCGTATTCGTCTCTCGATATGTATCCGTCGATGCTTTTACACGTTTTTGCCGCCTTTACGGCGTTCGGAAAATCGCTGAGTTTTATCTCATTGATGCATTTTTTAAGTAAATAGGCCGATTTTTCATCCTTTGCCGCCTCGTAAACGTTTGTTACAAGCTCGTTAACGGGAGGATCAAAGCAGTTTATCTCGCTGTAAAACAGCTCGGTGATCCTCGTTATCGATAAGAGCTCTGATGCACGGCTCTTCATGGCCGAGCATACAAACATTCCGGCTGCCGTCGCCGATAAGACAATTATCATCATCCCCAAAAGCTTCAAAGCTCAAATCACCGCTTTTAACAATTCTTTTTATTTTTCCGGGATTATCCGCACCCGACAAAAAGGCGATGTGCGAAAATGCTCCCGTATTTATAAGCCCGGATACGAATTTTCTCTTTTTAAGCTCTGAAGCACTTCCGGCGTGAACGCTCGCTGCAACACATACTCCGGCGTTTAGTGTATCGCTTATTGCTTTTGCCTCCTCGGATGAGGCTATTTCGTCGCATATGATAACGTCGGGAGAAAGATATCTTGTCGCCATTAAAATCCCGGTATCGGCCGGAAATCCGTTTAAAACATCGCATATTCCTATGTTGTTTTGCGGTCTTTTTGAGCTTACGGCCGCTATTTCGCCGCGTGTGTCGATTATCACCGTTTTAAGGGGCTTTGAGGGAAATGCCCCTAAGGATAGTTGTCGTGCGAGGTCGCGAAGAACGGTCGTTTTACCGCTGCCGGGCGAGCCGGATATAAGCAGTCCGCTGCAGGCCGGAAAAAGACCGACAAGCCCGTCGGCACTGCCGAAATACTCTCTGGCGATTCGAATATTTACCGAGGTTATGTTTCTTACGGCAGTTATGCGGCCTTCCTCAATAGCGGCAGTGGCGCATATTCCGGCACGATGTCCGTTTTCAAGCGGGATGTATCCGGCCGCCGCCTCGTTTTTAAAGGTGCTTACGGAGTACCGGCAAAGTTTTCTGAAGCATAGCTCAAGGTCCTGTACGTCGGCTGTCCGGCTGCCGGCCGACGGCAAGGAGGTAAGGGTTCCGTTATCGCTTAAAAAACGCTGTCCTTCAGGCAAAACAATACTCAGCGGTGCGTCGACCCTCAATCTGATTTCGCATGCATATTTTTTTATCTCCTTACTCACCGACATCAACATTCCGGCAAACGGCTCGCCCAAATATCCGGCGGCGCGCTCAAAGCGCTCAACATCGCTTAATTTCATACAATACACGTCCTTTTTATATCTTATGTTTTTATATATGCATGCCTGTCCCGGATTTATGACCGTAATTTGCGGGAATCATCGTTTTATTTTTAGCCTTAGACAAAGCATTAAATGAATTTCATTGGTCTGATACTACATAAACAGCCTTACGGCTGCTCCGGAAGCTATTGCTGCCACAATATTGCCGAGGAGTGCAACAACGAGCGTAAAACGTGTTTTTTTAATGCCTGCCGAGCCGAAATATACGGCAAAGGAATAAAAAGTCGTCTCGGACGAGGCACATATTACCGACGCTAAAAGGCCGATGTAAGAATCGGGACCGTATTTTTCGAAGATCGATATAAGCAGAGCATTGGCTCCGCTTGAGGAAAACGGGTGTATAACCGCAATGGGAATAACCTCGCCGGGCAGTCCTAAAAGCTTTGCAACAGGAGAGAGCAAAGAGCTTAAAACGTCGAGCATGCCGCTTGCCGAAAGCATTTGTACGGCCGTTACCGTCGCAAGCAGTACCGGCAGCAGCTTAACTGCCGTTTTTATTCCGTCAAAGGCTCCTTGCGTAAACAGGTCAAAAATCTTTAAATCCTTTATTATTCCGCATAAAACGATTATTGCCGCAAATGCCGGCATGGCAAATGATGCAATTTTACTCATACATTCTCCCTTTTCGATTATTTAACAGAAATAAAAGCTTTACCGTGACAATGACAAAAACGGCCGACGTTAAGGAGGCGCAAAGCACGGCCGGTATTATTGCTGCAGGGTCGTTAGAGCCCATTGATGCGCGTAATGCGATGGCTCCGGTGGGGATGAGCTGAAGCGAAACGGTATTAAGAATTACGAACATTATCATGGAATCGCTCGCCGTGTCGGCGTTTGGGCTTTTATCGCTTATAAGCTTTACGGCCTTTAGACCGAAAGGAGTGGCGGCGTTGCCGAGTCCGAGCATATTCGCCGCAACATTCATGGAGATAGCGCCCCTTGTTTTTTTATCGTTTTTCTCTTTCGGAAACAACCATGATATAAGCGGATTTAATAACCGGCTTATAAAGCTTGTCATTCCGCTTTTTTCTGCGATGTTCATGAGCCCGCCCCATAAGATCAGCATTGCTGTAAGTATTAAAAAAACCTCAATGCTTTTTTGAGCTCCCTGTATCATCGCATTTGAAAGTTCGCTGAATCTGCCGCTTGCAATAGAAAAAACGGTTGCAAGAAGTATCATTGCGGCCCATATGAAGTTGAGCATTTTACCACCGATTTCAAAAAAACATTTATATACGATAATTATTCCTATGGTCTTTAATTTATGTCGGAAAATGCTGTCGAGGTAAATAATGTAAAAGTTGTGACGGCGGTTTTTGCAAACAAAAAGAAATAAATGAGAAAATTAATAGAATATTCAAAAATAGTTAGTATTTTACTATTGACAATCTTTAGGAGATGAATTAATATTAGGTTGGTGAAAGGCTTGTATTTTGTAATAAAAGTACTGCTTTTGAGGAAAGGAAGTTGAATTTATGAAATCGACCGGTATGGTAAGGAAAATTGACGAACTCGGACGAATTGTTATCCCCAAGGAAATGCGCCGCACTTTTGACCTTAAAGAGAATGTAGATGCTCTTGAAATTTTCGTAGATGACAACATGATAATACTTAAAAAGTATGAACCCTCATGCATATTCTGCAAAAGCTCAAAGGACATTCACACCTTTAAAGGGCGTAACGTCTGCGCTGACTGTGCAGCCGAGCTTTCCGGAAGATAAAGGAAAAACAAATTAAGACAAAAAACTACCCCCGAATTTCGATGACTGAAATCCGGGGGTAGTTTTGTTTGTTTTAAAAGAAAAATTAAAATTTTCCTTTCCGTTTTACGGAAGAGTTTTAGCCTCTGAGCATAGCGCAAAGCTCTTCGGGGGTTTTGCCGCTTTTAATCTCGTTGTAGTAGGTTATTATAAGCTTTCCGGCGTCGCTTTGAGGATCTATCTTGCAAATCTCGGTAAGGATTTCCTCGCAGGGCCGGTTGCTAACCTCGTCATATTTGAAGTTCATTGCTGCTGCGGCTGCGAGGCAAAGGTATTTAGGAGTAATACCCTGCTCAACGCACATATTAAGAGCGCCGATTATACGATCGTTAGGATTGAGCTTGCGGTTAAGGTCGTTACCAACGCGCTTTACGGTGTCGCCGAGCTGCTTGTTGCCGAAGCGCTTGATAAGATCCTCAACGTGGTTGTTAAGTTCGATGTAAGGAACATTGTGCCTTACAGCAAGGCTTATTGCCGACTGCTGCATTGCGCGCATGACAAGCAGCTCAACATAAGGATCGCCGATAGACTGCCAGATGTAATCGACACCCTTAAGACAACCGAGGTACGCACAGAAGGCATGGCCCATGTTGTGTATAAAGAGCTTTCTCTCGATAAAGAACTGGAAGGGAGAGAAGGGTACCATGTTTTTAATGGGAGGAATCTCACCCTTGAATGCATCCTTGTCAACCGGCAGGGTACCGTAGCTCTCAACGCATACACGCAAGGGGTTGTCGCCTTTCATCTCGTCGGTCTGAACCGGAACCATACGGCCGATAGAGGCCTCGACAAAGCCGACCTTCTCATCAAGAAGCTTTTTCTCCTCGTCATTCAGCTTTTCGGCAATGGCATTTTTAAGATACTTGTCGGCGCCTATAAGGTTTTCGCAGATTATTATGTTGAGAGGAGCCTTTGAAGGATCCTGCCAACGTAGCTTAAGGCCCTCGGCGATGTTGCCGATTATAAACTTAAGGATATTAACGCCGACCGCTGTTGCCATTACATCAGCGTTCGCTATGGCTTTGGCAACGGCATTTACGTCCTTACCGTCGACACAGTCGACGTTCTTAATCATTTCCTCTTTGTAGCTGTTGCCGTAGAGAATTCTTACGGGATAGCTATGTTGTGTGTTAAGCTGATTTATGACCGGCTCCGCAACATCTATGAAGGATGTTTCATAGCCCGATTCATAAAAAAGCTGACCGATAAAACCTCTGCCGATATTGCCGGCTCCGTACATTACTGCTTTCAAAACAAACACTCCTTGTCTGTGTAGGATTACCCGAAAAGACCGGATGCGCCGTCCCGACCGGGATTTTTTCTGCGGCAGGCAGACTGTCAAACGTTTATGTAAAAACGGTCTGTGCCGGACAAATCGTCGCCGTCGTCAGAGATTAGTCCCTTGAATAATCCATAATTAAAATTAAAACATAGCGGTCAGAAACTGCTGTGTATCGGTACCAGAAAAATAATCGTCAATATTTATTTCATCAATACGCGCACGCACGGCTTCCGGATTGTACGGCGTACCCTTCATGAAATTTTCAAAATCTTCAACCTCGCACCGCCCGAAGTAGTCGCCCTCAATGCGGATATCGGTGATGATATTGTTATCAATGTTCATATTAACCTGCAAAAGTCCGCAATTAAAACGAACCTCCTTGAAAAAGGAATACTTTTTGTTGTAGCCGAAATTCCATTCCCAAGTGCCGTATTTATCCTCAACCAGCTTATCGATAAAGGCATTTTCCTCGTCGGTAAGGGGGAGGACCTGACAATCGTCAAACGACGTTGTTACGGTTTTTGCAATTTCGTCCCTGAACTGGGTTACGGTCATGGGTGTTTTTAAATGATCCGAAATATTGGTGACATGGCTTCGGACCGATTTAATTCCCTTGCTTTTTATCTTAAGCTCATTTACCTTTAAAGCATCGCTCATATTCGAAACGTCCGCCGAAAAAAGCAGGGTGCCATGGTGCATTACCCTGTTATGCCACGCGACCTGGGCGTTGCCGGAAAATTTAAGGGAGTCTATACACAGGTCATTTCGCCCTTTGAGCTCGGCATTTACACCGAGTGATTTAAGGGTTGCAATTATGGGACGGGAGAATATTTCGTAGTCGCCGAATTTTTCGGTGGAATTCTCTTCAATAAAGGTATAGTTGAGGTTGCCGAGGTCGTGAAAAACCGCGCCGCCGCCGGTAAGCCTTCTTATGACCTTTATCGAATGTTCATTGACGTATTCAAGATTAATTTCGGCGAGTGTGTTCTGATTCCGGCCGACTATTATCGACGGTTCATTGCGCCACAGCATAAAAATGTTGCCGGTTGTGTGTTTAAGCAGGTATTCCTCGGTAGCAAGGTTACGCGCGGGATCGGTCGAATCAAGAAAAATTACTCGCATTACTGTCTCCGTTTACTGTTATTTTCTTTTTTGGGGGTATCGGGTCCGTTTTGTTAAGGCCCGACACCCCAAAATATTTGTATTAAATCAATTAATCTGCTTAAGCCGGATTATACACCGAGTCTTGCCTGGCGCATAAGCTCCTCATTGGTGTAGCTGCGCTTGGAAACATAGCCGGGGATGGGGAGAAGCTTTTCGTTTATGGCGTCGATTATCCAGCTGGCCTGCGGATAGAACTGCTCCTTGTACTCGGAAGCAGGGGTGATCCAGTTGCGCGAACCGACAACAACAGGAGGTGCGTCGAGATAATCGAAGGCAAGAGAGGTAATGTTCTGAGCCATATCGTTAAGGATATTGCCGCGGGTTACGGCGTCGCTCGCAAGGAGAATGCGGCCGGTCTTCTTAACCGATTCAACAACCTTCTCGTAGTTGAACGGAACGACCGAACGGGCATCGATAACCTCGGCCGAAATGCCGTATTTCTCGCGAAGCTGTTTTTCAGCCTCAAGAGCGGTGTAAAGGGTAGCGCCGATGGTGAGAATGGTAACATCTTTACCCTCGGTACGGATGGCGGGCTCGCCGAAGGGAACCTCGTAATAGCCCTCGGGAACGCCGTCCTTAACAAAGCGCTCGCCCATGTCGTAAAGCTGCTGGCTCTCGAAGAAGCAAACAGGGTCGGTGCCGTTAAGAGCGGTGTTCATAAGACCCTTTGCATCGTACGGAGTAACAGGGTATACAACCTTAAGTCCGGGAACGTGAGCGCAAAGTGCGGTCCAATCCTGGGAGTGCTGAGCACCGTATTTGAAGCCGACAGGCACACGGAGAACTACCGGCATCTTGAGTCCGCCGGCGCTCATTGCCTGCCATTTTGCCATCTGGTTGAATACCTCGTCGCCCGAGCAGACGATGAAGTCAGCATACATAAGCTCGGCTATAACGCGGCCGCCGGCCATGCCGTAGCCTACGGCGGAGCCGACTATTGCAGATTCGGCGATGGGGGAGTTAAAGAGGCGATGATAGGGAAGAGCCTCGGTAAGTCCGCGGTAAACAGCGAAAGCGCCGTTCCAGTCACGTACATCCTCGCCATATGCAATGAGGGTAGGATCGGTGTAGAATTTGTCCATAATGGCCTCAAAAAGACCGTCACGAACACTGTAAACTCTTGCCTTGGGCAGGAGGTTTCCGTCCTTGTCATAAGCATAACGGGCAGCCTTGGCGATCTTCTTTACGCGCTCGTTTTCTTCCATCTTCTGACGGACCTCGCACTCGCGGTCGTCCATCTTCTCGATCTTCTGGTTGGAGAACATAACGTTCTCGATGTGTCCGGGATCCTTCTCGTAATCGGTGTAAGGAGCAATGTCAAGATCGCTTGCGAGCTCGAACATTCTGTGGTTGCGGTCGATTATTTCGTCTCTTACAGCCTCGACCTCTTTCTTGGTGGCTACCTTCGCGTCGATGATCTGCTTCGGGAATACCTTGAGCGGATCAAGCTCGGCCCACTCATCAACCTCTTCCTTGGTACGATAGGACATAGCGTCGGAGGTGGAGTGTCCGGAAAGTCTGTAGGTAACTACATCGAGAAGAACCGGGCCCTTGCCCTCTTCAAGGAGCTTTCTCTTTCTGCGATATGCGTCGATAACGGCAAGCGGATTCCAACCGTTGATACGCTCGGCATTGAGCTGATTCTTGGCTATACAGCCGAGTCTTGCAAGATCATCATACGCCATGGTCTCGCCCTTGGTCTGGCCGCCCATGCCGTAGTGGTTGTTGTTGAAGTTGTAGATTATGGGAAGTCCGCCCTTGTAGCCGTCCTCCCAGAGCTCGTTGAACTGATCCATAGCGGCGAAGTTCATCGACTCGTAAACAGGACCGCGGGCAGCGGCGCCGTCACCGGCGTTGGCTATAACAATACCCTTTTTCTTATTGCACTTTTTGTAAAGAGCAACACCGGTAGCGATAGGGCCGGAACCGCCGACTATGGCGTTGTTGGGGTAAATGCCGAAGGGGAGGAAGAAGGCGTGCATCGAGCCGCCGAGGCCTCTCGAAAAGCCCATGTCTTTGGCAAAAAGCTCGCAGGTTATACCGAACATGAAGAAATCACGGGCGATATCCTTGGTGGTCTTGCCGGTGGAGTACTTCTTTATTACTTCGTAGTTCTTGCCGCCGTTGAATTCTTCCATTATCTTGATGAGCTCTTCGTCCGAAAGCTTGCGGATGGCGGAAAGACCCTTGGCTATAACCTCGTGATGGCTGCGGTGGGTACCGAAAATGAAGTCATCAACACCGAGGGTGAAGGCCTGACCTACAGCGGTAGCTTCCTCACCGATAGCAAGGTGCGAGGGGCCGGGATAGGTGAACTTTTTGCCGTTGTATTCGCCCTGGAGCTTAATGCTCTGGAGCATCGACTCGAATTCACGGATTGCTACCATATCGGCATACATTCCGAGGAATTCTTCCTTGGTGAAGTTGTCCTTTTCGTCCTTAACGGTCTTGTTGTATTCGCAAACCGGAATATCCTTGAAGGATATAGTACGCTTTGCAAATTTGTCCTTGGGACTGACGTACATTGACTTAGGCATATTATATTTCTCCTTAATTTGAATTTAACGCTCAGTATACCACGCCCGAAACACGATTAAATATCCCGGGCACGGCATATAAAAGCTGATTGTCAATTACTCAAAAAGCGCCTCGCGTATTACCTCGCAAACGGTGGGATGCGGGAATACGATCTCTTTGATGTTGTCAAGCTTCATTTCGGTTTCGATCATCATAGCGGCGCCGTAAATGATTTCGGAGGCATAGTTGGCTATCATGTGAACACCTATAAGACGGTCGTACTTTTTGTCGACAATGAGCTTGCAGATTCCGTCGCCGCCCTCATTTTCGGCAAGATATCTTCCCGAATAGAGCATGGAAACGGTTTTAACCTCAACATCAAGACCCTTTGCCTTGGCCGACTCCTCGGTTTCGCCGACCGAACCGACCTCGGGATTGGTGTATATAACGCTCGGAATGGCGTTGTAGCGCATGCGGTCGCGTTTGCCGAGAATATTGTTTACAGCAACCTCACCCTCGCGATAAGCGGTGTGAGCGAGCATTATCTTGCCGTTTACATCGCCTGCTGCATAAAGGCCGGCAACATTGGTCTTCATGAACTCATCGGTGATTATTGCTCCGCGGTCAAGCGCAACGTTCAGGTTTTCAAGGCCGTAGCCCTGAGTAACAGCACGGCGGCCGATAGAGCAAAGCACCTTGTCGGCCTTGACCGACTGGGTTTTGCCGTTTTCTTCGAAGGTAACCTTGCCGTCACCGACAGCCGTTACCTTGCAGCTGAGCTTAAAGTCAACACCCTTTTTGGTGTAGTTGCCGAGAAGGATCTTGCTTATTCCCTGGTCGGTCGGACCGGCAATGTGGTCAAGCATTTCTATAACGGTAACATGGCTGCCTACCGAGTTGAAGTAGGAGGCCATCTCAAGACCTATAACGCCGCCGCCGATAACGACGAGCTCGCCCGGGATCTCGGTAAGATCGAGAATCTCGCGGTTGGTCATGACAAATCCGGTTTCAAGATTCTCTCTGAGACCGGGAATAGGAGGAACAACAGGCATTGAACCGGTTGCAATAAGCATCTGCTTGCCGGTATAAACCTCACCGCCGGCCTTTACGTTAAAGCCGTTTTCGTCGCGGCCCTCAATGTAGCCTTCGGCGTCAACAACCTTTACCTTGGCCTTTTTCATTTTTGAGCCGATGCCCGAAACGAGGGTCTTTACGACCCTGTTTTTACGCTCGATGACCTTTTTCTGGTCGATAGAAGCGCCGGTAACGGTAACGCCGTAAAGGTCGCCGTGATGGGCGTAATCGAAGATTTTTCCGCTGTAAAGAAGCGATTTCGAGGGAATGCAGCCTTCGTTTAAGCAAACACCGCCCAGAGCGCGTTTTTCGATTACAACGGTTTTGAGACCGGCCTTGCCGGCTCTTTCGGCAGCGTTGTATCCCGCAGGACCGCCGCCGAGAACTATAAGATCATAAATTTCCATTTTGGTACGACTCCTTACTTGCTCAGAAGCATGGTGAAGTTCTCAAGGTTAGTTTTAAGATCCTTGAGGAATCTTGAAGCAGGACCGCCGTCAACGGCGCGATGATCGTAAGTGAGGGAGAGACCCATTGCAGGATAGGTCTTGATCTCACCGTTTACCTCACGGACGCGGGTTGTAATGGTGTCAACACCGAGAATTGCAGTCTGCGGAGTGTTGATAACCGGAGTAAAGCTCTCAATGCCGAAGGAACCGAGGTTCGATACGGTGAAGGAAGCGCCCTGAAGCATATCGGGAGTTGCAGCGCCCTTCTGGCAGGTCGAAGCAAGGCTCTTGGCCTCCTTGGATATCTCGTTAAGAGACTTGAGGTTTGCGTTGTGAAGGGTCGGAACAAGCAGTCCGCGCTCGGTATCAACGGCAATTCCGAGATTTACGTTGGTGAAGTATCTCATGGTGTCGCCGTTCAAAAGATGAGCGTTGAGTGCCTTATGCTGGGCGTCGGCCAACGTACGGGAAACGGCATAAAGAATGATGTCGTTGAGGGTGATGTTGGCAAGTCCCATAGCCTCGGCATTGGCTTTTACCTTCTTGCGGTAAGCCATGATCTCGGTGGCGTCGAAGGAGGTGGTATGGGTGAGCTGAGCAGCGGTGGACAGAGAGGATACCATCTGTTTGGCAATGGTCTTGCGGATGGTGGGCATCTTCTCGTCGACATACTCGGCAACCGGAGCTGCGTCGGTCTTTGCGGCGGCAGCGGCTGAGCCGATGTCGGACACCGAGAATTTTCCGCCGATTCCGGTACCGCCGTTTCCGGCGAATTCGCCAGCAGCTGCATAGGTGGCACTTGGACCGTTCTCTATAAGGGTGCGAACGTCGCGCTCGATTATTCTGCCTTCGGGGCCGGTCGGGGTTGCATATTTGGCGTCAACTCCGGTTTTTGCGGCGAGAGCTCTGGCTCGGGGAGATACGCCGATAAATCCGTCGGCCGAACGCACGGCAGTGGACTCGGCAGGAGCTGCCTTTGCCTCGGTTGCCGGTGCAGCAGCCTCAGCCTTGGGTGCTTCGGCAGGTGCAGCCGCGGCAGGTGCCGAATCGGCAGGTCTGAATTCGTCGGTGCTTTCACCGGGTTTTCCGATAACACAGACGTTGGTCATTGTTTTTACGTCGGCGTCCTCGTCAAAAAAGATGTCGAGCATAACGCCATCGACAGGGGATTCTTCGTCAAGAGTGGACTTGTCCGTTTCGTAGGTGAACAGAACGTCGCCCTTTTTGACTTCATCGCCCTTTTTCTTGTGCCAGGTCGTCAGGATACAGCTTTCAACCGTAATACCGACGTTAGGCATCATAATAGGTGTTGCCATGTATATTTCCTCCTAAATTAATGTGTAATATATAATGTAACAGCAGTGGTCAGTCAAGCTGCCATACCGTTTTTACACAGTGCTTCTTTGTAAGCGAGAGCACCTCGTCGCCAGGAAATTGATTGGTTATTATAACATCAATATCCTCAAAGTTGGCAAAGGTGTACGGCATGCTTTTTTCAAACTTGCTGTTATCAACCATGATTATAACCTGTTTTGCTTTTTTTATAATGCTTTTTTTAAGCTCGCTGTCGCTGTAGTTTCCGCATGTAAACCCGCTTTCGGGAGAGAAGGCCGAAGCTACCATAAGCGCCGTATCAAAATTAAGGTCGTTTATAAAGCTGTTCGACTGCATACCCGAGACCGAAAGTGTCGCACGGTTTAAAAGCCCGCCGATGAGAGTAACGGTGGGCTTATAGCGCTTGGATATTTCGAGAGCTATATTTGGGGCGCTCGTAAGAATAGAAAAATTGAGATCGGGCAATATACGGGCAAGACTCATAGCGGTCGAACCCGAATCAAGGAATATTGAACGTCCGGTCTCAATATATTTTAAGGCTATACGCGATATTTTGTCCTTGGCTTCGTGATTTTTTACTGCACGCAGAGCATAAACATCTTCGTGGTCGTGCGAGCCTACATTTTTAATGTAACGCGCGCCCCCGCGTATGCGCACGACTTCGCCGAGTTTTTCGAAAAATTCAAGGTCGCGGCGCAAGGTCATGCTCGAAACATCGGGAAAACGTATCTCCAGCTCCTTTAGCAACACAACACCGTTTTTGCGCAAGAGATCAAGTATTTGTTCTCTACGGCTGAAACTCATAATGCACCCTGCTTTCAATTTGTGTTAAAAAAAGTGTTATTAATTAACACGAGTTAACATTCACCGTGTAAATTATAACATAAAAACCCAGTAAGTCAACACGAAAAACGTTATTTTTTTTATTCGTAAGTACTGTTTTATACGACGTAAAAATGATATTTATTTTTGTTTAAAATGACATTTGCGAAAAACGATTATCTATTTGATTTTTACTTAACGAATAAGAAAAAAAGTTAATAAAAAGCACAAAAAAAGATTGAAAAACCGAATTTTTTGTGTTATACTCAGTTAAACAGACAGGGTCTGTTGAACATAACAGGGAGGGATAGAATTGAAAAAACTGCTTACTTTCTGCTTGGTGCTGCTTTTTGCGGTAACGGCCGTGTTGCCTGCAGTCGGCGCTGACGAAGCAAAAAGAAAAACGCTCGGTGATGTTAACGGTGACGGTAAAATTACTGCAACCGATGCACTTTTGGCATTGTAGAAGGCGGTAGGAAAGAGCGACCTCGGCAGCGGAGTCGGCTGGTGGGCGGCCAATGCCGACGGTGATGAGGTTATAAATGCCACCGACTATAAAGGACCTGACGAAAAATGGGCCGCTAAAAGACTTCTTTCCGACGGAGCTCAGGATTATTACGATTACGCAAGGCCTTATTACGAAAAGCTCGGTATGAATATAACGGCGAGACTGCTCGACGGATTTAATACCGTCCCGGACGGATCGCTGGCCATGATTGAGAGGCTGTCTCCCGGCGGCGTGTTTATCGGCAGCTCTTCAACCGGCGACAGCACCCTCCACCGTTACGGCGGATTGGTGGCAATGGCTATCGATCATATGGGATCGGACGGATTCGATGACGATCAGACAAGGGCTGCATGGCTGTATTCGGAAATGAGACAGTGCAAATACAATTTTACCGCTGTCGGATATTGCGACCTTGGTACCAACTACGGTACACCGTCCAATCTTAAAAAGTTTATAGAGGAATTTGATACCTATGTGTCGTGGCGTGCTCCGGGTAAAAAGTATAAGTATCTTGATATCGTCACCTTTGTGGACGTTGTAAAGCAATCCGGTCAGGGCAAGATCCACGAAGCCGTCGGTTGAAAATAAACGACCGTCATATGTAACTTATTTAGTTTATTTTATTTTCTTAAAAAAATAAATGCCTGTGCATTCCCCGAAAACCAAAAGGGAATGCACGGGCATTTTTATGTTGAGTTTTATTTATAATGGTATTTTTAGCTTACGGGAGCTTTTTTTATGCCGAACAGGACCCTCAGCAATCCTTTTAAAACCTTCGGGCTTTTTACAACAACAATTTGCATGGTGGATGTTTCCTCCGTTTCAGCATTTAAGAAACGAGGCGCCGAGAAGAATTACCGCTATAGCAAGAATGGTTATAAGCCATTTTTCGGGACATATAAAGGCCACGATCATGCCGGCGGCAAAGGCAACGGCGACCGTCCCTTTTGATCTGTTTCTTCTTCCCATTATAGGTCACCTCATCTCTGATATCATAATACGCCGGTTGCGCTTGAATGTGAATTTTATCCGGCTCCGATGTATAAAAGCAAAAGAAAAGCACCGGAAAAGCCTGCGACGTTCATGGAAAGGGATCGCCGGCTTTTTCCGGTGCTGATTTTATTTTTTTGTTTTACCGGGGACTAAAAGGATTTTCGGCCTGCGTTATTTTGTAACCGTTACGCTCCAGCCTTCGGGTCCTTCGATCTTGCCCCACTGGATGGCCGTCAGTGTATCATAAAGACGCTGCGAAACGTCGCCGATTTTCCCGTCGTTTATAATCATGACGTCGTCCTCGTATTTAAGCTGACCGATGGGAGAAATGACGGCGGCGGTACCGGTTCCGAAGGCCTCTTTAAGGCGGCCCTCTTTGGCGGCGGCTGCAATCTCATCAATAGCAAGCTTTCTTTCGGTGACCTTGTAACCCCATGAACGGAGAATCTCAATCGATGACATTCTGGTAACACCGGGCAGGGTGGAGCCGTTGAGCTCGGGGGTTATTATCTCGTCGTCAATTATGAAAAAGACGTTCATCGTGCCGACCTCTTCGACATATTTACGCTCAACACCGTCGAGCCAGAGTACCTGGGTGTAGTTGACCTCCTCGGCCTCCTGCTGGGATTTAAGCGATGCCGCATAGTTTCCGCCGGTCTTGGCAAAACCTATTCCGCCGCGGACTGCACGGACATATTTGTCCTCAACGTAAATTTTAACGGGGTTAAGTCCTTCGGGATAATAAGCGCCGACCGGGCTTAAAATGACCATAAAGAGGAAGTGTTTTCCGGGATGAACGCCGAGCTGTGCGTCGGTCGCAAAAATAAAGGGACGAATATAAAGTGAGGTGCCCTCAAGCGACGGAACCCAGTCCTTTTCAACCTCGACGAGCTTCTTTATCGCCTCGACGGCAAATTCGGGATCAAGTCGGGGAATGCACATGCGGTCGTTGGAGTTGTTGAGTCGGGCGATGTTGCGGTCGGGTCTGAAAAGGAGTATTCTGCCGTCTTCGGCACGATAGGCTTTAAGACCCTCGAATACCTCCTGACCGTAATGGAGCACCATGGCCGACGGGTCAAGCTCGATCGGGCCGTAGGGGACGATTCTTGCGTCATGCCAGCCCTGGCCCTCGTCGTAGTTCATTACAAACATATGGTCGGTAAATATTTTACCAAAGCCGAGCTTTGTCTGATCGGCCGGTTTTATTTTCGGCGTTTTTGTGAGATCGATTCTAATATCCATTAAAAAATACCCCTTTCATCCATCTCATTTTTTTCTTATAATTATACATCCGTATAACCGTTTTGTAAAGGGAGGCAATTGTTTTTTATTCCTTGCCGTCGTCCTTGCTGCCGGGGAAAATCTTGTTAAGCAGCACAAGAATGATTATCAGCACGATTATAACAATAAATATTCCGCCGAGGCCGTAGCCCATTATCGGCAGGCTTTCAAGCAGCGCATTAAGATCAAAATGCATATCTGTTCCTCCTTAATCTCAAACAAGCGGGGCAACAAGGGTTATTATAAGTCCGCCGGCAATGACCGATGCAATCTGTCCCGAGACGTTTGCGGCGGCTGCATGCATAAGCAAAAAGTTTGACGGATCCTCTTTAAGTCCCATTTTATGAACGACACGCGAGGACATCGGGAAGGCCGAAATTCCGGCGGCGCCGATCATCGGATTGATCTTTTCCTTAAGGAAAATGTTGAGGAGCTTTGCAAACATAACTCCGCCGACCGTATCGAATACAAAGGCGACAAGTCCCAAAAGTATGATCTTGAGGGTATCAAGCGCCAAAAACTGCTGCCACTGCATTCTTGTTGCGATAGTAAGGCCTAACAGGAGCGAAACGAGGTTTGCAAGCTGATTTTGAGCCGAATCCGAAAGGCTGCGAAGTACGCCGCATTCCCTTATCAGGTTACCGAACATAAGGAAGCCTACAAGGGCTACCGAACGGGGAGCAACAAGGCCGGCAACGACGGTTATGATTATCGGGAAGAGTATGCGTGTGGTTTTTGAAACCGATTTCGGACGGTATGGCATTTTGATCATGCGCTCTTTTTTGGTGGTAATCAGCTTTATTACCGGCGGCTGGATTATGGGGACAAGAGCCATGTACGAATATGCTGCAACGATTATCGCGCCGACGTATTTTGAATTGAAGTATTGGGCTACGAATATTGAGGTAGGGCCGTCGGCAGCACCGATTACCGCGACCGATGCGGCATCGGCGATATCAAAGCCGATGAATCTCGCAAGACTTAGTGTGAAAAATATTCCGAACTGGGCGGCTGCGCCGAAAAGCAGCATTTTCGGATTCGAAAGCAGCGGACCGAAGTCGATCATTGCGCCTATTCCGATGAAAAGCAACAGCGGAAACAGCTCGTTTGCCATACCGGCATTAAACAAAACGTCAATAGGGCCGACCTCGGTACCGGTTTCATAAACCTGGGTTACCGCACCGGAAAAGGGAAGGTTTACAAGGATAGCACCAAAACCCATCGGCAAAAGCAGGGTCGGTTCCATATCCTTTTTAATCGCGAGGTAAATAAGCACAGCTCCGATTACCCACATGACGACCATTTGCCATTGGACCTCGACGACATTTCCGAACAAAGCTGACAAAAAAACACATCCTTTATTATGTTTTATTTTATCGGAAGCATTTACGGGCGGATAAAACAGCCAGTTAAAAAAGACCTTTACCGGCGGAAAAATCCACCGGTAAAAGTCTTGCAATTTAAAGCAGCGGCGGGTACCGTTTTGCGATACCGAGATGACGCCGATACTGCGGCCGAAAACTGAATTACGGTAGAGTTTAAGGCCGTTTACTACTCCCTTTTACTTCGCGTAGTATTATAAAACATTTTCATGTAAATGTAAAGAAAAATATTAATAAATTATTAAGTCCGGCGGTCGGCGCGGGAAAAGCACCCTCTAATTCGAAATACATTCTTTAACCTAAAAGGAAAACATGCCTGACATTGTATTTTTACGGTTCAACAGTTTTAGAATGGCGGAATATTATGTATTTAAGGGGGGATTTTCTGTGGAAGAGATTGTCTGGATAATCGGTGTGTTCGCGGCGCTTTGGGGGGTTATGGATGTTTTAAGGCGAATAACCCTTGCAATAACGGTAGAAAAGCATATAAAGCACCGACTGTTTTTAATAATGGACGACAGCGATGACCCTTGGTTTACCGTAAGGGGGATCAAGGAGAGGGCAGGACTGTGCGGATTATTGAAAAAAGACTGTGTAGCGGTTATATGGAACGGAAGCGGCGGCAAAAAAATGGAGGACACCAAAAAACTTTGCGAGCGTACGGGTGTCGTTTTTTGTGTGCCGGGTGATGTTGAAATTCTTGTAAAAAACCTTTATAATAACGATAATGATTTATAATGTATTAAATTTACGGTTTGCAAAGCGGACGCTGCCGGATTTTGTTTTTATATTTACAGGTATAAAATCCGGAGTATAAAATGTTATATAAAATCGAATTCAAGGATTTAAAATGTATGAATGAACATAACAGCGAAAATTTTACCGATGAACAACGGACCGTTATTGAGGGCTCGGTAGAGGGAATTACCTATCGTAACGACAATAACGGTTATACCGTTTTAAACATAAACGACGGCGGATGCATTACGGTTGCCGTCGGGTATTTTCCGTCGGTTTCGCGCGGAGACGCATTAAAGCTTAACGGGCGTTTTACAAATCATAAGACCTACGGCGAGCAGTTCTCGGTAGAAAGCTTTGAGTATTTAAGACCGGGATCCACCACCGAAATATACCGTTTTCTTTCTTCGGGCGGCGTAAAGGGGATAGGTCCTTCGACCGCCGCGAAGATAATCGAGGTTTTCGGAGAGGGCACTATTGACGCCTTAAAGGATCCGGCGAGGCTGTCTGCAATAAGGGGGATATCCCGTGCCAAGGCCGAAAAAATATGCTCCGATTTTAACGAGAAAAACACCGAGCGCGAGCTGATGATAAAGCTAACAGCGTTTAATATAAACCTTAATGAGGGAGTGCTCATATGCAAGGCGATCGGAAACAATTGCGTCGAAGCTATCGAGGATAATCCGTTTATACTGTGTGAATTTCCCGTTAATTTCGGGTTTGAACGGTGCGAAAAAATAGCGGCGATGCTCGGGATTGAGCCGCTGTCGCCAAAACGTATAAAAGCCGGGCTTTTATATGTTCTTCGCCATAATATGCGAAACGGTCATACCTGCCTGCCAAAGGAAAAGCTGTGTCCGACCGCCGCAAGGCTGCTTAATATACCCGAAGAGGAGACCCATTCGCCGCTTGAAGCTTTAAGCGATGAAAAAAAAGTGGTAATAAAGAATTTCGGCGGCGTCGATTTTGTTTATACATATGAAATGTTCGCGACCGAATCCTACGTTGCCGGGCGGATGGCCTTTTCAGCCCGAAACGATTCCCTGCTTCCGTTTTCGGTCGACGGCGAGATAGACGCCATTGAAAGCATAAACGGCATATCCTACGAAACGGATCAGAGAAAAGCTATAAATCAGGCCTTTGAAAACGGCGTATTTATACTTACGGGCGGCCCGGGCACAGGAAAAACCACCACCTTGCGTGCGATAATTACCATAATGGAGCAGCATAAGCTTAAATATCTGCTTGCCGCCCCCACCGGGAGGGCCGCCAAACGGATGATGGAGCTTTGCTCCAGAGAGGCCAAGACCCTGCACCGACTTTTGGAGGTCGAATGGGGCGAATACGACGTCCCGCATTTTCAGCGCGATGAAAAAAATCCTCTTGATGCCGATGTAATAATCGTGGACGAGCTGTCTATGGTGGATATAAAGCTTTTTGAAGCATTGCTTAAGGCTATGAGAATGGGATGCAGGCTTATACTTGTCGGCGACGCCGATCAGCTCCCGGCGGTAGGAGCGGGAAACGTTTTGTGCGACCTTGTTTCATCGGGGAGAATTCCTCTTGTTTCTCTTAAAACGGTTTTCCGTCAGGCGATGAAGAGTCTTATTATAACCAATGCTCACCGAATAATCGAGGGTAAACGTCCGAAGAAAGGGTCGGCTGGTGACGATTTTTTTCTTATAGACGAGCCCTCCCCGAAAGAGACCTTAAAGCTTATAACCGAGCTTTACTCAAAGCGACTGCCCGACGCTTACGGATTTAATAGAGGCGATATACAGATACTTTGTCCGTCGCGAATGGGGGATACCGGTACGGTCAGTATTAACGCCGCCGTTAAGGAGATCGTTAACCCAAGACGGGCCGGTGCTCACGAAATCACCCTGAAATCCGGAATTTTCAGAACGGGCGACAGGGTAATGCAGGTGAAAAATAATTACGATATTCCCTTTATATCTAGTGACGGCAGCGAGGGTATGGGTGTATTTAACGGGGATATCGGCACCCTTTGGTCGATCGATCCGAAGGGAGGAGTTATAAACGTGCGCTTTGACGATAAAACGGCCGTTTATTCCTTTGAGGATGCCGACGATCTTGAACCGGCCTATGCTGTTACGGTTCATAAAAGTCAGGGCAGCGAATACGATTGCGTGATAATTCCGCTTGTAGGGGTGCCGACAAGGCTCTGCTACCGCAATCTTCTCTATACGGCGGTAACGAGGGCTAAAAAACTGCTTGTGCTTATCGGATCGGAGCGGCATATAATGTCCTTTATAAACAACGACAGAAAAAATTTGCGATATTCGGGACTTAAAAATCTGCTTGAAGAAAATATGTCCGGACATGAAGTATAAGATTCGGATTATGAACAGGAGAGACAGCTTTGAACAAAGAAAATGAATCGTATTTTGACGGTGTAGCCGGTGATGAGGCCGACGGGTTTAAAGTGGCATATATATCGCTCGGCTCGAATGTCGGGGATTCGGTAAAAAATCTCGAAAATGCACTGTCGGCTATTAAAAGGCTTCCCGACACCGCTGTCGAAAAAACCTCCGGGATTTTTATAACAGCGCCGGTCGGATATACCGATCAAAACGATTTTTATAATGCCGCCGTAAAGATAAAAACCAAGCTTCCTCCCGAAGCACTGCTCGGCGCGCTTCTCGGGATAGAGGCGGCGCTCGGCAGGGTAAGGACCTTTAAAAATGCTCCGAGGATTATCGATCTCGACCTGCTTATCTACGGTGATGAAATCAGCAATACCGACTTTTTGACATTGCCTCATCCTCGGATGTTTGAGCGACCATTTATAACAGCTGTTTTAAAACCGATATTAAGCGAGGACAGCATATATTTTAATAGACTTTCTCCGGTGAATTCTAAGGCCGACGGAATAGTTTTTACCGGTAAATACCCCGAGTGGTAAGAGAATACGGATGAATCGGCACTGAAGGGTAAAACCCTTAAGCATAGGCAAAGGCCTATTTTAAAGTACACTTCGTTATTCATCTTTGCCACGGCATTAAATGTATTTTGTTGTTGACAAAATACATTTAATGTTGCATAATATTAACGCTTTATTAGATAAAAGCTTTAAAGCGACTAAGCGTTAAAATGCTGAAACGAAAATGCAGGGCGATTACAATTGCCGTGACCGGTGCTTGCAATATATCGGAGGGGAATTTTTAAGTGGACAAGACCGTCGTAATAATCATTACCATGGCAGTTTATGTTTTGCTCATGGCGGTCATAGGGGTAATGAATTCAAAAAGCTCATCCGGAGGGGTTGCAAGCTTTACCGTCGGCAAACGCAATGCCGGGGCATGGATATCGGCGCTCAGCTACGGAGCTGCCTATTTTTCGGCCGTTATGTTTATAGGTTATTCGGGAAGGACCGGATGGGACCTGTGGCTTTGGGCCTCGCTTGTAGGTCTTGCAAACGCCGTTATCGGGTCGTGGCTTGCGTGGAGGGTGTTGGCCATGCGCACGCGCGACGTATCGCACAGGCTTCACATCAAATCAATGCCGCAATTCTTTTTCGCGAGATTCGGCAGTAAAAGGATGAAAATATTTGCGGCGGTTATAATATTTGTATTCTTGACGCCGTATTCCGCTTCGGTGTATAATGGCCTGACAAGCGTTTGTCATGTTGTACTCGGTGTAGATGAGGGGCTGTGCCGTATAATAATCGCCGCCGTATCGGCCTTTCTTTTGATTTTAGGCGGATATATTGCCACATTAAAGGCCGATTTTGTGCAGGGAATAATCATGTTTTTCGGCGTTATAATGCTGATTGTATGCGTCGTATGTTCGGATAAGGTAAGGGGCTTTGCAGGTATATCAGAGCTTTGGGAGGAAATGAAAAACGTTCCCGACATGCGGCCGCTCGGCGGACAAAACTTAGTAAAGCTTATTTCCACCGTTATACTTACAAGCTTCGGTACGTGGGGTCTGCCTCAGATGATACATAAATACTACTCCATTCGCGACGAAAAGGAAGTTAAGCGGGGAATGGTTATTTCCACCGTTTTTGCCGTTATTGTCGCCGGGGGCGGATATTTCATCGGATCGCTGTCGCATTTGTTTTTCGGATCGCTGGGTGATTTGGCTACCGGCGGCACCACCGATTATCTTGTACCTTATATGCTTCTTGACTCGAATTTGCCGGTTGTTCTCCTCGGGACCATACTCGTTTTGCTTGTATCGGCTTCGGTATCGACCCTTTCGTCGATCACCCTTACGGCCTGCACTACCCTTACCATGGATCTGATACGCGAAAAACTAAAAAAGGATATAAGCGATAAAAAATGCGCCGTACTGATAAGGATACTGTGTCTTGTATTTGTTGCCTTGTCATATGTTATAGCCATTACCAAGACCCCTCTTTTTGATATGATGTCATATTCGTGGGGAATTATTTCGGGCTCGTTTTTGGCACCGTATCTTATTTCGCTTTATTGGAAAAAATTAAGCAGAGCCGGTGCCTGGGCCGGAATGCTCGGCGGATTCTTTGTCGCCTTTGTTCCGGCTGCCATGAAGATAGCGGCTATGATAACGGGAGATAATTCTCCGGCGATTTTTACCTTCCTTGCCTCTAAAGGTGCGGAATTCGCCGTTATCGCAATGCTCGTGTCGATTTTGCTTTGTGTTGTATTTTCGCTTTTGAGGCCGGCCGGGGATGAAAAACAAAAGGAATGTGCCGAGCGTTTTTACACAGGTAGGGTTTAAATTCCGGTCGGTGCAAATTCGCTTTTAAAAAACGATTATTAATAAAAAACGAAAAACCTTCCTGACGCGTTTTTTGTTTGGGATGTTTCGTATTTGCAATAATGATGTTTTAAATATATTTCAGGAGACGGTATAGATGATATGGAATAAGGAAATCGAGACCATGCCGCGTACAAAAATGCGCGAATTGCAGCTTGAAAGGCTTAAATACATAGTCCGCTATTGTTACGATAATGTTCCTTTTTATAAAAAACGTTTTGACGAAAACGGGATAGATCCCGACTGCATTAAGTCCCTTGAGGATATAAAACGCATACCGCCGACTACCAAGGCCGATTTAAGGGACAATTATCCGTTTGGGATGTTCGCGGTGCCTCGGAAAAAGATAGTAAGGCTGCATGCATCCTCCGGTACTACCGGTAAGCCGACCGTTGTAGGATACACTAAGAACGACCTTGATATCTGGGCCGAGAATATGGCTAGGCTCGTTTACGGAGTGGGGGCTAATGAGGATTCCATAGTGCAGATATGCTTCGGTTACGGGCTTTTTACCGGTGCGCTTGGACTTCACTACGGCCTTGAAAAGGTCGGAGCGTCGGTGGTTCCGTCATCGTCGGGCAATTCCGAAAAACAGCTTATGCTGATGCGTGATTTCGGCACGAATACGCTGGTTGCAACACCGTCCTATGCGCTTTATTTGTCCGAGCTTGCAAAGGAGCTCGAATTTCCGATGAGCGATTATCATTTAAAGCTCGGGCTTCTCGGGTCGGAGGGCTGTACGGTCGAAATGCGCGATCAGATCGAGCGTAACTGGGGAATGTTTGTTACCGATAATTACGGTCTTTCGGAGATAGGAGGACCGGGAATGTCGGGCGAGTGCGAGCACCGCTGCGGACTTCACATAAATGAGGACAGCTTCCTTTGCGAGATAGTCGATCCCGAAACACTCGAGCAAAAGGGCGAGGGCGACAGCGGCGAGCTGCTTGTAACCACCCTTACAAAAGAGGGAATGCCCCTTTTGCGGTACAGAACAAAGGATATTACACGAATAAATTACGAGCCCTGTAAATGCGGCAGAACCCTTGCCAGGATGGATAAAACGACCGGACGGACCGACGATATGATAAAGATAAGAGGGGTAAACGTCTTCCCGTCGCAGGTTGAAAGCGCGCTGCTCGGTATTGACAAGATCGGCCCGCATTATATGCTGATAGTAAGGCGCGAGGGCTTCCACGATACCCTTGAGGTTCAAGTCGAGATGACCGATTCGAGTGTTCTTGAAAAATTCAGCGAGCTTGAGGCTCTTCACAACACCATAAAGCACAAGATAAAAACCGTTCTCGGAATAGATATTAAGGTGACCCTTGTAGCGCCTAAGACCCTCGAGCGTTTTCAGGGTAAGGCCAAGCATGTTACCGATTTGAGAAAAGCATAAATTACAGATTTTTTGTAATATACGAGGTATTCAGAATGAAAGAATTGATGTTGGGAAATCAGGCGGTTGCCCGCGGACTTTATGAGGCAGGATGCCGCATAGTGTCGAGCTATCCGGGTACTCCGAGCACCGAAATAACGGAATACGCCGCCGAATATGACGAGATTTACGCCGAGTGGGCCCCTAACGAAAAGGTGGCCGCCGAGGTCGCGGTGGGGGCGAGCTTGCAGGGCGCACGGAGCTTTTGCGCAATGAAGCATGTCGGCCTTAACGTTGCGGCCGATCCGGTTTATACGGCGTCGTACACCGGTGTAAACGGCGGAATGGTTCTGGCCGTAGCCGATGATCCGGGCATGCATTCTTCTCAAAACGAGCAGGATTCCCGCCACCATGCGATAGCGGCCAAGGTGCCGATGCTCGAGCCGTCGGATTCGCAGGAATGCAAGGAGTTTACAAAACTTGCCTTTGAGCTTTCGGAAAAATACGATACCCTTTTTATGCTTCGTCTTTGTACAAGGGTTGCCCATGCGAGAAGCCTTGTTGAGCTTTGCGGCCGGGAAGAACATGAACTCAAAAATTACGAGAAGAATCCTGCAAAAAACATAATGATGCCGGCAATGGCGATAAAACGCCATGTTTTTGTCGAGCAGCGGATGAAGGAGCTAACGGATTATGCCGAAACGGCTTCCATCAATCGCTGTGAAATTAATGACAATACCGATATCGGCGTTATAACCGCCGGAATATCCTATCAGTACGCTAAAGAAGCGCTCGGAAAGACCGTTTCTTACTTGAAGCTCGGAATGGTAAATCCGCTGCCGGTAAAGCTCATTAAGGATTTTGCCGCAAAATTCAGCAAGGTCTATGTTATCGAGGAGCTTGACGGAATTATCGAAAGCCACTGCAGGGCTGTCGGTATAAATGTCGTCGGTAAGGAGCTTTTCGGTGAACAGGGCGAATTTTCTCAAAGCATTATCGCCGACAAAATGGGGCTTGAAAGAAAAGAATCGGTCAGCTACCCCGAAAGTATTCCGGGCAGGCCGCCGGTTATGTGTCCGGGGTGTCCTCACAGGGGAGTTTACTATGTTTTAAAGCAGCTCGGATGTACGGTCAGCGGCGATATAGGCTGCTATACCCTCGGGGCGCTGGCTCCTCTTTCGGCGATGGATGCGAGCCTTTGTATGGGCGGTTCGGTAACCATGCTCCACGGAATGAGCCTTGCAAGGGGAAAGGAGCTTACCGAAAGGGCGGTCGCAGTTATCGGCGACTCCACATTTATACATTCGGGAATTACCGGAATAATCAATTCATCTTACAACCGGCAGAATACCACCACCGTTGTGCTTGACAACTCAATAACCGGAATGACCGGCCATCAGCAGAATCCCGCAACCGGAATAACCCTTAAGGGAGAAGTATCAACTGCGGTTAATATTGAAGCGCTGGCCGGGGCCGTCGGCTATAAAGACATTACGGTAGTCGATCCGTACGATCTGGCATCCGTTAAAAAGGCGATATCAGAAGCGCTTAAAAAGGACGAGCCCTCGCTGGTTATTTCAAGAAGACCGTGCGCTCTTTTAAAAACCGTCAAGCGTTTGCCGCCCCTTAAATGCGATCATGACAAATGCCGCGGCTGTAAGGCTTGTATGAAGATAGGCTGCCCGGCCATAAGCATCAAGGACAAAAAGGCGGTAATCGACCACACCCAGTGCGTCGGCTGCGGCGTATGTAAACAACTTTGCGCGTTCGACGCGATCGGCTGACGGCAATCGTGAGGAGGAAATCGGTATGAAAAAACAGCTCAATATAATGATTGTCGGCGTAGGCGGTCAGGGAACACTCTTTTCGAGCCGTCTTTTGGGTCGTGCAGCAATAGAATCGGGATATGATGTGAAGGTCAGCGAGGTCCACGGTATGTCACAGCGCGGCGGTTCGGTGGTGACTTATGTACGGTGCGCCGATGAGGTGGCATCACCGATTATCACCGTAGGCGAAGCCGATATTATTCTTGCCTTTGAGCAGATGGAGGCGGCGCGCTGGCTGCCATATCTAAAAAAAGGCGGAACGGTGATAATAAATACCCAGAAGATCGACTGTATGCCGGTTATAATCGGTGCGGCCAAATACCCTGAGAATATTATTGAAACCATAAAGGGCCTCGGCGTTAATGTCATAGCGCTTGACGCGCTGAGTATCGCCGAGGAGCTCGGTAATGCAAAAAGTGTAAACGTTGTGCTTATAGGCGTTATGGCGCGTCTTACCGACGGAATATCGAAGGAAACCTGGCATTCGGCCGTAAGGGCAACATCAAAGGAAAAATTTGCCGATGTAAACATCAAGGCATTTGAAGCAGGCTATGGGCTTTAATGACTTTTTAACTGCTTTGTAAAAGGCAAAATTCAAGTTTTGAGGGTTTAAAATGAGCAGATACTTTACTGAAAAAATTGAAACAGCGTCAAGGGAGGAATTACATAAAATTCAGTCCGAACGGCTTAAAAAGGCAGTAAAACGTTGCTATGAGAATGTGCCGTTTTACCAAAAGCTTTTTGATGAAAAGGGGATAAAGCCGGAGGATATAAATTCAATAGACGATATAAAAAAGCTCCCCTTTACCTATAAGCAGGATTTAAGGGATAATTTTCCCTACGGTCTTTTTGCCGTGCCGAAGGAGGATATAGTCAGAATCCATGCATCCTCGGGCACCACCGGAAAGCAGACCGTGGTAGGGTATACCGCAAACGATATTTCGGTGTGGTCTGAATCGGTCGCCCGAGCGCTTACCGCTTACGGCGCAACAAAGTCGGACCGTATTCACGTTTCTTACGGCTACGGATTTTTTACGGGCGGACTTGGGCTTCATTACGGTGCCGAAAAGCTCGGCGCGGCGGTAATTCCTGTTTCATCCGGCAACACAAGACGTCAGGTACAGATACTGCAGGATTTTGAATCGGACGTTTTGTGCTGTACTCCGTCGTACGCTCTTTATATAGGCGAGATTTGTGCCGAAATGGGGGTCGACACCTCAAAGCTTCCTCTTCGTATCGGTGTTTTCGGCGCCGAGGCGTGGAGCGAAAACATGAGGACGCAGATAGAAAAAAGCCTTAATATAAAGGCTTATGATATTTACGGACTTTCCGAGATAGCCGGACCGGGTGTTGCCTTCGAGTGCGAGGAGCAAAACGGAATGCATGTCAACGAGGATTATTTTTATCCCGAGATAATCGATCCCGATACCGGCGAGACACTCCCCGACGGCGAATACGGCGAGCTTGTTTTTACATGTATCGGCAAGGAGGCGTTGCCTCTTATACGTTACAGAACGCGGGATATATGCGCCATAAGTCATGAAAAATGCTCATGCGGACGTACCCTTGTAAAAATGGCGAAGCCCAAGGGCAGAACCGACGATATGCTTGTTATACGCGGCGTTAATGTTTTTCCGTCGCAGGTCGAAAGCGTGCTGCTTGAAATCGGCATGGAGCCGAATTATCAGATAATTGTTGACAGAGTTAATAATCTTGATACAATAGAGATAAGGGTTGAAATGAACGCCGAGATGTTTTCCGATCAGGTTAAGAATATATCCGCAATTGAGCGAAGGGTTCGCGACGCGCTGCAGAGTACGCTTAACATAGCTCCTAAGGTCCGCATGGTTGAGCCTAAGAGCATCGAGCGTTCATCCGGCAAAGCGGTGCGTGTCATAGATAACCGTAAAATTTAATTTTGAAGGGAGTTTTTATTGTGACCGAATTAAAACAGCTTTCGGTATTTGTGGAGAATAAGACGGGAAGACTCGTTGAAATTACCGGAGCTCTTGCCAAAAGCGGCGTTGACATCAGGGCTCTTTCAATAGCCGATACTACCGATTACGGCATATTGAGGCTTATAGTCAACGATCCCGAAAAGGCTCTTGAATCTTTAAAGCAAAGCGGTATGACGGTATCGCTTACCACCGTTATAGCGGTTGAGATTCCCGATACTCCCGGTGCTCTTAACAACGTTGTTGCCATTCTTTCGGAAAACGGAATAAGCATCGAATACATGTATGCATTTTTAAATCCGACAAAATCGGCGGCCTGCGTTATACTTAGAGTCGAGGACAATCTTAAGGCGGCTGAGGTTTTAAATGATAACGGTATCTCTCTTGTTGACAGCGAAAAGCTGTACGAAATATAGCTTTGCATAAAATCTGATATATAAACCGGTTTGCACTTTGTAATATGTTGCAGGCCGGTTTTGTTCTTTTTTTGCGAAAAAAGCGGACATTTTCGGGCGTTTTATGTTTGTGAGATTGCGTTTTTAAAAACCTATATGCTATAATCACGAATGTGTGTATAAACCGATAATTTATTAAAAGAGGTTGTTACTATGAGTGAACATAAAGGCTGTAAAAAGACCGTATTGGTAGTGCCCCTTAACCATTTTGACCCGTCCTGGAGAAGATGCTTTGATAAAAAAACCACTCTCGGCAATACGTCGGTTGCAAGCTATGCCGAAATAGAGGGCATGGTGTTTGACAGGTGGATCGGTTACGGCCAGACAATAAGCGAGGGACAGACGGCCGTTTTGCGTAAATACATAGAAAAGCACCCCGATAAAAAAGAGGTGCTAAAAAAAATGGCGAGGTCGGGCGAGTTTGCCTGTCTTCGTTCGGGGGTTACGGTGCAGGACACCAATTTGCCGGCACCGGAGGGCCTTATACGTAATTTTTTGACCGAAGAGCCCTTTTACCGCGAGCTTGCCGGCGAGGATCACACGGCGCAAAGGATCGTTCCGACATACGATTCCTTCGGAAACAGCGCAAACTATCCGCAGATTATACGGGGAGTCGGTGCGGATGCTACCTACAAGGTCTGCTATAAGCTGCCCGATGGGAAGGTTTGGGAAGGTATCGACGGCAGCCGGGTTTTGTATCTCGACCGGTTTTATTCCGAGGTCGGGCTCGGCACCTTCGAAAAGCATCCCTGGTGTGAAAAATGCCGCGGCAAAGGGTGCGGCAGCTGTAATAATACCGGAATAAACGAGGTGCCGCCGCTCGGCTTTGAGGCTATATGCGCGACCCTTAAAAGCGCTGCCGAAAGAGGGGAGAATTTTGTTGTCGCTTATATCGGCGGTGAAGAAATGATGCCGGAAAAAGACCTCAAAAAAGCAATGGAGGCCGTAAGCGGCGAATACGGCGACGTGGATTTCCGCCTTGGAACAAGTACCGATGTATACCTTCACTGCAAGCCGGAGCTCGAAAAGGCGTTATCGGAGGAAAAGGGGGCGACGAAGGAGCTAAATCCCGTATTTCAGGGCTGTTATGTTTCGAGAATTGCCATTAAGCAAACGGTCCGCCGTTTATCCTACATGCTTACCGTAATAGAAAGCAAGCTGGCAAGCGCGGGATTTTCATCCGGCAGTATTAAAGCCATGCCCGAGGAATTAAACGAAGCCTGGCGGCTTATAACCTTTTGCCAGTTCCATGATGTTATAACCGGTACGCTTATCGACAGCGCTTACAGCGAAGCGATGGAGATGCTCTCAAAGGCCGAGAGTATAATAAGCAGATATCTGCCCGACAGCTCTGCTTACGGCGCCAAAGCCGATGATTTATCCGATATAGAATTTCGAAAGGCAGACAGGTCTGACGTTTATACCGTTTCTTTCGGGGATTACACCCTCAGCGTGAGTGATGGGGGAATTATCTCCTGCAGGCTTTTCGGAGAGGATCTGTTCGGCATTAAGCCCTACGGTAGACTTTACGGTCCGTTTTGCATAGGTGAATTAGCACTTGAGCCGGATATGGGCGATTCGTGGGCGACCCGTGTTATGCCTTGCTTTGACCCCATTAACAACCAGTCGCTTTTACAGCTCGGCGATTATCAGCATCTTGAGTCGATAGGGGACGATAAGATTGTCTGGAGCGGCTGCTATCGCGATAAGGATATACCGAATCCCGATGAGGGAACCGATTATATGGTTAAAAAATTAAAATGGAAAACCGTGCTTAAACTCGGTGAAAACGGGGCTTTAGAGTTTAAAACCACCGTCGATTGGGATACCTTCAGCCGCCGTATACGCGTTATGTTCCCGGTAAATAGCAATGATTGGGACGCATATTACGAAATTCCCTTCGGCTATGTTAAGCGCGCTTATGAGGCGGACAAGGTAAACTATCATGAATGGTCGCCGAATTACATGGAATATCCGGCTCAGAACTGGGTTATGCAAAGAACAGGCGAGCGCAGCGGCGTCGCGTTTTTAAACCGCGGGCTGCCATGCTGGAGATGGTATCCCGGCTGCTTTGAGCTGAGTGTTTTACGTTCGCCGCAGGGGCATTTTGTCGGCAATGAGCAGCGCAACTATGAATTTAACGACTTTAACGGTCTTCGCGATGCCGGTGTTCATACCTTTGAATATGCGATCTTGCCGTATACCGACGGTCGTTCGATAAGCGATATTACAAAAACGGCGCTTGAATACAACCGCGGGGAGGATTTTGAATTGCCGTTTGAAGTTATCGGCAATGCAGTTGTTACGGCCTTTAAACCGTCACAGGACGGCGGCGCGGCAGTTTTGCGCTTTTACAATCCGCTTGAAACCGAGCAAAAAGCCGAGATCCGTTTTGAAAAAAACGTGACCGTTTGTGAATGTAATCTGCTCGAAAAAGAGGACGGACAAAGCAAAACTCAAAAAAGTGTTATATCCTGCGAAAAGAGAATGCGTCCGTTTGAAATAGTTACCCTGAAAATTATTACCGAGTAATAATTATGTCTGTACTTATAAGGCCGGATCAAGAAATATATCCGGCCTTCTTTTTTTTATAAAACCGAAAGCATTCTACTAAAGGGTTTCGGCGAAAAACGGGATAAGAGCCGTAAAATACCTTTATCGGTATTTAAAAAACGCAAAAGAGGCGCTTGAAAGCATTAATAACGGGCATGATATAAACGGTACAAGTATTATTTTAAAAATACTACATGAAAAACACATTTGCTGTGTGTTTGGCGATTTATTTGCTTTTTAAGCTTGTGTAAAATGTAACATTGCTTTATTTTTTGCGTTTTTATCGTGATTATGTAAACATCGACGCTTCGAATGAATTAATTGGCAAAAATAATGACGGGATAACGCGCAAAAAACAAGATAAAGAGTGCAATTACAGGTATCAACTCAATATATAGTGAAAATAAGGGCAAAAAAATTAATTTTTTTTGAAAAAACTCTTTATTTTTCTTTACAGTAATGATATACTGTACGTTGAATTATAGAGTTGTGGTTTTTGAGATTATTTCAGGTGTATTTTTTGTGTTTTGCGGCTTTCTCGGCCGCATTTGTTTCGAGTTCGTGTTTTTGGGTTTTTTCAGAGAAGTTTATGATTACGGTAAGAGGAGTCTTTCGTTTTGGAGAAGTTTCTTATAACGGGCGGCATACCGCTTAAGGGAAGTGTAAATATCAGCGGGGCGAAGAATGCGGCGGTAGCCATTCTTCCGGCTGTTATATTGTCCGATGATATTTGCAGAATTGAGAATGTTCCCGAAATTTCCGATGTTTCGATTACTTTGCGCAATCTTTATGAGATGGGCGCCAATATTAAGGTTATTGACAAAAACACCGTCGAGATTGATCCGCGCAATATCCGTTCGGCGGTCGTTACCCATGATATGACCGAGAAGCTCAGGGCGTCTTATTATTTTATTGGTGTTTTGCTCGGCCGTTTTCATCATGCCGAGGTGTCGATGCCCGGCGGATGCGATTTCGGTGTCCGTCCCATCGATCAGCATATAAAGGGCTTTAAGGCTCTCGGTGCGGATGTTGTGGTTGACGGAGGAATGGTTGAGGCTCATGCCGAGCGTCTTGTGGGCAGTTCAATCTATCTTGACGTTGTCTCGGTCGGTGCAACAATAAATATAATGATAGCGGCAGTTAAGGCCAAGGGTCTTACGGTTATTGAAAATGCCGCAAGGGAGCCGCACATAGTTGATCTCGCGAACTTCCTCAACTCCATGGGTGCCGATATACGCGGCGCCGGTACCGACGTCATTAAAATCCGCGGAGTTGAGCATCTTCACGGTACAACCTATTCCATAATTCCCGACCAGATCGAAGCCGGAACCTTCATGGTTGCAGCAGCTGCAACCGGCGGCGATGTCATGATAAACAACGTTATCCCCAAGCATCTCGAATCAATAAGCGCAAAGCTTATCGAGGCCGGGGTTGAGGTTGAGGAGTTTGACGAGTCGGTCCATATAAGGAGAACCGGACCGATTAAGCCGTGCAACATTAAAACAATGCCGCATCCGGCCTTCCCGACCGATATGCAGCCTCAGATGACCACCATGCTGTCAATTGCAAAAGGAACCAGCATTATAAATGAAGATGTCTGGGATAACCGTTTCAGATATGTTGAGCAGCTTACCCGTATGGGAGCGAAAATACAGGTGGACGGTAAGGTGGCCGTAATAGAAGGTGTCGAAAAGCTGACGGCCGCACCGGTAAAATCGACCGATCTCAGGGCCGGCGCCGCGATGCTTATTGCAGCGCTAATTGCCGAGGGCGAAACCTCAATTGAGGATATACGGCACATTGAGCGCGGATATGAGAACGTAGAGGAGAAGTTACGCTCGCTCGGTGCCGATATCAGGCGGGTTACGGTTCATTCCTCAAAGCTTCCGGCGGCACTGTAAAAATGTTTTTCAGGCACCCGTAAAGGATTGCAATTTATCTTTTCCTTTATCGGGTGCTTTTTGTTTGGATTTTTGATTTTGATTTGTTTTTTGATAGGGGAAAGGTAATTTGGCAAGGGTCTGTACACTGTTCAGCTCGAGCAAGGGCAACAGCACATATATATACGGCGGCGGTACGGGAATACTTATCGATGCCGGAAGAAGCGCCAAACAGCTGGCCGACGCGCTGTGCGGAATATCGGTCAGCCCCGAGGAGCTGTCGGGCGTATTTATAACCCATACCCACAGCGATCATATAAGCGGGCTTTCGGTTATGGTCAGGCGATACCATCTGCCGGTTTACGCGAGCGAGGAGACATTGCGTGAGCTTTTAAGGCTTGGCTGTATAAAAACGACCGACGAATATCATTGTGTTGATAAGGACGGGATTATTCTCGGGGGACTCAGCGTGTCATCGTTTCCGACATCGCACGACTGTGAAGGCAGCTGCGGCTACAGCGTTTTAACGTCGGACGGACGGAAAATCTCGCTTTGTACCGATACCGGTTACATAAGCGAAAACATTAAATCGGCGGTTATCGGCAGCGATCTGGCAGTTATTGAATCGAATCACGATATTGATATGCTTAAAACCGGGCCGTATAACGCCGCTTTGAAAAAGCGGGTGGCCGGAATGTGCGGACATTTATCCAATAAAAGCTGCGCGGATTTCCTTCCGGTTTTGGCGCAAAACGGGACAACGCGTTTTATACTCGCTCATTTAAGTCAAGAGAATAATACTCCGGCAATTGCTTATAAAACCGCTTGTACGGCTCTAAAAAATGCCGGACTCGCCGAAAACAGCGATTTTATTTTAAAGGTGGCGCCGTCGTGCGGCGGAGAATTGATTGTGCTTTAAAAGGTGTGTTTAATTTTGAACAAAATAACGCTTATATGCGTCGGTAAGCTCAAAGAACGCTTTTTTACCGATGCTTGCAATGAGTATTTAAAGCGGCTCGGGCGGTTTTGCAGCGCCGAGGTTAAGGAGATTTCCGAATCGCGCGTAAGCGATAACGCAAACGAAAGCGAAATATCTGCCGCCATGGCTCAGGAGGCGGACAAAATACTGTCTTTGCTGCCTGAAAAAGCATATGTGGTGGCGATGTGTGTTGAAGGTGAAAAACTTTCATCAGAAAAATTTGCAAAGGGTATTGCAAAAACCGCATTATCGGGATATAATCATACGGCCTTCATAATCGGAGGATCAAATGGTCTTGATGAATGGCTAAAAAAACGGGCCGATTTAAGACTTTCGATGTCGGATATGACCTTTCCGCACCATCTTGCTCGGGTAATGCTGCTTGAGCAGATATACAGGGCGTTTCAAATAAATAATAATGGTAAGTACCATAAGTAGGTGCACTATGAAAAATAGAAAGTCGAGTAACGGCGACTCAATGATGCGTCAGCTTTTCAATTTTCACGATGAGCGCGCAAAGGGTCGTGTTTGTATGCTTGTTATGACGGTTTATACAAACATTTTCACCTGTATAAACTCCGGCATTTTTTATACCGGATTTTTAAGCGCCAATGATATAAACATAGTAAACGTAGGGATAATCAACTTCCTGCCGTTTTTTGCCGGAATGTTCAGCATATTTTCGCCATACATCCTCGGTCGTTTTAAAAAGCGGCGTGCTGTTCTTACGGTATCGCGCATACTGTACTATTTTTTCAGTCTTTTTGCCTCGACAATAATGCCGAATTTTGTTCATGATGCGTCGCTTAAGATTCTGCTGTTCTGTATCTTTGTTTTTGTGGCGAATCTTATTAACGCGCTGTTTGTGTCGCCGGGGTATTCGGCATGGCACCTGAACTTTATTCCGGATGATGTCAGAGTTAATTATTTTTCGGTTTCCCAGATAATCGGTTCGGTCGTTTCATCGATATTCTTTCTTGTTTCGACCCTTCTTACCGACAGAATAGGCGATGTTGCACAGCAGGGACCGATGTTTGCGACCATACGCTACATAACCTTTGCCTGTGCTATAGGCGAGACCTTGTTTTTAATGCTCCCCAAGGAATATCCTTACGTTAAAACCGTTAAGGTGAATCTTGCGTCGGTGTTTTCGCTTTCCTTTAAAAACCGCGGATTTATGGGAACCATGCTGATAGTGTTTTTCTGGAACTTCTTCCAGTATGCCGCGCTGACACCCACCGATTACTACCTGATAAATAATATCGGTGTTAAGTATACCTTTATTGCGATAATAACCCTGCTTTATTCGGTGTTTTTGCTGGTGCTGTCGCCGATGTGGCGGAAGATAATAAACCGGCACGGATGGATTTCGGTTTTCGGACTGACGGCTGCGGTACAGGGATGCACCAACATACTTTACGCCTTTATAACGCCGGGAAATTACATTCCGGTAATGCTTATTGTAAGGCTGACCCAGCATTTTATCGGAGTCGGACTGAACCTTACATATGCAAATGTTATGTATCTGAGAATGCCGCAGGAGGATCGCACGAGCTACATTTCATTTTATCTTTTTTTTGCAAGCGTTGCGATGTTTCTGGGACTTCTTTGCGGCACCACCTTTGTCGGACTTGCCGAGAATATTGCCGTCAATATATTCGGATTTACATTTTATAATGTTCCGCTGCTTATGCTGTTTCAGGCGGCCGGTCAGATTACGCTCGGACTTATATCCTATGCCTGCCGTAAAAGACTTGAACCGCGCCAAGCCGAATAATCTTTATTTTAAGCCTTTTGCAAAATGCATAAGGCTTAATTTTATGCTTTTCAGCGGAGAGCATTTACCGGAAAATGCCGTGGCAGGACAAGGAGGCTTTATATTTTCGGCAAAGAAAATTCAGCATTTGCTTATAACGGCTTAAATATAGTCGGAGTCGTGTTTTTTGCTGTTTTGTCCGACACATTTTCCTACCGGATTATAAGAATACTTGTTTGATTTTTTATATATATGTGGTATAATGAGAACATATATTTTATTCGGCGGTGAGCTTTACGGATCATTTTAAACTTGTTTCAAAATACAAACCGACCGGCGATCAGCCCGAGGCAATTGAAAAGCTGGCCGAAGGCGTCGAAAAAGGACTCAAGGAACAGATTTTGCTCGGTGTTACGGGATCGGGCAAGACGTTTACCATGGCCAATATTATAGAAAAGGTCAACCGTCCGACCCTTGTGCTCGCCCACAATAAAACCCTCGCGGCTCAGCTGTGCTCGGAATTTCGCGAATTCTTCCCGGAGAATGCCGTCGAGTATTTTGTTTCCTACTACGATTATTATCAGCCGGAGGCATATATAGCCAATACAGATACCTATATCGAAAAGGATTCGGCGATAAACGATGAGATCGATAAATTGCGCCATTCGGCGACCTGTGCGCTGAGCGAAAGACGGGACGTAATAATTGTCGCCAGCGTTTCGTGCATTTATTCGCTGGGTGATCCTATCGATTACAGGAATATGGTGCTTTCGGTAAGGGTCGGGACTTCGCCGGGGAGAGACGCGGTCATCCGCAAGCTGACCGATATTCAGTATGAGCGAAACGACATTAATTTTATACGTAACAAATTCCGTGTAAGAGGGGATGTCGTCGAGATATTTCCGTCGTACTGGAACGACAAGGCGGTAAGGATTGAATTTTTCGGCGACGAGGTCGAAAGAATAAGCGAATTTTCCCCGGTCACCGGCGAGGTCATCTGCACCGTATCGCATGTTGCGATTTATCCTGCTTCGCACTATGTTATAGCGCACGAACGCCTTGAAACGGCCCTCGGCGAACTCGAAAAAGAGGCCGAAGACAGGGCGAAATGGTTTAGAGAAAACGGCAAGCTTATAGAGGCTCAGCGCATAAAACAGCGCACCGAATACGATATTGAGATGCTTCGGGAGATCGGCATTTGCAAGGGAATTGAAAACTATTCGCGTGTGCTTTCGGGAAGGGCTCCGGGCAGTATGCCGACCACATTGCTCGATTATTTTCCGGACGATTATCTCATGTTTGTCGATGAGTCGCATGTGACTTTACCTCAGGTAAGGGGAATGTACGGCGGCGACAGAGCGAGGAAGGAAAGCCTTGTCGAATACGGCTTTAGGCTTCCGTCGGCCTTTGACAACCGTCCGCTTAATTTTGAGGAATATTATAAGCATATAAATCAGGTGATATTTGTCAGCGCGACGCCGGGCGATTTTGAGCAGTCGGTTGCTCAGGCGACGGCCGAGCAGATAATAAGACCGACGGGGCTTATTGATCCGGAGATCTCTGTCAGGCCGACCGACGGTCAGATCGATGATCTTGTGGGCGAGATAAATGCCTGCACCGAACGAAAAGAGCGCGTGCTGATTACCACCCTTACCAAAAAAATGGCGGAGGATTTAACCGATTATCTTTCGGATCTCGGTATTAAGGTAAGGTATATGCATCATGATATAGATACCATCGAACGCATGGAGATCATCCGTGATTTGCGCTTGGGCGAATTCGATGTGCTGGTCGGAATAAATCTGCTCAGAGAGGGACTTGATATCCCCGAGGTGTCGCTGGTAGCGATTCTCGACGCCGACAAGGAGGGCTTTTTGCGCTCGGGGCGTTCGCTTGTACAGACCATAGGCCGCGCGGCGCGTAATGCGTCGGGCCGGGTTATAATGTACGCCGATTCGGTTACCGATTCAATGGAATATGCCATAACCGAGACGGCAAGGCGACGCGAGATACAGATGAAATATAACTTAGAGCACGGGATTACCCCTAAAACTATTGTCAAGGATGTAAGAGATGTAATCGAGATGTCCAAAAGCGATAATAAATCACTTGATAAAAAGCATATTTCCCGTATGCCGAAGAAGGAACGCGAAAAGCTCATAGCAGAGCTAACCAAAGAGATGAAAGAGGCAGCCAAGATGCTCGAATACGAGCACGCCGCCTTCTTGCGCGATAAGATTAAGGAATTAAAAGAAAGCTGACGGTAGGTTAAAAGCATTATGGCGATGGACAAAATAATTATTCGCGGAGCAAGGGAGAATAACTTAAAGAATATCGATCTTGAGATTCCGAGGGACAAATTTGTGGTATTTACCGGCGTTTCGGGCTCTGGCAAGTCCTCACTTGCTTTCGATACCCTTTACGCCGAAGGACAGCGAAGGTATGTTGAGTCGCTGTCCTCTTATGCGAGGATGTTTTTGGGGCAGATGGAAAAGCCGGATGTCGACAGCATAGACGGTCTTTCGCCGGCTATTTCCATCGACCAAAAGACCACCTCCAAAAATCCCCGTTCGACGGTCGGTACAATAACCGAGATTTATGATTATTTAAGGCTTTTGTATGCCCGTGTGGGCGTTCCGTACTGTCCGGTATGCGGTCGGGAGATCAGACGTCAGACGGTGGATCAAATAGTCGACAGGGTGTTGTCGCTTGAAAAAGGCACCAAAATCCAGGTTTTAGCTCCGGTTGTACGGGGAAGAAAGGGCGAGCACCAAAAGGAGTTTGAAAGTGCGAAAAAATCCGGATATGTGAGAGTGCGGGTCGATTCGGTGATGTATGAGCTCACCGAGGAAATAAAGCTCGAAAAGAACAAAAAACACAATATCGAAATAGTAATCGACCGACTTGTTATTAAGGAGGGAATAAGAAGCCGGCTTGCCGATTCGATTGAAACGGCGGTTAAAATTTCGGGAGGGACGGTGCTTGTCGATGTAATAGACGACGAGGAGATACTTTTTTCCAAAAACTTCGCCTGTCCCGAGCACGGTGTAAGCATTGACGAGCTTACACCGCGGATGTTTTCCTTTAACAGTCCGTTCGGCGCTTGCGAGGAATGCGACGGACTGGGTGTTTTCATGAAGATAAATCCGGATCTGCTTATTCCGGACAAAACAAAATCCATCGCCCAGAATGCCATTAAGGGCAGCGGCTGGAGCTATACCGGGTTTAACTCATACATTGCAAAAATGTATCTGGATGCGCTGGCGAGACACTACAATTTTTCGCTCGATACCCCATTTGAAAAGCTGCCGGAAAGAATTAAAAACATTATCTTTTACGGCAGCGGCGACGAGAAAATTACCTTTCATCGCGAAATAATGGGTCATTCCGCCGATTATCAGTCTGCCTTTGAGGGGGTAATATGTAACCTTGAACGCCGTTACAAGGAGACACAAAGCCCGGCGGCGAGAGAGGATATAGAGCAGTATATGTCCGAAATGCAGTGCAGCCACTGCCACGGTGCCCGTCTTAACGATAAAGCGCTCGCGGTTACGGTGGGCGGAATAAATATCGATAAGCTGTGTTCGTTTTCGGTTGTAAATGCCATCGATTTCTTTGAGAAATTAAATCTCAGCAACCGCGATGAGCTGATTGCCGATAAAATTTTAAAGGAAATAAAAAGCAGGCTCAGCTTTCTAAAAAACGTCGGCCTAGGGTATCTTACCCTTTCAAGGTCGTCGGGAACCCTTTCGGGCGGAGAAAGCCAGAGGATACGTCTTGCCACCCAGATAGGCTCGGCGCTTACCGGCGTGCTTTATATTCTCGATGAGCCCTCTATCGGACTCCACCAAAGGGATAACCGCAAGCTTATATCGGCGCTTAAAAGGCTTCGCGATATCGGCAACACCCTTATAGTGGTCGAGCACGACGAGGAGACCATGCTCGAATCGGACTATATTGTTGATATAGGACCGGGAGCAGGAGACAGGGGCGGCGAGGTTATTTGCGCCGGAACGGCACAGGATATAATGAATTGCGAAAAGTCCGTTACCGGTAATTATCTTTCCGGACGGATCAAAATTCCGGTACCGGACGAAAGACGTAAGGGCAACGGCTCTTATCTTGAGGTGATCGGTGCTAAGGAGCATAACCTGAAAAACATCAGCGTTAAAATCCCTCTTGGCGAATTTGTGTGCGTTACCGGCGTTTCCGGTTCGGGTAAATCCACCCTTGTTAATGAGATTCTATATAAAAAACTGGCGGCCGATGTTAACAGGGCTCATACCTTTCCGGGAAAACACGAATGTATAAAGGGTATTGAGAATATCGATAAGGTCATAAATATTGACCAGTCGCCTATTGGCAGAACCCCACGTTCCAATCCGGCTACCTATATCGGGGTTTTTAACGATATACGGGAGCTGTATGCTTCGACTCCGGATGCAAAAATGCGCGGATATTCGGCCGGACGTTTCTCCTTTAATGTCAAAGGAGGGCGCTGTGAGGCCTGCCAGGGCGACGGGATTTTAAAGATCGAAATGCATTTTCTGCCCGATATTTATGTCCCGTGCGAGGTCTGCAAGGGCAAGCGCTACAATCGCGAGACACTGGAGGTAAAATATAAGGGCAAGAGCATTCATGACGTTTTGGATATGCGGGTAAGCGAAGCCTATGAATTTTTCGAGCCTATTCCGAAAATTGCGAGAAAACTAAAGGCACTAAACGACGTCGGAATGGGATATATAAAGCTCGGACAGCCGGCGACCACCCTTTCGGGCGGCGAGGCTCAAAGGGTAAAACTGGCGAGCGAGCTGTGCAAGCGGCCGACCGGTAAAACCTTTTATATACTCGACGAACCGTCAATAGGATTGCACAGCGCCGATGTCCATAGGCTTATTGAGGTCTTGCAGCTTATCGTCTCGACCGGGAATACCGTTTTGGTCATTGAGCATAATCTTGATATTATTAAAACGGCCGATCATATAATCGATCTCGGACCCGAGGGAGGAGACGGCGGCGGGAAGATAATAGCTCAGGGTACTCCCGAGGAGGTAGCGGCTGTAAATGGCTCTTATACGGGCGAATTTTTGAAAGAAATACTCCCGAAAAAATAGATATTTTCAAAAATAATGATATTATTTACACTTTATTAATCCATTTTCGCTTTTTTGCCTTTATACTTGCCCTTAGAAAAACTGAATGGAGCGATTATATCTGTTCGGATATGTAAAGGCCGACAAGCCTGATTTGAAAGTTTGCGAATATGACTCATACAAGGCGGTTTACTGCTCTCTTTGCCGTCAGATGGCAAAGGACTACGGTCCGCTGGCCAAGTTTTCGCTGAGTTATGATCTGGTTTTTTTAGCTCTTATCCGTATAGGTCTTCAGGATAAAGGCTGCTCGCTGTGCAAGCGCCGCTGCAGGTTCAATCCGCTTAAAAAATGCGCAATGCTTTGCGACGCCGATGACGGTCTTAAATTCACCGCCGGAGTTGCCGTTATGCTGACCTATTTTAAGCTGCTTGACGACGTTTCGGACAGTTCGTTTTTTAAAGGGCTTTTTTGCCGGTTGCTCGTTTTTTTGTACAAGCCGGCATATAAAAAGGCCAAACGTTTTTATCCCGAGGCGGCAGCGGTTATAGAAAACGCCATGGCCGAGCAGAAAAAAACCGAGCGGTCGGGTCTTCGCAATATCGACAGAGCCGCCGATCCTACGGCCTCGTCGCTCGGAAAGCTGTTTTCGCTTTATATTGAGGACGAATCGTCAAAACGGGTGTTATACCGGCTCGGTTACTGTGTCGGCAAATGGGTGTATGTTACGGATGCGGCCGACGATTTAAGCGATGACCTGAAAAACGGCTTTTTTAATCCCTTGCTGCCGGCTGATTGCGATATATCGGCCGACGACAGCGAGAAAATAAAGGAGCTAAAAGAGAAGGCCGAGCCGATTTTAAATACCTGTATATGTGAAGCGGCGCTTGCCTTTGAGCTTATCGAATTCAGGCGTTTTTCTCCGATAATCGGAAATATTATTTACAGAGGACTTGAAAACGTCCAGAATAAAATTATATTTAAAAATGAGAACAAAAAGGTCGAAAAGGAAGGAAAATCGAACAGTTTATGAAGGATCCATATGAGGTTTTAGGTGTTTCGCGCGATGCAACGGACGAACAGATAAAAAATGCCTATCGCGAGCTTGCGCGTAAGTATCATCCCGATTCTTACAACGGCAATCCGCTTTCGGATCTTGCGGCCGAGAAGATGAAGGAGATAAACGAGGCCTACGATGCGATAATCTCCGAGCGTAAAAACAGTGCTTCGGGCGGGTCCGGCGGCGGATATTATAATGCGGCTTCAAGCGGTTACGGTGCCTCCTCGGATTTTGCCGATATACGGGCTATAATATCCCAGGGCCGTTTTGAGGATGCGCAGGTTTTACTCGACGGAATTCCTCCGGAGAGAAGAAATGCCGAGTGGTATTTTTTAAACGGTTCGGTGCTTTACAGGCGCGGCTGGTTTGAGGACGCGTATGCGAGCTTTGCGACGGCCTGCAGGATGGATCCCCAGAATCCGGAATACCGTGCGGCGCTTTCCAATATGAAGAATAAGCGCACCGGTGCTCCTTACCGTAATTATTCGGGTAATACCGGCGGCTGCAGCGCTTGCGATATCTGCTCGGGGCTTATGTGCGCCGACTGCTGCTGTGAATGCATGGGCGGCGATCTGATTTCCTGCTGCTGAGCATTATTATTGTTTTTTATTTTAATTTGACGGGTGAAACGACTTGAAGAAAAACAGAAAAATTGCACTTTGCGGTATGATTTCGGCGCTTTCTCTGGTCATAATGCTCGCTTCCTATATCCCGTATTTCACCTATGCCGTACCGGCTGCAGCCGGGATAGTTTTTTGTGTTATTGTCATCGAGATCGGTTTTAAGTACTCGTTAGCTTCATATTTTTGCACGGCCGTGCTTGCTTTTTTTCTTTGCGAGAAAGAGGCGGCTGTGCTTTTTGTTTTATTTTTCGGTTATTACCCTATTTTAAAGGCGGTTCTCGAAAAATACATAAAGAGCCGGCCTATCGAATATATCTTGAAGTTTCTTGTGTTTAATGCCGCGATAGCTTTAAGCTATGCGCTCCTTGTCTTTGTTTTTAAGCTGCCGATTGACGATATGGGGCCGCTGTCGCCGAAGATCATGCTTTTGCTTCTTTTGGTTGCGGGAAATGTTGCGTTTACGGTGTACGATATTGCGATAACTCGTCTGGTGGCGCTGTATTTTCAGCGGTTGCGACGGTATTTAAAGGTCGTTTTATAATAATAAAATCGGAGAAGTAAATGAAGAAAAATATTATAATAATCGGCGGCGGCGCTTCGGGACTGATGTGTGCGATATCGGCGGCTGAGAATTGCAACGTCATTGTTTTAGAGAAGAATGACAAGGTGGCAAAAAAGGTGATGATTACCGGAAAGGGCCGGTGCAATGTTACGAATAATTGCGATGTTGACGCTCTTATATCGGCAGCCGTATCGAACGGCAGGTTTTTGTACAGCGCCTTTTCGGCCTTTAATTCGCAGGATACGATGGATTTTTTTGAAAACTCGGGAGTTTCTCTTAAAACCGAACGGGGCAACAGGGTTTTTCCCGTTTCGGACAAGGCGGCCGATATAGCCAACGCCTTAAAACGCCGGGCAACTGAGTCGGGATGCGAAATAAGAACAAATTCCTCCGTTAAAGATGTTATTTTAAAAGATTCATCGGCGGTCGGCGTGGTGCTTGAAAACGGAGAAAAAATCTACGCCGACGCGGTTGTTATCGCAACGGGAGGAGTATCCTATCCGCTGACCGGTTCTACCGGAGACGGATATAGATTTGCCAAAAAAGCAGGACATACGGTGGTTACTCCGATACCGTCGCTGGTTCCCTTTACCGTTTATGAGCAGGATATCTGTTCATCCCTTTCGGGGCTTTCTCTTAAAAACGTACGTCTTACTGTTTACGATACGGCTAAAAACAAAAAGCTCTTCAGCGAGCTTGGGGAGATGCTTTTTACACATACAGGAATTTCCGGTCCCCTCGTGCTTAGCGCCTCGGCCCATACCCGTCCTATGGAAAAGGGCAGATACGGTGCCGTTATCGATTTAAAACCGGCCATCGATTTCGATACCCTTGACAGACGGCTGCTTCGCGATTTCGGCGACAATATAAACAGGGATTTTGTTAATTCCCTTTCCGATTTATTGCCAAAAAGCATTATTCCTGTTATAATAGAAATGTCAGGCATACCGCCGAGGTTAAAGGTGAATTCGGTTACGAAGGAGCAGCGGAAAGCTCTGTGTGAAATCATCAAGGGGATGAAGCTTAGCATAAAGGGCTTTCGTCCGATTGAAGAGGCAATCGTCACCGCCGGCGGAGTTAAGGTCTCGGAGGTTGATCCCCGTACAATGATGTCGAAAAAAATAAAATCGCTGTATTTTGTCGGCGAGGTTCTCGATATTGACAGCTATACCGGCGGATTTAATTTGCAAAATGCGTTTTCCACCGGATATCTGGCAGGCAAAAGCATTAAAGCAGGTGATGATTTATGATAAACGTTGCAGTTGACGGTCCGGCCGGAGCCGGAAAAAGCACCGTCTCAAGGCGAGCGGCGAAGATTCTCGGGCTCGTATATGTCGATACCGGCGCGCTTTACCGTGCAATAGGGCTTTATGCCATTGAAAACGGTATTGATACAAAGGATGAAAAGGCGGTTACGTCTGTATTAAAGGATATAACGGTCGATCTCGACAATTCGGGCGGCGAGCAAAGGGTACTGCTTTGCGGCGAGGATGTAACGGGAAATATCAGAACAGGGGCTGTTTCCATGGCCGCTTCGGACGTCTCGTCCTACCCTGAGGTGCGTGCTTTTCTGCTTGAAACGCAAAAGAAGATCGCACGGGAGAAAAGCGTTATAATGGACGGGCGCGATATAGGTACCGTCGTATTGCCGAAAGCCGACGTCAAGGTGTTTTTAACGGCCGATGCGGCTGTCAGGGCTAAAAGACGTTTTCTCGAGCTTACCGAGCGCAAGGAAAAGGTCGATTATAATACGATTTTAGCCGAGATAAACGAGCGCGACCATAACGATAAAAACCGCGCGGCAGCCCCCCTTAAACAGGCTGACGATGCTATACTTCTCGATACATCGGAAATGAGCTTCGATGAGTCGATACAGGCACTTGTTAATATCATCCGAAAAGGAACCGACATCAAATGAGTAAAGCTGATAAGAAAAATAATACGGGTAAGAAAAATATCTTGTATTTTATAGCAAAATTTATCCTGCATGTTATATGGCCGGTTTTTCCCTACAAAATAGTCGGACGCGAGAATTTATACACCGATGATCCGGTGCTCATTTCATGTAACCATATTTCATATATGGATCCGGTGTTTATTGTGATGGCAATGAAAAAGCGCCGCAAGATATTTTTTCTTGCCAAGAGTGAGATTTTTAAAAATAAGTTTGTTTCCGGGTTTTTTCGTTTTTGCGGAGCTATACCTATTGACCGAAAAAACGGTATTCAGGGTATCAGATCGGCAGTCGATAAGCTTGAAAGCGGCAATGTCGTCGGCATTTTCCCCGAAGGAACAAGGTCAAAAACCGGTAAGCTCGGCAAACCGAAATCCGGCATTATTATGGTTGCCCAGCGTTGCAAGAGCGACATAATTCCGGTAACCCTTGTAACAAAACATCAGAAGGTAAGGCCATTCAGAAGGACCGTAATATACGTCGGAGAACGCATTGAGTACGAAAAGCTCGGAATCGATTCGGACTCGTCGATAAGTCAGCTTAAAGCCGCCGGCGAGCTGATTTTTGAAGATACCAGACGGGTATTGGCTCAAAATACCGGCGTTACGGGGATAAGCGAAGAATGAAAGTGTTAGTTGCCAAAACAGCCGGGTTTTGCTTCGGGGTCAACCGGGCGGTCGAGACGGTAAAGAATTTGCTTTCACAGGGTAAACGGGTCGCAACGTTGGGTCCTATTATACATAATCCTCAGGTGGTAAGCGATTTTGAAAGACAGGGTGTCACCATAGTCGGACGGCCGGGCGATGCACAAAACGGCACGACACTTGTCATACGCTCGCACGGAATACCGGAGGATGTTTATGATGAGATAAAGGCCGGCGGATACGATTTTGTCGACGCCACCTGTCCGTACGTTAAAAAAATACATGAGATAACGCGTGAAGCAAAAAAACAGGGGAAATATGTGCTCATTGCGGGCGACGCGGAGCATCCCGAGGTTATAGGGATCAAAAGCTGCTGCAGCGACTGCTGCGGAATTTTCGATAACGAAATTTCTTTAACTAAATTGTTAAAAAGTGACAAAATATCGGGTCATAAAGGCGTAGTTGCGGTGGCTCAGACCACTTTTGACACAAAAAAATGGTTCGAATGCGTAAAAATAATAAAAAAAGTATGTACAAACGCAGAAATATTTGATACAATATGTAATGCTACTTTCAAAAGACAGAGTGAAGCACAAAGCCTGGCGGAAAAGTGCGACTATATGATAATAGTCGGGGGACGGCATAGCTCCAACACCAAAAAACTTTACGATCTGTGTTCGGGCTATTGCGAGGTCTCGCTTATAGAGCAAGCCGGTGAACTTGACCGCGATCGATTGAAGGCGGCGTCTTGTATAGGTCTTACAGCCGGGGCATCAACTCCGGCTTGGATAATAAAGGAGGTTCAAAATCTAATGTCAGAAGTCTTGGAAAACACCACTATCCCGGAAGAGGATTCTTCCAAAAATAATACTGAACCGGTTGCTACAGCCGAAGAAACCGTTGATACGAACACTGTTGCAGCCGAACCCCCTGCACAGTCGGATGAGCAGCCCGTTAAAAGCTTTGATGAAATGACCGACGAAGAAGCCTTTGAGTATTCGCTCAACAACATGAGCACCGACCAGAAGGTAAAGGGCATCGTACTCGGTATTACTCCGACTGAGATACAGGTTGATATCGGCCGTAAACATGCCGGTTACATACCGCTTGATGAGTATTCTTATGATCCCACTGCCGATCCCAAGAAGGAGCTCAAACTCGGCGATGAGATCGATCTGATCGTTATGAAGACCAACGATCAGGAAGGTACCGTAATGCTTTCCAAAAAGCGTTTCGATGCCATTAAAAACCGTGAGAAGTTCTATGCCGCTGCCGAGTCGGGCGAGGTGTTGAACGGTCATGTTATCGAGATAATCAAGGGCGGCGTTATCGTCATGTGCGACGGTGTTCAGGTATTTGTTCCCGCTTCACAGGCGACCCTTTCGCGCGAGGAGCCCATTGAGGATCTGCTCCATAAGCCGGTAACCTTTAAAATTTTAGAGCTTAACAAGGGCCGTCGCCGTTCGGTAGGCTCCATACGCGCTACCCTTCAGGATGCCCGCCGCGAGCAGCGCGCCGCTCAGAGAGCTGAGTTCTGGGCTAACGTCGAAGAGGGCAAGGTCTACACCGGTAAGGTAAAGTCTATCACCAGCTACGGTGCCTTTGTTGACCTCGGCGGAGTTGACGGCATGGTTCATATCTCCGAGCTTTCCTGGAAGCGCATTAAGAACCCGACCGAGGTAGTAAATGTCGGCGATGTTATCGAGGTGTATGTAAAATCTTTTGATACCGAAAAGCACAAGGTATCTCTCGGATACAAAAAGGCTGAGGATAATCCCTGGAACATCTTCCTTCGCGATTACAAGGTCGGCGATGTTATCGATGTAAAAATCGTCAGCATGACGACCTATGGTGCATTTGCCAACATTATCGACGGCGTTGACGGTCTTATCCATATTTCTCAGATAGCCGATCGCCGCATTGAAAAGCCGCAGGATGTTCTTAAGGTTGGCGAGACTGTCAAGGCGAAGATAACCGCAGTTGACGAGGATCGCAAGCGTGTAAGTCTTTCTATCCGCGCGCTTATTGAGGACAGCGGCGAAGAATCCGCCGAGGAAGCAGCTGCCGATGATGCTGCTGCCGAAACCGAGCAGGACGCCGAATAATCTTTAATATGTTTTAAATAGGAGACACGGGTTTTATCCGTGTCTCTTTTTGTTGGTGTTATAGTACCTGATGTAGTTTTTATAATAAATATCGATAAACCTCGTTTATAAACGTCCGCCTGCGTTTTAAACAAAAAAACGGTTGCCATTGACAATATTTTATTTTCGTTTTATAATCACACTGTGCTTTTGTGCAATAAAAGACTACTTTAACTAAAGGAGAATGTGTTATGAAAAAGCCGGCGAAAGCCCTTACATCGATTTTGCTGACGGTGCTTTTTGCAGTATCTGTATTTACCCCGGCAGCCGGTGCGCAGGAATTAAACCAACTTACCGATTTACCCGCAATCCATATCACTCTTGATGACAATAAAAACGTTAACAGTATAACAAAAAATGAAAGATTACCGGCTACTGTGTCGGTGCGTGCAGAGGGTTATGATGATATAACAGGTGTGCCTATAACAATTAAGGGTCGCGGTAATTCCACCTGGACCCTTCCCAAAAAGCCTTATCAGATTAAGTTTGATGAAAAGACCGATATGCTCGGTATGGGCGCCGCTAAAAAGTGGATTTTACTTGCTAATTATTGGGATAAGACACTTATGCGCAATGCCGTTACATATGACCTTGCCAACAAAATTAATAATATCTGGTCGGTTGAATTCCGCTTTGCGGACGTTTATATTAACGGCGAATACAGGGGAAATTATTTACTGACCGAAAAAATCGAATTCGGAAAGCAGAGGATAAACGAGGGCGGTGAAAAGGGCGCCGTATTACTCGAACTTGAACAGCAGTATCGTCATGCCGGCGAGGGCTGCTCTGCCTGTATAATAACCGACAGCGGCGTTCATGCGACCCTTAAGGAGCCGGAACTCGGCAAGCCTTATACAACCGAAGAATTTAAAGCGATAAAGCAGCAGACCCTTGATAAGCTCAACCGGGTCGAAGCAGCCATACATGAGGGCTATGACAGCTACTCACAGCTTATAGATGTCCGCTCGTTTATTGACTGGTATATTGAAAATGAGCTTGCAAAAAACTACGATGCGGCCTTTGTTACGAGTACGTATTGCTATCTTGATGAATCCGGACTGCTCCACATGGGGCCGGTGTGGGACGTTGACGTTTGCTTCGGCAATCAGGATGTGACCTATCCCGGTACCGTCGATAACGGTCTTAATACATACAATTACCGTTCGGATAAGGGCGCATGGTACATGTCGCTTTTTGATGACGAGGATTTTGTACGCATGCTTAAGGAGCGTTGGAGTGAGCTTAAAACCGAGGGCTACATATACGGCATGCTCGATAAAATCGACGAGCTTTATGCTCAGATAAAGGATTCCCAGAAGCATGACAATGCGGTCTGGCCGGATGCCATGCAGGTGACAAATGTCAGAGGCAAGGGAACGCCGTATTTTTCATTTGATAAAGAGGTCACGTATTTCAAGGATTGGCTCTCACAGCGTATAGAATGGCTTGACAGTCAGTGGAATGACGATTACTGTACGATTTTAAATGAGCGTCGAATGGATTCCGTGGGCGGCGGAGGAATAAAAACCGGAATATACGGCAGTGTGGAAAACGGAATATGGAGCTGGTATCATTTAAGCGCCCATGCACCGAATTCACCCGTTGTTACCTCGAAAACCTTTTTCGACGGTACTGTAAAGAACGGAAAGTATATATGCAGCGTGAATTATAAGGCCGAAATCGGCGAATGCACCGATTATCTCATGCTCCGTCTGATTGGGGTTGATAAAACCGGGCGTGAAAGCGTCGTATCGCAGACCTCGGCTACGCATGTTTCTTATGTGACCGCGCAAAAGGATGCCGAAGGATATGCCAAGCTTAACATGAAGATCGACACAACTCAAAACGAACGTTATGCATCATACAAGCTGGTTATAGATGCATATAATGCCGATGTAATGCTTAAAAACATCTTTTTATATGCCGATTTGGTAAAGGGTGACGTTGTTGCCGACGGCACGGTTACCGCTTCGGACGCATTGCTTACCTTGCAGAATTCCGTAGGAAAGGTTGAGTTTTCTCAGACTCAGGCTACCCTTGCCGATGTTGACGGCTCGAAAGGTATAACGGCCGGTGATGCGCTGCTCATTTTGCAAAAGGCTGTCGGTAAATTGGAGAGCTTTCCGTCAGAAGATATTTAAACGGATTTTGAGGCAGGCCTAATGCTATTTGTTTGCCGGATTAACACTACTTTTATTACCGGAAGGATAATCAAAATGAAGATCAAACCGATTTTTTCGCTTTTTTTGTGCTTTATAGTGACGGCTGCCGCATTTGTCGGTGCGCCCTGCTTTAATGCGGGAATTTCCGCTTCGGCTGAAACGGAGAATGTATTGTTTGGGGATATTGACTCAAACGGTGTTATTAATGCAAATGATGCGCTTTTGGCGCTTCAGCAGGCGGTTGATAAAACAAATCTCAGTGAGAAGCAGCGCTCCCTTGCCGATGTCGACTGCTCCGATACCGTAAACGCAACCGATGCTTTGCAAATCTTGCAGTTCTCGCTCGAAAAAATTACGAGCTATTCGTACACCGGGATGAACGGGCGTACCATCACCGTTGCAACACGCAATATCAATAAGTATACCGGTCAGTCGGCTGCCGCCGCCGAGTATCGTGCGGCCATAAACGGCATTGAGAAAAAATACGGCATGCAGGTAAAACTTATCGAAATGAGCGAGGAGGAAATATCCTCGGCAATTTCGACGGGTACGCGCACCTTTGATATTGTGGACACAAATCTTGTTGAAGGAAGAAATCTCGCAAGGCGTAACCGCGTTAAGGATATAAGCGGTTCTGCATTTTTTGATAATACATTTTCAAGCGGAATGACCGGGTCGTTTACCCTCGGTACCGAGGTTTACGGTGTGGCGTCGAAGGCAATGAGCACCAACGCTCACGGTCTTATGATGAATATGGACCTTTTAAAGCGTTATGCTCCGGTAAGCGCAGGAAAATTAAGTGTTCAATTTGAGAATAAGCAGTGGACATGGGAGGCGCTTAGAGCCCTGCTTGATGAGTATGCCTCCAATGCGCCCGAAAACAGTAAAATAATGCTTTCAAACACCAACATAATCGGTCAGGTGATAGTTTCGAATGCCGGATATGAGGTGGATTTTCTTCTAGACGGTACCGGGGCTACGTCATCTATTTGCTCGCCCGAGGGAATAGCCGCAATGACCTATTTAAAGTCGCTTAAAACCGACGGTCTTTGGTATTACGATGCGGATGTCAATGCGCTTTATTCCTTCTTTAAATCCGGAAAATCGCCGATTTTTGCATATTTTCTAAACGCTGCATCATGGTCGTCGAGGTCTGGCTACAATTTTGAGCTTACGGCAATGCCTTTCCCCATAGGACCGGAAAAAGAGGATTATGTAATGAGTAGTTTCAACGGAATGGCTTATTGTATTCCGTCTTCTTCAAAAAAGACCGTAAATGCCGAAATGCTGTTTTTAAAGGAGCTTATGGCAATGGATGAAGGTCTTGCAAACGCCGTGTGCAGCGATTCCGCCTCTTACGGATATAATGAGCTCGGTGTAAGTGTTTATCGCTGGGCGACCGCGAATACAACGCGTGATTTCTCCTCGGGACCTTTTACAAGTGCTGTCGGCGGACCGGTCGATTCCTCGGTTATAAACCCTACAAGGGATCCGGCCAAGGTGCTGCCGTCGATTGAAAAACTGGTTCAAAAAGAGGTTGACAATTATTACGGAAAGTTTTATGCTGAAAAAAACTGATTGTTAGTTCGGCAGGTAAGTGTTGCAACCGACAGGTACGGGTCTTAAATTTACGTTATCGGGTAGAACATTTAACAAATTCTTTTAATTGTCTGCATAACAGCGCCGTAATTGATATTATAAATTATAAAAACAGCTTCCTGCCGGATATGACAAGGATCGGGTTATCGGTTCTTGTTATATGACGCGAAAGCTGTTTTTTACGGGAGAGGATAGTGTTTATGGGATATGATGAGCTTATAAAGGCTGCAAGATCGGCGAGAGAAAAGGCATATGCCCCATATTCGGGATTTTCGGTAGGGGCGGCCCTCCTTTGCGAAAACGGTGAAATATACACCGGCTGCAATGTCGAAAATTCGTCGATAGGGCTTACAATATGTGCCGAACGTACAGCCGCCGTAAAGGCGATATCGGACGGGGAAAGATGTTTTAAGGCGATTTGTATAATTGGCGGGAAAACAGGCGAAAATACTTGCGATATATGTTTCCCGTGCGGTATGTGCAGACAGTTTTTAAGCGAATTTGCAGCCGATGACATGCAGGTGATTCTGCCCTTTGCAAATGATGTGCAAATTTACGATTTTAAATCGCTTTTTCCCCATGGATTTAAGCTTTGATTTAACGAGGTGGTTTATAAATGATTATAAACGATATTATCCGCAAAAAGCGCGACGGCGACGCATTAAACGATGACGAAATAGCCTTTTTTATAAAAGGGGTAACCAAGGATGAATTTCCCGATTATCAGGTCTCTGCGCTGCTCATGGCGATATTTTTAAACGGTATGAATACACATGAGACGGCGGTTTTGACCGATAAAATGGCCCACAGCGGCGATGTTCTTGACCTGTCTGCAATAAAAGGCCCTACCGTCGATAAACACAGCACCGGCGGAGTCGGGGATAAGACCACACTTATAGTCGGTCCGATTGCCGCCTCGCTCGGAGTTAAGGTTGCGAAGCTCTCGGGCAGGGGGCTCGGTCACACCGGAGGCACCGTCGATAAATTAGAGTCTATAAAAGGCTTTAACACATCGATCGACAAGGAACGTTTTGTCGCTCAGGTCAACGACATAGGAATATGCGTTGCCGGACAGACCGGAGTGCTCGCGCCGGCCGATAAAAAGCTGTATGCATTAAGGGACGTTACCTGCACTGTTGAAAGTATTCCGCTTATTGCTTCGAGTATTATGAGCAAAAAGCTTGCCGCGTCGGCACAGTCTATCGTGCTTGACGTAAAGTACGGCAGCGGCGCTTTTATGAAAAGCAGAAAAGAGGCGGCAAAGCTTGCCCGTACAATGGTGGATATCGGAAAGCACTGCTCGCGTAACATGAGGGCGCTTGTTACCAATATGGACGTACCGCTCGGCCACGCCGTAGGAAATGCACTGGAGGTTCGTGAGGCGGTGGAGGTCTTAAAAGGCGGTGGTCCTGACGATCTAAAAACGGTATGTCTTGAGCTTGCGGCCAATATGTATTCGCTTTCGAGTAATATCGATTTAAAAAAATCACGCGCTATGTGTGAGGAGGCGCTGTCCTCCGGAAAGGCGTTTGAAGTTTTCAGAAAAATGGTACAATATCAGGGCGGCGATCTGTCGGTCATTGACGATACATCGCTTTTGCCGCTTAGCGACACCGCCTTATATGTATGCTCGCCGTGCGACGGGTTTATAACAAAAATGAATTGCGAAACGGTCGGCCATGCGGCCATGCTGTCGGGGGCCGGCAGAATGAAAAAGGATGATCCGATTGATCCGGCAGCCGGTATTTATTTTTACAAAAAGACCGGCGATTATGTCAAAAAAGGCGAGAGGATTGCCGACGTGTACGGCTCTACTGAAAAGCTTAAAGAGGCAGCCGACTGCCTTGAAGGAGCATTTTTGTATGATGTAAAAATGCCGCCGGCACTACCCCTTATTTCCGATGTTATCGAATAAAGCATCAGCTTGAAAGCAGTACTCTGGCTATAGACTCGGCCGCAAGGTGAGCTGAGTAAACCGCTTCGTCCAGGGTGTTGGCGTCGCTTCCGAATTCCATCAATACCGAGCCCTTGGTGAGATTCATATTGTATCGGCAATCGGTAAAATAAACCGAGCGTGTAAGACCGTTGTGGTCCTGTTCTATCCGGCGCTGGAATTTAAGCGCCGTCTGAAGGTTGTATTTCCAATTCGGATAATCGGTTACCTCGCCGGTTTCGCATCCAGTAACAAACATTATCTGAGCCGCCGGTTTTCCGTCGATTTCGACCGTCGGTTTAACACGGGGAGAATTTCCGCCGCCGATTGAATCGCGGTGAACGTCTATTACAAAGCCTATGCTAGGATATTTTTCAAGATAGCTTTGAATGGTTTTGGCCGCCCTCGAATAGCTTCCGGTATACGACGGGGAATCGTGCAGTGTTTCGTCATGCAGTGTATTTATCCCCATTGAATTTAAAACATCACACATTTCACGGCCGACGCGGACTACGTTTTTGTCTGTGTCGGTTGTTCTTGCTTCGCCGAGTGGCGAATAGCTTTCGGTCGTGTGGGTGTGTACAATCAAAATCTGCGGCTTTGTGGGATCGTTTATAGCAGCGCCGTCTGAAAGTGATAGAATTTCGTTTATATCAAGCGGATAGTTAATTTTGTTGTTTATGTAAATATCATCGAAAGAAGTATTTGCGGATGATGCATTTAGCTGCTTTGTAACAACGCCGTTATCGTCGGGAATAAGCTCACTCGAGGCCGCGCTTTCAGAGGAGTCGCTTTGCTGCGACGATGTTTCATTATCCTTGAAATCGGTTTCGTTTGAACGCTCTTCCGTATGCAATGCGGAATTGTCCTTTTTGTCGGCATCGGTTATTTCCGCTTTGTTCATTGCGGCGTGCGCGCTTATGTCAAAAACGGCCGTTGCCGCACCCGGAATTTTGGGAGCTACCTGCGATATACATATCAGCAGAACAATGCCGGTTAAGGTGTACTTTAAAGCTTTTTTAAAAAAATCCTTCAATAATTAACTCCCCTTTGTCTTTATGCTTTCTTAAGCATTATATGCGGCAAAGGGTAGGCGTTATGTCAGAAGCAGCAGCTCCTCCGGCGTTAAATGGGGGTGCAGTGTGCAGTTGATCCCGAGGGCCATAAGCTGTGCGGCTCCGGAAATGACCGTATCGATCTCCCTTGGAGTCACCATCATTTCGGCAGCGGATGGAAAGACCTTGGCGCCGCTTTTTTCGCTTTTATCATCTTTATCGTCATCGTCAAGCAGAATGTCGTGCGCAAGGGTAAGTGCGTCGACCACCGTCGGAACCCCCATGCTTATTACCGGAACGCCGAGGGAGGCGGCACTGATTTCGCTTCTTCTGTTGCCTACTCCGGATCCCGGAGCGATCCCTGTATTTGAAATCTGTACCGTTTTACCGAGCCGCTCAAGCCGTCTTGAGGCGAGTGCGTCGATAACTATAACGGCCGAGGGGCATACGCGGCCGACTATTCCGGATAATATTTCCGCAGTTTCAATGCCGGTTTTACCGAGTACGCCGGGAGACACAGCCGCAACGGGACGAAGCTCTCCGAGTCCTATCGAGCGCGAAAGCTCGCCGCTTATGTGCCTTGTCGCAAGGATTTTTTCAATTGTTTTAGGCCCTAGCGCATCGGGCGTTATGTCGCTGTTGCCGAGCCCCGCTACAAGCACGGGACCGTCTTTCGGCAGCAGTCGCGTGAGTTCTACCGATATGGCGGTGCGCGCATCCTCGTCGTTTTCGCTTTGCTGGGAGATAGAGGGTAATTCGATTGTTGTATAGGTTCCGCACGGCTTTCCTATGCGCCGCGCACCCTCGTCGTTTTCCACTGTAATACGTGTGATTTTTATGTCACCGAAATAGTTTTCTTCGCTGAATACACCGGTGCATTCGTCCTTTAACAGCTCCCGCCGCTCTAAGGCAAGGTCGCTTCTTATACTGTAAGGCATAAAATCAAATCCCCTTTAATTTTTCTTGGCAATAGCCGGAAAATACGGAATAACAAAATGTAAAAACCTATTTACTCACTGTCTTATTATTCGGCGGAAATTATTTTATATCCTTTGAATATTTAAATTTTATTTTTGACTTGACAAAAAAACAAAATATTTGTATAATATCTAACGTTGTTTATAACCTATGGGCTCGTAGCTCAGCTGGGAGAGCGCCGCGTTCGCAACGCGGAGGTCGAGAGTTCGATCCTCTTCGGGTCCACCAAAAAGAAACGACGATTTTCTTTCGGAAGATTGTCGTTTCTTTTTGTTCTCTTCACTTTTCTCTCTTCTCTTAAATTGTCGTTTCCAGAGAAAAGATAAGAGAGAAAAGAGAAGAGAAAAGGTAGCTTTGCTTCGCAAAGCGTTGAATTATATAGATAAATCTCTAACAACAAGCATCTAAAAGTTGTCTAAATGTGCCTACCTAAAAATTTCGCAAGCTGCAGAATAGTGCACAGTTAGAAATCTCGGTAACAATTATCGCTGCTAAACTTCCGCACATTCGCTTTTTGCTATTCCTCCTGCTACAATGGTTGCAGAAATGAACAGGAGGTTATTCTGTTATACCGGCGAAGGAGGATGAGGCAGTGTTTGTTACACAAATTTATTGGCAAAACATAGAAAGCCTCCACGGGAAACCAATATCACAGGACGAATGAAAAGCCGTACTGTCTTTAAACAACGAAGATGAACGGAATTTTCTTGAAGTCATGTAATAAATTTTTTAAAAAAGTACTTGACAACCAAAAAAATGTGTGGTATAAGTAGTTAAACCGTTGAAGAAGAGTGAGTAGGCTATTTGGTCAAATCTCACAGCGAGCCGCGGGCGGTGGGAGCGCGGCAGAGGTGACGTAGCTGAATGGACTTCTGAGGTCGAGCTGAAAGGGCATAGGTTTTGCCTTAGTATGTGAGACGGAGCATGGCTCTCCGTAAACAAAAGCCGGTGTATTTTTGTACACGCTGAGTGGCCGTTATTTTAACGGCAAGCCGGGTGGCACCACAGGATTTGTTTTTATTCCTGTCCCAGCAGTTTTTTGCTGAGACAGGTTTTTTGTTTTTTCGACATTTTAAGGAGAGTGATCTGATGTTTTTGCTGACTAAAAGCTGGCGCCGCGCGCCTGGGATTTCATACAATATTATAAAGCATAAAAATCACAAACTCTTTTTTATTACCGAAAGGCAGGAAAATTAAAATGAAAAACATAAAGATAAAAATCGCCGCAATCCTACTCGCTGTTATAACCGTTATAATGACACTTGGTGCTTGTTCCGACGATTCGTCCAAAAAGCTCAAGGTCGGAATTTGCAATTACGTTGACGATGCGTCGCTTAATCAGATAGTTGATAACATTAAAACCAGGCTCGCCGAAATAGGCAAGGAAAAGGGCGTTGAATTTGACATAGCTTACGATAACTGCAACGCCGATTCAAACCTTATGAATCAGATAATCGCCAACTTTATAACCGACGATGTTGACCTTATGGTGGGTGTTGCCACTCCGGTCGCAATGGCTATGCAGTCAGCCGCCGAGGATACCGATATACCGGTTGTTTTTGCGGCGGTTTCCGATCCTGTTTCGGCGGGACTTGTAAAATCCCTTGAAAATCCCGGCGCTAACATTACCGGCACTTCTGACTATCTCGACACAAAGTCGGTTCTTAATCTTATTTTTGCCGCCGATCCCGACGCCAAAAAGATCGGACTTCTTTACGACGTAGGACAGGATTCCTCCGCAACCCCCATCGCAAAGGCCAAGGAAGAGCTCGGTAATCGCGGTGTTGAGGTCATCGAGCGCACCGGAACGACGGTAGACGAGATATCCCTTGCGGCTCAGGCGCTTGTTTCCGACGGTGTTGACGCCGTGTTTACCCCGACTGACAATACCGTAATGAAGGCAGAACTTTCGATATATGAAATCTTCGCTAATGCCGGAATTCCTCATTACACCGGTGCCGATTCCTTTGCCCTTAACGGAGCCTTCCTCGGTTACGGTGTTGATTACGTAAAGCTCGGCAGTGAAACCGCCGACATGATCGCTCAGATACTCGTAGACAAAAAGCCGGCCGGAGAGTTGGCGGTCAAGACCTTTGATAACGGAACGGCGACCGTCAATACCGATATATGCGCACAGCTCGGATACAATTATTCCGAAATTGAAAAGACCTTTGCGCCTTATTGCACCAAGGTCCAGAGCATTGTTACGGCCGAAAGCTTTGACGATATAAAATAAATTTTAAAGGTTGAGATTATGGGTTCGGTAATTACTTTACTGCAAACGGCGCTGGAACTAGGTCTTATGAGCTCGCTTACGGTGCTCGCACTGTTTTTAAGCTATTCGATGCTTAATGTGTGCGATCTTTCAACCGACGGCTGCTTTACCCTCGGCGCTACGGTGGGAGCCGCTGTGGCTATATCGGGACATCCGTGGCTTTCTATACCGGCCGCCATGGCCGCCGGCATAATATCGGGCTTTGTAACCGCATTTTTACAGACAAAAATGGGAATCAACAGCCTGCTTGCAGGAATTATCGTTAACACGGCGCTGTATTCGGTAAATATAGCCGTTATGGGAGGATCGTCGATACTTAACATGAATAAAACCGAAACGGTCTTCACAAAGGCGCGCTCCTTGCTTTCGTCGATCGGTTTTGCCGGGCAGTATAAGCTTTTTGTGGCGCTTTTGGCGGTCGTATTGGCGGCGGTTTTATTGGGAATATTTTTAAAAACCCGTCTCGGACTTGCAATAAGAGCGACGGGAAATAATCCGGATATGGTTCGTTCATCCTCAATAAATCCTACGGTAACCACGATAATCGGGCTTTGTCTCGCTAACTCCCTGACCGCACTTTCCGGCTGTCTGCTTGCACAGTCGCAAAAGTCGGTCAATATAGATATCGGCACCGGAATGGTCACCATTGCGCTCGCTTCCCTGCTTATAGGCGGAATTTTTACTTCGCGCGGGAAGATGCCGCTTAGAATAGTCGGCGTTGTAATCGGCGCATTTGTTTTCCGTCTTGTTTATACGGTGGCTTTAAGGTTCGATATGCCGGCATTCATGCTTAAGGCGGTTTCGTCGGTCGTGGTAGTGGCGGCGATATCGATTCCGTATTTAAAACAAAGATTTCCGCTTATTAAGCGCCGTTTCGCTCATAAAAGGGGGAGAGCATAATGCTTAATATCTCGCATATTACCAAGTTTTTCTCACGAGGTACGGTTGACGAGAAAAAGGCTCTTGACGATTTATCCCTCGATGTTAAAAAGGGAGATTTTATTACCCTTATAGGCGCTAACGGCGCCGGTAAATCTACTCTGTTCGGCGCAATTGCCGGCAGCTTTATTACCGACAGCGGCAGCATAACCCTTGACAATGAGGACATAACCCTAAAGCCCGAATTCAAGCGTGCGCGATATATCGGACGGCTTTTTCAGGATCCGATGCGCGGCAGTGCACCCGGAATGACTGTTGAGGAAAACCTAAGCCTTGCCGCCGGCAGGGGTGGCTGGATGTCCTTTGTTTCGAAGGCGGATAAAAAGCTCTTTCGCGAGAGGGTTGCCATGCTCGAAATGGGGCTTGAGGATCGCATGAATCAGCCGGTCGGACTGCTTTCGGGTGGTCAGAGACAGGCGCTTACCCTCATGATGGCCACCTTGTCAAAGCCGAAGCTGTTGCTGCTTGACGAGCACACGGCGGCGCTCGATCCGTCAACAGCGCAAAAGGTGCTCCAAATAACCGAATCCACTGTAAGAGAGAGTTCCCTTACCTGTCTTATGATAACCCATAACATGCAGTCGGCCCTTGATTACGGCAACCGTACCGTTATGATGAATTCGGGACGTATAATACTTGATGTAGCCGACGATGAGCGAAAGGGGCTGACTGTTGCGGATCTGCTCGAGAAATTCAAGAGCGCGTCCGGTGCGACCCTTGATAACGACCGTATGCTGCTCATTTAGTATTTAAGTAACAAAGTAATGGGATGTCCGTTTTTCGGTGCATCCCATTTTAGTTTTTTTATCGTTCGGTTTTTAAAAGCGGCTGTATCTGTTCGCCTGAAAGTGCGGCCTTTAATGTATCAGGTATAAGGCTGAAATCGGCTACTACCGAGCGCGGCTTGTTTTCGGGATCGTCCTGCGAGGCCGGAACAAAATAAAAACCTTTTGTATTTAAAAGGCGTCCTATATTTACTGCCGAGCCCGAAAGCGCGTCGTTGGTAGAGACTGCAATCACTACCGGATGTGAGTTTCGCAATGTCGATTTGGCGGCCATTGTGACATTTGTGTCGGTAATGCCGTTTGCAAGCTTTGATAAGGTGTTACCGGTGCAAGGGGCAATTATGAGTGCGCTTATAAGATTTTTAGGCCCGATCGGCTCGCTTTGGGGAATTTCGGTAAGCGCGGTTCTTTGGCAGATGTCTTCGATTTTCTGTCTTATTTCCTCGGCTATTCCGAATCTTGTGTCAAATCCGGCCGAGGCAGGGGACAGAATAGGAATTACGTCGTAACCTGTTTTGCACAGGACTTCTATTTGCGGAATTACGCGAGAGAAGGTGCAGAATGAACCGGTCAGCGCAAAGCCTATGGTTGTTTTACTGTCAGCCATATTCATCCGCTGCCCTTCCTTTTGATTTTAAGTATTTCAATTTGTTTTAATACCTCCGTACAGATCGATTATTGTTTCGGCAATGTGCTTTGCGGCGGTTTCCGGAGAATAAATTCCGGGAAGTGCAAGGGCGTGGATGGTTTTTATTCCGATTTTCGAGGCGAAATCAAAATCGGTTCCGCCCGGCTTTGAGGCAAGATCAATGACGGTAGCCGTGCTTTTTGCCCGGCTTAAAAGCGCGCTGTCAAGTATGAGGCTTGGAACGGTATTGAAAATTATATCTGACGATTCTGCAGCTTTTGCCGCGTTTGAGGTGTACAGCGCTTTATATCCGTAAATTTCGGCGAGCGCTATATCCTTTTCCTTTCTTGCGGTTACGGTTACATCCGCTCCTAAAAGGGCAAGCTTATTGCTGAGAATTCTGCCAATTCTGCCCATGCCTATAACAAGGCATTTGCTGTCAAACAGGGCTTTTTTTGTTATTTCTATTCCGAGGGCGACGGCCGCTTCGGCTGTGGTTGCAGCGTTTTTTATCTGCAACGCCTCGCTTTTATAATAATCAATAACCCTGACGCCTTTTTTCTCTAAGAGCTTTTCGATCTCCTCGTTTATCATGCCGCCGGCTACCGTTTGGCCTTTACAAAGTGAAAAAGCAAAGCTGCTGAATTCAAAAGAGTATTTGTCGCTTAGAATGGTTTTACCGTCCCGACTCATCGGAATGGGAAGAACTATCAGCTTGTATTCCGGGATTTTTTTAAATAATGCTTCCTTTTTTGTTTTTATCTCTTTGTCGGAAGCGGCCGACGGATCACCCGGATACACCTCGGTCTCGTAACCCTTTTCCTCCAGTGCTTTTGCTATATAACGGCCGCGCGCATCGCCGTAAATTACAAGTGCCTTTTTATCGTCCAACAGAATCACTCCCGATTTTTTGTTGCCGTACAGGCGGCAGAGTCCCTTAATGCCTCTGATACTATATTTTATGAGCCGTAAATCTGAGTTGTGAAAATTAAATGGAATAAAAAAACACAAGCCGGCAGCTTTGGCGAATTCCGCCGCTGTCGGCTTGCGTTATTTAAACTTTTGTTAAGAACTTAGTTATCTTTGTATTACACCGCGGGGACATGCAGCGGCGCATTCGCCGCAGCCCGTGCATTTTTCGGGATCAATAACGGCCAGGAAGCTTTCAACCTTCACAGCGCCGTTTTTACACACCTTTTCGCACTTTTTACAGCCGATACATCCTGCTTTGCAGCTTTTAATGACATCGGCGCCCTTGTCGCGGTTTGAACATAAAACCGTAAAGACGGCCTTTTCTTTAGGAACAAGTGATATTAAGTGTTTCGGGCATGCTTTTATACATTTTCCGCAGGCGATACACTCGTCGGGATCGACCGCGGCGATGCCCGAGCACACCTTTATTGCGCCTGAATCGCATTCCTTTGTGCAGTCGCCGAAGCCTATGCAGCCGTACTGACATTCGCCCTTTCCGCCGAAAAGCAAAGCGGCTGCCTTACAGCTTTCGACACCGTGGTATATCATTTTGTCGCTCGTTTTATCGCAAAAGCCCATGCAATGAACCCTTGCCGTAAGCGGTTCGACATCGCCGGCTATAAGACCGAGGATTTCGGCTATCTTTTGAGCCGCTTCTTTTCCGCCCGGCTTGCAGAGGGTGCAGTCGGTTATCTCGTCGCTTGCGAGCTTCTCGGCGTAATCGTCGCAGCCCGAAAATCCGCAGGCACCGCAGTTGGCGCCGGGTAGACTGTTTCGCACACTGATCTCTTTTTCATCCTTTTTGACCGAAAAGAAGGTGTCGGCTATGCTCAGTCCAAAACCTACTATAAGGCTTACACCGAGGGCAATTAAAACGGGAATTAATATTTGCATAAAATTTTCACAGCCTTTCTTCGGTTACAGCAACGCGTCGGCGATTCCGGCAAATCCGGTGAAGGAGAGCGAAACTATCGAAGCGGCGATAAGAGTTATGGGGAGTCCTTGCAGAAATTTTGGAACATCGCATGATTCAAGCCGCTGTCTGACTCCGGCAAAAAGCACCATTGCGAGCATAAATCCTATGCCTGAGCCGAGCGCGTTTACAAGCGCCTGGGGGTATGTATAGCCCTTTGTGAAATGCAGCAGTGTCACGCCCAAAACGGCGCAATTGGTAGTTATAAGCGGCAGGTAAATTCCAAGCGCGTTATAAAGCGAGGGGATATACTTTTTCAGTACAATCTCAATAAACTGTACCAAACCGGCAATTACCAGTATAAAAATAAGGGTTTGCAAATAATCCATTCCGTTCGGCAAAAGGATATATGTGTATATCGGATAGGTAACGGCGGTTGAAAGAACCATTACAAAGATAACGGCGAGGCTCATACCTACGGCCGTATTGAGCTTTTTGGAAACGCCGAGGAAGGGACATATGCCGAGGAATTTTGCCAGAACATAGTTTTCGGTAAGTATTGAAAGTACAAGTATATAAAGCATCATTTTCATTTCCGGTTTTCCTCGCTTTCCTCTTTATTTTTTATATCGGTACCGTCGGCTTCTTCGGCGGCGTTGTCGGCGGCAACAGATTTTTGCGGATTAATCGTTTTGCCGTCATTGCCGACGGTGTCTTTATTGGCGTCTTTATCGGTATCGGTATCGGCGGTTTTATTTCCGCTGATTCCTTTTTCGCCGGCTTTATCGTCCGACTGAGAGGGTTTAAAGTGTTCGCCAGAAGCTTCTTCCGGCGCGTTCATAGCGCATGCCTGTTCCTTATTTGTGCAAAATGCGGCGGACGGACAGTTTTTGCAACCGAGAGCAGCCGGCGCTTTGCCGCGTTTTTCGGCCAGTCTGTTTGCAAGGGAAACGAGCATTCCGAATACGAAAAATCCGCCAGGCGGCAAAATGAATATAAGCATCGGCGGAATCACTCCGGCCGTAACGCTTATTCCGAATATTGTGCCGGCTCCGAGCAGCTCGCGTATGGCTCCCATCGCGACGAGCGCCGCCGTGAATCCTACGCCCATTCCGAGTCCGTCAACGGCCGATATGAGGACGCTGTTTTTGCTTGCGAACGCTTCGGCGCGGGCAAGAATTATACAGTTGACCACTATAAGCGGAAGGTAAATTCCCAACGCGTCGTTTACAGCCGGCAAAAATGCCTTGACCAGCATCTGAACAATGGTGACGAATCCAGCGATTATAGTTATAAATGCCGGTATACGTACCTTATCGGGAATAACCTTTCTAAGCAGTGAAATAGCTATATTTGAGCATATAAGCACGATTGTTGCTGCGGCTCCCATTCCGAGGCCGTTTAATGCCGCCGTCGATATCGCGAGGGTGGGACATGTACCAAGACACAATCTCAATACCGGGTTTTCGGCAATTATACCCTTTTTAAATTCCTTTATAACCCTTGACATTATTGCGCACCTCCGTAGGTTTTATCAAGGCTTAAGGCCTCATTTACCGCCGATGCAACAGCCTTTGAGGTTATAGTGGCTCCGGTTAAAGCATCAATGTTCTCTTTAACCTTTATTTCCTCGTTTTTGCCTGTGAATTGCGCGGTGAAGGCTTCCTTTACGGCGTTTTGGCCAAGTCCCGGTGTCTCGTTTGAAACATCCGTGACCTTGACCCTTATAATCGTTCCCTCGGTGTCAATGCCGGTGATGACCGAAACGTTGCCGCCGTATCCCTTTGATGAGGTGATGTAAACGGTGCCTATGCGTGTGTCGGATGAGTCGAATGCAGCGTAAATGCTGTAGGTGGCATCGGCGTCTTTAGGGGTCAGAGCGTCGTATTTTTCGGCAGGGAGGACCTCCTGCATCGCTTTGTCGTTATTTTGTTTGTTTATTGCCGTTATTTTATCCTTTGTAACGGCGTTTGTAACGGCAAGGGCCGCGGTTGTGACAGTGCAGATTATTATTAGTATGAGGGTGGTCTTTAATATATTTTTTGCGTTTGAGCTCATGCCTTTGATCCCTCACTTTCGTTTTTTACCTTTTTCGGTTTTATATAGCCGAAGGGCTTGGGTGTTGTAAGATTTTCGATGTGGGGGACCAGTATGTTCATAATGATGATTGCAAATGATACACCCTCCGGCAGGTTTGCGTAAAGACGGATAAGGGCCGTTATAAGACCGCAGCCGATAGCATAGATTATTTTGCCCTTGAAGTTGATCGGAGAGGTAGTGTAGTCGGTAGCCATGAATACGGCGCCGAGAACCAGTCCGCCGGATAAAAGGGTGTATATGGGATTGAGCCCGGCTATCCAGCAGACCCCTACCGTTGTTCCCATGAAAACAAGCGGTATAACAGGGGAGATAACCTTGCAGACAACAAGGTAAACAAATCCTGCCAAAAGGGCCACTATGCAGGTTTCTCCCAGACATCCGGGACGTATGCCGAGAAGCATGCTTACAATATCGGTTTCGGGCAGATTGCCTGCAAGCATTTCGGGGATTGATGGAATTCCTCCGCTTTCGAGTGCCTTAAGCGGCGTTGCCGATGATACGGCATCAACTGCTCCCGCTCCGCTCCATTTAAACGGTTCGACCCAGTTTGACATTTCTCCGGGGAAGGATATCATAAGGGTGATACGGCCGACAAGCGCCGGATTTACAAAATTCTGTCCTATGCCGCCGAAAAACTGCTTTACGACCACTATCGCCACAAATGCGCCGATAATTACCATCCACCACGGCAGTGTAACGGGCAGATTGAAAGCGAGCAGCAGTCCTGTAACCACGGCCGAAAGATCACCTGTTGTGTTGCTTCTTTTAAATATCTTTCTCGAAAAATATTCGAATAAGACGCAGGATGCAACGCTTATTGCGGTGAGCAAAAGTGCTCTCGGTCCGAAAAGCACAAAGGACATTATAAATGCCGGGGCAAGGGCGATTATAACGTCAAGCATAAGTGACGTCGTTGTAACCCCGCAATGTAAATGTGGCGAAGACGAGACATTCAGTTTATTCTTTATCATTTGTTTCTTGCCTCTCTTTCAAGCTGTTTTGCAAGACGCATGTACTGTACAAGAGGACGGTTTGCAGGACAGCTGTAAGCGCAGCTGCCGCATTCCATACAGATTCCCACACCTATTTTACTCAGACGCGCGGTATCCTTAATTTTGGCGTATCTTTCAATAAGGGTCGGCATAAGCGACATCGGACATGCCGCCGCACATCTTCCGCACCTTATGCAGGCCGATTCCTCGACGTTTACGCGGGCATCCTTTTCGTCGAATATCAGTACGGCATTGTTTTGCTTTAATATAGGGAGCGTATCATTGCAAAGGGCAAGTCCCATCATAGGGCCGCCCATAAGTATCTTTGCCGGCTCTCCTTTGTATCCGCCGCAGAATTCGACCACATCGCTTATCATTGTGCCGATGGGCACAATGACATTTTTCGGTTCGTTAATTCCCGAACCGTCGACAGTTATTCGCTTGCTGACAAGCGGCATACCTGTTTTAATGTATTTGCCGAGGGTTGCGACGCTTGTGATATTCATAACGGCGCAGCCGACGTCGGAGGGAAGAGCGCCCATCGGGATTTTCCGTCCGGTTGTAGCCTGAACGAGAATCTTTTCTGCCCCCTGAGGATAATGCGAGGGCAGCTTCATGACCTTTATACGGTCTTCTTCGTCGTTTTCGGCGGCAATTTTTGTGAGCAGCTTTATGGCTTCGGGTTTGTTGTCCTCAATGGCTATAATAATACGGTGGACCGCCATAAAGTCGAGCAGGATCTGAATGCTATCTAATAAATGCTCCGGCTCCTCCATGCATTCGCGGTAATCGACCGTTATATACGGCTCGCATTCGGCGGCGTTTATTATAAGGGTATCGATCGGCTTATCCGGTGAGGATTTAAGCTTTACATGGGTCGGAAATCCGGCGCCGCCGAGTCCTACAAGGCCGCAGTCCCTCGAAGCTTTTACCAGCTCGTCACGGGAGGTGACCGGATGCGGGGTGAGTCCTGCGTACGGGGTCATCTGTCCGTCCGATAAGATAACAACCGTGTTTACCTTCGCGCCCGACGGCAGTATGATTTCCGTGAACGCTTCCACCGTGCCCGAGACCGACGAATGTATCGGAGCGCTGACGTACTTGTCGCTGTCGCCTATTATTTGCCCGACATCCACATGGTCGCCCTTTTTAACAAGCGGTTCGCACGGTGCGCCTATGTGCTGCTGCATTGCTATATAAACACGTTCGGGAGGAGGCATAATTACGGTTTTAAAGTCTGCCGTGTTCTTAAAGTGCGGCACTTTTGCTCCGCCGTGGGTACGCGACGCAGGAGGCATCGGCCGTTCATTCAACTTTTCCCTCATAGAATTAATCCCTTCTTAAAGCAGATTTTGCAGATTTATCGGTTATTTTTTCAAATACAGGCAGTGTGACGCCGAAAACCGTTCCTGTAAGTATACCGGCGGCAATCGCAAAAAGAACCAGCGCCGGATAGTAATAAACAAGCTGATAGGTCGATGTTATAAGCATGGCGGCTATAAGCTGAAAGGTGTTGTGGGTTACGGCGCCCGCAACCCCCATGCCTATGTAACCGAGTTTTTTTAACCGGCGGCTTACAAAGTACATTACAATCGCCGAGGTAATTCCGCCGGACAGGCTCATCACCGAAGCGGTAAGTCCCCGTGTAATAAGTACAAAAGCAGATTTTGCAAGACATATGCACAAGGCCGACGGCAGCGAAAAAATGACGGCCGTATACATGACAATAATGTTTGAAAGTCCGAGCTTTGCTCCCGGCGGTATAAAGGGTAATTGCGGTATAAGCCCTTCGACAAACGAAAAGGTTATACAAAGCGCCGATAAAACCCCCAATAAAGCAATTTTATATGAATAACGGTTTTTTTGTTTTTTTTCATTCTTCATTTTTATTAGGTCTGGCATTTGTCAATATGTAATGGCGTCATTGCTTTTTTGCGAGTTGATCCTTATAACAAGCGATGACGGTAAACAGATTATGCAGTGAGACGGCGTGGATATAAAGCCGGTTTTCAGGCATATTTTATCTTTGCAATCGGCGGCAATTACGGCTATTGATTTGTCCTTTACCTGAATGTCGTAGCTGTAGCCGCTTACTTTATAGTGTTTTACGGTGTCATTTTTCAGCTGGAGGGTGTCAATCACCTGGCCGTTGCACAGAATCTCGGCCTCATCGCTGCCCTGGCTTATGTCGGTGAGCAGTAAAAGCAGCGATATAGCAGCAATAAAGCCGAGTATCAGCACAAGATCATACACAGTAAACAGTTTTCTCTTTTTTTCTTCATTAAACATTACAGAACACTCGCATTATATTTTTCGCCGATATCGCCGACACTGTCATACAGGTCGCCCGAAATAAGCATGTTGCCGCTGTTATCGATTATAACACCAACGGCCCCGAACTGTTCAAGTAAATTTTTTGCGTTTTCTGTACCTACGGCAAAAACAGCGGTTGAAAGAGCGTCGGCAAGGGTTGCGTTTTCGGCGACGACAGTGACCGAAATTATATCGGTCTCAAACGGGTAGCCGGTGTGGGGGTTTAAGATATGATGATATGTTTTACCGTTTTCTGTAAAGAATTTTTGATACGAGCCGGAGGTCGATATTCCGTGTCCGCCGGACAATCTGAGGACGTACGCATCGTTTGCAAGATCGCTGGGGTCGGTTACGGCAACGCTCCATGCCTTACCGTCGGGTTTGTTTCCGTTTACGGCAACACTTCCCCCTACCGAGACGACACCGGGGATTTCGCCCATTTGCTTTACCGCTGTATCGCATGCGGCGCCTTTACCGACGGCACCGAGGTCAAGCATGGCCGAGTTATTTAAGGTAATATTATCGGAATCTATAATAAGGTTATCGTACGAGCACCCGGCAAGAGAGGCGGAAATCTCATCAAAAGACGGTATGTGCTGGTCCTCCTCGCCGATTCGCCAAAGTGACGTAAGACTGCCGCAAAGCGGGGTGAAATTACCGTTTGATGCCTTTACAACCGGATCGCACTGCTTTAAAAGGGCGGCGGTTACCGGAGCATATACGCTTTGACCGTTCGCGCTGTTTATTTTATAGACCTCGCCGGAGTCGGAATTCTTCGAGATCTCCTTGTCGAGCTTATGTATAGCCGACAGGGCGTTTTTTGCCGTCTGAGGATCCCCGTACACGGCGATACGGACATCCGAGCCCATTGCAAAATCGCTGAAAACCTGTGACGATTGATGACGTGCAATATATAAAAGCGCCGCCGAAACGGCTACTATAATGCATAAAACCGACAGAATTATTCGCTTTTTATCGGAAGGGGAGCCGGTTTTCGAATCGCTGATCTTTTTAACCATACATTTTACCTACTATATAGTTTTTAAGCCGCATGGGCAAAAGCCTGTCAAGCAGTCGGAACAGTTTGTATTTAAAGCCGGCCGTATAAATCGGCGCCGGATGCTTTTTAAGAGCTGTTTTTACTATCAGCCGGGCGACACTTTCGGGCGGCATACCGTGCAGCTCATCCTTTTCCATCGAGATTACTGCCGACCGGATAGTATCTTTATATAGGTCGTTTTTTTCGTCGGATTTTTGTCTTGCCGCCGTAAATCCGGTTTTTGTATCGCCCGGCATAACGGCGCAGACCTTTATTCCGAAGGGTCTTAATTCGTTTGCAAGCGATAATGTAAGCGAATTTATCGCCGATTTTGAGGCGGAATAGAAGCTTTGAAAGGGAATGGAGAATATAGCCGCCGCCGAGCTGACATTTATTATTGTCCCCTTTGTTTTTCTCAAATAAGGAATTGCCGCCTTGCAGCAGTTGAAGGTTCCGAAAAAGTTTACGTCAAATTCTTTTTTTGCGCTTTCAAGCTCGGTGAATTCGACCGCTCCGGATATTCCGAAGCCGGCGCTGTTTATAAGCAGATCGATTCTGCCGGTTATTTCGATTATTCGCTCAAAGGCGCGTGTTACTGCCGATTCATCGGTGACGTCGGCAGTTATATGGTTGATTTTGCCAAAGCTTTCTCCCTTTCTCGAAAGCTCAAAAACGGTGTAATCTTTATCTGAAAGCATAATTGCAGCGGCTTTTCCGATTCCGGATGAACCGCCGGTTATTACTGCTGTTTTATTCTTGTTCAAAAAATCATCTCCGAATGACAGAGTTGTCGGTGTACGGCTTAAAGCGGAATGTTTTTGTCTTCCGAAATTTAAGCCGTACACTGATTTTGTTTTTAAACCCCTATTGAATCGATCTTATAATCGTCCAACACGCCCTTTATAATGTCGGCCGCTTTTGAAAGGATTTCTTCGTTGTGGCTTGCCATGTAGCTTGTGCGCTGGAGGCATTCGTTAGGCGCCGTTGCCGGCGGCAAAACGGGATTTACATATACTCCGCGCTCATAAAGGGATTTTGAAACCTTCAAGGTGACCTCCGGATCGTATGTATAAATGGGGATGATCGGGGTCTTTGAGGTCTTAATGCGGATACCTCTGCTTGTCAGCTCGTTGCGCATAAAATCCGAAAGTTCAAGCAGCCTTTTCGGCAGCTCGGGACGTTTTTTGAGGACCTTAAGGGCGGCCAGTGCCGTCGCGCAGTTCGCCGGCGGAATGGAAGCGCAGAAGATGAACGGACGGGAATTATGCCTTACAAAATCCGCAACCCTTTCGCTTGCGGCCATGTAGCCGCCGAGAGAAGCGAGGGATTTGCTGAAGGTTCCCATGATAATATCGACCTTTTCGGTAAGGCCGAAATAATCGGCGGTGCCTCTGCCGCCGTTTCCCAAAACGCCCAGGCCGTGCGCGTCATCGACCATTACCCTTGCGCCGTATTTTTCGGCAAGGCGGACTATCTCCGGAAGGTTGCATATGTCGCCGCTCATGCTGAAAACGCCGTCGGTAACTATCAGAATCCCGGCGGTATCGGGAATCTTTTTAAGATGGTTTTCGAGATCCTGCATGTCGTTGTGCCTGTACCTGAGCATTTTGCCGTAACTTAACTTACAGCCGTCGTAAATGCTTGCGTGGTTTTCCCGGTCGCAAAGGACATAGTCGTTCCTTGAGACAATGGCGCTTATGATGCCGAGGTTGGACTGAAATCCGGTCGAAAAGGTGACGACCGATTGCTTGCCCAGAAACCGGGCCAGCTCATTTTCAAGCTCAACATGGAGCTTGAGGGTGCCGTTCAAAAATCTTGAACCGGAGCAGCCGGTTCCGTATTGCTCTAAGGCTTTAATGCCGGCTTGTATTACCTCGGGGTCGACCGTAAGACCCAGGTAGTTATTGGAGCCGAGCATTATACGGCGTTTACCTTCCATGATTACTTCAATATCCTGTCGGGATTCAAGCTCATGAAAATACGGATAAATGCCGAGTTCTTTGTAATGATCCGCAACGCGATAATCATCACATTTTTTGAACAGATCCATATGATTTCTCCTTTTCCTGAAAATTCTCCTTATGAAAACTGTAAATTATTCGTGAAAGTACCGATAAGCGGGAGTCTCAACGTTTTTTCAAGCTTCATAAAGACTTTATTATTATACCAAAATCCGTCTTTGGTGTCAAATAGTCAAAGTGTTGTCGATTGTTTAAAATAAGGGCAGGGGTGGTTGTCAAAGCGCGCAATGGAGGTAACCAAAAACGTAATCTCAATGGTAGAGGAATTTTTTGTATTAGATATCGTTTTTTGTTAGGCAAAAAAATAGCAAAAAACGAAAACAGGTATTGACAAAATATCAAATGCTGTTATAATAACACTTGAACAAATAATCAAATGATAAAATATTCAATAAAAAGAGGTGACTCGAATTGAGCGAACACAACACGGCGAAAAAACAAGAGGGCGACGCCCATGTCCACATTCATCAGGAGACGGTTGACAACGTTATAAAGGAGCTTCCCGATGACGGGCTGCTTTATGACCTTGCGGATTTCTTTAAATCCTTCGGTGATTCGACCCGCATAAAAATTCTTTTTGCTCTTGAAAAAGAGGAGATGTGCGTGTGCGACTTATCGATACTGCTCGGGACGACCGTTTCGGCCGTATCTCATCAGCTTAAAAACCTAAGACATTTAAAGCTGGTAAAAAGCAGGAGAGAGGGCAAAAACATTTTTTATTCACTGGCTGACGATCACGTCGGTATGATAATAAAGGTTGGTCTGGAGCATCTTAAGGAATTCTAACTTTAAGGCTTTTACTGGAAACGGAAAGGAGTTTAAATTTATGTCATGCAATTGCTGCAAAAAGGATGATAAGCATTGTCATTCGCACGGGGATGCTCATGAGAATTCACATTCCCGCGAGCATAGTGAAGGAAAGCGCCTGATTGCACTGAATATCGTTAATTCTGTGATATCGGCCGTTATTTTCGCTGTCTGTCTTACCCTTAAGCTCACCGGAAATACAAGCGTACTTATTCCGATCGGATTTGTTGTTTCGGCGGTGCTTGCCGGGTACGATATTGCTGTCGGGACCGTAAAAAGTATAATAAAGGGCGATATTTTCAATGAAAATCTCCTTATGTGCGTTGCGGCTATCGGTGCGATATGCGTTGGGGAGTTTCCGGAGGCGGCCGCCGTTATGCTGCTTTATAAAATCGGCGAATTTGCCGAGGATAAGGCGGTCGACAGCTCGGAAAAATCCATAAAGAAGCTTATGAACATTCGTCCCGAATTCGCAAGGCGCATAAACGGCAGTGATTACGAGACTATACCCCCCGAAGAAGTGGCTGTGGGCGATACGATAGAGGTAAGAGCAGGAGAAAAAATTCCTCTTGACGGCGTCGTGATATCGGGGAGTGCCGATCTTAATACCGCTGCATTAACCGGCGAATCGGCGCCGAGATTTGCGGCTGCCGGCGACGACGTAATGTCGGGCAGCATATGCACCAACGGAACCTTGCGTATATCGGTAAGCAAGGAATATTCCTCGTCGGTCGTTTCGCTTATACTTAAAATGGTCGAGCAGGCAGAAAAGGATAAACCCAAGACCGAACGTTTTATAACCAGATTTGCGCGGGTGTATACTCCGCTTGTTATGCTGCTTGCCCTTTTGGTGGCCGTTGTTCCTCCTATAGTGCTCGGCGGCGGTTTTAAAGATTGGATATCGAATGCGCTGGTTCTGCTAGTTGTTTCCTGCCCCTGCTCGCTTGTTATATCTGTTCCTCTCGGATACCTGTGCGGTATGGGGGCTTCTTCGAAAAACGGTGTGCTTATTAAAAACGGAACGGTACTTGACGATCTTTGCAAGGTGAACACCGCCGTGTTCGACAAGACGGGTACCCTCACAAAGGGACGTTTTGAAATAATAGGACTTTATCCTGCCGAAGGCTATTCGGCTGATCAGCTTAAAAATCTCGCGGCGATAGGGGAGAGCACCTCCACCCATCCTATTGCAAAGGCCATCAGTGTTGCCGGCGATGAGGTTGATTTAGAACTTGTTACTAATGCCAAGGAGTATGCCGGTAAGGGGGTTTCGGTGGTATATGATAAAAACACCGAGATTATTGCCGGTAATGCCGAGCTAATGCGCGACAGCGGTGTTGAATTTACCGAGAATAACGAATTCGGCACCAAGATTTATGTGGCTGAAAACGGAAAATTCGTCGGTTGCGTATTGCTTGCCGACACCGTCAGAAATGAGACTGTACCGGCGCTGAGAGAGCTTAAGTCCGTCGGAATAGAAAAAACGGTAATGCTTACCGGTGACAATAAGGTGTGCGCCCTTGAGGTCGCCGATAAGGTCGGTATAGACAAATTTCATGCGGGACTTCTTCCTGCCGATAAGGTCGAGTATGTAACGAAATATCGCAAGAGCGAAACAAAGGGGAAAAAGGTGCTTTTTGTAGGCGACGGCATAAACGATGCCCCGGTTATTACGGCGGCAGATGTCGGTGTGGCTATGGGCGGTATCGGATCGGATGCGGCGGTAGAGGCGGCGGATGTCGTTATTATGACCGACGATCTCAAAAAGCTGCCTAAGACCATTGCTCTTGCCAGGAAAACCAAGATGGCTATAACCGAAAACATCATTTTCTCCCTTGCTTTCAAGGTGTCTATTATAGCTCTCGGTTACCTCGGAATAGCCTCGATGTGGATGGCTGTTTTCTCGGATGTCGGCGTTTGCCTGCTGACCATTCTCAATTCGCTCAGGGTGTTCTATTCCGCTCGCGAGAAAAAATAAGCCGGGCGATGTTAACTATCGGCGTTAAACTATGCCGGTCCGCCGCGAAGGTGTCGGTTAACCGAAGGAATTCGCTCGCTTGCAAAGCGTGAATACGCAAATTACAATCGGTATAAATATACAGACGGTATAATATTTACTGTCTGTATATTTTTGTTTTATTCTAAAAACTTGGAATTCGTAAAGTATCGGATTAATTGTTGAAAACACGTTGAAAGTGTTAAAAATCAGCCTTTTAATCAAATGCCGACTAACGAAATATGATTTTAAAACAGATGATGTTTTAAATGGGTTGTCGAGCTTGGCAAAATATCGGAATTATACTTATCGTTATTAATTTGGCATAAGTATGTGAACAAACCGGATAAATGATGCTGCTTATGATGCGTGAGAAAAGGGGACGGCTCATTAAAGCAGTAATTGACTGTTTGTTCAAGAGATCACAAAAGGTACGGGTTTTGTCCTGTTTTTAAACTGCGGCCTATTTGTTGTTTGTCATGGGAATCTGGCGCACGTCGGTTTTTCTCTGCTGCCGGCTGCCGCTGTGAGTTAAAAGCCGTATGTCTATATGCAACGGAACAGCAGTGTTCGAGTTCGTTTCAGCGTGCTTTTGTGATGCTTTATTGCCGGTAAAGGGGTTAATTGTGTTGGACTTAAAAAGAAAACACGCGCCATGTGTCGCCGGCGTTCGGTAAGCGTGTGCTTGTGCGTATTTCAGCTGACGGTGTTGTTGTGGATTTTCGCTTATGTATAGTGGTCCGAAAGGTGAGAAAAGACTATATACTGTGGTTGACATAACATAGTTTACATAACATCAAAGCGGTTGACATAATATAATTAACATAAAACTGTGCATAATTACAGAAAATGCATAAACTTATAAGAAAGCTATTGCCAAAGCGGTGAAAATGTATTATTATAAGGCACATCAAGTATTCTAAGGAGAAAGTTGACAGTGTCGGATAAATCTTTCGGCTTTATCGGCGTAGGCAATATGTCGGGGGCTATAATAGGCGGAATTTTAAACAAAGGTTACATAAAACCGTCAAATATCTATATGTATGATAAAGATGATCAAAAATACGGTTTGTGGTCTAAATGTGGTGTTCGGAGCTTAAAATCGGTTCCGGAGCTGGTCAATAAATGCGACTTTATTTTTTTATGCGTTAAGCCGCAGAATTCGCCTGAGATATTACCGCTTGTCGCAGAGAAAATAAACAGCGGCAAATGCGTCGTCAGCATAATGGCCGGGATCGCTGTTGATACGATATCCGGCGCCCTTTCAGGACACAAAAATATAGTGCGAGTAATGCCGAATACACCGCTGCTTGTCGGTAAGGGTGCGGCGGCGCTTGTTCGCTCCTCGGGAGTAACGGATGAGGATTTTGACACGGTAAGTAAAATTTTCTCCCTTGCCGGCGAGGTTGTGGTCGTCTCGGAGGACAAAATATCCGCCGTGACTGCAATAAGCGGCAGCGGTCCGGCTTACTTTTTTAAATTTGCAAACGCCGCGGTTGAGGAGGCTCAGGCGCTTGGTCTTGACGAAGATATCGCTCTTCATCTTTTGGCCCAGACAATGGCCGGCAGTGCAAAAATGTTGCTTGAAAGCGGAAAAACGCCCAATGAGCTTGTCAGGATGGTTACCTCTCCGGGCGGCACAACCAAGGCTGCAAACGATGTTTTTGACGAGTGCGGATATGAGGATATAATCAAAAAAGCGATTAAGGCGTGTAATGACCGGGCGATAGAGCTCGGCGCGAACTGATACTTTGCGTTTTCGCTTTTTCGCCCTGCCCGAAAGCGGTTGAATTTTCTGAAATACGTAGTTAAAGGCTGTAATCGCCTGTTTTAAGGCGGTATCATAATTTGTCCCGTTTTTTCATAAGTATCATTAAAAGATATTTTAAGGGGACGTTATTATGCAAAGTCGTTCGGCGGTAATACGCTTAAGGTCGGATTGTTTTAAATCGGTTATACATTTTGTAAGGAAAAATCCGGTTACATCGGCTTTTTGCTTTGTGTTCTTGGCCGGATGCATTTTGGGGGCTGTTTTTTCCTCGGTCGGAGTTTTTGATGAAGGATATCTTCACGACACCTTTTCGGTCTTTATCGAATCAAGGCGGCTTTCAGGCTTTACGGGTCTGTTTTCATCGATTTTTACTCCGTCACTCATCTTTTTGATTCTTGCTTTTTTGTGCGGTTTTTTTGTTTTCGGTTCGGCGGTGGCTCCGGTTCTTATATTTGTAAGGGGAATCGGCTTTGGCTTTTGCGTGGGAAGAATAATTACGTCGTACGGTATAAACGGCACGCTGTTTTGGTTTTTTGTGATTTTGCCGGGACTTTTTTTCTCCTCGGCAGCTCTTATTGCTTCGTGCAAGGCCTCGTTTGACATTTCGCTTGAGCTTTTATATCAGCTTAAAGCCGATATGCCGCAAATGCGCTTTCACGCCCGATTGCAGCCCTTTTTTAAATGTTTTTTGATAATGACGGCAGTAACCGTTTTTTCCTCCGCATTGGAGGCGGCGCTGAATCTGATTATAATGCCCCTAATAAATGTTTAAGCCGTATAATTTGCGTTTTTGAATTATTTTTATATTGAAAGGCGAAGTTAAGAATGCTCACTTACATTGAGGATTTCGGCGATTATCTCGTCGATACGAAAAATGTTTCAACCAATACGCTCCAGTCGTATATGCGCGACGTGGAGCAGTTTGTCAAATATTTTTCGGCTAAACCGGCGGTCTCGTCGGTCGATGTGAGCACCGATGACATTAAAAAATACATTGATTCGTTAAAAACATCGGGAAAAAGCGATTCGAGTCTTGTAAGAATGCTCGCTTCCTTGAGATGCTACTACTCATATCTTGTCGAACGGGGAATTGCGGCATCGAATCCGGCCGTGCAGATAAAATCGGTGAAAAAGGCGAACAAATTACCGCAGATTCTCGATACGGCCGAGATTGATCTGCTCATGAATCAGCCGGATGTTTCAGAACCCAAGGGCTGCCGCGACAAGGCGATGCTTGAGCTTTTATATGCGACGGGAATCCGCGTGAGCGAGCTTATTGACCTTAATTATGACGATATTAACCTTCAGGTTGGAATTCTTCATTGCAGAAATTCTAAAAACGAGCGAATTATACCGATCTATCCGGAGGCGCTTGAGGTTATCGGCAATTATATCGAGCATGTCAGGGGAGTAATGGTGCTCGATTACAACGAAAAGGCCCTTTTTGTAAATATGAACGGGACAAGACTTACCCGTCAGGGCTTTTGGAAGATAATAAAGCATTACACCGCTCAGGCTAAGATTAAAAAGGATATAACGCCGCATACGCTCCGCCATTCCTTTGCGGCTCATTTGCTCGAAAACGGAGCTCAGCTTAAGGATATTAAAGAGATGATGGGTCATTCTGATATTTCATCGACCCAGATTTACGCTCAGGTCATACGCAATAAATACAGGGATGTTTATGCGAGCTATCATCCCAAAGCCAAACACTCATAATCTTGATTTTCGGGGGATAATATGTCGCTTTTCAGCATTTTTAACGGCACCAAAAACGGCGCCGGAGTAGCAAAGGACGATAGGGAGAAAAAACCGTTTTTTAAATTCTGGGAGATTTTTTTCAGAAAATTCTGGTCGCTTTCCTTTCTTAATATAATTTTTCTTATGTGCATGCTTCCGTTTGCGGCGCTTTCGGTGGGAATATTCTTTTTCCTCAAGACGTCGGCATGGAGTATTTCCGACAATATACAGCTTTCGGTAATAATGATTCTTTTGCCCTTTGCATTTTGCGGTCCCTTTATAGCGGCAACACAAAAAATAACCCGTGACTTTTCCCGGGAAATTCCGGTTTTTGCATGGTCCGACTTTTTTGGCTGTATAAAGAAAAATTTTGTCCAGCCGCTTGTAATGTCGATTATCGGATATGTTGTTTTTTCGCTGCTTAGCGTTGCAATGCCATTTTATTATTATTCCGATTTAGGATTTGTAAAGTATATACTGTTCGGAATTTGTATTCTCGTGTTTATTCTGTTCCTCTTTATGCAGTATTATTTGTATACCATGGCGGTGACCTTTAATCTGAACATAAAGCAGCTTTATAAAAATGCATTTATTCTTTCGACAGTTACCCTTGTGAGGAATCTGATAATCACGGTCGTACTGGCGCTTTATGTCATTTTGTTTGTGGTTGTTCTGCTTAATACTCCGGCATTTAACTTCTTTTTCCCGCTAATGCTTATGTTCCTTGTGATAATCGGATTTTCGCTTTTTTCCTTTACGGTAAGCTTTGTTACCTTTCCGTCGCTCAAAAAGTACATAATAGAGCCTTATTACAAAGAGAATCCCGGCGAGGTCTTTGACGAGAGAAATACTGAGGACGACAGGGAAGACGACGAGGAGAAAAACGGCATCGACGATTCCGACGGCGGTATCGACGGTCTTTCGGGGAACGATAAAATAAATGGCGAAATCGACCGCAAAAAAGACGAGGACGCCACTCAGGAAACTGCCGTCGACTCTTCGTCCGATGCAAATAAAAAAGAGCCTTCGAAACCGGAATATGTTTATCACAACGGCCGTATGGTGCCGAGAAGCGTGCTCGAAAACGAAAAGCTTTTCAGCGACGATGTAAAGAATAAATAAAAAGAATAGTCATACAGACATTAAAACCGCAGTCTTTCGATGAAAGCTGCGGTTTATTTTTTTGTAACCATGCTCGCATTTGCTGTTCGAGAGGAATTATTGCCGATAATTACATTTAAGGGTAAAATGCAACTAAAAGTAGCATATTTTGAAAATTAAAATAGGTAGAATTAACAAATAACAGGTGTTATTATATATATGGTGAATATCCGAAGGGCGGATTTATGCAATTTAATTTAAGGAAAGGGTTTGACAATATGAAAAAACGATATTTATGTCTTTTGTTGGCGGCAGCAATGCTGCTCTCGTTTGCGGTTCCGGTTTATGCGTTGCCGGCGGCGGAAATGTATGCGCTCGGCGATGTCGATAATTCCGGCGAAATACTTGCGAACGACGCGTTGCTTACCCTGCAGGGTGTTGTTGGGAAAACGACACTTGATGAAAAACAAAGCGATGCCGCCGATGTTGACGAAAAAAGCGGATTATCCGCCACTGACGCACTTTTGATTCTGCAAAAAGTTGTCGGTAAAATAACGGCTTTTCCGAGAAGTGAAAGATATGCCGATTTTACAATTTCGGAAGAAGCGCTTCGAGACAAGATAGCCGGCGCATGGGTAGGGCAGATGGCCGGCGTTGCCTGGTCGGCACCCACCGAATTCCAGTATAACGGAGTTATAATGCCGGAATCGGCACTGCCCGAATGGAAAACGACAACAATAAACGATGCCTTTTATCAGGATGATCTTTATGTCGAGATTCCGTTTATGCAGGCTATGATCGAGAAGGGCTTTGATTGCTCGATTGATGATTTGGGAGAAGCCTTCGAGAATACTACCTTTTCGCTTGCTCATGCAAATTATCTCGGACGTTATAATCTTTCAAAAGGAATTAAAGCGTCGGAAGCAGGCAGCTATTTGTACAACTATCACGCCGATGACATCGACTGGCAGATAGAAAGCGATTTTTTGGGCAGTGTTTATCCCGGAATGATAAACGAAGCGGGCGAAAGAGCTTTTGAAATAGGTCATCTGATGAATTACGGCGACGGAGTGTACGGCGGCGTATTTGTGTCGGCCATGCATGCTGCCGGATTTACGGCCAAAAACCTCGACGAGGTGATTGCTGCCGGGCTTGACGCCATTCCCGACGGAACAAAATTTAAAAATCTTATGAATGATGTTATGGCTTGCTATAAAGAGGGCAAAACCTGGGAAGAAGCATGGCAGTTGCTTGAGGACAAATGGAACGGGACCGACAAATGTCCCGATGCACCAGGTAAAATGAACATAGATGCAAAGATCAATGCAGGATATGTTCTTATAGGTCTTCTTTACGGCGAGGGCGATTTTGAAAAATCAATGGCGATCTCAATGCGGTGCGGACAGGACAGCGACTGCAATCCGTCGACCGTCGCCGGCGTTTTGGGAAAGCTTTACGGGCTTTCGGGAATACCGGACAAATATAAATCCGGAGCCGATTATGACGGTAAAAAATTCTCTCATACGAACTATACACTGAATGACGCTATAAATGCCACGGTGACATTGGCGGAAAAATCTCTTGAGAAAAAACAGGCGGTTTTAAATGACGGTGTTTATTCCTTTTCGGCTAATACAATAGTAAATCCCGTAAAATATGAGCAGTGGCCGGACGATGAGGTGACCGTTTATATAAGCGCACAGGCTTTTGCCGATATGAGCGTTTCTTTGGACGTAAAATATGTTTCTCCGAAGAATCCGACAAGCATTATGCTTGATATGGGCGACGGAACGGTATACAACAAGATAGTTGCAAAACATACATATACTCAGGGCGGAACCTATCTTATCAGATGCACAGTTAAGTCGGGTGATATTGTCGGCGAATCGAGCCTTAATATTTTTATTGAGGAGAATAAGCTTAAAACCACGGCGATTGTGTCGCATACAAATCCTCAGGGTTCAGGCAATCAGGATATAGGCGTTATAAATGATGGTTTTATTCCGGATTCCAAGGATTCCGACTCCTATAATCAGTATGATACCTTCGGAGCGAACGGTCCGAGTGATGTTACATGGTTCGGACTCGAGTTTGAGCGTGCCGTAGGTCTCAAAGCGGTCGACTTTTATCAGGGCGCGGTTTTCGATAACGGCGGATGGTTTGCAACCGTTCCGAGGGTTGAAATTCTTTTTGACGGAATATGGGTGGAAGCGAAAACCGTAATATCACCGGAATATCCCGTGGTAAATACCCTTGAGTCTCACGGCGATTGGTTCGATTGCTATAAATTCACATTGGAAGATACCGTTATTTGCAACGGCGTAAGAGTTATCGGTGCCCCCGGAGGTACAAACAAATTTGCCTCATGCTCCGAAATTAAGGTTGATTATATTGAAACAGAGGATATGGGGGATGTTAAGTCAGCCGTAGAGGCAGCTACACCTATTGTATCCCAGACATCGCCTGCCGGCGCCGGAAGCAAGGATATAAATGTTATACGCGACGGAATAATCAGCGGAGACGGTTCGTCTCAGTATGATACATATTCCGCCTCGGAGCCTTTACCTGCTGAGTTTTTCGGTTATGAGTTTGACGGAATGTATACCGTAACCTCGCTTATCTACACCGACGGAATTCATTACGGCAACGGCGGATGGTTCAGAAACGGCACTCTTAAGGTGCAGGTGCTTGTCGACGGCGCCTGGAAGGATACCGCAAGTAAAATCTTTCCTGCTTATCCGAATTCCGACAGCTATGATGACTTCAGCGAGAATTTTGTCACATACCGCATAACACTTGATAGACCTGCCGTTTGCTACGGGATAAGAATAATCGGAGAGGGCGGAGGAAGCTCACGTTTTGTCTCCTGTGCCGAGCTTGATGTTGCGGCCTTTAAGGTGAAGGATACACGAACTTTAGAACAAAAAAGCGAAGTCGTTTATAATATCAAGGATCCAACCGGCGGCGGAAACAAGGATATAAATGTTATACGTGACGGCGTTGTTCCGGATTCAAGCGTCTATGACGGTTCGCTGCAATATGATACTTATACTACATACGAAAAGACCGAAGAAGAGTATTTTGGATATGTTTTCGCCGAGAAACAAACGGTTTCGGCGCTTGTATATACCGACGGAATACACTTCGGCAACGGCGGCTGGTATGCAGATGGTTCGGTGAGAATTCAGATTTTGGTTGATGATGAATGGAAGGACGTAAAAACGAACGCATCGCCGGAATATCCGAATGCGAATTCTCCGGAGGCTTTTTCGCAGAATTTTAAAACCTATACTTTTACATTTGATCAGGCGGCCGTATGCGACGGCGTAAGAATTATCGGAACACCGGGCGGAAATTCAAAATTTGTTTCGTGTGCCGAACTCTCGGTAAAGCTGTCAGGCGAATAAAGCCGGTCAAGGCTTATATGCGTTAGCCAAAACCGAATTTTAATTCCGTAATTAAAAAACGGACAAACTAAAATAACTTAATATATCTATTCTTTCCTCTCCAAAACCGAGAAAGCCGCCTTGATTCAAAGCACACACATTGCTTTGTTTTAAGGCGGCTTTCGCTTGAAAAAGGGTTTTTGTCGATTACCCCTTCGTTGTGGATCGGCCTGTTTTAATTCCAGCTGTTGCAGCAAGAATATTTACCGAGATATCGGTTTGTATTATTGGGAAGAAATAACGAAGGAGTTTTTTAAAAATATAAAATAAAAATATTTTTAAAAAGGTATTGATTTTTTTTGCCGAATGTGGTAGTATATTCGAGCGCCCTTAAGAAAAAGGTTGCATGCGCCGGTAGCTCAGCTGGATAGAGTGTTTGGCTACGAACCAAAAGGTCGGGGGTTCGAATCCCTTCCGGCGCACCATAAATCTTGTTCAATAAGGAACAGCACATGAAAACCCTTGATTTTTCAAGGGTTTTCAGTGTTTTATGGGGTAATTCCAAGGCAAGTGATTTTATGGTAACGATTTTTTGATTTTTCCGTACCTAATAGTCTTGAACCCGACAAGATTCTAAACAATTACAAAAGACCGAATTTTCTTACAACTATTTTTGTGAGGAAGTTCGGTCTTTTTCCTTTGCCGCACTTTCGGAAAGGATTTCAAATGGAAGAAAAAATTATCGTCGGTGAACAGGATATTAAAGTTGGCTTAATAGACAGTTTCCCAAAACACCCCTACCATGTGTTTGATGATACGGATATGTCGGAACTTGTTGCCAGTATTGAAGTAAACGGTTTACTCAATCCTATTGTCGTCCGAAATAAAGCAGACGGTAGGTACGAAGTTATTTCAAGGCATCGCAGAAAACGAGCCTATGAAATTTTGAAGATCAATGAAATTCGAGCAATAGTAGCTTTGTATTTCAGTTAATTTGATGTCACTTTCAATATCTCACGGTGTTTAGGCACTGACTTTTTTGACGGATACGTACTATCTACGGCAGGTATTTTTATACTTCTATAGCTGACTTTTAAAAGCCTCCTCACTCTGAAGTTGCCAATGGAATACATATTAATAAAATGAATTGAAAATCTCTTTGATTTTAGCCTTCATTAGCATAAACCGACAAATAAACGGTAAGCGTATTTTTTCTCTTAATTTGTTTTATAAAAATAAATCTTTGCCTTGCGTTTATCGGGAACGGTTATTTTAAGACCGTTTTTCATAAGCTCTTTTCCGCTCAACCTAAATTCTCCGCCGTCGGCGTCGGTAAAGAGATAATCAGCACTTTCGTCTAAGCCCCTTAACATAAAGCAGGCGGTTTCATAGGGCGAATTTTCGCGCCTGAATACCTCTATAATACCGTCGTTTTTATCCGGTCGGTTAAACTGCATAGCGCACCATACGTCAAGCTTTTCGTCAAGTTCGGTCAGAGGATAAAAGTCCTCTGAAAAATACGGTCTGACCTTTAAATACTCCTCGGTATACTTCTTTATGAAATCAACCTTTTCCTCGGTATCGCAAAAGGTTTCTTTCTCCGTCCAAGGGTAGTGGCATGTAAGCGCCGCCGCGTATGCGCTTCTTATACGGTATTCGTCATATTCGTTGCCGCTGCACGTACCAGAATACGGCATCCACAGATTAAAGCTCTGATTGTGGCATTGCGAGCCTTCAATATCATAGTTTGCCGGGCAATAAAGGTCGCTTCTCCAAAGCGGAATACTGCGCCTTAAGGTCTCAATATCTATTCTTCTGCCGCCCGACGCGCAGTCGTCGATAATCAGGTGCGGGAATTTTTTAAGTAATTCGTCCCAAAGGTGATACATCCCGTTGATATGCTTGATTTCGGTAATTCCCTTTCGGTCGGGATCGTCGTTTTTGCGCCAATAAGCCAAAGGTGAAAAATTGAAATCCTGCCTGTAGCAGTCGATATTCAGTTCTTCAATAAGCTTTGAAAGGGTTTCAAAGCAGTATTCCCACGCTTCTTCGTTTCCTAAATTCAAGAGACGGTTATCGTCATTCGGATTATCGTTAGATAGGAAATATTCGGGGTGATTAACCGCTGTCGGAGTGGTTCGGATAACCCTTTCCGGCTCAAACCACAGCAAAAACTTCATTCCCGCGTCGTGAAGAGCTTTTGATACGTCTTTCAATCCCTGCGGATGCACAAGCGGACTTACACGCCAGTCGCCTGTGTGACAGCCCCAATCGCCCTCAAACTCATCGGGAGTGGGTTTGGTATCAATACCGTACCAGCCTGCGTCCATCCAGATGTATTCAAACGGCAGAGCGTTCTTTTTAATGGTCTCAATTCTGTCAAGAACCGACTGTGTTTTCATTCCGCCCCATATTCCCGCGCAAAGAGGACCGTTTTGGTCTCTGCCTTCTTTCCCAATAAGCGAAAAGTGTTCTTTAACAAGTCTTCTCCATTTATTGTGGGAATCGGCAACATCACACTTATACGGCACTATAACCACAGACGAGGTTCTTAATTTTTCGCCCGGCATAAGTCTGAAAAAGGTATCCTCAATTTTTGATTTAAAGGTTACGCTGTCGTTTGCTCTGCTTATCCGACATTTCCACTGCCCCGTCCAGCCAATTGCAAAAATATAACCCTCGCCGTCCTTGTGAACATTGAAAAACGGTGCTCTTTCCTCGCTCGAACGTCCGCCGGAAGCGGAATATTCCTTTGTATCTCCGGGGCATATATGGTTAATTCTGCAGTTTTCGCGTATTGTATCAATATCACAGCTAAACTCCGTCTTGCTCCACAAAGAGCCTGTCGGTGCGTATACCTTTGTGGCGGTTTCGGTATCGGGGAAATATGCCTCCCATTTTCTGTTTTCCTCATATTTGATAGGCAGAGTGCAGTCACAGTCCCACAAATCGGATATAATTTCACTCGGCTTATCCGAGGTGTTTTCTATGTAGTTCACCCATTCGTAGGCACCGTATTTATCATACTTTTTCGCGATATTAGTTATTTTAATTCCGCCGTCAAATAAATAAACCGTAGTGACTTCATTTCCGACAGAGGTAACTTCGGATTTATAATCCAAATCCCACGCGTTCATACCGCCAAGTTTAAAAGAAAATCTTTTGTTATTCTTTAAAAAGTCCATAAATCAAGTCTCCTTTTTATAAAAACATCAAAGTTCCCGCAAAGCAGAGAATTACACTTATAATAAGCTTTGCCGAAAGCTTTTCTTTAAATAATATTACGCCTGCAAAAGACGAAAATACAATACTGCCTCCCGTAATAAAAGGATACAGCACGGTTGCAGGGAGTGATTTTGCCCCCAAAAGCTGGAGCATATACGATACACCGCCTATAAACGCCGATGAAGTGATTATTATTACGGCTTTTTTCAGCGAATTATCGCCGCTTTCCGAGCCGTCCTTATTTTTAAAGACGAGGAACAGGATTCCTGCAAGCAAAAATTTAATAATTCCGCCGAGTATAATAAACTCCGCCGCGTTTACTCTGTCAAAGGTTGTCTGCGACTGGTGCATTTTCGAGATAATGCTCACAAAGCCGTTTAAAACAAATACCGCCAAGCACATAACGATTTGCTTTATATTTGCGCGTTCTCCGCTGAAATTAGAGAGAATAACGCCCGATAAAATAACCGCTAAGCCGGCGGTTCTTAAAAGGCTGAAATCCTCATTTAAAAACAGCAAGCCCCAAATATACGGCAATACCATTCCGCCCGTCATTAAAAAGAGCGTGTACATAGCCATTGTTCCCGACCTTAACAGTCTGAAGCCTATAATATTATAGCACATTACGAGTGCGCTCATCAATCCCGCCATAACAAAAGAATAAAGGGAAAAATCGAGCTTAAAGCCGTTTATACAGAAGAAAATAACGGCGGTGATAAGACCTAACAGCTAATTAAATAAGAAAGCCGCTTTAGGAGCAGTACCGTTAACTTTCTGATATATTTTGTTCAGCGCAAAATCCGCACCTAAAAGCATTGCCGCCCCGGTCAGCATCAGATAATACATTTTTCCACTCCCCCGTTTGCCTTGATTATATAACATAAACAATCTGATTTCTATTGACTTTTTACCAAAAAATATGCTAAAATCACCACGGTGATGGTTTTGAAAAGGAAAAAAGAATTGTTCGGCGGAATAAAGCCGTTTGAAATGACAGCAACATATTTTGAAATAGATTCAAGGTCGCCGCTTAACGTATACGACGACCATATCCATAACGAATGTGAAATTTACATTAATTTAAGCGGAGACGTCTCCTTTGCGGTGGAAAGTTCGGTTTACCCCGTGATGCCCGGCGGAATTATAATCACAAGACCGCTCGAATATCACCACTGCATTTATCACACAAACAAGCTTCACAAGCATTTTTGGATTCTATTCTCCGCGGCGGGCAATGAGCGGCTTTTTGATATTTTTTATAAAAGAGAGTCCGGGAAAAACAACCTGCTGATGCTCCCTGCCGACAAAACCGAAGAATTGTATTCGATTTGTCACAAACTGACCGTCGGGTACGAAGACGAAGCCGAAAAATATTACCTCTTTTTTAAGCTTATTAATCTATTAAACAATGCCAATACCGAAAATGCGTATGATGATTCTGGGGGAGACGCTATAATAAAAGCGATAAACTGCATTAATAACAATTTATCGCGTAATATATCCGTAACCGAAATCGCACGGGAATGTAATGTAAGCGTAAACACGCTCGAACGATGCTTTTTGCGGGAGCTTAATATCTCCCCGTCGGCTTACATAAGAAAAAAACGGATGGCAAACGCTGCGAAGCTGTTATCCGAGGGACACAGCGTAACCGAGGCGGCGGAGTTGAGCGGCTTTGCCGACTGTTCCAATTTTATTTTCCTTTTCAAGAAAGCCTATCAAATAACCCCGCTTCAGTATAAAAAACATATGATTAAATATTAGAGTTTGCATTGTCTGCAGAAATTATTACGCCGAATATTATTAATAAGTTGTTTCATACTAATCGCCATCTGCTTTTCGATTTAAATATTGAGCAAAACTGTTTGATTTTTTAAAATATTCGTATTTTATATAGGTTTGACGAATTTTGAAATATTCTAACTATTTCAAGGATTCTCCGAGGTACGCCTGTGGAGATAAGCCAACTTTATTTTTAAAAAACTTAGAGAAGTAAGAGATATTGCTGAATCCCATTGAATTTGCAACTTCGCTGATAGTGAGCTCTGTTTCTGTTAATAATTTTTTTGCTTCGTTTATTTTGCAGATATCAATATAAGATTTCGGAGACATTCCGGATTTTTCCTTAAAAATACTATATAAATAAGGCTGTGTTATTCCTAGGATTTTTGTAAGCTCTTCAACTTGCAGGCGGCGATAAAGGTTTGAGTGTATGTAGTTTAATGCGTACTATTATGCGATTAGTTGTGATTTTTTGAACATTCTATAACTGAACAAAAATATGAGATTGAGATATGCGACTTCCTATTCCCCATATGTATTAAAATATGTGTACGGTTGAAATTCCCCACTGTACAAAGATATGAGAATTGGATTTCAAATTACTTTTACCCAACTGTAAAAATAAATGGTTAATGGGACGATAAAACGATGTTACCCCAACTGTATAAAGATGTGGGAATTATATGCTTTAAAATATACTTACCCCATCTGTACAATAAATTGGGAGTTTTTAAATCTTATGTTCGGTTGCGGAAACTGTATAAAACTATGTGCCGTTCCCTAACATTACCTCAAAACGATTTACAAATGCACTTTGCGAGTATGTTGCAGGTTACGAAGGCGATTTTCGGCAGTTGGATATTGATTTTATGAAAACTGCGGTGTCAAGGTTAATTATTGAAGAAGACGGCAAAATGAGAATAAGGTTTGTAAACGTTGAGGAAATATCCGAAAGCGAGGTGTTACAAAATGAATGATGGTAATAACAAAAGAACCGTAACGGTAATCCCTGCCGATGAGCGAAACAAACAAGGGTTCAGCCCGGGCAAAAGTTAAAGGTTGCGGCATATTGCCGAGTTTCAACAGATGACGAGGACCAACTAAACAGTTACAGGGTTCAAATGGACTACAGTGCTTTCAAAATCGAAAAAACCGGTCACATTATACAGCGATATGCCTATGCTTGAGATGGCAAGCGATCCGGATTTTCCGAAAAAATGGATGTACGGTATGGCGCTGCTTTTAAAAAAAGGCTTGCATCTTAATAATATACATAACCTCGACCGACCGTTTGAAGAAATGATGCTGGGGCTTGAAAGCTGGATCCCCATGTATATGACGGGACAGATATCGCCGTATTATCTCAAAAAAACTCAAAGCGGCGCATTTCACCATTTTTTAAGGGTTTCGGGCGCGGCGGCGCTGTCTGGTGAGGCCGTTTACGGGCATCATGCAGACGGCAGATATTATCTTTCCAAAAACAAAGAGGATATCGCATATTATCAGAAAAGGGCAGATGATCTGCTTGAAAACGCTTCGCCTCTTATGGAGATATACCGGAGTGAGGCCGCCGGTAAGCTGAATGCCTTTTTGGTTGCCGATGCCGAGAGAGCCGAAAAAGGACTAATCAGAAAAAATATACTGTCGGTTCCGTCGATCTTCACCGCCGCGACGGATTTTTAAAGCAAATGCTTAAAAATCATAATATTCCCGACGGTGAGGCGGACGAGATTCTCGGTTTTGTTGCCCGCAGCAGGTCGCTTGCCGAAAAGCACCTTGCGGCCGGATGCATTAACGACGTGATCCATGAAATGACGATGGAGGAATATGACGGGCATCCGGTAAATCTTCCGCTTTCGGGCATGTTTTACGAAAAGGATATATTCTATACGTATGAGGAATACTGCGAGCATTTAAAGCAGGCGAGGGAGTTTGCCGGAAAAAATAAAAACTATTCGATTGCTTTCAGTGCCGGAAACACATTCAGAAACCTGCAGATAACCCTCTGCAAGGGCGAATGGGCAATGATATCAAAGGCCAATGCGCCGGCAATACATTTTGTGGTTTTTCATCCCCGTTTGCGAAATGCAATTGAAAACTTTTTCCCTCCGATAACCGAGGAATAATTATATAGATTATAAAAAGGAACCGATGACTTTTGAAAAAGCCGTCGGTTCTTTTATATTTTGATAAAATTATTTGCGGTTTTCTCCCAATAAAAAATCACGCAGGGAGAGCTTATCGCTGTTTTTGACCTTTATTTCGTACAGTTTAACGTTTATAAGCGCGCCGCCGAGCATTATATACATACACATGTAAACCCACAACATCAGCAACAGTATGGCGGCAAGTCCGCCGTATATATAAGAATAATTTGAAAAATTCTCGATATAAACCGAATAGCCGTACGAAAATACAAGCCACCCCACGGCGCATGTAAGCGCCCCGAAAAAATGAAATTTAAAGCGCATTGCCTTTTCGGAAAAACGGTTATACATGAGCATAAGCAGCAATGTTATAAAGATTAAAAAAACAAGATTTCTTATGCTGAAAACGCCCTTCAGCATAATTTCCGGAAACTTAAACAATCCGCTTAACAACTGCTCGATGTATTTTCCGAACAGTACGATCGCAAACGCCGCCGCCATCAAAACTATAAGCATAAGGGTGTATATTACAGATACAAAACTGTAGTATATATATCCCTTGTCGTTCGCGGCGTTAATGCTTGAATACATTGAGCGAATTCCCTGGGCGATACTTCTGAGTCCTCTTGAAGCCGACCAGAGCAAAAGCAGAGAGGTTATGGATATTACGGGAACACTCGATGTGTAAAGCAGCTCATGTAAAACCTTTCTTGCGAGCTCTCTTATGGTATATGGCATCATATCAACGAAATATGATATCATTGAAAGCTCATCAGCCGGGACAACATACCGCATTATATTGAGAAAAAGCATAAGCAGGGGTATAGAAGAAAACAACAAAAAGTAAGCGGCCTGTGCTGAAAAAACAGCCACTTTAGTTTCTTTTAACTTGCGGCTTACGGATTTTACCGTGTTTACGATAAAGGTAAGCCATCCCGGCAGCTTAAAGGACAATTCCTCACTTCCCGATAAAAAATAAATTGCGCTGCTACATTGTTTCCGGTGCGTCGACCTTTAAAATCGCGAGGACATTTTCAAGTACGGTACGGGTGCAAAGGCAAAGAGCGAGCCTTGCGCCCTCGAGTCCGCCCTCGGCCCCCTTAACACGGCAGGCGTTATAAAATTTATGAAACAGGGTCGCAAGCTCGACCGAATAATGGGTTATAAGGGCGGGATTTCGGGTTTTAGCGGCGGTTATTACCGTGTCGGGCAAATCGCCGAGATACCTTATAAGCTCGCGCTCCTCAGGCGCTTTAAGGCAGACGAGCTCCTCAGCCGAGGCGGCCTTTGGTGTTATACCCTCAGCAGCGAGATTTTTTAAAATACTGCATATTCTCGCGTGGGCATACTGAACGTAATAAACGGGATTCTGTGCGTTTTCGGATACGGCCAGATCAAGGTCGAAATCGAAGTGGGTGTTGGCCTCCCTGGTGTTGAAGAAGAATCTCGCCGCATCAAGCGGAACCTCCTCGAGCAAGGTTACGAGGGTTATTGCTTTTCCGCTTCGTTTTGAGGCCTTTATGGTTTCGCCGTTGCGGACAAGCCTTACCATTTGCATCAGAATTACCTCAAGACGCTCGGGATCGACCCCGAGTGCCGAAAGTGCCGCCTTGAGTCTCGGTACATAGCCGTGATGGTCCGCCCCTAAAATATCAATAGCGGTATCAAAATTCCTGGTAACAAGCTTGTTGTAGTGGTAGGCGATATCCGGTACAACGTAGGTGGGAACGCCGTTTGAACGCACCATAACGAAATCCTTGTCGGCACCGAACTGCTCGGCTTTAAACCAGAGCGCACCGTCCTTTTCGTAGGTGTGTCCCTTTTCCTTCATGAGCTCTATAACCTTTTCCACGGCGCCGTTTTGATGAAGGGTGCTTTCGTGGAACCACACGTCGTATTTAATGCGATATTTCATTAAATCGCGCTCAAGCCCCTCGATATTAAGCGGCAGGGCATACTCAACAAGTGCTTTGCGTCTTTCATCGGAGGAGACATCCTTATATTTATCTCCGTATATTTTATAAAAATTCTCGGCGTGCTCGGTTATATCCTTGCCCTGGTAAGCGTCCTCGGGCATTTCGACCGATTTGTCGAATATCTGTAAATAGCGGACCTCAAGTGAAAGGGCAAATTTGTTTATCTGATTTCCGGCGTCGTTTATGTAAAATTCCCTTGTAACGTCGTATCCGGCTGCTTCAAGCACCGAGGCCAGGCAATCGCCGAGGGCGCCGCCGCGAGCATTGCCGATGTGCATGGGTCCGGTCGGATTCGCCGAGACAAACTCGACATCTACACTTTTGCCCTTACCGAAATCGGAACGGCCGAAATTTTCCTTTTCATTTAAAATATCGATTAGGATGTCGGCGTAAAAATTGTCTGATAATCTGAAATTTATAAAGCCGGCGCCGGCAATCTCGGCAGAGCTTGCATATGTGCTTTTAAGATCAAGTCTGTCAAGTATCGCCTTTGCTATTACGGCAGGCGATTTTCTGAATACCCGTGCCGAGACCATGGCCGCATTGGTTGCAAAATCGCCGTGAGCACGGTCGTTCGGAACCTCAATCGTAAATTCTGGGGCTTCGCCCTCAGGCAATTCGCCCTCTGAAACGGCCTTGTTTATTGCTTTTATAACGGCTTGTCTTAACTGATTTTTCGCTGTTTCGGTAAGCTGTGACATCTTTTAAATCTCCTGTACTTTTATCTTGATTTCATTAGTGCTGGCATATGTTGAATTTATATCCACGGTATATCGCATTGAGAGCCTTCCGCCGTTTTCGCCGATCTCGTTTTCGACCTTTTCGCCGAAGGTGCCGAGGGTGAATTCGCACGGACCCATTGTATACAGCGACATATGGCGTTTTCCCTTTTGTACCGTCATGTGGCTGTCGGCGGATCCGGACCGGTCAAGAGAAACGGCCCCGAAAGCGTCAACCGCAAGGGTGGTAACGCTCGATGCGGCAAGATCGTCGGAATTTTCCCTGTATATAAGCCGCCATAGCCCGTCCTTTATATACATTTTTCCCACCGTGGTCATTTCAATGTTCTCGCTGTTGCCGTCCACAGTCTGGGTTCCCTTTATTTCTATAAGTACATTTTTCATTTTTTACTCCAGTTCAACGTGCTCAACGTCACTTTTAAGGTCTTCGCCGAGGAAAAGTCTTGCCTGCCGAGCAAAGCCGGATGTCTCGTCGGACACATAATATTTACATTTACCTTCCTTTTCGGAATCGGAAAGAATGCCGTATTTTTTCATTATTTCGGCTGCCTGTTTTGCGGTGGCGGAGCCTATATCTATAAGGTTTACTCCGGGCATTACCGAGGCGACAATATCCTTGATAATAGGATAATGGGTGCACCCGAGAATAAGGGTGTCTATTCCGGTGTTTTCAAACGAATCCAAATAATAGCGTGCTGCCGAAAACGCCAGCTCGGGATTTGACTGGGTTATACCCTCCTCGACTATCGGAACGAAAAGGGGACAGGCCTTGGAAATAACCCTGCACTCCGGAGAAAGAGCCTTTAACTCTCGCTCATATGCGCCGCTTTTTACCGTTGCGCTTGTTCCGATAACGCCTATAATGCCGTTTTCGGTTCTCTTTACCGCCTCGTGTGCTGCCGGTACAACGACTCCCATAAACGGAATGTCCAGCCGCTCTCCCGTGTGGTACGCCACCGAGCTTACCGTGCCGCAAGCGGCAATTATCATTTTAACGTTTTTGGATAAAAGGAAATCCTCATCCTCTATGGCGTAGCGCTCTATGGTGCCGGCGCTTTTGGTGCCGTAGGGAACACGGCCGGTATCGCCGAAATACACTATATCCTCGTGGGGTAATTCACGTCGCAAAGCGCGCAAAACCGTTAGCCCGCCAAGTCCGGAATCAAAAACCCCGACAGGTCTTTTGTCGCTCAAATAAAGTCACCCATTTCATAAATAAACCGTTTTCGGTATATAAAAAAGCAAATATCATCCGCAAAAGAATAAATATCACGAATTTACTTCCCGTTAATATGTTATTCCTTATGATACAATATAATGATTAATAAATCAAGCATTTTTAATCTTTCCTCCGCTTGTACCCGGTGTTTTAAGTGAAGCATATCGGCTGAGTACGGGAAAAGCTTGGGTTTTAAATGCGAATACTTGAAAAGTAACGCTCCATGTAGTATAATAGCACTGAATTTTAACATGGGATAGCAGTGATATTTGATGCTCGAAGCATATTTGGATAACAGCGCGACCACTCTTTGCAGCCCTTCGGCGGCAAATGCGGCGCTTGAAGCGATGACGGTAAATTACGGTAATCCGTCCTCGCTGCATAAAATGGGTATTAAGGCGGAGGAATACTTACGCCTTGCCCGTAGAAATATTTCATCGTCGCTCGGTGTTACTCCTGCGGAGATATTTTTTACCTCCGGCGGAACCGAGGCCAATAATATAGCCGTCTTAGGCGCCGCAAGGGCGCTAAAAAAACGGGGCAGAAGAATTGTAACTACGGCAATCGAGCACCCGTCGGTATATAATTGCGCAAAGCAGCTCGAAAACGAAGGCTTTGAGGTGATATTTCTACAGCCGGATGAGGAAGGTACGGTATCGCCGCAGGCGGTTTATGACGCCGTAAACAGCGATACGGTTCTTGTTTCCATGATGTATGTAAACAACGAGACGGGAGCTTTTCTTCCGGTACAGGACGTAAAAACGGCGATAGAACGGGCAAATTCACCGGCGCTTTTTCATTGCGACGCCGTTCAGGCCTTCGGTAAAATCCCTATCAAGGCCAAAAAGCTCGGAATAGATCTGTTATCGGCAAGCGGTCACAAGATTCATTCCTTAAAGGGTTCCGGATTTTTGTATGTAAGAAACGGCGCGAGGATCGTCTCTCCGGTGTACGGCGGCGGACAGGAATCGGGAATAAGAAGCGGAACCCAGAATACTCCCGGAATAGCCGCGCTTTCGGTTGCCGTAAATGAGGCTTTTGACGGGCTCGACAGGAATTATGAACTTGTTTCGCGGCTGAACTTACAGCTTAAAAACGCTCTTTCTGCAATGGAATGCGTTAAAATAAATTCGCCCGAAAATTCACTGCCCTTTATACTTAGCTTTTCGGTTTGCGGAGTCCGCTCCGAGATACTTTTGCATTCGCTCGAAGCAAGCGGTGTGTATGTTTCGTCGGGAAGTGCCTGCTCCAAGGGCAAAAAAAGCGGAGTGCTTTCCGCTATGGGGTTAAGCGACGAGCGTATCGACTCGGCGATACGGGTCAGTTTTTCCAAGTATAATACGGCCGATGACGTCGATTTGCTTGTAAAAGCTTTAAACGATGCGCTTTCGCATATAAAAAGAAAATCCTGCAGATAAATAAAAGTGAGGTTTGATCTCTTGAAAGAAATAATACTTATAAAAAGCGGCGAAATCGCCCTTAAGGGCCAAAACCGCCGTTCGTTTGAGGATAAACTGATAAGCAACATCCGCCGCCGGCTCAGTCCGCTCGGCGAATTTGAATACAGGCTTGCACAGTCGACCTTGTCGGTAGAGCCAAAAGATGAGCTTATCGATCTTGATGAAGCGGCCGACAGGGTGTCGAGAGTATTCGGAATTTCCGGATTTTCGCGTGCGTGCGTTGCCGAAAAGAATATTGAGGATATTAAGAATAAAGCGGCGGAATATTTAAAGAATACCCTGACAGGCATTAAAACCTTTAAGGTCGAGACCAAGCGTTCGGACAAGCAGTTCCCTTTAAAATCCCCTCAAATAAGCGAGGATGTGGGCGGATTTTTGCTTGAAAGGTTTAAAAATCTGTCGGTCGATGTACATAATCCCGATTTTATCGTATATGTCGAGGTAAGGGATTATGCGGCTTATATAAGAGGTCCTCAGGAAAAAGGGGCTGGAGGCATGCCGGTGGGAACGGGCGGCCGGGCAGGACTGCTTATATCCGGTGGTATTGACTCGCCGGTTGCCGCTTATATGATGGCCAAACGCGGCCTTGAGCTTACCGCCGTACATTTTGCAAGTCCGCCGTATACAAGCGAACGTGCCGAAATAAAGGTAAAGGATCTGCTTGCCCGGGTAGCAAGATATGCCGGAGTTTTCAGACTCTACACCGTATGCTTCACCGAAATTCAGGAGCAAATAGGCGAGCATTGCAAAGAAGAATTTTTCACAATCATCATGCGTCGTATGATGATGAGAATAGCCGAAAGAATTGCCAAAAAGGAGCACTGCAAGGCCCTTGTAACGGGAGAGAGTATAGGTCAGGTAGCAAGTCAGACCATGGATGCGCTTTGCTGTACCGACGCCGTGTGCTCGGTTCCGGTTTTCAGACCCCTTATAGCCATGGATAAGGATGAGATCGTTTCGGTCTCAAGAAGAATCGGTACCTTTGACATTTCGGTAAGACCATATGAGGATTGCTGCACGGTGTTCACACCGCGACATCCCCGTACACGTCCCAAGATGGAGGATGTGATTTTCGAGGAATCGAAGCTTGATATTGAAGGCTTGATCGAAAAGGCGACGGCCGATATACGGTATGAAACCATTTACGCCGAGTAGGCCGGCTTTATCGTTTGAAATTTGATTTTTTATGATATTACAGATCCGTTTTTTCCGACATCCGTTACCGAAAGGAAATGATTAAATGAATGCAGAGATAATATCGGTCGGCACCGAGCTGATGCTCGGCGATATACCCAATACCGACGCTCAATATATTTCTTCGCGACTTGTCGATATGGGAGTTAACGTTATATGTCATTCGACCGTTAACGATTCGCCTAAAGACATACGGCAGGCGCTTTCGTATGCCTTGCCGAGGAGCAGTGTCATAATATTCACAGGGGGACTCGGACCGACACCGGACGATCTGACCAAGGAGACTGTCTGTTCCGCCGTGGGCGTCGAGCTTAAAATGCATGAGGAATCGCGCCGTCTTATAGACGATTATTTTTACCGTACGGGAAGAAAGCCGAGCGAGAATAACTACAAGCAGGCAATGCTCCCGGTGGGTGGAACCGTTTTTAAAAATGAAGTCGGAACGGCTCCGGGGTGTGCAATATCGGCCGGCAAGCAGTGGATTATAATGCTGCCCGGTCCGCCCAAGGAATTAATTCCGATGTTTGATAAGGAGGTTATACCCTACCTTAGAGAGGCGGTCGGCGGCGAATATACCGCCATTAAGAATATTTCGGTATTCGGGATAGGCGAATCCCGGGTCGCCCAGATGACAGACGGATACCTGCACAGCAAGAATCCCGTCGTTGCAACTTATGTATCATCCGGAGTCGTCACGGTCAAGGTAACGGTCAAGGGCAGCGACAAGGGTGCATGCAACGCTCTTTGCGACAAAACAGTAAAAGAAATAACGGCCATACTCGGCGATAATGTATTTTCGGTGAATAATGAAACCCTCGCTCAGGTGGTGGTGGAAAAGCTAAAAGCCGCGCGCAAAAAGGTCGCGACGGCCGAATCATGTACGGCCGGAATGCTGTCGTCGGCGATTACTACGGTTAAGGGCTCGAGCGACGTTATATCGACCGGATTTGTAACCTATTCGGACGAGGCTAAGTGCGAGCTTTTGGGAATCGACAGAGAGCTTATCTCCCGCTACGGGGTTTACAGCCGTGAGGTCTCTTGCGCTATGGCGAGGTCGGCAGCACGGCTCGGTCATTCGGATATAGGAATAGGAATAACCGGTATTGCCTCGGCATACAGCGAGTCGGAGCTTCCGGCAGGGCTGGTTTTCGTCTCTCTTTTTGACGGGGAAAACTGCTATACACGTCGTCTTATGCTCGGCCACGGAAGCGACGGCGAGCGCGAAAAGGTCCGCGAGGGCGCTGTTAATAACGCCCTTGATATGTGCCGACTTTATCTCGATAACAAGCTTGATAAGGTAGGGAATATTGCGAATACGGTACTTGAACCCGGAATTTCGGCCGCGGTCGCCGGATTATCGTCCGAGAAATCGGCCGAAAAGCAGCCGGAAAATGATTCACAGGATTATGCCGCAACCGGTGATATCTCATCCCTTATTCCGAGTATTGATGATATCGAAGCGGCAGCCGAACCCTCTGCAATGAATAATGACGGTGCAAATGCCGAAAGTGAGGATATATACTCGGATTCGTCATCCGAAAAAGCCGCGAAAAACACAAAAAAAGACGGCGATGATTCGGAAAACGAGAATAAATTCATACGCTTTTTGCGCTCCTGGCTGCCGTGGAGGGGCGATTCGCGAAGGAATAAGATAAGAAAAACCGCACTTATAGTTTTTGGCATGATTTTTTTGGCGTCGGCTGTATATATAGTCGATTATTATGTCGAATCCATTCGAACCAAAAACGAGATAAACAACGTGCAAAAGCTTTACGATCCTACTGCCGAGGGTGAGCTTGATTCCCACGGAATAAACGTCAATTTTGCAAGCCTGATAGAAAAGAATTCCGATACGGTAGGCTGGCTTTACGTCCCTGGAACCCAGGTGAACAATCCTGTTGTACAAAGCGATAACGAAAAATATCTTACCACCGATTTTGAGGGAACAAAGAACCGCCACGGAGCGCTGTTTGTTGATGAAAACTGTACCATTGCTCCGGGAAAGCTTTCCTCAAATACTGTTATTTACGGACATCATATGCGCGACGGCACGATGTTCGGTGAGCTGAAAAAATACCGTACCGACCAGGCGAACGGTCTTGAGTTTTATAAAGAAAACCCGATTATTGAGTTTACCACCATTTATCAGACCAAGGCTACAAAATGGAAGATATTCGCGGTGTTTGTAAGTAATGCCGACGCACAGCAGGACAACGGCTATGTGTTCAGATACTGGCAAAACAGTTTTGTTACCGACAGAGAGCACGCACAGTTTATTTACGAATGTCAGCGACGCTCGATGATAAACGCGCCGGTTGATGTAACGCCGGATGATTTTATTATAACCCTTTCGACCTGTGTCTACGATTTTAATAACGCCAGACTGGTCGTAATGGCGCGGCTTTTACGCAACGGGGAGAGCGAAGAGATCGATTCGGCAGCGGCCACGGTGAATTACAGCGCAAAGTTCCCGGCGGCATATTACGGCGGCGGATCGGTCCCCGAGGACAAAACCTCCTCGGTTGTAAGCGTATATAATACGCACTCTGTCGCGAGCTCTTCGGCCGAAACACCCCCCGCTACGGAGAGTGCTTCATCGGAAAACTCTTCGGCTGATGTATCTTCGAATTCTAACAACAACAACAATAATAATAACAATAGCAGCGATATTTCCAATACACCGTCGGACGAGCCATATTCCAGGCCGGATCCGGAACCGGAGTCGTCGTCGGATGTTTCGTCGGCCGCCGAGTCTGAGCCAAGCAGCTCCTCGCTGCCGGATGAGTCGTCCGAGGGTCCGGTCGAGCCCGACCCGCAACCGCCGGCGGATTCCTCGGGACCGGAGCCGCCAACGGATGTATCGGATGAGACAGAACCTCCGGAAAAATAGGGAAAACAGTAAAGAAGTTTGCGGTATTTGTGGGCATTTCGGCGCACGGCGCAACAACGTTTTCTAAAAGCCTTCGGAACGAAATAATCTATAAAGGGGTATTTATGGGAAGCCTCGGAAAGTATGACAAAGACAGCCTTTTTGACGAGAAGGCAATAGAGGAATTTGAAGTCGGCGGTGATTTTGATTCCGCTGCCGGCAGAAAAAAAAGAGTAAGTGCCGTTCGGCGTAAAAACAACAGAAAAACACTTATAGCTATCGGAACAGTGCTTGCACTTGTTGCTGTTGTTGCCGCTGTATTGCTGATGCTGCCCGGCTCTAAGGACGGTAAGCAATATTACAGCAAGCTGTCCCGTAAATATGTTTCGGGGTCAATGGTAAAGCTGCCGGATTCATACAATGAAAAATTCGGGTATCTTTATGCTGTTAACCCCGATGTTTTCGGCTGGATAACAATTACCGGAACCGATATAAATTATCCGATAGTAAAGCCCGGAGATGTGCATGATGCCGGGTATTATGACACTCATTTTTTTGCCGGAGAAAAATCCGAATACGGCACTCCGTATTTTAAGGGGATTTCGGATAAAAATACCGTGATTTCGGCAGGAGAGGGGCTGTTCGGATCCCTTGCCGAATACTCGTCGATGGATTTCTTTATAAGTAATCCGGTGTTCCTTATGGATACGGTGTATTCCGAGGGGTATTATAAGGTGCTTTCGGCCTTTTCGTCTTCTGATTCGGGCGGATTCGATCCGGAAACCGCCGACTTTCAGGATGACTGCGCATTTTCCGATTTTGTGGAGACGGTAATGTCTTTTTGTCAGTACAATACCGGCAACGATGTAAATACCGCCGATAATCTGCTGACGTTAGTTTGCAGAAAGAACGACGGCACAAGCTTTTACATAGTCGCACGAAAAGCACGAAAGGGCGAGAGCCTTTCGCTGAATTCAAAAAATGTGTCGAAGAAGAATATAGGCGAAAAAACCGTTCTTTGCACCGCCGCCGTAAGCGAGCCCGACAAAGCTGAGAGTGAAAACCAGGGTCAGACGAGCAGTACAAGCAGCAGTGTCAGTACGCCGATGATTAGTCTGCCGGATATTTATATTCCCGACATTGATCTGTCGCATATGGACTATGATGAGGGCGGATTTGACAGCGGGACACAGTTTGAAAATAACGGCGAATATACGCCGCCCGACGTTTCTACCGTTCCTATTGACGACGAAAATATACCGGTTGATGACGATGCTCTGGGGAACCTTACGGTGCTTAATTCCCGTACCGGCGAAAAGGTCACCGATATAGCGGTAAATATTCTCGCCGCAATAGTCGAGGCCGAGGTAGGCGGATTCAGTAATGAAGAGGTTTTAAAGGCTCAGGCGGTGGCGTCGTACAGCTATTTGCTGTATTACAAAACAAGCAGTGACAATCCGGTGGCCGTTGTAATGAAAACGCCGGGACAGAGGGTTATTGAGGCTGTCAGAAAGGTCGCCGGACAGGCGGTTGTATACGGCAACAGCCTTTGCTGTACGCAGTATTTTGCCGCTTCTGCCGGAAGAACCGCCAGCTGTAAGGAAACATGGGGAGCCGACCGGCCCTACCTTGTAAGCGTTGACAGCAGCGTTGAGGAATCCCTAAGCGTGTACCGCTCGAGTGTTTCTTTTTCTTCTCAGGATATAAAATCAAGGGCTAAATCCAAATTCGGAATAACGCTTGAGGGCGATCCGTCCGGTTGGTTTAAAATTACGTCGTACGATTCGGGCAGTAAATACGTCACCGGCGTGTCTTTAGGCGGACATGCGAGTTACACCTCCTCATCCGGAAAAACATATACCATAACCGGCCGTTCAATAAGCGAAACCCTGCTTTCCTACAAGCTTCGTTCGCACGCCTTTGAGGTAAGGTACGATGCCTCGTCCGACACCTTTGTGTTTACCGTTTACGGATGGGGACACGGCGTCGGAATGAGCCAGTACGGCGCTAACGAATACGCGAATGCCGGGTACGACTATATATGGATATTAAAGCATTATTTTACCGGTGCGTCGGTTGAGTACGTAACCGAACTTTAAGTATTGGATCATTATATTTATGACAAATTCACGGAAAATCGTATTTGAAGCTCTTATAAAGATTGAAGAGGGCGGATATTCGAATATTGTAATTTCAAATGCTCTTGATAAAAATGAGCTTTCCGACCGCGACAGGGCCTTCTCGTCGGCACTTTTTTACGGGGTGCTCGAAAGGGCAATAACCCTTGATAAAATCATATCCGAGTTTTCGACACAAAAGGCCTCAAAGCTTTCGGTGTATGTTAAAACGGCGTTGCGCATGGGCATTTATCAGCTTGTTTTTATGGATAAAATCCCTGACAGCGCGGCCGTTAATGAATCGGTAAATCTTGTAAAGCGAACCAAGGCATCAAGATATTCCGGCTTTGTAAACGGAGTTTTAAGGAATATTTCACGCACCGACAAGAAAAAGCTGCTTGATTTTTCCTTTGTTCAGCAAACCGATAAACGCCTTTCGTTTGAGTATTCGGTGCCCGACTGGATGGCCGGACTTTTTGTCAGAAATTACGGTGAGAGTTTCACCCGTGATATGCTTTGTGCCTTTAACGGCAGGAATTCTACCGTTTTAAGGGTTAATACCCTTAAAATCAGGCCGGAAGATTTTGTAAACGAGCTTATAAATAACGGTATAAGCGCTGAAACAAGTGATATCTGCAAGACTGCCGTTATCGTTGATGGCTCCGGTGCCGTGGACAGAATCTACGGATATAATGAGGGGCTTTTCCATGTGCAGGATACGGCTTCGCAATTGTGTTGCGAGGCGCTCGGAGTAAAGCCCGGAATGCGCCTGCTTGACATTTGCGCCGCCCCGGGAGGAAAAAGCTTTACACTGGCCGAAAACTTAAAAAACGACGGCGAGATACTTTCCCTCGATCTTCACGAGAGCAAGCTGCCGCTTATAACCGGCGGCGCTAAGCGACTGGGAATAACCTGTATAAAGACATTCAGAAACGACGCTACGGTTTTTAACGGCGAATTAGGCCTTTTTGACGCGGTTTTGTGCGATGCGCCCTGTTCCGGCCTCGGCATAATAGCAAAAAAGCCTGAAATTCGTTACAAAAATGTTGCTATTCTTGACTTTTTAAGCGATATGCAGTACGTTATTCTATGTAATGCATCGCGATATGTTAAAAGGGGTGGTCGGCTCGTTTACTCCACCTGTACGTTAAATCCCGAGGAAAACGAGCGTACGGCCGAAAGATTCTTAAGCGAAAACCAGGAGTTTAAACCGGTGGAAATACTTCCCCATATTAAAAGAGCGTTTAAGACGGCAGACAATATGCTGACACTTTTTCCGAACATACACGATACCGACGGATTTTTCATTTCGGCATTTGAAAGAAAGTAATTATCGAATTATCGGAGGAGAAGCTTTGCCCGGCGACAACACAAAAAAGGATATTCGCTCAATGCTTGTAAACGAAATAGCCGACGACTTCAAAAACGAGGGCTTGCCGAATTTCAGGGCAAAACAGGTGTACTCCTGGCTTTCGCGCGGGGCAATAAGCTTTGACGAGATGACCGATCTTTCGAAGGATTTAAGAAGCACCCTTAAGGAAAAGTACTGTATCGCCTGTCCGAAGATAATTAAAAAGCTGGTTTCGGCGGTTGACGGGACCGTGAAGTATTTATTCGAATTTGATGACGGCGCACGGGTTGAATCGGTAGTAATGCAGTACCGGTACGGAAAAACCATTTGTCTTTCAACACAGGCCGGCTGCAAGATGGGATGTGTTTTCTGCGCTACCGGCAAGGGCGGATTTTTACGCGACCTTACGGCAGGAGAAATGCTTTCCCAGATAATTGCCGCTTCGAACGACCTGCATTGTAAAATACAAAACGCCGTTTTAATGGGAATGGGCGAGCCGCTCGATAATTTTGACAATGTTTCGCGGTTTTTAATGCTTGCAACCGATGAACAGGGAATGAATATGAGCAGCCGCAAGATAACCCTTTCGACCTGCGGACTTGTAGATAAGATAATGCCCCTTTGCGATGTCAACGACCAAATAACGCTGTCGATCTCTCTGCATGCTCCGAACGACGATATCCGCCGAAAAATAATGCCGATTGCACGCAAGGTATCGTTTGACGAGCTGATGGAAACCTGCAAAAAATATATTAAAAGGACAAATAAGCGCATAACCTTTGAATATACGATGATAGACGGCGTTAATGATTCGAACGCATGCGCCGTTCAGCTCGCCGAAAGATTAAAGGGTATGCTGTGCCATGTGAATCTTATTCCGGTTAATGCCGTCAAGGGCTGCGACAAACAGGCGAGCAGTAAGCAGAGGATCAAAAGCTTTTTTGATATTTTAAACAATGCCGGTGTCAGCGCAACGGTAAGGCGGACGCTCGGCTCGGATATAAACGCTTCATGCGGACAGCTAAAAACCAAGGAAGACAGTGAGGTGCAAAAAACAAGGTGAAATTCGCAAGCAAAACGGATATAGGCCGTCAGCGCCGGTCCAATCAGGATTCTTATGCGGTGGGAGAGCTGCCGTACGGAGTAGGATGGGCCGTAGTATGCGACGGAATGGGCGGAGTCGGAGGCGGAAATATTGCAAGCTCGACCGCCGTTAAAACCATTTCCGATCAGATATCATCGGGCTGGCGTCCGGGTATGTCCTCAAACTCAATACGTTCGCTTTTACAGTCGGCACTGCTTGCCGCCAACATAAACGTTTTTGATATGTCAAAATCGGTCGAATCCCTTGCAGGCATGGGAACCACGGTTGTGGCTGTTATGATATCCGATTCGGTGGCGCATATTGTTCACGCCGGCGACAGCAGAGCCTATATAATAGGCAGCGATAAAAAAATACGGCTTGTAACGAGGGATCATTCCATAGTTCAGAATTTAATCGAATCGGGGCACTTAACCGAAGAGGAAGCAAGGAGCCATCCGAGAAAAAACGTGATAACAAGGGCGCTCGGCGTAGCCGACGAGCTTGATGTCGATTACGACGAAATAGAGCTTGACGAAGATGAAAGCGTACTGCTTTGCACCGACGGTCTTACAAACTACGCCGAAACAAAAGAGATAAATGATATCTTTGCAAATGCGCCCTTTATGGAATATCCCGAACGGCTTGTAGAGCTGGCCAATAAAAACGGCGGCGGCGACAATATAACAGTGGTTGTTATATCCCGATAACGGAGGTTTTTAATACATGGATAAGTATATAGGTAAACGCCTTGACGGACGCTATGAGATCAAGGAAATAATAGGCGTCGGCGGAATGGCGGTCGTTTACAAGGCTTATGACAACATCGACGATCGCATGGTTGCGGTGAAAATTTTAAAGGAAGAGCTGCTTGCCGACGACGATTTAAGACGTCGTTTTAAAAACGAGTCGAAGGCTATTGCCGTGCTGTCTCATCCCAACATTGTCAAGGTTTACGATGTAAGCTTCGGCGACCGTCTGCAGTACCTTGTAATGGAGTATATTGACGGAATTACCCTTAAGGAGTACATCGCCCAGCAGAAGGTCATCGGCTGGAAGGATGCGCTGCATTTTACCGTGCAGATTCTTCGCGCACTGCAGCACGCTCATGACAAAGGCATTGTCCACAGGGATATAAAGCCGCAGAACATTATGCTGCTTTCCGACGGGACTATAAAGGTTACCGATTTCGGAATAGCACGTTTTGCCCGTAACGAGCAGAGAACCATGACCGACAAAGCTATCGGCTCGGTACATTACATCAGCCCGGAGCAGGCGAGAGGCGATGTTACCGACGCGAAGTCCGATATTTATTCGGTTGGCGTTTTGCTGTACGAAATGCTTACGGGGCGTCTTCCGTTTGAGGCCGACAGCGCCGTATCGGTTGCCATTATGCAAATGCAAAGCACCCCGAAAATGCCTAGGGAGATAAACCCCGAAATTCCGGAGGGCCTTGAAGAGATCACTATAAAGGCGATGCAGAAGGAGCCGAAAATGAGATATCAGTCGGCAGCCGAGATGCTTGCCGATATTGAGCGTTTCAAGCTTGATCCCGACATAGTTTTCGGTTACAGGTACTTTGTGGATAATGAGCCTACAAAGTATATACCGACTTCCGATGTTATTTCGGTTTCGGGCGTTAAAAATGACAGTGATACGGATGCCGACGATGACGGCGATTCCTCTAATCAGGGCCGTTCGAAGTTTATGCCGGTTTTAGTCGGAGTCACCTCTGCTTTTATAATCGGTATAGTCGCTCTTGCGATATTTCTTACAGGGCCGAGCGTTTTCGGCCTTTGGGGTAAGCCGTCGGGCGGAGTTGTTGAATGTCCCACACTGATAGGTCTTGAATATAACGCCGTTATTGCCGATGACAACTATAAACAGTACAAAATAAAGCTCAACAGTGCCAAAAATGCTTACAGCACCGAATATGAATCCGGCATAATTATGTGGCAGTCGCCCGATCCCGGTAAATCCATAAAGGGTGAAAAGGTCATTGAGGTTGCGGTTTCTTTGGGCTCCAAGCAGATAAAAATGACCGATTACCGCAACTATGCGAAATCGGCCGTTATAAAGAGCCTTGAAAGCTTAGGGGTTAAGTATACAGTCGAAGAGGTTTACAGCGACGATATAGCCAAGGATTTTGTCGTAAGGACAAATCCCGCCGGCGGATTACCGGTAGACAGCGATACCACGGTCACCATTTACGTCAGTAAGGGAGGCGTACCGCAGGTGGTTCAGGTCCAAAACTTTGTCGGTCTTATGATTGATGAGGCGAAGCGTCAGGTTGAGGACAACGGTCTTAAGGTCGGAAATGTTACCGAAAAGGAAAGCAATGATTATCCGGCGGGATATGTTATAAATCAGTCCCTTTCATCCGGATCAAGTGTTAATAAGGATTCGGTCGTCGATCTTACGGTCAGCAAAGGACGCCCGTCCTATCCCGTAAAGGTTAAGATGCCAATTCCCTCGAAGGCGGTTAAAAAGCTCAGTCTGGAGATATTCTATAACGGACAGAGCATTCATTCTACCACTATTGATCCGACGGCAATTTCCGGTTCGAATAAATACGTTGAGCTTCAGCTTACCGCCGATATGTTTAATCCGGCAAGCAGTACTCCGACAATAATGGTCAAGCTCGGCGGGCATCAGTATATGGAATATAAGCTCAATTTTACCGAGGGGACATATGCCAAGTTAAAGACGTTTAATCTCCCGGATGATGTTTTAAAAGATCCGGAGGTAAGCAGTACAGTTTCATCCGAACCGTCGGTATCTTCGGACGTTGTTGAACCGGACGATTCCGATGTTGATTATGACTGACAGCACAAAGCTTCCCCGTAAAGAAGCACTTAGCGGTGTAATAGTTAAAAGCATTTCGGATGAGTATACGGTTGATGCAAACGGTGTACAGACGGTTTGCAAGGCAAGAGGGGTTTTTCGGCACAACGGAACAACCCCTCTTGTAGGTGATCGGGTAAGGTTTGAATTATCCACGGACGGTACGGGGCGGATTATAGAGATAAGCGACCGCAAAAACTTTCTGCTTCGTCCTCCGGTTGCCAATATTGACCGTTTGTTTATTGTTTCATCGGCCGACATGCCCCGCCCCAATCGGGCGCTGATTGACCGAACGGCGGTTTTTGCACATGAAAATGATATCGAACCCTGTTTTATATTCAATAAAACCGATCTTGCGGATGTAACCGAGCTTGTCGACGTGTATAAAAAAGCCGGTTATGCTGTATATACCGTTTCCTGCAAAACGGGACAGGGGACTAATGAGCTTAAAAATGCGGTTTCAGAGGGTATAAACGCGTTTACGGGGAATTCCGGCGTGGGTAAATCAAGTATACTTAATCTGCTTATACCGGAAAATGAAATAAAGACCGGAGATATAAGCCTAAAGCTCGGCCGCGGCCGCCATACAACAAGACATACGCAGATGTACGGTCTTTGCAATTCGGCCGCTTACGTGATCGATACTCCCGGCTTTTCGTCTGAAAGCGAGAGCGATGTTTCCTTTGTTTATAAAGAGAATCTGCAGTTTGATTTTCTCGAATTTGATCAGTTTATCGGAAAATGTCGTTTTACCTCATGTTCCCACACCGGGGAAAATGGTTGTGCCGTAAAAAATGCCGTAGAAAGCGGATTAATAGACGAAATACGGTATAAAAATTACGTTGCCTTTTACCGCGAGGCGGCATCTGTAGCCGATTGGCGCAAAAAACGGTGATACCGGGCTTTAAAATTGCAATTATAGAATATTAGCGTACGGAAAAAATTTTAAAAATCCGTACGCTTTATTTTTGTCGCAGAATCCACTGGTATTATCCAAAAATAATACTGTTTTAACCGTATAGCTATTGCATAAAATAATAAAAATTCAGGACGGTAAGAAACATGAAAAAACCTATAAAAAGACAGAAAACTTTTGAAACAAAAACGTTTTTTGCCGTTTTTGGTATTGCCGTGGGCGTTATGTCGGTTATAGTTGTAGGATTTTTAGGGCTTTGCGGAGTAAAAGCGGTGAATGCCGAGATGGACAGTATTGGAATTAAAGGAATTGCTCTTTGTCCGGAGGTGGGAGAGAGGAATTTTACCGCAGACGATATAGCGGTTATACGCTCTGTTTCCGGTGTTAAGGATGTTTCGCCGGTCTTTGCCGTGGTATGTCTTGCCACCGACATAAAAGGACGTGCCGTTCCGGTGGTTGCTTTCGGATGTAAAAACACAAAAAGCACTGTTTTTTCAACTAGCATTAAAAACGGAAACGACATAAGCGATAATGACATAGAAAATTCGTCCGCTGTTTGCGTTGTGTCGGATAAATTAAGCGGATTGCTCGCCATTGATAATTCCGTCAAACTAAGCGTTGACGGGAAAAGTGCGGATTTTATAATAAAGGGGACGGTCTCAACCGACAGCGAGCTTTTAAACGGCTCGGTTGGCGAGTGTATACCGCCGTTTGTTTACGTTCCGTACACATCATTACAGATTTTAACAGGGGATAGGGGATATTCTCAGATTATAATAACGCCGCAAAGCAGCGTTTATTCCGAAAATGCCGATATATCGGCTGTATCGTCTCAGGTTGTATGGGCGCTAAAATCCGAAAGCGCTGATCGCTCGGTAAAAATACTCGATCTCGATACACAAAGATTGCAGCTTTCGAAGCTGTTATCATCCGGTGTCGATATTTTAAAAGGAATAGCAGGCGTTTCCTTGGGTGTGGCATCTCTTCTTACAGCGACCGTTATGACGGTAACCGCAGCCGAGAAAAGGCGTGAAACGTTCATAAAAGGCCTTGTAGGAGCAAGCCGAGTGCAAATTACATGTGAATTTATGCTCATGTCGCTGAAGCTTTGCGTTATCGGAGTTACAATCGGTACGGCGCTCGGAATACTGATAACCTATTTTGTGTCATGTTTGCTGGATATTGATTTTTTCGTGGATTTTGATACAATTATCTCAGCGGATTTTTCGGCGATTTTAAGCGGTCTTGTGCTGAGCGTTCTTCCGATATTGCGCTCGACGTTTTCATATCCGCTGGAAAATCTTAAAAAAATTTAGTTTTTCGAAAAGGTGCTTAAAATGATCCTCAATAAACCGAATTTGCCGCAAGGAAAAGTGAATGCCGTTGTCGTGTCGGGTGCGGACAAGGAGATAATTGCCCGCTTTGAATCTATGGGGATTACGCCGATTATCTGCAAATCCGACGGTATATTGCAGGATCCCGTAAAAAGCCATGCCGATATGAGCTTTTTACATATTACGGATAAAATTTGTCTTATCAGCAGACTTCAGACAGAGCTAAAATTTCAGCTTGAAAAACTCGGTTATACCTGTGTTACACTCGGCAGCGACTTAAAACGCGAGTATCCGGGCGATTGCCTGCTGAATGCCGCCGTAATAGGAGGTACCGTTATTTGTAATCCGAAATCGGCCGATGCCGTTATATCGGATATAGCCGAAAAAAGCGGTTTGCGTGTAATAACGACCTCACAGGGCTATACCAAGTGTTCGGTTTTGCCGGTAAACGAAAATGCATTTATAACAAGCGATAAATCAATATACAGATCAAGTATCGCTGCCGGATTTGATGCTTTGTATGTCAATCCTGCCGGAATCGAGCTTCCGGGATACGGCAACGGCTTTATAGGCGGCTGCGGAGGTCTGATAGGGAAGAATACCTTGGCAATATGCGGAGAATTATCCCATTTTGCCGAAGGAGGAAAAATCATGGGATTCTGCAATAATTACGGGATGGACATAATTAGCCTGATAAAGGGTCAGCTTCGCGATATAGGATCGATACTGCCGGTGTCGTGCGAATAAAACGAATCAAACCGAAAATTAAATCGCTGACCAGCAAGCAATTTTAAACAGCTAATGATCTAATGTGAACTAAAATTCAGATTATTGTAAAAACCAAAAACAAAAAAGAAAAGGAAATTGGAGCAGTAACCCCCGGGAGTAGTTATATTCTTGGGGTGTTGCTGCTTTTTGATTCCGAAATATAGCCGGCGGAACGCCGCCGAGGCCGCGGCGGGGGGTAGCGGGCCCCCCTCAGCAAGCTAAGCAATTATACTAAATGAATATTTTGTATAATTCGGAGGAGGGGGATAGCGGCAAAATCGCAAAAATCGTCTTAATATGCTGTTCGACCTTAATGATAATAATATTGTGTAGTCAATATAATCTGTATTCTGCAATCTTGTAACTGTACGTAATTATAATAATGCTTTAATAATTTAGTCAAAGCTTATTGCGCTGAAGTTTATTGAATTAGTACTGTTCCTTATTTAAATTAATCATTTTAATCAAGCGTTTGCCACGGTACGTAATTATAGTGGCTTATTTAAGCGTTTTTAGTTTTTTAATATTCTCTTTATAAGCTATAAGCTTTTTCAGCTTTTTATTTTTTTATTTATGGTTTTTGCTGGCTAATTTTAGTTTATATTTGTCTGATAGAATTTCTTTATGTTTTTATGAATAATGTAATTTTAAGCTGTTAGAATTGTCTTTTTCGCTTGAATGAAACGAATACTTATGCTATATTAAACTAAATGCTTTTAATGTTTTACGCATTTTATTTCCCGTTAACTAATTAAATGTTATTGCTAAGCATTTGGTTAATTTTGTATAGTGAGGGTGATTCACATGAAGATCGGTAAAAGCTATTACAGTGATGAAATTGCCCACACCTGCAAAATTCTTAAGGATTTTTTGAATTATACGAAGGTTATCAAGGGGAAATCAAATTTAACCGTTGAGCAATATTATCTTGATTTAAGAACCTTTTTCAGATTTTTAAAGCTTTCACGCAATCTTATCGGGAGCGCTACCGAATTTGAGAATATCGATATAGTTGACGTTGATATCGAGCTTATACGTTCGGTTACGGTTTCTGATATTTACGAATTCATGAATTTTTGCATTGACGATCGCGACAACAATGCGAATACGCGTGCTCGAAAGACCTCTTCCCTACGCTCTTTTTATAAGTATCTTACAAAAAATGTAATGCTGATTCAGGAAAATCCGATGGAAAATATCGATACGCCGAAAACCGCAAAAAAATTGCCTAAGTACCTGACAATTGATCAGTGCGAACAGCTGCTCAGGGTTGTTGACGGTACTTATAAAGAACGGGATTACTGTATTCTTGTGTTTTTTCTCAATTGCGGCTTGCGTCTTTCGGAGCTGTGCGGAATTAACCTTAGCGATATCGGCTCCGACAGGCATTTGAGGGTTATGGGAAAAGGCAGCAAGGAGCGGATTCTGTATTTGAACGATGCTTGTGTCGAGTCTCTTAATGCCTATTTGAGGGTCCGCCCGGTTGACGGAGTTATTGACAAGGACGCGTTGTTTATAGGACGTTCGAAAAAACGTCTGAGCAATAAAACGGTACAGCATATTGTCAAAGTAAATTTAGAAAAGGCAGGACTCGGCGGCATGGGGTTGTCTACCCATAAGCTTCGCCACACCGCCGCTACGCTGATGTATCAGTACGGGAATGTCGATGTAAGGGTTTTAAAGGATTTTTTAGGTCATGTGAATCTTAATACCACCCAGATATATACACATTTATCGCAAAAAAGTCTTGAGGAGGCGGCGAATTCTAATCCGCTCGCAAATTTGAAAAAAGATAAAAATAAATGATCGGTATAACTAAACACCGGATTCTCTTTGGAATATTCCGGTGTTTGTTTTATGTCAGCGTTACGCGAATTAAAGTTTTCAAAAATTTCCACATAATTTTCAACAAGTATTGCAGAATTAAAAAAATACCGGCGTTTTTTGCCGCAATTATCGATACTGATGTTTAAAACCTTGCACATTGTTGCCGGAATGTGATATCATAAACAGATAAAACAAACAGGCGGATATAAAAATGGCACTTGACGGTATATTTTTGAGATTTCTTATAAATGAATTAAAAAATGATGCGGTTGGTTGCAGGGTGGATAAAATTTATCAGCCCGCAAAGGACGAGGTCGTGCTGCTTTTGCGTAAAAAGGGCTTTTCGGCAAAAATGCTGATGTCGTCAAATACCGTTTCTGCGCGCATCGGTTTTACAAATGCGAATTTTGAAAACCCTGCAGTGCCGCCGATGCTTTGCATGCTGCTTAGAAAAAAATTAGTCGGTGCAAGGCTTGCGGCGATACGTCAGCCCGGGCTGGAACGTGTATGCTTTATTGATTTTGAAACGACCGACGATTTCGGCGACGACTGCGTTTTGACCGTTATTCTTGAAATAATGGGACGATGCTCCAATTTTATTCTTTGCGACGATAAAGGAAGGATAATCGATTCGATCAGGCGTACCGATGCGTCCGACACCGTAAGGATTCTTATGCCCGGCGCAAAATATCAGCTGCCTCCGCCTTCAGATAAATATGATCTGCTGTTAAGCGGACCGAGCGGCGCGGCGTCGCTTATAGCCGAATCGGGCGACAAAAAGCTAAGCGACGCACTGCTTGATACAATGCAGGGAATGTGTCCCGGGGTTTGCCGCGAAATTTCCTTTGAAATTTTAAACGAAAAATGGGACATAACGTCACTGCAGAATACAACCGAAAATGATATAAAAAACCTTGATGACCGGATAAATACCCTGTATAATAATATACTTTCAGACGAATTTTCCCCCTGTATAGCGGTGGCAAAAAACGGAAAAATGCTTGATTTTTCATATATGCCTTTACATTTTTACGGCGATGCGACAATAAGTAAATATAATACCTTGAGCGAGGTGCTCGATGCTTTTTACACACGGCGCGATATGGATTCGTCTTTATCGGCAAAAAAACAGGAGCTTTCAAGGCTTATAAGCAACACCCGGTCAAGAATTCTCCGTCGGATCGACGCACAATCGAGGGAGCTTTCGGCTACCAAGGACTGCGAACAAAAGCGCATATTCGGCGAGCTTATAAAGGCGAATCTTCACCTTATCGAAAAAGGAGCCGATGTGTGCAGGGTTCCGAATTATTATGATGAGAATTGCAGTGAAATAGAAATACCGCTTAAAGCCGAGCTTTCCGGCTCGGCCAATGCGGCGAGATACTTTAAGGAATACAGAAAGGCCTGTACGGCAAAGCAGCTGTTAAGCGGATTTATCGAGGATGGAAAAAAGGAGCTCGGTTACCTTGAAACGGTAAGCGATGAGCTGTATCGCGCCGAGACAAGCCAGGATATTGCCGAAATAAAAAGCGAGCTCGCTGACAGCGGATATATAAAAGGCCAAAGCAAAGCGTCGTCACGTAAAAAGCAGATGTCGGCCCCGTCTAAGCCTATGGCATTTACTACAACCGACGGTTTTACGGTTTTGGCCGGAAAAAACAATCGGCAAAATGACACACTTACGCTTAAAACTGCCTCAAAAAACGACATATGGTTCCATATAAAATCGAGTGCCGGCGCTCATGTTATTCTTGTAACCGACGGAAAAACTCCGCCGGAGAGCTCGCTTGAAGAAGCGGCGATAATCGCGGCCGTGCATTCAAGCGAAGGAAATTCCGGGGCAAGCGTTGCCGTAGACTATTGCGAGGTAAAACGGGTTAAAAAGCCGCCCTCCTCCCCTCCCGGTGCTGTTATTTACGATAAATATTCGACTGCCTTTGTAACGCCCGACAAGGAGCTTGCGGAAAAGCTGCGTAAATGTTAGACTTGACGGACCTGTGTTTCGAAAAAAATAAAAGGTACGCATTGCAAAAAATTACACATTGCGAGCGTTTTTTCTATTGAATATTTCATCGTTTGTGGTAAAATAAAAAATAGTATATAAATTGTTGACAACGTACATATTTTAAAAATGTGAAGGGAGAGCGTGTTTGTGCAAGCTATCGGCGAATTCTTTACCCAAAGATGGCATGAAATACTGAGTGTGTTGACCGGCTTCAGCATAGGTGACGCTCTTGATATTATTGTTGTCGCTTTACTTATCTATCAGTGCATTAAACTCGTACGGGAGACCCGCGGCGGTCAGCTTGTCAAGGGCATTTTATTCATAATAGTCGCCTATGTAGTATCAGGTTTGCTTGAGATGAATGTTATGAACTGGCTTATCGAAAAGATACTCGATATCGGTTTTATTGCCCTTATAGTGCTCTTTCAGCCCGAACTCAGAAGAATGCTTGAGCATCTCGGAAGGTCAAGTAAATTCAGCCTTTTAGGACGTGTCGTTACCGATGAAGAGGTAGTGCGTGTCCAGACCGAATGTATTAATGAGCTTTGCAAGGCGTGCAGCTCCATGTCGTCGTCGAAAACCGGCGCTTTGATAGTGCTTGAACGCGACACAATGCTCGGTGAGGTAATTGCTACCGGCAGACCTATCGATGCGGCGGTAACGGCCGAGCTTGTGTGTAATATTTTCTTTAATAAGGCGCCTTTACACGACGGAGGAATGATAATAAGATTCGGGCGGATACTGGCGGCCTCGTGCATTCTTCCGCTGACACAAAATTATGATCTTAACAATGAGCTTGGAACCAGGCACCGTGCGGCGCTTGGATTGAGCGAAATTTCCGATGCGGTTGTTGTGGTTGTTTCGGAGGAAACCGGAACCATATCCATAGCCTTAAACGGAAAGCTGACGCGCGGATATGACGGAATTACACTTAAAACCGAGCTTGAAAAGCTTCTCATTCCGGCCGAGGACGAAATCAGCAAGAAAGGCATTGTCAAAAAAGTTACGGGGTGGTTTAAATGAGTAAAAAGTTCTCAATAAGCTCCCTTTTTGCTAAGAAGAGATTTGTTATAGTGTTTTCGGTGGTTGTAGCGGTTATCGCCTGGTTTATTGTATCGATACAGGTAAGCCCTACGATAACAAAGGTCATATCCGATGTACCGATTGATTTTCAGCTTGACACCATAACCACTACAACGGCCCTTAAGGCCTATACCGGCTCCGATACCAAGATCAAGGTGTCGGTAAGCGGTAAAAAGTATGTTGTCGATTCGCTCACGAGCGATTCGGTATCGGTGGTGGCGAGTCTTGAGAACGTTACGGGAAGCGGAACCTATACCCTTTCACTTGTCGGTCGAAAGAATGATCAGTCCGGCAGCTTTTCCATCGTTTCGGTACAGCCGTCAAGCGTTACGGTTGATCTTGATACCGAGGCGACAAAGACCCTTCCGGTCGATCTTAATATTGTAGGCGCGACGGTGGCGACATCGCAAAGCCAGGACGAAACGATTGTCCTTGAAAATGACCTTGTAAACAGCGATCAGTCAAGGCTTACGGTAACGGGGCCCAGCAGGGAGATTTCAAAAATTTCATCGGCCGAGGTCTACAGCGAGGTAAACCGTCAGCTTTCCGAAAGTCAGCAGATAACGGCGAGGGTGCGTCTGTTTGATGCCGACGCCAACATGATCTATGATCCCGAATCGCCCGACACCTCACAGCTTAAAAATACCGAGCTTTCTTACACGACAACCGCTGTAATGGCCAATGTTTATCTGCAAAAGACGGTTCCTCTTATTATTCCGACTAAAAACGAACCGGCCTCTCCTCCGGATATTAAGATTTTAGAGACATTGTCCTCCGGTGCCGAAAACGAGCAGATCACAACCATCAGAATAAAGGGTCCGCAGGCGAAAATTGAAAATATTACAGCAATAACACTTGACGGGATACTTGATTTTTCGACATTGGATCCGTCGAATCCGTCCACATTTACGGTAAGCATGAAATTGCCGGAATACTCCGACCTTATATTTTCGGACTACAAAAATCTTTCGAATGTATCGTTCGATGTTAAGGTTAACTATTCGGGTTACAGCACGAAGGCATACAATGTTCCCGACGATAACATTTCGGTGAATATAACGCAAAGCGGTATATCGGCGGTGACGCGTTCATCCCTTCGCGGAATTACGGTTGTAGGGCCTGATGATGTACTCTCGCGGCTTCACGCCTCGGATATATATGCTTCGGTAACATTGTCGGAATCCACACCGGGAACCTATGTTAAATCGGTGGAATTTAAGTTTAAAAACCATACCTCATGCTGGGTGCTGGGAACCTATGAGTTGACTGTAGATATTTCGTAAATTTTGAGTTTTTTTGTATCTGATAAGGATGTATCTTGCTTTTAAGTGCAAAAACCGAAAGGAAAAAACAATGAAAAAAAGCTCGCTTTTATACTTTTCACTCCGTCTTTACGGCAAGAGCTTTGTCGCCGGCTTGCTTGCGGCTATAATGAATATTGTAGTGCTTGCAGCTTACGAATCACAGCTTGTGAATTTTGCGGTGATGGTTCTTTGCTACATTCTTATCGGGGTGCTTATATACACCGAGGCCTGGTCGCAGGGCTTTTCCGATATAAACCGTGACAGGAACGAAAAACGTCCTCCGGACATGTTAAAGGGACTTAAGGCGTCCCTTATAGCGAGCATACCTGTTTTTTTGCTCACCGTTTCGCTGTTCATGGTTAAGTTTTCTCTTATAAACGAGAGTTATATAGCCATTTACAGGATTTTAAATACGGTGTATCAGCCGCTTTGTCTTTCCCTTTTGCCTTCGACGTTAACGGCGCTCGAAATACCGTTTGTAAATTATCTGCTTATAGCCCTTACGTCGCTTACCCTCCCCTTTTTTGCAGCTCCGGCTTATTATTTCGGTTATAATGACTATCAGCTGAAAAATCTGCTTGTTTACAAAAGGCATTCTTAAAGCCGAAATAAACTATCGGCCAAAAAATTTAAACATCCTAATCCGGTTTCCGTGTGATTTTGGCAACCGGATTTTTTGTTGCAAAATACAGGTATATATCGTTAATAAACTGTTTACTTGAAATGAACGGGAGATGGTCATGTTATAATTACAATGTTAACGGTAATATAATTTTTACGGATCGGAGGAATGGCATATCAAGGCGATCAACCACATAAAAAAGACCCGTACGTTGCTTGATGAAAAGCTAAGAGAATCGGCTGTATCGGTAATTCCCATAATTGCAGTTGTTTCGATTTTATGCCTTTTCTTCACTCCGGTCGAGCCGGAGCTGCTTTTATGCTTTCTTATAGGGGCTATTATGCTGGTGCTCGGTATGGGGCTTTTTCGCTTGGTGCCGAGCATTCAATGACCCCTATTACAGGTCCTCGCTCAGACCGTTCCAAACATTAAAAACAGCGTTCTTTTAATAACGGTCGGTGTGGGCGTGGGTGTGTTAATGTCGGTTTGTATGATAAGAATTTTTACCGGAACGCCGCTTAAATGGATGCTCATTGCTTTTTATCTGCTTGTTTTTCTGCTTGCTTTCTTTTCGGAAAACGAGTTTTTGGGAATAGCCTTCGATTCCGGCGGCGTTACTACCGGACCGATGACCGTTCCGTTTATACTTGCGCTCGGTGTCGGTGTGTCAAACATACGAAGCGACCGCCGCGCCGAGGCCGACAGCTTCGGTCTTGTTGCGCTGTGCTCTATAGGACCGATTCTTTCGGTTCTGATTTTAGGTCTTACCGGCAGCTCGAATGCAGCAGGTGCCGATATTGCCGATTTAAAATTCACCGACACCACCACGATAGGAACGGCATTTTTAAAGGCTCTGCCAACCTATATCGGCGAAATGGCTCTTTCAATGCTGCCGATACTTGTTATTTTTTTGGCTTTTCAGCTTATTGCTTTACATCTTGATAAGCGGAGCTTTCTGAAAATTATTATAGGCTTTTTGTACACATATGTCGGGCTTGTTTTGTTTTTGACCGGTGTCAATATCGGTTTTTCGACCCTCGGCTCAATGCTCGGTGAAGCGATCGTTTTAAACGGTCTCAGATATCTGCTTATCCCTCTGGAGATGCTTATAGGGTGGTTCATGATATCAGCCGAGCCGGCCGTAGGAGTGCTTCAAAAACAGATCGAAAACGTCAGCGCCGGTGCAATCTCGGGCAAAACCATAAAAATCAGCCTTTCGGCGGCCGTTGCAGCTGCCATGGGGCTTTCGGTAGTACGCGTTTTAACCGGAATTTCGATACTTTGGTTTCTTATTCCGGGATATATTACAGCGCTTACCCTGTCATTCTTCGTTCCCGATATTTATACGGCCATTGCATTTGATTCCGGCGGAGTTGCCTCCGGCCCTATGACGGCGACCTTTATGCTGCAGTTTGTTATGGGAGTAAGCACCGCCGTCGGAGGCAATGTTTTAAGCGATGCCTTCGGTGTTGTTGCAATGGTGGCCATGATGCCTCTTTTATCGATACAAACGGTCGGCTTAATAAGCGAATTGCGCCGTAAAAAACAGCCCGACAAACAGGAATCATACGGAGATTACGATATTATCGAGCTTTGGGAGGATGCGGCATGAATTTCGTTATATCTATAATAAAGCCGGAATGCGCCGATGTCTTAAGCGGTATTTTTGACGAGCTTAATTTGCCGTTAAAGCTTACTCTTCCGGCGTACGGCACGGCGGTTAAAAGCATGCTTGAACTTTTGGGAATAGATTCAAGCTAAAGGCGTGTTATGATGAACATTGCCGACGGCGATCAGACAAAAAATCTTATCACAAAAATGAAACAGGGTATACATCTCGGAGTACCGGGGCACGGAATAGTCCTTGCGGTACCGATTAAAAGTATAGGAGGCGGTAAAACAGTGGAATATTTAAAGGGCGACGGCAGGTCGGCAAAGTATTCTCCGCCGGCACAGTATTTGAATGAACTGATTATCGCGATAGCGAATGTCGGTCACACCGACGACGTCATGAATGCCGCGAGAGCCGCCGGAGCAAGGGGCGGAACCGTAATACATGCAAAAGGCACCGGCATTAATGATGTTCAAAAATTCATGAGTGTATCAATTGCCGACGAAAAAGAAATAATACTTATAGTGTCCCCTGCTGCCGTAAAGTCTGAAATCATGAGCTCTATACTGAAGAAAGCTGGGCGGATACCGAATCGGGCGCTATTGTATTTTCGCTCCCGATAAGCGAAGCCGCCGGTTTTGCCGTACTGAATGAACAATAGCATAAAAAACCATTGCAATTTATATATCGGTATGTTATAATAATCTTGATCCTAACAATAGGAATTTTTCCGACGGAAAGGGCAAAATCGGTTTTAACATATGCTTGTTTATTATAGCCGTTGCCTTTTTCGGGCGACGGTTTTATTCTTTATTATTTTCAATTATTTCGGAGGTGTAAAAATGCAAACAAGGGTTGCCGTAATGGCGATAATAGTCGAATCAAACGACTTGACCGACAGGCTTAATCACATTCTGCACGAGTATTCGGATTTTATTATAGGAAGAATGGGACTTCCCTATCGTGAAAAAGGCATAAACATTATTTCGGTTGCGCTTGACGCCCCTCAGGACGATATTTCCTCCCTTGCGGGAAAGCTCGGGAATATTCCCGGTATCAGAGTTAAAACCGCATTTTCGAATATAGTCGGCGAATAAGTTTATATGAGAGGCTGCTTTTATTCATGTTAATAAAACGGATATAGCAGGTATCGTCTTTTATAAAATAAGCGAAAAACCGAAAAAAGGAAGTACGATGAAAACCAATAGTTTATACCCTCTTGTTGATAAGCTGTATTTGGAACATAAACTCCCCATTAGCGAATATGAGGCGCTGATTTCCGGCCGCGACGAAGCACTGATGCAATATGCAGCCGAAAAGGCAGTAGCGCTCCGCGAGCCTATCTACGGCAAAAAGGTTTTTATAAGAGGGCTTATCGAGGTCGGTAACGTTTGCCGTAATGACTGCTTTTATTGCGGTATAAGGCATTCAAACGCCGCATGCGAAAGATATTTGCTGAGTGATGAGCAGATTTTAGAGTGCTGTAATACGGGCCATTCTCTCGGCTTTCGTACATTTGTACTGCAAGGCGGCGAGGGCGTGATGCCGGTAAAAAGGATTTGCGATATAACCCGTAGGATAAAAACCGAATATCCGGATTGCGCAGTTACACTCTCGCTCGGAGAATACAGTTTTGACGAATATGAAATGATGAAAAATTCAGGTGCCGACCGCTACTTGTTACGCCACGAAACGGCCGATAAGGAGCATTATAAGAGGCTTCATCCCGATAATATGTCCTTCGATAACCGAATTCGATGTCTTTATGATTTAAAAAGACTCGGTTTTCAGGTCGGGTGCGGTTTTATGGTCGGTTCACCCTTTCAGACGACGGCCACCATTGCGAAGGATTTAAAATTCATTGAAGAGTTTTCCCCCGATATGTGCGGAATCGGTCCGTTTATACCGAGCGCGGACACGCCGTTTAAGGATTATAAGGCAGGAAGTGTGGATGAAACATTGTTTCTTTTGTCGATTATCCGCCTTGTTAAACCGAATATTCTGCTGCCGGCAACAACGGCGCTCGGCACGCTTGATCCGCTCGGACGTGAAAAGGGAATGATGTCCGGAGCAAATGTTGTGATGCCGAATCTCTCCCCCGTTGCCGTCAGGGCGAAATATGCCCTTTACGACAATAAAATCTGCACCGGCGACGAATCTGCTCAGTGTAAGGAGTGCTTAAGCCGGCGCATGCAGTCGGTCGGTTATGAAATAGTTACCGATCGCGGCGATATAAAAATATCTGAGTAAACCCATAAATTAAAATTTATAATAAAGAAGGAATTTAAATGTATCAATATAAGCCCGAATCGCTGGTTGCGGATGAATTTATTAACGACACGGAGATTTTGGAAACATTACGATATGCCGAGGAAAACAAGCATAATGTTGAGCTTATTGACTCATTGCTTGAAAAAGCCGCTCCTAAAAAAAACGGTAACGGCGTTACATGTTCCGGGCTCACTCACCGGGAGGCCAGCGTCCTGCTCGCGTGCGATATACCCGAAAAAATCGAGCAGATGTACAAGCTTGCAAACGAAATAAAGCTTGCATTCTACGGCAACAGGATAGTCATGTTTGCTCCGCTTTATCTTTCGAATTACTGTGTAAACGGATGTGTCTACTGTCCGTATCACTTTAAAAATAAACATATCGCCCGTAAAAAGCTGACCCAGGAGGAAATTAGACAGGAGGTCATAGCGCTTCAGGATATGGGGCACAAGAGACTGGCTATCGAATCGGGCGAGGATCCGGTTAATAATCCGATAGAATACATTCTCGAGTGCATTAAAACAATATATTCGGTTCATCACAAAAACGGAGATATCCGCCGGGTTAACGTAAATATTGCGGCTACGACCGTGGAAAATTACAGAAAGCTCAAGGAGGCCGGAATCGGCACCTATATCCTCTTTCAGGAGACCTATAATAAAAAAAGCTATCTTGAGCTTCATCCCAACGGTCCTAAGCACGACTACAACTACCATACCGAGGCGATGGACCGTGCTATGGAGGGCGGAATCGACGATGTGGGACTCGGCGTTCTTTTCGGTCTCGAGGGATATAAATACGAATTTGCCGGACTGCTCATGCATGCCGAGCATTTAGAAGCGGTGCACGGTGTCGGACCTCACACTATAAGCGTTCCCAGAATAAAGCATGCCGACGACATCGATCCCAGTGTTTTTGACAACAGCGTCCCCGACGATCTGTTCGCCAGGATAATTGCCTGTATACGTATTGCCGTTCCCTATACCGGCATGATAATATCCACAAGAGAGAGCGAGGCCGTGCGCGGCAAGGTGCTTGATTACGGAATTTCGCAGATAAGCGGTGCCTCACGCACATCGGTCGGCGGATACACCGAGGCACAACGTCCTCACGATTCCGAGCAGTTTGACGTTTCTGATCAGCGCACCCTTGATGAGGTCGTTAAATGGCTTATGGATATGGATCACATTCCTTCGTTTTGTACGGCATGTTATCGCGAGGGCAGGACGGGCGACCGCTTTATGAGTCTATGTAAAAACGGACAGATTCTTAATTGCTGCCATCCGAATGCCCTTATGACCCTTACCGAATATCTGGTGGATTATGCTTCCGAAGAAACAAAGAAGGTCGGCTTTGAGCTGATTGAACGCGAGCTTAAAAAAATCCCGAAGGAGAATGTCCGCAACATTGCCCGTAAAAATATTGAGGATATCAAAAACTCCAATCGCCGCGATTTCCGTTTTTGATTTTTCAGTTTAAAAAGGAGTTTTTAAAATGGCAGGACTTAATGAACGCCCCTCCTCAGAGCGGCCGCATATTGCGTTTTTCGGAATGAGAAATGCCGGAAAATCCAGTCTTGTAAATGCCGTTACAAATCAGCAGCTATCTCTTGTATCCGATATTAAAGGAACTACAACCGATCCTGTTCAAAAGGCAATGGAAATTCTCCCCTTGGGCCCGGTGGTTATAATTGATACTCCCGGCATGGATGACGAGGGAGCGCTTGGCGAGCTTCGTATTCAAAGGGCGATAAGAACCCTTGACAAAACCGACATTGCCGTGCTTGTTATTGACGCTAAAAAGGGAAAAAGCGAGGCTGACAGTCAGCTTGAAGCCCTTATAAAAAGCCGGAATATTCCGCTTATTACGGTTTTTAATAAGTCGGATCTGCTGGCTGTGTCGCCCGATATTTCGTCCCGGGACAAGACAATTTATTTAAGCAGTAAAACCGGCAGCGGGGTAAATGAGCTTAAAAGCTTGCTCGGTAATATTATAGGTAAGAGCGAAAATGACCGGCATTTGGTATCGGATATTATAAGCCCCGGCGACATTGTTGTCCTTGTAACGCCTATTGACGAATCAGCCCCGAAGGGACGGATGATTTTGCCTCAGCAGCAGGTTATCCGCGATGTGCTTGACGGCGGCGCCGTAAATGTTGTTACAAAGGAAAGTGAACTCAAAATTGCTCTTTCCTGCCTTAAAAACCCACCCAGAATGGTAATAACCGATTCCCAGGCCTTCGGAATTGTCAGCAGAATAGTGCCGGAGAGCGTTCCTCTTACCTCATTTTCGATTTTATTCGCCAGGTATAAGGGCGATCTTGCCGAGGCTGTAAAGGGAGCGAGAAAGCTCGACAGTCTTAAAGACGGCGATAAAATTCTTATCAGCGAGGGATGCACCCATCACCGCCAGTGCGGTGATATCGGCACGGTAAAGCTGCCGAACTGGATTAAAAAGCATACCGGAAAGCATCCAGAATTTACATTTACCTCAGGCGGAGAATTTCCAAGCGATCTGTCGGAGTATTCGCTGATAATCCATTGCGGAGCCTGTATGATAAATGCGCGCGAAATGGCCTCGCGCATACAGCGCGCTAAAGCGGCAGGCGTTCCGATAACCAATTACGGAACGGCCATTGCCCACATGCACGGGATTCTTGATCGCTCGCTCTCCCCTTTTGACGATATAAAATAAACAACTCGGTTATAAAACGAAAAAAACACACCCCAAAGCTTTTTATTAAGCCGGTGGGTGTGTTGTTTTATATCTTTTTTGTTTTAAAAATAATTTCGTTAATTATCGTCGAGCAATATGGCTTTAAGCTCGTTAAAATCGGCCGCTATATAGTCGGCGCCGGATTCTTCAAATTCCTGCCTTGTGCCAAAGCCGTACAAAACGCCTATGGAGGAAAGTCCGGTTTTTTTAGCGCCTATAATGTCGTGCGAACGGTCGCCTATCATAACACAACGGTTTAAGTCGGTAATACTCATGGATTTTATTGCACCCTTTATCGATTCGGCCTTATCCTGTGTAGTAGAGTTAAGCGAAGCGCCGGAAATGCATTCAAACAATCGGTCGACGCCGAACCGTTCGGCTATTTTTTTGGCGAAAAACTCCGGCTTGCTTGTAGCTATGCCTACGCGGATTCCGGCGGATTTTACCGCCGAGATAAATTCGCGTACACCGGGGTAAATATCGCACTGCATGTTGCCCTTTGAGGAATAGTATTCCCTGAACAGTATTACGGCATCGATCGCTTTTTTGTCGTCAAAACCGAAGTACCTTGAGTAAGAATCGGTAAGCGGAGGGCCGATAAAAAACCTGAGAATATTTTCGTCATAATCGGAAACCGACATTTTTCCAAGGGAATATTTAACCGCATTGACTATTCCCTCGGAGGTATCAAAAATCGTGCCGTCAAAGTCAAAAAGCGCCGTATCAAATCGGGTCATTACAGTATCCCCTTTGCAAATTCGCGGCCGTCAAAAACGCGGAGGTCGTCTATCCCCTCGCCGACCCCTATAAGCTTTACGGGAATGCCGAGCTCTTCATGTATCGAAAGGACAACGCCTCCCTTTGATGTGCCGTCAAGCTTTGTAAGCACTATGCCCGTAATTCCGGCGGCATTTCCGAATTCCTTTGCCTGATTAAGGGCATTTTGTCCGGTGGTGGCGTCGAGCACAAGCAGCATTTCGCAGTCACTCTCGGGCAGCTCGCGTTTTACTATTCTTGATATTTTCGCAAGCTCATCCATAAGATTTTTCTTGGTGTGCAGACGTCCGGCCGTGTCGCATATAATAATGTCGCTCCCACGCGATTTTGCGGCCGAGATTGTATCGTAAACAACGGCGGCCGGATCGGAGCCCTCGTTCTGCCGTATCATCTCCACGTCTGCCCGTTTTGCCCATACGTCGAGCTGATCTATAGCGGCAGCCCTGAAGGTGTCGGCAGCGCCGAGAATCACCTTTTTGCCGGCATTTTTATACTGCATTGCCATCTTGCCTATCGTAGTTGTTTTGCCGGCGCCGTTGACCCCTATTACCATTATAACCGACGGCTTGGTGTCAAGATGCATTTCATTGTCGCCGGTGAGCATTTCGGCAATAATATCGCGCAATTCATCCTTTATCATGACCGGATCGGTAAGACGTCCCGATTTAACACGGTTTTTAAGCTCGTCGCAAAGCTTTTCAGCCGTTACAACGCCGATATCCGACATTATCAGCGTTTCTTCAAGCTCTTCGAAAAGCTCGTCGTCTATCTTTGTAAAGCTTGATATAACGCTGTCGATCGCGCCGGTTAAGCGGTCGCGTGTTTTGGTAAGACCCTGTGCTATTTTACTGAAAAATCCCATATTATATTTCTCCGATTATTTTATAATATCTTCAACCTGGCTTAAATTAAGCTGTAAAAGCTTCGAAACACCCTTTTCCTGCATTGTAACGCCATATAAAACATCGGCCTCCTCCATTGAGCCGCGGCGGTGGGTTACAATAACAAACTGTGTTTTATCGCTCATTTTACGAAGATAATTCGCAAAACGGTCTACGTTTATGTCGTCAAGCGCCGATTCCACCTCATCGAGCATGCAAAACGGCGGCGGTGCAACCTTCATCATTGCAAAATATATAGCAATTGCAACTAGCGATTTTTCTCCTCCGGAAAGCTGCTCAATGGACGACACCTTTTTACCCGGAGGCTGAACGTTTATTTCTATTCCGGAATTAAGCACATCTATAGGATCGCTTAATGTCAGCTGAGCCACACCGCCGCCGAAAAGCTCGACAAAGGTGTGGGAGAAGTTTTCATTGATAAGATTGAACCGCTCAATAAACAGCTGCTGCATGGTGCCGGTGAGCTCATCTATAAGCTTTAAAAGCTTTGTTTTCGATTCCTCGACATCGTCGATTTGAGCCTTCATAAAATCAAAGCGGCTTTTAACCTCTTTGTATTCTTCGATGGCTCCGACGTTAACGCTGCCCATGGCTCTTATTTTGTTTTTAAGCTCCGAAAGCCGTTTTGAGGCGGCCGTTTGATCCTCGATTACTATACCGAGCGATACGGCCTCGCTCTTTGTGAGCTCATACTCCTCAAACAGCTTCGAAAGTATGGAGTCGGTTTGTCCGGAAATGCTGTCGCTCCGCTCGGAAAGCCGTGCTATCTCTGATGACAGCTGCTCACGACGGGAAAGCAACTCCTTTTCCTTTACCCTAGTCTCGCTGCTGATTTTTTCGGCCTCATCGCGTTTTAGTATAAGCTCGTTTACCTTGTCGGCACATTCTTTTGCCGACAAACGCAGCTGTTTGGCCGAGCTTTCAAGACTTTCTATCTGCCCCGACTCTTCGTCCTTTCGCTTTGCTATGTCTTCGAGCTCTTTTTCAAAGGCCTTTAACTGCTCGGACGAGTTATTTTTTAGGGCAACAAGGCTTTCAAGCTGAATGCTGAGGGTCTGAACATCCTTCTCGTGCTCAACTATTTTTACCCTGAGCGCCGAATTGTATTCGGAAATTTTATCGCGCTCGGTAGATATATTCTCACTCTTTTTTGAGGCTGCTTTTAAATCGGCCGACAGCTTTTCCATATGCTCGTCGGCAGATTTTTTCGCGTCCTGAGAGGATTTAAGCTGTAGCATGAATTCCTCAATGCGCTGATTTGCGTCGCTTTTTTCCTTTTGTAAAAGCTTAATACTCTCATCTATCTCCGAGCTTTGAGACTGAACCCGTTTAATCTCGGTAACAAATCTTATCTTTTCTTCGCCGGCCGTTAAAAGCTCCGATTTTGTCGCTTCATATTCCGCCTTTAATTTGGCAAGCTCGTTTTGCTCTTCCGACTGCCGGTCGCTGAGTTTTTTTGCCTTAGCGTCCAATTCCTCGGCCTGCTTTTTTAGCTTTTCAATCTCGGTCGCACGGCCGAGTACACCGGCATTTTTAACGAGCGCTCCACCCGTCATTGAGCCGCCGGCATTGACGATCTGACCGTCGAGGGTCACTATTTTAAACCGATAGGAGTATTTTTTGGCTATCAAAACGGCGCTGTCCAAATCTTCGGCCACAACCACCGCTCCGAGGAGGGATGAAATGACGTCGGAGTATTCCTTATCGCACCTTACAAGCTCGCTTGCAATTCCGACAAAGCCGAAACAATCATCGAGCCCGTCTTCCTTAAAAACACGTCTTTTAACCGCGGTCAGGGGTAAAAATGTAGCTCTGCCCTCTTTATTCTTCTTTAAAAGCTCTATTGCCCGCTTTGCATCATTTTCATTTTCGACTACAATGTTTTGCATGGCGTTTGAGAGGGCGGTTTCAATGGCAACGGCATATTCGCCGTCAACCTTTATAAGTCGGGAGACCGGCCCTCTTATTCCGCCGAGAATGCCTTTTGATGCATCCCTTATTACCGCGCGAACCGAATGATTGAATTCTTCCATCCGCTGCTCCATTTCCTCGAGCATGGCGGCGCGCCGCTTTTTGGTCTGAGAATCCATTATAATGTCGTCAAGACGGATCTTATAATCGTCGACCGATTTTTCTCGTGTTTTTATAAGCAGCATTATACCCTGAGAGGAATTCTCGAGCGATTTTATAAGCTCTTCGGTTTTTTCGAGCTCACCTGAAAGGAGGGCGAACTCCTCCTCTGTAACACGCTTTCTCTCCTCTGCTTTTTTGAGTGAGTCATCCACGGCAAGACAACGGTCGTTTATCTGATCGATCGACGATGACGCCGTAACTCCTTTGAGCTCACTTTCAGAAAGGGAAAGCTGTAAATCGGCGATCTCCCTGCTTATCCGTTCGCTTTGCTGTAAGATTTCGCCGGATTCCTTTACAAGAGCCTCGAATTTTTCCGAAGAGACCTCAAGCTCACGCCTTACTCCGTCGGTAATTTTCGAGCTTTCTTCTATCTCGCGGCGTTTGCTCTCGATGTCCGAATCAATAACATCCGACCCCGAAAGTGCATCAGCTACCTGTTTTTTAATGCGCTCGGCCGTTTCGTCAAGGTGAAAAATGTTATTTTTTGCGACCGATGCCTGTCCGTCGGTTACTGCTGCCTGCTCCTCGAAGGCCGACGACGCCCTTCTTGCCTCGTCAATCTGAATATTTATCTCCTGAGTGAGATTTATCTTGGCCTCGATAATACGGTTCATGTTTTCAAGCTCTTCTTCGATCTCGCCGTAATGGGCCTTTGTCTTTTGCAACCGCTGCTCGTTTTGATCAAGTTGCTCCTTTACGCTATTTAATTTTATCAGCCATAAGCCTATTTCAAGACGCTTTTTCTCCTCGGAATACTCAATAAACGACTTCGCTTTTTTGCTTTCCTTTTCAAGGGGACCTACCCTGCCCTCAAGCTCTGAAAAAATGTCCCTGAGTCTTACAAGATTGTCCTCGGCGGCGGAAAGCTTCCTTTGAGCCTCGCTTTTTCTGTAACGATAACGGGAAATTCCGGCGGCCTCTTCAAACATATCACGTCTTTCGTCGGAGCGCTTTCCGACTATATCCGAAATTTTTCCCTGTCCTATCATCGAATACCCGTCCCGACCGGCGCCGGTATCCATAAAAAGCTCGTTTATATCCTTGAGCCGTACCGTCGAGTGGTTTATTTCGTACCGGCTTTCTCCGGAACGGTAATATTTACGGGTTATGTAAACCTCGTCGCTGTCACACGAGAGACTTCTGTCTTTATTATCAAAGCAGATTGTAACCGACGCCATGCCCTGGGCGTTACGTTTGGCGGTGCCGTTAAAAATAACGTCCTCCATCTTTTCGCCGCGGAGCTGTTTGGTTGACTGCTCGCCGAGCACCCAGCTTATCGCGTCGGCAATGTTGCTTTTTCCGCTGCCGTTGGGGCCCACTACTGCAGTTATTCCCTTTTCAAAAGTCAGCACGGTTTTGTCCGGAAAGGACTTAAAGCCCTGTGCTTCAAGCGTTTTTAAAAACAAATGCAGTCCTACCCCTTAACTTCGTATTTTTTAACATCCGGGTCTTCAATTATCTTGCAAGCATACCCGATATTTGAAAGTGTTTTTAAATTTCGGCCGTTTTGCCCCGTCATTTTTGACGTACACCGCGGTGCCACATGCAGTAATATTTTTCCTTTTTCATCGCGGTTAAAACTGCCGGAATTTATAACCCCGAGCGCCGCATTAAGATAAATTTCGCCCTCGCAAAGCTCCCTCAAGGCCGGATGATATGCGCCGGCAAGAGATGATCCTGCCACACCGTCTCCGGCGTGAAGCCCGAGCTTTATTACGGGTATGTTTTTGTTATAAAAAAACAAAAGTAATCTTGCGCAAAGCGGAACCGTTTCATCGAGCCCCGGCGGCTGATATTCGCCGCTCAAAAATTTTTTTGCAAGCAGGGTATGTTCAAAAACCACCGTAGGATAAATTCTTACGGTATCAGGCGAAAGTTCGGCGATTTTTTCGGCGGTATATTCGTCTCTCTTTTTACTGCTGCCGTAAAGCCCTGTCATCATCTGCAGTCCAAGCTCAAATCCGTACTCTTTTATAAGTGACGACGCTTTAGTAACATCGTGCGAGGTATGTCCCCTCAGGTTCATTTTCAAAACCTCGTCGTCCATGCTCTGAGCGCCGAGCTCTATTGAGGTAACGCCGTAGCTTTTCAGTTCATTTAATATATCATCATCGATGTAATCGGGTCTGGTTGAAATACGTATTCCCTTGAATGTGCCGTCATTGATGTATTTGTAAGCCGCCTCGAGGAGCTCGCGCCTGTAATCGGTATCAATGGCAGTAAAGCTGCCTCCGAAAAACGCTATTTCGGCATTTTTAGGGTCTTTAAGCTCACTTTTTGCCTGCTCGGCAGCCGCGATGACGTCATTTGCATGAGGCAATGCGGTTTTTTCGGTTATTGAAACCTGATCGCAGAAGCTGCATTTATGCTTACAGCCGGCATGCGGCACAAAGATCGAAATATTAGCGCTCATATAAGACCCATGAGCTTTAAAGCTTCCTTTGCGGCCGATTGCTCGGCGTCTTTTTTGCTGCTGCCTTCACCCGAGCTTACAACATTGCTGTTTATATGAACCTCGGCCGTGAAATGCTTGTCGTGATCCGGACCGCTTTCTCCCACTAAAACATAGCTTAAACGCTCCTCGGGATTTTGCTGGATTACCTCCTGAAGCAGGGTCTTGTAATCGCGGTTTTGGGCAGATTTATGATTTTTAAGCTCTGGAACTATAAATCTTAAAACAAGCTCTCTTGCCGGTTCTATTCCCCCGTCGAGATATATGGAGGCGAGTACCGCCTCAAAAGCGTCGGCCAGTATTGACGGACGGTGGCGTCCGCCAGTGTTATTCTCACCCTTGCTCAAAAACAGGCTGTCCCCTATACCGAGCTCCTTTGAAAACTCGCAAAGAGATTTTTCGCACACAAGTGACGCTCTGATTTTGGTCAGTTCCCCTTCGGGTAAATGGGAGAAATGCTTGTAAATATAGTCGGATACGATGACCGAAAGCACCGAATCGCCCAAAAACTCAAGCCGCTCATTCGAGCCGGCCGCAACGTGGTTTTCGTTGGCGTAGGACGAATGGGTAAGGGCGTTTTTGAGCAGAGCCGTATTTTTATATTCGTAACCGAGATTTTTCTGAATCTTATCAAGCATTCTTATTAGCCTCCGCTGAAAAAGCGGCCGTTATTTTGTCAACGGCACCGCTCTTTGCAAAATTATCGGCGACCCTGACGGCATTCATAAAGGCCTTTGCCTGAGATGCGCCGTGCGCCTTTATTACCGGCGCCTTAACGCCTACAAGCGGAGCGCCGCCGTGCTCGGAATAATCAAGGTATTTTTTAAGGAAGGAAAGATCCTTTTTAATAATTGCAGCTGCAATTTTCGTCTTGAAATTCTTGAGAAAAACGCCCTTTACAAGGCGGAAAAAGGTGGTCGATACTCCTTCGGTGAGCTTTAAAACAACATTGCCCGAAAATCCGTCGGTAACAAGCACATCACACACACCGGAGGGAACATCCCTTGCCTCGGCATTGCCGATAAAATTGATGCTTTTGTCCTCTTTTAAAAGCTTATAGGTCTCAAGCTGCAATGTACCGCCCTTTGTATCCTCTGTGCCGATATTAAGCAGGGCTACACGGGGATTTTTTCTGCCTAAAACATTCTCGGCATAAATAGCTCCCATAACCCCGAAGCTGTAAAGCATATCGGGACGGCAATCGGCATTAGCGCCCGAATCGAGCAGAAGATAGCTGCTTTTAGGGGTCGGAACATTGGTGCAAAGTGCCGGGCGCTTGACCCCCTTTATTCTTTTGACTAAAAAGGTAGCACCCATAAGCAGCGCGCCGGTAGAACCGGCCGACACAAAAGCGTCCCCTTCTCCGGCTGCCAGTGCCTTAAGTCCTACGGCCATTGAGCAGTTTTTGCGGCTTTTAAGTATTTCGCCCGGGTCCTCATGAATATCTATAACGCCCTCGGCATCGATAATTTCAATATCCGAAAGATCGATTCCGTTTTCGCTTGCTACCTCCTCAATAAGGCGACGTTTGCCCGAAAGAGCAATGCCGATTCCCCATTTTTTATGAGCGGCTACAGCACCCTTTATCGGCTCGAGCGGAGAATTGTCCCCACCGAAAGCATCAACTATAACCTTAGCCATTATTCACCAGACCTTTCACGATTTCTATCGCACGTGCACTTAAAGCGGCGTATCTTTCCTGCTTGTCCCTTATACCGCCGATCGATGGCAAAATTCCGAAATTTGCACCCATGGGCTGAAAATGAGAAACACTCTCATCGCTTATATAATGCGCCAAAGCGCCCATCATACTCTCTCCGGGCAATATAAAGGGCTCATTGTTTTTAAACCGGCGGACAGCGTTAATGCCTGCTAGAATTCCCGAAGCGGCCGATTCCATATATCCTTCAACACCGGTTATCTGACCGGCGAAAAAGATGTTTGGCTCGCTTTTCAACGAGAAATCTGCCTTAAGCACCCTCGGGGAATCAATAAAGGTATTGCGGTGCATTACACCGTAACGCATGAATTCGGCCGAATGTAAGGCCGGAATCATGGAAAAAACGCGCTTTTGCTCGCCGAACTTTAAATTGGTCTGAAAGCCTACAAGATTAAAAAGCTTTCCGTCGGCATTTTCCTGCCTTAGCTGGACTACAGCATAGGGGCGTCTGCCGGTCTTCGGATCGGTAAGGCCGACCGGTTTTAAAGGACCGAAACGTATGGTATCCTCTCCGCGCTTAGCCATGCGTTCAATAGGCATACAGCCCTCATAAAGACGGATACCTTCGTCGGTCTTTTCGGGCAAGGCGCATTCGGCCGAAACAAGCTCCCTATAAAATGCGGTGTACTGCTCCTTATCCATGGGACAGTTTATATAATCGTCGTCGCCCCTGCCGTATCGGGCGGCTGCAAAGGAATATTCGGGATCAACGCTTTCTCCGGTCACTATCGGGGCGGCTGCATCATAAAAGCTCAGCATTTTTTCGCCTATGTGCTTTGATATATCGGCTGCCAATGAATCGGAAGTAAGCGGTCCGGTTGCGACAACGCATATATTTTCTGACGAATCGGGTATGCATTCCGCTTCGCCGCTTACAACCTCTATAAGAGGGTTTTCGCGTATCTTCTTTGTGATAAACGATGAAAAAAGCTCGCGGTCGACCGCCAGCGCACCGCCGGCCGGAACACGGCAGGAATATGCGCTTTCAACACAGAGCGATCCGAACAGCTGCATTTCCGCTTTTAGCAATCCTGCCGCCGATGTAAGACGCTCGGCCTTAAGAGAATTTGAGCAAACAAGCTCGGCAAACAGGTCGCTTTCGTGTGCCGGAGATTTTTTTTGCGGCTTCATCTCAATAAGTCTTACCGGTACACCGGCGCGCGCAATAATTTGTGCGGTTTCGCAGCCGGCAAGTCCGGCACCGATGACCGTGATAAAACTATTCTTCATCTGTCGCCTCGGTATCGGTCTTCTTTTTTCTTGATTTGCGTTCGGTCTTTTTTTCAAAGCCGCATTTTTCGTCGAGGCATACAGTAATTCCGCCGCGGCGTTTAAAAAGTGTCTTGCCGCAATTGGGGCATTTTTCTTCGCTCGGTACGTCCCAGGTTATAAATTTGCACTCAGGCGCGTTTTCGCACTGGAAATATTTATAACCTCTTTTTGACTTTTTCTCGAGGATTCTGCCCTTGCAAAGGGGACATTCTCCCGGGGCCGCAACGACAATCGGCTTGGTATTCTTACATTCGGGATAATTGGAGCAGGCCGCAAATTTTCCGAATCGGCCAACCTTTACGACCATCTTTCCGCCGCATTTTTCGCAAATCTCTCCGGTTTCCTCATCGGGCACCTTAATGCGCTTACCCTCCATTTTTGCTTCGGCGTCGGTAAGCATTTTACTGAACGACTCGTAAAAGTCCTCAAGTGCCTTGACGTAGGTCTCTTCGCCGTCGCCCACACGGTCAAGATCCTTTTCCATTTCGGCCGTAAACTTGGTGTCGACAATGGATTTAAAGAGCTCCTTCATAAGACCTGTGGTTATTTCGCCGAGCTGTGTCGGTTTTAAATTTTTCTTATCCCATTCGACATACTCGCGGCCGAGCACGGTAGTCAGGGTCGCGGCGTAGGTGCTCGGTCGTCCTATGCCGGTATCCTCCATTTTTTTAACCAGAGTGGCGTAGGTATAGCGCGCCGGAGCCTGGGTGAAGTGCTGTGCTCCTTCGAGCGATTTAAACTTCAGCACATCGTCCTTTTTAAGGGGCGGAATGTCGCCGGTGTCACTCTCGTTTGTATCCTTTCCTTCTTCGTAAACGGCGGTAAAGCCGGGGAATTTTACATTGTAACCCGTTACACGGAAAAGGTAATTTCCGGCGGTTATGTCGGCCGTCATGGTATTCTGAACGCATGCTGCCATAAGGGAAGCGACAAAGCGCTCCCATATAAGCTTGTAAATTTTATATTGATCGGCAGTAAGACTCGGCTTTGCCATTTCCGGAGTGATTTCGACAACGGTGGGGCGAATTGCCTCGTGTGCGTCCTGCGCGTTGGCCTTTGTTTTAAAATATCTCGGTTTCGTGGGGAGATACTCTTTACCGTAACGCTCGGTTATGAGCTTTCCGGCAGCGGCTCTTGCCTCCTCGGAGATACGCAATGAATCGGTACGCATGTAGGTTATAAGACCGGTAGCACCGTAGCCTTCGACGTTTACGCCCTCGTAGAGCTGTTGGGCGATCTTCATGGTACGGTCGCCCTTCATATTGAACTTGCGGGCGGCATCCTGCTGTAATGTCGAGGTGATAAAGGGCGGAACCGGCTGACGGTTTTTAATGCCGGTTTTGACCGAGGTCACCTTATATTCGGCATTTTCAAGCTCGGCCTTTAATTTTTCGGTCTCGGCTTCGGTTGAAAGTGTCATCTTTTTGCCGTCGGCAGTGCCGTAAAAATGCGCCCTTATGGTCTTTGAAACGCCCTTTTTGCCGAGCAGTGCGTCAAGTGTCCAATATTCTTCGGGAACAAACTTTCTTATTTCCTCCTCGCGGTCGACTATAAGCCTTACTACAACGCTTTGAACACGTCCGGCCGAAAGTCCGCGGCGCACTTTACGCCACAAAAACGGGCTTAGCTTGTAACCGACTATTCGGTCAAGAATTCTACGCGCCTGCTGAGCGTCAACAAGATCCATGTTTATGGTACGGGGCTTTTTAATTCCGTCGCAAACGCAGGTTTTGGTTATCTCGTTAAAGGTTACCCTTATAGGCGCCCTTTCGTCGAGCGCCAGCATCTCGGCCAAATGCCATGCAATGGCCTCACCCTCGCGGTCCGGGTCGGTTGCGAGATAAACGCAGTCGCTCTTGGCGGCGGCTTCGGTCAGCTTGGCTATAAGATCGGCCTTATCTTCGATATTGACGTACTTGGGTTTGAATCCGTGCGCTATATCAACGCCCAACTCCTTTTTAGGAAGATCCCTTATATGTCCTACCGAAGCGACAACCTCATATCCTGCGCCGAGATAGCTCTGAATATTTTTTGCTTTTGATGGGGACTCCACAATTACAAGTTTTGACAAGGGTACACCGTCTTTCAATGTATTTTATTATGAATTGATTATTGATTAATCAGAGTATTTTGTATTTGTTTCCGGCTTCGGGTTCTATAAGGCCTTCGAGCTCAAGGCTTGTAAGGACTCTCATCAGTTTATCCGGAGCTATACCGCACAGCGGAATCAGTTCATCCACCGTAAGTGCGGAATTTTTTGCGATAAAATTATTATACACCATTTTCTCGTCATCGGACAAGTCCTTATCTGAGATATTTACAATTTTTCTTTTTGATTCCGGTGTTTTAAGGTGCTTTTCGGCGTTACTATTACCATTAATGCCATTGCCGTCGCTTTTTATGCTCGCCGCAAACCGTGTTTTTTGTGAACGGTCGGCTCTGCCGGTGTCGTTGGATATTGCGTCCACATCGATCATCAGCGATTTCACGCCGCTCATATCGATTTTATGGGGATATTCGCCGGCGAATTCCTCGAGTATATCAAGGGCAGAGAAAACCGGCTTTGCTCCCTCTCGGAGCAGTTTGTTTGTACCGGCGAAGGATGGGCTCATAACGCTGCCCGGGACGGCAAAAAGCTCCCTGCCCTGCTCAAGGGTGTAGTTTGCCGTTATAAGCGATCCGCTTTTAATGCCGGCCTCAATGATGACCGTACCGAGGGATAATCCCGATATAATACGGTTGCGCTCGGGAAAGCTCCAGCGCGCAGCGGCGGTTCCCGGAGGATATTCGGAAATAAGCACTCCCCTTTTTTCAATCATATCTCTCATGGGCTTATTCTCCATAAGATACGGATAATCTATTCCGCAGCCTAAAACGGCCGCCGTCCGTCCGAATACCTGAAGTGCGCCGGTGTGAGAATAGGAATCTATTCCCTTAGCCGCTCCGCTAACAATAAGCGCGCCGGCCTTTGAAAGTGTCATGGCAAGATCGGTGGCTACCGTACGGCCGTAATCGGTTGCATTTCTTGTACCGACCATCGCAATTGCGACCTCGTTATCAAATTCCGGAAAAACGCCCCGTACATACAAAGCGCACGGCGGTGCATAAATATTCTTAAGCCGCTCGGGATATTCCTCGCTTAAATACGATATAATCCGTTGGCCGGATTTATCCGCCTGCTTGGCGGCAAAATGCGCTCTTTTAAGAGCGCCGTCAAATTTGACCGTTTCTTTATCGGAGAAAAGTCCGCTCAGTCGTCGCTCACGATCGCTTTCAAACAGCTTTTCAACATCGAGCTCACGGTCGTATATTTCGCGGACCTTAGGGGAAGCAGCCCCGAGCACAAAGTAAAGTGCCGTGCATAAAAACTCATTGCGGTTCATTTCATCATTTCCCAAATAAGAATTGTCGCGGCGGCGGCCGCATTAAGGGATTCCGCCTTACCGCTCATAGGTATGGTTATACGTTTGTAACAGAGTCTTACCGTTTCTTTTTTTAGTCCGTTGGCCTCATTGCCTATAACTACCGCACATCCCGGCGACATGTCGCATTTATCAATCGTTTCGTCAAAGCCAGAAACGACCGCCGCATAGGTTTTAATTGACAGGTCGTTCATGTGTAAAACTGCCTTTTGCGCTTCGCATCTTATTATCGGCAAGCGAAGCAGAGCCCCCATCGACGACCTTAAAGCCTTTTGGGAGAACGGATCGCATCCGCCCGAAATTATAACGGCGTCAACCGAAAAAGCCTCGGCCGTTCTGCAAACGGTGCCGAGATTGCCGGGATCGGAAATATCCTCAAGCACCACATACCGTCCCTTTTTGCAAAGTGAAAGCTCATTTACAGCCGGTATATCGCAAACACAGATACATCCTTGAGGTGATACTGTATCCGACAGCTTTTTCATAACATCATCACTTACGCAAAAGGCGCTTTGCGCCGATGACAACAGAATGCCGCAATCTTCTTTATGCTCGGAACAAAACCGCTCGGTATAAAAAAGCTCCCGTACCGAATAACCGTTTAAAGCGGCGTCACGGCAAAGCCGTAATCCGTCTATGACGAAAAGTCCGGTTCTTCTCCGCTCGTTTGATGATGAAGCAAGCAAAACGGTTCTTTTAATCTTCGGATTGTCACGCGACGAAATTATCACCTTTTTATATTCCGCCTTTACATTATAATAAGCAACATTTTTTGACTATTATAGCTTTTGCTTTGCAAAATGTCAATCAATAACAAAAGAGAGGGTAAAAACATACGCTTTTTACCTTCTCTTTTTTTGATGTACTGATTATTTTTTAGTGTATTTTAATAACCTGGCTGTACGGGGCCCACGACTGTCAACGGTTAAAAGCTCTTTATTATCCGTAGTATATTCAAAGCTCTCCCGTGTGTCATAGTCATAAAAAACATATTCGCCGTTAGGCAGCGCCGGAGCAATATCGATCGATTCCGCTTTGCATTCGGGACGGAAGAAAGTTAGAATTATTCCCGAAGCAAGATCCGGCCGGTCAAACCGGTAAGATATAACCTCATCGGCTTTATCCGAGCAACCGGTAAGCGGATAAAAGCTGCCCGAAAGATATCTCTTTACGTCGTTAAACTGATCGAGCATCTGCTTGTACCAGGCAATGTCCAGATCGGCCGGAACCTCGGTATGTGCCTGTTCGGGTCCGAAGCCTCCGGCGGCAAAGATCCCAAATGGCATCGGTCCGCAAAGGTTGCTTCTGAATTTATAGGTATCGCCCTGGGAGCAGTGTCCTCCTCCGCCGACAAGGGGAACAAAATGGCTGATGCCGTAGTTTCCAATCTGCTGACCGGTCGGATCGGACTCCGGATTACAGTTATAGTCGGTCCGCCAGAAAACATACGAGCGGCTAAGCGTTTCAAGATCGATATGGGTGCCGCCTCCGCCGCAATTGTCGATTATAAGTCCCGGGAATTTTTCATGCAGCTCGTCCCAGTATTCGTATAAATATTCCACTGCTTTTAATTCGTTAAGACCGATTCTTCCCGGGTCGTCCTCGCCGCCGTATATAGGCGGAGTATCCTCGCGGTAACAGTCGGCACCGCTTTCCTTAAGAGTCTTACAAATCTCGTCAATTATGTATCTCCGCGCCTCAGGATCGTTAAAATTAAGCTTATGCAAAACGGTTTTTCTGGTTTTGTTCATACCTATCGTATAAGGCTCGGCCGACCGCGACGCTTCATCGCTCCACTCGGGATGATCCTTATGCCAACCTATATTATCGGTGCAGACATAGGTACCGAACCACAAAAGCAGACGCATACCGGCATCATGGGCCGCCTTTGAAATCGGAGAAAGTCCGTCGGGATGATTTACACGGTTTACGCTCCAGTCGCCCTGGTTATACGCCCAATCCTCTGATAAAAAATCCTGAAATTCCTCAGCATCGTGATCCGGCCCGTGCCAGCCGGCGTCCATCCAGTAGCAGTCGTATTTAAGATCGTTTTTCTTAATAAAATCTATAAGTTTAAGCTGATTTTCGGTCTTTAATCCGCCCCAGACACTGCAGCAGATAAGCGGAAACGGCTCGCCGGAGTTATTTACCGGAATGCAGTGCCTTACAAGAAAGTTTCTTAAAAGGTTAAAGGATCTTGAAAGTTCTCCGTTCCAGAAAAGAACCAGCGTTTTTATTGTACGGACGCTCTCGTCCTTTATAAGGTGAAAATCGGTTTCTCTGAGTCCTATTTTCACATGAACACCTTTATCGGTCGGCTCAAAAACGGCATGCCACCAGCCGGTATAGCCGAGTCCGAAAATAACGCCGTCCTTTCCGGTTTGAAGATTGAAAAAGGGTAAAACGTCTCCTGAACCGTTGGATGTCAATTCAATTTTTTTATCAATTTTTATACTTTTAAAGGCAAAGTCATCGATTCTCGCATGGGTTCCACCGGCAAAATAAAGCATGGGACAATTCTCTGCCGGTAATACTCTGTCAAAAACAAGAATATTTTTTATCTGGCCGGTTTTTTCTCCTGAAACGCATGTAAAACGAGGCAAATACTCGACTGCCGCCGCGTCGTCATATTTTTCGACAGACAGATCGCACCTAAGGGTTTTATCATCGCTGTAAAACGTGCCGTCCTTTTCGGTAAATCCCAAGGGATATTCGGCGCCGTCATACAAAAATGAAACCGGTATTCCGTGAGTCAAAAAATCGTTCAGCTGTTTAATTTCGCTGGCTTTCGGTTGTATCTTGAACATTCATATTCCTCCTTCGTAAACGGTTATCGCGTAACCGCTTACTCATGTGTTCTACCAATATAAATTTAATTCGGTAAAACACCCAGAATATACATTACGTTTTTTTAGTTGTCAACACTGAATTTGTGCGAAACATTTATTTGTATTTTTAGTCAATCGGTTTTATTTTAAAAAATTCGGTTGAAAACCGAAAAATATCAAAATAGTTGTAATATTGAATCAAAATATTCGTTGACATACACAATCGCTATGCTATACTTTAGGTGTCTGTATTGGTTTTTATACAAAAAACCGAATTGTAGTGTCGAATGGTTCGGCATAGCGAACACAAATATGTAAAGGAGTTTTTATTATGACAAAAATCAAAGCCGGCGTAATCGGATGCGGAGGTATTGCAAACGGAAAGCATTTGCCTGCTATATCAAAAATGGATGATGTTGAGATAGTCGCCTTTTGCGATATAATTATCGAGCGTGCACAAGAGGCGGCAAAAAAATACGGCACCGAGGACGCCTCCGTTTATACCGATTACAAGGAACTTTTAAAGGACGAATCCATTGAGGTGGTTTATGTTTTAACCCCCAACCGCGAGCACAGCTTTATATCAATTGACGCTCTCGATGCCGGTAAAAACGTTATGTGTGAAAAGCCCATGGCCAAAACCTACAAAGAGGCTCTTGCCATGTGCGAGGCCGCTAAGAGGAACAACAAAGTGCTTACCATCGGCTACCAGAACCGCCGCGCACCTCAGACCATTTATGTAAAAAGGCTTTGTGAAAACGGCGATCTCGGCGAGATCTATTATGCCGAGGCTTTAGCAATAAGACGCCGCGCCGTTCCTACATGGGGCGTATTTCTCAATGAAGAAGAGCAAGGCGGCGGACCCCTTATAGATATCGGAACTCATACTCTTGACATGACCCTTTGGGAGATGAACAATTATAAACCCAAGATGGTAGTCGGTACAAAATACCGCAAGCTTGCCGATCAGACCGAGACCGCAAACGCATGGGGCGACTGGGATCCCAAGGAGTTTACGGTTGAGGATTCCGCTTTCGGATTTATAGTTATGGAAAACGGTGCCACAATTGTTCTCAAAAGCAGCTGGGCGCTTAATATTGCCGATACCTGCGAGGTTTCGAATATACTTTGCGGCGACAAGGGCGGCGTCGAATCGATAAGAGGCAACGTACGTGTAAATACCGTTAAAAACGGACGTATGACCATCGAGACTCCCGATTTTTCATCCGGCGGCGTTGCCTTCTTTGAGGGAACGTCGATTGATCCGGTCGATATTGAGGCGAGAATGTTTATTAATGCCGTTAAAAACGGAACCGAGCCCTCTACCCTCCCCGAGCAGGCCGCCGTTGTCACAAGGATATTAGAGGCAATATATCAGTCCTCCGAAACCGGCAAACCGGTATATTTTGATTAATTATTATTGTTATTTTTTTTGTTGAGGTGATAAAAAACGAAGCTCGGAATGATTACCACGCCGAATGCAGACGGAATAAAAAAGAGTGCACTCTTTCGGACTTGAATATGCCGAATTTGATATTAATATCGGCATGGATCTGCCCTTTATAATTGCGGATAAAGAGAATATAAAAGCAGCTTGCCGCGAAACCGGAGTTTCGGTCGGCGCTATCGGCCGCTGGGGACCCGACAGGATAAATTCAAACGGAATTATCGAAAGCGAACTGGAAAACGAGAAAATGCTGATAGAATTCGCTTCCTTCCTCGGCTGTCCCGTGTATATATCCGGCTGTAATTTCGTCGATGAGCTGTCATATTATGCAAACTGTACTTACGCCATAGAATATCTCGGACAGCTTATTGCCTACGGTGAAGAATTCGGAGTTAAGATTTGTACCTACAACTGCAACTGGAATAGCTTTGTAAACTGCGATCCGGCCTGGACCTTAATACACGGACATCTGCCCGCTTTGGGGATTAAGTTCGATCCTTCCCATTCCCTTGCCGGCGGCCGTGATTATATGGCCGAAGCCGAAAAATGGGGCGGACGTTTTTATCACATCCATCTTAAAGGCTCTTTGTATGTAAACGGCGAGCATATCGACGATCCGCCGGCCGGCCTTGATAATACCGACTGGCCCTCCCTTATGGCGCTTCTTTACAAGAAGAATTACGACGGAATGCTCGCAATCGAGCCTCATTCGCCGACATGGCAGGGCGAGCTCGGTGAAAAGGGAATTGCCTACACTGTACGGTACTTTAAAAATCTTATTTTTTAGGGAGTTGAGTTATATATATGAACGGACCGTTCGGTGTACAGCTGTACTGCTTTAGATCCTCATTTTCTCAGGGAATGGAAAGCATATTCGGGAGAATTGCCGATATAGGCTTCGATTCGGTGGAAATGTGCGGACCGGAAGAGTTAAAAAGCGAGGAATGCAAAGCTCTATGTGCAAATTCCCTTCGCATTGAGGGGTGGCATTGCGGTATCGACGGATTTTTGAATAACTACAATAAAACCGCCGAATTTCACAAATCCGTCGGTAATGATGACATCATAATTCCATGGGCCGATTTAAGCGACGAAAACAAGCTTTGCGACCTTATCGGCAGGATAAACGGTATTGCCCCTCGACTCAAAAAGGACGGATTTTATCTTTCCTATCATAACCATTCGCATGAATTTGAAAAATTCTCGGACAAATACATCATCGACATTTTGGCCGATGAATGTAAGGAGCTGTATTTTGAACCGGACGTTTACTGGATGAAAAACGCCGGCTGTGATCCCGTAAAATTCATCGAAAAATACAGCGATAGGATTCGCATAGTCCACCTTAAAAACGGACACGGCGGCGACAAATTCGATTCGCTTGATAATGGCATTGCCGATATAGAATCGGTGATAAAAGCCGCTCTTAACAGCGGAATAAACCGTTTTGTGGTCGAAAACGATTCGCCGAATCCTGATCCCGAAACGAACTTTAAAAGATCGCTTGAATTTTTGAAAAATCTTAATATTGAAAGGTAGTTTTTTATGAAACTCGGTGTGCTTACCGTACCGCTTTACTCAATGTCGCTTGCCGACGCACTGAAATTCATCCGCTCGTGCGGAGCCGAAATGTGCGAGATCGGTTGCGGCGGAAATCCCGGAAAGGTGCATTGCGACCCTGAAATTCTGCTTAACGATAAATCGGCTCTCGATACCTTTAAAAAGACCGTTGCCGATTCGGGACTCAGCATCTCTGCTCTTTCCACCCACTGCAACCCGGTTCATCCCAATAAAGAGATAGCAGCTCAGGCTGATTATGATCTGCATCGTGCCGTTTTGATGGCCGAGGCACTCGGAATACATCAGATAAACACATTTTCGGGCTGTCCGGGCGACTGCAGGGATTCAAAATACCCTAACTGGGTGGTTGCTGCCTGGCCGGATGATTTTCAGGAAATACTGAAATATCAGTGGAACGACGTCCTTATCCCCTACTGGCAGTCATTTGTTCCCTTTGCGCTCGAGCATGGAGTTGATAAGATCGCATTTGAGCCTCATCCCGGATTTTGTGTTTACAATCCGAAAACCATGCTGAAAATCCGCGAGGCCGTAGGCCCGGCAATCGGCGCTAACCTTGACCCGAGCCATCTGTTTTGGCAGGGAATCGATCCGGTCGCCGCTATTAATGAGCTCGGGGACGCTATTTTCCATTTTCACGCCAAGGACACCAAAATCGACCCGTACAACACGGCGGTAAACGGCGTGCTTGATACCGGCTCCTTCGGAAATGAGGCGGCGAGAGCGTGGGCTTTTCGTACCATAGGCTACGGCCACGACGAAAAAACCTGGTGCGATATAATCTCAGCCTTGCGTCGCGTAGGCTACGATTATGCAATAAGCATTGAGCATGAGGATATTCTCATGAGCCCCGGCGAGGGCTTGCGCAAGGCCTGCGATTTTCTGAAAAGGGTAATCGTGAGCGAGCCTCCGTACGAGGATTTTCACCTGTAAAATAATAAACGTTATACTTTAAGGATTGATAAAAATGTCATTTAACATCGCAATAATCGGATACGGCGGAATGGGCGGTTGGCATGCCGATTTTATAAGAAGCTCATTGCCCGAGATGAATTTAAAGGGGGTTTGGGATATACGTCCCGAGCGCCTCGAGGCCGCAAGAGAAAAGGGAATATTTACTTATGAGAGCGAGGAACAGCTGCTCTTTGACCCGGAAATTGACCTTGTGACAATAGCAACGCCTAATAATTTTCACAAGCCGCTCGCCATAAAGGCTCTAAATGCCGGTAAAAATGCAGTTTCCGAAAAGCCTGTCATGATGAATGCGGCCGAGCTCGAGGAAGTGATGAAGGTAGCCGAAAAATCAGGCAAAATCTTTACGGTACACCAGAATCGCCGTTGGGACAAGGATTTTTGCACTGTAAAGAACATCATCGACGGCAATATTATCGGAAAGCCTCATTTTATCGAGAGTCGTGTTCTCGGCTCGAGACGGGTTTTGTGCGGCTGGCGCGGATATAAAATCGACGGCGGCGGAATGCTGCTCGATTGGGGCGTTCATCTTATCGATCAGCTTATGTGGATGAATAAAACTCCGGTCGTAAACGTTTATGCCGAGCTGCTTACCATCGCCGAAAAATGCGAGGTGGACGATAATATCAAAATCCATCTTACCTTTGCAGACGGTCTGCATGCCATGGTTCAGGTGGCGAATCACTGTTTTATTCCTCTGCCCCGCTGGCATGTTTCCTGTGAATACGGTACGGCCGTGGTTGAGGATTGGGACGCAAACGGCAAGATCGTCCGCCTGGCAAGCGAGGACGAAATGGCATGGGATGAGAGCATTTGCTACACGGCTGCAGGACCGACAAGGACCATGGCTCCCCGTCCCGTTGAAACCATCGAGACCTTAGAGCTTCCGGTGGCCGATCCGCACCTGACCGACTTTTACCGCAATGTTGCCGCGGCGACAAGGGGCGAAGCTGAGCTGATAGTAAAACCAGGTGAGGCATTAAGGGTCATGAAGGTTATTGATCTTGCCTTCGAATCGGGCGAGAAGAAAAAAAGTATCTCCTGCATGATTTAAAGTGCTTTAAATTTAAATGAAGGATATGCTGAAGGGTAAACTCAAAATTTTGAGTTTGCTTTTCTGCATATCTTTTTGTTTTTTAAGCCGTCCGGTTTTATAAGTGGAGTCAGCATTTAAAAGTTGATTTTTTAAGAATCTTAGTTTTTAAATGCTTGTTTTTTGCACAAGTTTATAGAAATCCGCTATTGAAATTCATAAATAAATATGTTATAAAGGTCTTGTGCAAACCCGGCACTTATGACTTCTACCGAAAGGGATGATTTGATGAAATTCACAAATTCAAGCAAACCCGTCTGGGCCGAGGGCCTGGAAAAAGAAATGAATATAACCTGCGGTTTTCACGCCGTTTTAAAGGCGGAGAAAAACAAAAGGTACAATATTACCGTTGCAGCCTCTACTTTTTACAGACTGTATATCAACGGAGACTTTATAATGCACGGGCCGGCAAGATGCGCCCACGGATTTTATCGTGCCGATGAGATTGATATAGCGAAATATTTAAAGTCCGGCGACAACGATATAGCCATTGAGGTAGCCGGCTATAATATAAACGCTTATCAGTCGCTCGATCAGCCGTCGTTTTTACGCGCCGAGGTTTTCGAGGATGCAAACACCGTTATCGCTACCGGAAGGGACGATTTCAGCTGCTTTGTTTTAACCGCAAGACGCCGTAGAATTCAGCGGTTCAGCTTTCAGCGTGCCTTCGGCGAAAGCTATGTTTTATCCCCCGGATATGATGCTTGGCGAGTCGGCAATCCCTGTTTAAAGGCGAAAAAGGTAAACTCTGCCATAACCGAAGATAAACGGATAATTCCGAGGGGAATTCCGCTCAACGACTTTACTTACGTCACCCCCTGTGCAACAATTGCAAGGGGTACAATGAAGATCGGCCCGGGTCCCAAGGAATACAGGCGTGACATTGTAGCCCTTAACATAAACGAGGTGGTAAAGGGCTTTCCCGATAATGAGCTCGAAATCCATTTAAGCGACGAGGTTCAGCATTTCGAATATACCGCTGTCGATACCGATGAAAAGGAATACGCCGACGAAATTTCTCTTAACTCCGGCGAATACGAGACGGTCGCCTTGAAGGGCGAAAAGACCGGATTTATAGGATTTAACGTTTCCTGCAGCGAAAAATCGGTTTTTTACATCCTTATGGATGAAATAATTACAAACGGAGATGTCGACCCCCACCGCATGGGCTGTCTTAACATCATTCGCTTTGATTTGGAGCCGGGCGACTATAAATTTTTATCCTTTGAGGAATTCGGCTTTAAGTATTTAAAGGCGGTATGCTCCGAGGGCGCCGTTAAAATAAGCGATCTTCACATTCGCGAGCATCGCTATCCCCTGCCGGTAATAAATCACTATAACGGCGAAAATGAGGCCTTAAAACGCATATATAACGCGGCGATCGAGTCATTCTGCCAGAATGCATCGGACATCTTCATGGATTGCCCGACAAGGGAGCGCGCCGGATGGCTTTGCGACAGCTTTTTTATAGGCAGGACCGAGCATGCATTAACCGGCGAAAACCGCATGGAAAAGCTTTTTATTGAAAACTTTATGCTTCCGGAAAAATTCGAGTATTTACCCGACGGAATGCTGCCGATGTGCTATCCGTCCGACCATAACAACGGGAATTTTATTCCTAACTGGGCTATGTGGTTTGTACTTGAACTTAGTGCCTACTATAACGATACCGGCGACAACGCCCTTGTAATCGCCCTTAAAGACAGGATTTACGCCCTGCTCAACTACTTTAAACGTTTTGAAAATCAATTCGGTCTGCTCGACCGGTTGGAGCGCTGGGTTTTTGTTGAGTGGTCAAAGGCGAACGAGCTGATATGGGAGGTCAACCACCCGACCAACATGCTTTATGCGGCGGTGCTTGATACGGTAGCGGAAATGTACAACGACATGGAGCTTCATGATAAGGCCGAGGCGATCCGCGAGACAGTTCGCGAGCGCTCATTTGACGGCGAATTCTTTGTCGACAATGAAGTAAGGGACGAAAACGGCGTTTTAAAGGCAACGGGAGAGCGTACCGAAACCTGCCAGTATTACGCCTTCTACTTTAATGTCGCAACACCTGAGAGCCATCCCGAACTCTGGAATAAGCTGACAAACGAATTCGGCCCCGAGCGCATGAATAAGGGCATTTATCCCGAGATTTATCCGGCAAATGCCTTTATGGGCAACTATATGAGGCTTAGCCTTTTGTCGAAATACGGCTTAAAGGAGCAGTGCACCGATGAGATAGTCGGATATTTTGACTATATGGCCAAGCGCACCGGTACCCTTTGGGAGCACAACACAGAGCTTGCAAGCTGCAACCACGGATTTGCTTCCTTTGCGGCGGTGCTTATAAGGGAGCTTACCGAAAATCTGCTGTAAAGCTTAAATCTTTAAAAAACAACAAAACACCCGGCGGCGGTTTTAAATTCCGTTTTGCCGGGTGTTTTTACCTTTATAAAAGATCAAAAAACAAAAGAAAAGCGCCCGCGAAATAATCACGGGCGCTTTAAGCTTTTAAAGAATTATTAAATCTTAGCCAAGCTCGGCAAAGTATTTAATGGTTCTTACCATCTGGCTGGTGTAGGAATTCTCATTATCATACCAGGAAACAACCTGTACCTGATAAAGGCCGTTGCCCATATCGGAAACCATGGTCTGGGTAGCATCGAAGAGCGAACCGTAGGTGATACCGATAATGTCGCTCGATACGAGGGGCTCCTCGGTGTAGCCGAAGCTCTGGGAAGCAGCAGCCTTCATAGCGGCGTTGATGCCTTCCTTGGTAACATTTTCGCCCTTTACAACAGCAACAAGGATGGTGGTGGAGCCGGTCGGCACGGGAACGCGCTGAGCGGAACCGATGAGCTTGCCGTTGAGCTCGGGGATAACAAGGCCGATAGCCTTGGCAGCGCCGGTGGAGTTAGGGACAATGTTAACGGCGGCAGCACGTGCACGGCGAAGGTCGCCCTTGCGGTGCGGTCCGTCAAGAACCATCTGATCGCCGGTGTAGGCGTGAATGGTGGACATTATACCGCTCTGGATGGGAGCGTAGTCGTTAAGAGCCTTAGCCATGGGGGCGAGGCAGTTGGTGGTGCAGGAAGCAGCCGAAATGATCTTATCCTCAGCCTTGAGGGTCTTCTCGTTAACGCTGTAAACAATGGTGGGAAGATCATTACCGGCGGGAGCCGAAATAACTACCTTCTTTGCGCCGGCGGTAAGGTGGGCGGAAGCCTTTTCCTTAGAGGTGTAGAAACCGGTGCACTCGAGAACAACGTCAACACCGATTTTGCCCCAGGGCAGATCGGCGGCATTCTTCTCGGAGTAGATCTTGATCTCCTTGCCGTCAACAACTATAGCGTCTTCCTTAGCCTCAACCTTGTCGCAAAGAGCATAGCGACCCTGAGCCGAGTCATACTTAAGAAGATGAGCGAGCATTTTGGGGTCGGTAAGATCGTTTATAGCAACAACCTCATACCCTTCGGCACCGAACATCTGACGGAAAGCCAGTCTGCCGATGCGGCCGAAACCGTTAATAGCAACTTTTACCATTTTAATACTTCCTCCTGAAAGTTTATTTACGGCTTATATTTTAATCCAATTGTTCTCAAAAAGCAAGTTTTTTGTTGAAAATACCTTTGAATTTTAAAATTTTGTTCATATCTCCACTACAAAGAGTGTGTTGTGCTTGCAATTTGGTTAATAATTTAGTATACTGAACCTAAAAGTATGCTTAAATTCAAAAGAGGATAATAATGTTATTTACACTTATACGCGGCGGAAATTTTATTGACGCAATAGTTTTTGTACTTTCAAGTGTTTTTGTTGTGTTTCTGGTTTTGCCGATACACGAGTTTGCCCACGCCCTTACGGCGACCAAGCTCGGCGACAACACCGCCAAATGGCAGGGGCGGCTCTCGATTAATCCCATGCGGCATATCGACTGGTTCGGTGCTGTGATGATAATTCTTGTCGGATTCGGCTGGGCAAAGCCGGTACCGGTAAATCCGGCAAGATTCAGGCACCCTAAATCCGATATGGCGCTCGTTTCCCTTGCCGGTCCGATGGCAAATCTTTTAATGGGAATAGTCTCCTTCATTCTGTGCGCTTTTACCCAGTTTATCGCTATAAAGGCCGGTATTGTGGGAGTCGTAACTTATTATATAGCCTTGTTTTTTATGTATATCGGCTCAATCAATATTAGTCTTGCCGTTTTCAATCTTATACCTCTTCCGCCTCTCGACGGCGCGAAGGTGCTCGGCGCTTTTTTGCCCGAGCGCATATACTATACCCTTTTACAGTACGAAAGACAGTTGTCGCTTATTCTTATAGTTTTAATCTGCACCGGTGCGGCCAGCAATGTGCTGAGCACCGTTACATCAAGCGTTTCGAACGGAATATATTCGATAGCATGTGCGATGTTCGGGCTGTGATTTCATACCTTTGATTTTTATTGATCCTGATATCTTAACACAGGGAGAACAGCAATTAAATGGACATGCCATCTTTCAGTCTGAAGGTCTTTGAGGGGCCGCTTGATCTTCTCCTCCATCTTATAGCAAAAAATAAGCTTAATATTTACGATATAAATATAAGCGAGCTGCTTGACCAATATATGCTTTATATCAATGCCGTTAACGAGACGACGGCCGATATTTCAAGTGAGTTTTTGGAAATGGCCTCAAGGCTTGTTTATATTAAAACGGTTTCTCTTTTGCCGAATTCCGACGAGGCCGATGCTTTAAAGAGTGAATTGTCCGGCGAGCTGCTCGAATACAGGGTTTGCCGTATGATTGCCGAAAGACTCTCCTCTATGTCGGACGGTGCCGATCGCTTTGTAAGGGAGCCGCTAAATATCGAGCCGGATAACACCTATTCGAGAAGCCATCCGGCCGAGCTGCTTGTGAAAATGTATCTTGCTGCGGCCGGACGTGGAATGCGGCGTATACCGCCGAGCGAAAATGCCTTTTCGGGAATTGTTAAGCGCGCGGTGATTTCGGTTTCTTCGAGGATGACCGTGCTTTTAAGCAGGCTTAAGAATAAAGGCCGGGTAAGATACAATACGCTTTTTGATAATTGTACCGGAAAAAGCGAGGCGGTAGCCACCTTTCTTGCAGTGCTTGAGCTTATTAAAACCAATCGTGCGGTGATTACAGGGTCTTCCGACGAACCTACAATCGAGCTTGTAAAAAACTACACATCAGTTGAAGGTTAACCTGCCGCACGACAAATATTAGTTTAATTTTAAGGTGTAAAAATGAATAAACAGGAAGCATTACAACACGGCGAAAACACCGATAAATCCAATACGGCGGCGCTTGAGGCCATACTTTTTGCAGGGGGCGAAAATGTTCCGGTATCGCGCATATGCGAGACTCTTTGTATCAGCGAACACGAGCTTGAGGCGGAAATATTAAAGCTACAGGAAAAGCTTGTATCGATCGACAGCGCGCTCGAGGTGATAAGGCTTGACGACTCGTATCAGCTTTGCGCAAAAAAAGAGTATGCCGGAGTTATAAGAAGGGCCTTTGAGATTAAAAGAAATACGCCGTTATCGTCGGCCGCGCTTGAGGTCTTGGCTGTAATCGCATACAACCAGCCGGTTACCCGTTCATATATTGAGCAGGTAAGGGGGGTGGATTGCTCGGGCGTTGTCTCATCGCTGTGCGCTAAAGGGCTTATTGAGGAGAGCGGCCGGCTTGATCTGCCCGGAAGGCCTCTGCTTTATGTAACGACCCCTGTGTTTTTACGCACCTTCGGACTCTCCTCCCTTGACGAGCTGCCCGAATTACCGAGTGAAAATGAAGAAAATGACGACAACCGCGAGTATGAAAATAAAGAGCAACCGGTCATTCAGGTTAATGATAATACCGAGAGACAGGAAAAATCACCCGCCGTATCCGGGACGGAAAACGATAATACGACCGAACTTATGTCCGACGGCGTGACAGTCTCTTACAACGACAACGATTCCGGAGCATCGGAGGTAGAAAGCTGATGCTTTGGCTTTATATCCTCGGCGGAATAATGCTTTTTATTGCTCTTATACTTGCGTTGCCGGTTTTCGCGAAGATAGATTTTGACTCGGAACGAAACACATTTTTTCTCAGAATCGGTTATGCGTTTTTTTCGAAGAGGATTTTGCCGGCTAAGAGTAAAAAGGATAAAGCAAAGATAAATTCCGAGAAAAAAAGAGCAAAAGCCAAAAAAAAGGCTAAAAAAAGAGGCGACAACGGAAAAGAAAAGGGCTCATTTTCAAAGCTTGTTCAAAAAGAGGGTTTTGTCGGTGCGATAAGCACGGTATGCTCGACGATAAAAACCTTCGCCGTAAAGACTACCGTTATTTTCAATCACCTTAAAATAAAGCATTTCAGACTTAATATACAAGTCGGCGGAGAGGATGCCGCAAGCGCCGCCGTAAACTACGGCGCGGTTTGCGCCTGTGTTTATCCCCTTCTCGGCTTTATATCCTCGGCGGTTACATTTTCCTCCCCGAAGATGGAAATAGGTTGTAACTATAACGACAGTAAATCGAGCGTAAGACTGAAAACCGAGGTTAAGGTATCGCTTGTTTTTATTGCGGCATACGGCATTTCGGCCCTCACTTCGCTTATTTCGTTAAAGATCAGGCAATCAACACCGGCAAAACCGGTTAAGGTTAACGGTAAAAATAAAAATATCAGACCCGTAAATAATATAGCGGAAAATGATAAAAAAGGAGAAAGATAAAATGGTTGAAAACACTAACAACGTAAAGAGCGTACTTGACGTAACGGTGGAAAAAATGAAGGCCGTTGCGGATGCCGATACCATTATCGGATCGCGCATCGAGCTTTCCGAAGGCGTTTGCGCTATTCCCATATTCAAGGTGACCTACGGATTTGCGGCCGGCGGAAGCGATTTTGTTTCAAAAAACATCGGCAACCGTCCTAACCTTTTCGGCGGCGGCGGAGGAGGCGGAATGACGGTTACTCCCATCGCCTTCCTCGTTTCGAAGGGAAGCGATGTTGAGCTGCTCAACATCAATGCTGCCGTAGCTACCGAAGGACCGGCAAGCGCAATAAGTCTTGTACCTGAGATGTTTGATAAGATTGTTTCTCTTTATAAGGAAAGCAAGGCCCAAAAGGAAAAGAAAAAAGCTGATCAGGAAAACGTCTGATTTACCGGGAGACCAAGATCATGAAGAGCATTAAAACACGAATTTTAGCAATAGCTGCGGTGGCTGTGCTTACGGTTTCCGTATTTGTCGGCTGCTCGGATAGAGGCAATTCGACAAGCGACACAAACGGCAATTCGTCTACCGTTTCGATAAATACAGATGTGTCGAAGATTGTTGTTCCTTCGGATGTCGGCAGCAATACCGGAAGTGAGATATCGTCGAGGGATTTGCTTACCGAAAGCGAGAACACCTATTTAAGCAAGCTTTTTGCCTGCATGCCGGGTGCAAACTTCACTTCGAAGTATGAGCTTGACGACCAGATCTGCCTGCAATATATTGAGACTATACTGAGGTATCAGGACGCGACGGGCGACATATTTTTTGTAAAGCCCGACACCGATTCCGCCGGGAATTACACCCTCGACAAGCAGACGGTTGAGACCATATGCAAGGAGCTGTTCAATTTTACTCCCGAGCATACAAGCGATTATCTCGTCGGCGACAAGTACCTGTTCCCTGCTTCCTCGCCATCCGCTCCGCCAACTATCGAGTTTACAAAAACCAGTCTTATGGGAACGATATTCCAGATAGATTATACCCTTACCTACAACGGTCGCGAGCCTGAAAAGCACATTGCAAGCGTCTACCGCACCACCAATCTTCAGCTACCCTTCAGAATTCATTCCATAACCACCAACAGCTGATTTTTTCTTAATATTAATTAAACTCCGGATTCTACCGCTTTACCCAAAACGGTAATCCGGGGTTTTTATATAAAAAATACAGGTTATACGGAGAAATCACTCTGTATAACCTGTTTTAAATTGATAATTTTTGTTATTACTGACGCATTTGCAGCTAAGTCGTTTTAATCATGACCGCTGACAAATCGAACACCTGAAAATTCTGCTCAAATTCCGGTTGTCGGTGACATTCGAATGATTATGAGCGCTTCCACTTAACTCCGTCGGCAGTATCCTCAAGGGTAATGCCCATGGCCGACAGTTCGTCGCGTATACGGTCGGCAAGGGCGAAGTCGCGTGCCTTTCTGGCCTTTGTCCGCTCGTTTATCATCTGCTCAACCTTTTCGTCAAGGGAATCATCCTTATCTACATACAGAATTCCCAAAACATCGCACAGCTCGTCAAATATGCCGGCTGCAGCCTTGCACAGCGCCTTTGACGGAGACGAAGTTAGAGCGCGGTTTATATCGCGTACAAGCTCAAAAACTGCCGATATGGCATCGGCAGTGTTAAGATCGTCATCCATAGCCGAAACAAACTGCTCGCGACGGGACTCGAATATCTTAACGGTCAGCTCCTCGCCGGATTTAAGCTCCTCATCAGACAAATGCTCCAAAGCATATTTAAGATCATTTCGGCAATTGTAAAGCCGCTCGAGAGCCGCAATATTCTGTTCGATTATCTGAATGGAATAGTTGATCGGGCTTCTGTAATGCGAGGAAAGCATTAAATAACGTATCGGCTCATAGCCGTATTTTTCGGCGACATCGCGTACTGTAAAGAAATTGCCAAGCGATTTTGACATTTTACGGTTATCGACATTTATGTAGCCGTTGTGCATCCAGTATCTTGCAAATTCGCAGCCGTTTGCACATTCCGACTGGGCAATTTCGTTTTCATGGTGGGGAAAAATCAGATCCTGACCGCCGCAATGAAGATCGATGGTATCACCTAAATATCTTTTCGCCATGGCCGAGCACTCAATGTGCCAGCCAGGTCTGCCCTGTCCGAACGGCGAATCCCAAAACGGCTCGCCTGGCTTAGAGCCCTTCCACAAAGCAAAATCCATGGGATCTTCCTTATGCTCGGTAACCGATATACGAGCCCCTGCCTCAAGATCATCAAGCGGCTGATGGGACAGCTTACCGTACTCCTTAAAGCTTTTTGCTCTGAAATATACATCGCCGTCGGCACAGTATGCATGACCGGTATCAACGAGCTTTTGAATAATATCCAGAATTCCGTCGATATTTTCGGTAGCGCGCGGATGATAGGTCGCCTCTTTAACATTAAGGCCTTTGGCGTCAATAAAAAACTCTTTTATATACTTTTCGGCAATGTCCTTAACGGTGGAATTTTCCTCGGCGGCACGTTTAATAAGCTTGTCGTCGATATCGGTGAAATTCTGGACAAATATCACCTTGTTACCGCGCCATTCAAGATAGCGTCGTAAAACGTCGAAAACGCAAAGCGGCCGGGCGTTGCCTATATGAATAAAATTGTATACCGTCGGTCCGCAGGCGTAAATGCGGTATACTCCCTGCTCCTTGGGAATAAGCTCCTCTTTTTTTCTTGTCATTGTATTAAAAATTTTCAAAGCTTTCATCCTCCGCTTTATTCTTCGTCATTCCCGCAGATTAAACGCTCAATCTTGTATTCAAGCTCACACAGCTTTTGTGCGACCGGATCGGGCACGTGCACCTGATCGAGATATTCGCACCGGACATTGCCGCGCTTGACTATTCTTGCCGGAACGCCTACGGCGGTCGAATCGGGCGGTACCTCGGCCAGCACTACGGCACCGGCGGCAATACGGGAATTATCCCCCACCTTAAATGGGCCCAACACCTTAGCTCCGGCTCCGATCATTACGTTATTACCTATTGTGGGATGTCGCTTGCCGGTGTCCTTTCCGGTGCCGCCGAGCGTAACCCCTTGATAAATTGTAACGTCGTCACCTATTTCGGCCGTTTCGCCTATAACGACGCCGTGTCCGTGATCTATAAAAAGCCTACGGCCTATTGTAGCACCGGGGTGAATTTCAATTCCGGTTTTTTTAGACGCACGCTGAGATATCCAACGTGCTATAAAATGGTGGTTCCTTTTAAAAAACCAGTTGGCACGGCGGTGCATTCTTACCGCCTTCAAGCCCGGATACAAAAACAGTATTTCGAGCGCCGAGGTTGCGGCAGGATCGCGCTCGCGAACGGTCTTTATGTCCTCTTTAAGGGCGTCAAACATATAAACTAAATTCTCCTTAAGGTCAATTTTATTTAGAGGGATCAAGCAATTCTTTATTCTTGAAAATGTAGTTTAAACCCGAAACGACGGTCAGTACGGCCGATATCCAAATAGCCGCTGTAACCGCAATCCCCGTTATCGTTCCGGTAAGTTTCAATATATTATCGCTTACGCCGAAGCTCATAAGGGCCTCTTTTAAAACCTCAAAGGTCAGCGCCATTATTATAGACACCATCTGTACAACGGTTTTTACCTTGCCCCATTTATCGGCAGCGATTACATTACCTCTGGCGGCGGAAATCATTCTGACCGAGCTTACGGTGAATTCCCTTAACAGCACAATAAGGGTCACCCATACGACACCGTAGCCGATATCAAGACAAATAAAGCCGAGAAAGGCCGCCGTTGTAAGCATTTTATCGGCAATCGGATCCAAAAACTTGCCGAAATCGGTTACAAGTCCTCTTTTACGGGCGATTTTACCGTCAAACATATCGGTAAGACTGGCCGCTATAAACACAAGCAGCGCCGCCAAGCTGTGCCATTTAAACTGCCACAGCAGTAAAAGCATAAAAATCGGCACAAGCACCATTCTTATTATTGTAAGTTTATTAGGAGTATTCATGTTTGCACGTCCCTTAAAACGTATGTGCGTAAAAATTTATTTTGCTTCCTCGCCGAACAGATCAAGCTCCGACTCGTCGGTAATATTTACGTTTACAAATTCGCCGGCCTTATGCTTTTTACGGGCGGTAAAAAACACCTTACAGTCGATGTCGGGTGCGTCGGCCTCGCTTCTGCCGAAGTAGTGCTTTATGTAAGAATCGTACCCTTCGACGAGTACGCGTAGCGTATTTCCTATTTTATCGCTCGCAATTTTTTCGCCTATCAGCGACTGCTTTTCGGTTATTATCTCCGCCCGCCTGTTTTTCAGCTTTTCTGATATCTGACCATCAAATTCCGCTGCCGGAGTGCCTTCTTCGGCGGAATAGGCAAAACAGCCCAGACGTTCAAACTTCATCTCGTCGACAAAGTTACAAAGAGTCTCAAACTGCTCGCCGGTTTCTCCCGGGAATCCGGTTATAAGGGTGGTTCTGAGGGTTATTCCGGGGATTTTTCCGCGGATATGCTTTATTGTTTTTCGCAATGATTCCTCATCGCCGGGGCGGTTCATGCGTCGTAAAACGTCACCGCAGCAGTGCTGTATCGGAATATCAAGATATTTAACTATTTTTTTCTCATCGGCTATAACATCAAGCAGCTCGTCGGTGATCCTGTCGGGATAGGCATAAAGAACTCTTATCCATTCGAGCTCGTTTATAGCGCAAAGCTTTTTTAAAAGCTCGGGCAGCATACACCGTCCGTAAATATCTTCGCCGTAACGGGTAGTATCCTGAGCGACAATCACAAGCTCCTTAACCCCGTTTTCGGCAAGGGTCTCGGCCTCACTGAGTATATCCCCCATGTTGCGGCTGCGCATTTTTCCCCTTATTAAAGGAATGGCGCAATATGTACAGCGGTTGTTACAACCCTCGGCAATTTTCAAATACGCATAATACGGCTCGTTTATTATAAGCCGCTCTCCTTCGAGGGGCAGATCATCGACCGGAGCGTTGCAGCAGCCTGTTTTCTCACCGGTCAGCGCCTTGTCGACAATTTCGACAATGTTTCCGTTAGCACCGAGGGTTACGGTCGTATCTACCTCCGGCAGCTCCTTCAAAAGCTCCTCTTTATACCGCTGGGCAAGACATCCGGTTACAACAAGCGCCTTTAAATTACCGCTTTTTTTAAGGTCGGCAAGCTCAATTATGGTTTCAATCGATTCCTTTTTTGCCGCCTCGATAAAGCCGCATGTGTTGACTATTATAACCTGTGCCTCGGATTCGTCGTTTGTTATCTCATATCCGGCACTTTTAAGCTTTGCAAGCATTATCTCGGCGTCTACCTGATTTTTCGGACATCCGAGCGACGCTATGCCTATTTTACCTTTCAAATACCATCATCCTCATAATATGTGTCATCGCAAAGTGTTGACAGCGCCTTGCGAATGTCTTCAAAGGAGAATCCGCGTCTTATAAGATACGAATTCATACGCCTTTTGCCGCTCTCGTCATTCGGCAGCGGCGTAAATCTTTTTTTAATTATCTCGGCTGCCGCCTCGGCTCCGTCGAATTCAAACAGCCCGAGCGTTTCTTCGGTAATATCGCGCGAAACGCCGCGTTTATAAAGCTCCTGTTCAATTCGCTTTTTGCCGTATCCGCGACGGTTTATAAAATCCTCACAAAGCAAGCGTGCGAAATCGCCGTCGTTTATAAGGCCGAGATCCCTTGCTTTATCTGCAGCGTATAATGCCGCCTCATTAGAAAAGCCTTTTGCTTTGAGCTTTGAAATGAGCTCCTTTTCGGCATGCGGTCTATACTCGAGAATATACAGCGCATTTTCAAATGCCCGGTCCTTTTCGGAGGCTGAAATGAGCTCCTCAAGGCCGTCGGGATCAATGCTAACCCCGCTGTAAAGCCCGGCATTTTCAGCCGTTTTTCCGTAGATAAAAGCGCATTCTCCGTCATCAAAAACGATTTTAACGTTACCTTTTTTTAAAGGTACGATATCCTTTATTATCATTTCGATCAGTCGACCGTAATGTCAATATCGACCTTCGGAGTATCGCCTGCCGGCTCTTTAATTACCGTAACACTCGTGTCCTCGGCAGCGCCTGCAGCCGGAACGGGAGTACGGGAATCGATTACCGAATGGCGGATCTTTTCTTCAATCTCATTGCAGATATCGGGATTTTCGCTTAAAAACTTCTTGACATTTTCACGTCCCTGTCCCAAACGCATATCGCCGTACGAAAACCACGTTCCGCCCTTTTTGATTATATCAGCCTTAACGCCGATATCGAGAATTTCGCCCTCGTGCGATACTCCCTTGCCGTACATTATATCAAATTCACCCTCGCGGAAAGGCGGTGAAACCTTGTTTTTGACTACTTTTGCACGGGTGCGCGAGCCTATCATCTCGCCGCCGGCTTTTAATGTTTCGATACGGCGGATATCAATTCTCACCGATGCATAATACTTAAGAGCTTTACCGCCGGTGGTGGTCTCCGGATTGCCGTAAACCACACCGATCTTATCTCTTAACTGGTTTATAAACACAACAACGCAGTTGGACTTTGATATGCATCCGGCGAGCTTTCTGAGCGCTTGAGACATAAGACGGGCAAGCAGTCCGACATGGCTGTCACCCATATTTCCTTCTATTTCGGCCTTCGGAACAAGAGCCGCTACCGAGTCGATTACCACTACGTCAATAGCGCCCGAGCGAACCAGCGCCTCGGCTATTTCGAGGGCGGATTCCGCGTCATCAGGCTGAGAAACCAAGAGAGAATCAACATCGATACCGAGCGCCTCTGCATATACGGGGTCGAGCGCATGCTCAACATCTATGTAAGCCGCCTCTCCGCCGGCCTTTTGAGCCTCGGCGACCATATGCATGGCTATCGTGGTTTTACCCGAAGCCTCCGGCCCGTATATCTCAACAATACGTCCGCGAGGAACACCGCCTATTCCGAGTGCCAAATCGAGAGACAGCGAACCCGTGGATATTGCCTCAACGTTCATTGCGGCATTTTGTCCCAGCTTCATTACCGCGCCTTTTCCGAAATCCTTTTCGATCTGAATAAGTGCGGTTTCAAGCGCCTTCTGACGGTCGTTTTTATCGTTTTTCTTCTCACTGCCCAAAACCTTTTTATCAGCCATAACTGCCTTCTCCTTAAAAAATATTTATAATTTGATTATATAACTTTCGCCTTGATTTTTCAAGCACATCAAAGAATATCAAAGCTTATGTGTACCGATAATGACCCTGTCGATTCCCGAAAGATCCTTTACGGAGCAGACATCCTTAAAATACCTCGAAAAAATCGCCCTTACATCCTCGCACTGACCGACGCCTATTTCCAACATCAAGGCTCCTCCGCTTTTTAGCGATTTAAGCCACCTGTTGCGGATGCAGCGGTAGAATTCGAGACCGTCGGGTGTGAAAAGTGCACTCTGTGGTTCAAAATCCAACTCGCGCTGCAATGTACCACGCTGTATATCCGGAATATACGGCGGGTTTGAAAGTATAATATCGTAATTATTCTCCAAAACGTCACATTCGGTTATGTCGGCTAAAATCGGATTGACGGTGTAAGCAGAATTCAGAGCAATGTTCTTATCAAGATAATTACAGGCTTCAGGATATTTTTCATAGGAATCGACCGATATTCCGGTATTTTTCGCAACGGCTATGCCGATACATCCGCTTCCGGCGCATAGATCGGCCGCCGAAGTAAAACCGTATTCTTTTATATAGGAAATAGCGATGTCGCACAGTAGCTCGGTTTCCGGCCTCGGGATCAAAACGCCGGGGCCAACCTCGAAATCGAGTGAATAAAACTCCCAACTGCCGAGAACATACTGCAGCGGCTCGCCGTTTAAACGCCGGTTAATGCATGAATCAAGTGCCGATGCAAGCGTTTCATCAAACACGTCGGTATAATGTGCCGGCAACAGATTCCGGTCAATTCCGACGCATTTTGAAACAAGCAGCACTGCCTCAAATCTTGCATTTTCAACGCCGGATTCTTCAAGCTTACTCCGGGTCTTTTTAAATACTTCGTAAACGGTCATGTTTTTTTATAGTCTGTCGGCATCCGGATCCTCCGGAATGACCTCTTTAAGGGCAGAAATTGCAACCTCTATCATGGAATCATCCGGCTCCTTCGTCGTAAGACGCTGAACCCAAAGTCCCGGAGCGGAAACAATTTTGCTGAATATATTGTCATGACGTCCGCAAAAGCGTATAAGCTCATATCCGAGCGAGCATATAACCGGAATAAGCAGTATTTTAATGAGCATCCACAGCCAGGTAACGGAATTTATCTTCGGAAAAATTGTCAGCACAATGGTTGACACAAGAATACTCACAACCAGTATAAGAACCAAAAACGAGGTTCCGCACCGGGGATGAAAACGGCGGTATTTGCGGACGTTTTCGACCGTCAGCTCTTCGCCGTGCTCGTAACAAAAGATCGTTTTGTGCTCAGCCCCGTGATACTGAAAGGTCCTTTTTATGTCCTTCATAAGGGTGACGACATAAAGATATATAAGGAAAACTATTATGCGTATAACACCTTCAAAAACCGCTCTCCAGGGGGAAAGATCAACGCTTTTGAATATGTAGTTGTTGGTCAGATTAAACAGCTGAATCGGAACCCAAAGGAAAAGAAAAAGGGCGAATACAACGCCGATCACCGAAGCAAAGCTCATGAGCGCAGCAAAAAATGCATGCCGTTTTTTCTCTTTTTCTTTTTGCTGTTCGCTCTCGTTATCAAAATCCGGGACGGGAAGTCCCTTCTTTTTAGCCTTTTTAACGGCCTTTTCGCGGCGCTTTTTTTCGTATTCGGCCTCCTCCTCTTCGTCAAGTCCGGTTTTTTCGGCCGACTTCATAAGGGCTTTATACCCGACGGTAAGCGAATCTATCATTCCGGCCACACCGCGAATAAGCGGCCATGTACGCATATCGCTTTTTTTCTTAGGAGCTTTGGTCTGCAGGATTTCGACATCTATACTTCCGTCCGCAAGACGCACGGCGAGAGAGTCCTTCTCGGGTCCTCGCATCATTATTCCCTCAAGCACCGCCTGGCCGCCGATGCTTGTTTTTTTGCAGCAGCTGTCTTTGTTTGCGCTCATTTTTTAATGTTTTCCTCGCTTTCTGTTGTGTTATCCACAGGTAATGTTATAGTAACTACGGTGCCGATATGCTCGGTAGAGGCGATATCAAGCAGTCCGCCGTGTTTTTTTACAATTTCCTCCGCCACAGCAAGGCCGATTCCCGATCCCCTTGTCGCATGGCGACCTTTATAAAACTTCTGCTTTACCTTGTCGAGCTCGTCCTCTGGAATTCCGCTGCCCGTATCGCTGATGCTTATGATTATAAATCCGTTTGAACAGCCGGCCGAAACCGTTATTACACCGCCCGACGGGGTGTATTTAATGGCATTGTCAATTATGTTTATGAACACCTGCTGCAAGCGCGAAGCGTCGGCCGTAATCGGCGGAACATTTTCCGGTTCGTTGTATACAAGCTCAATTCCGGCACGGCTCGCCGCATCGGTATAGGTCAGCACCGCCTCGGAAAGCTCGGCTATAACATCGCAGTTTTCAAGCTTAAAGGACATCTGGCCGTTTTGCAGCCGTGAAAAGTCGAGCAGCTCCTCAACCAAGGCCGACAGCCTCTCCGATTCGCCGATTATTACCCCGAGGCCTTTTTTGGTTATCTCGGGATCATCGTACGAATTCTGAACCGTCTCAGCCCAGCCCTTTATTGCTGTAAGAGGGGTTCTCAGCTCATGCGATACCGATGATATAAATTCGTTTTTCATTCGTTCTGAGGAGCTTAATTCCTCTGCCATGTGGTTTATCGAATCGCAAAGGCGGCCTATTTCGTCGTCATTTTTTGCCTCAATTCTCGCGGCGAAATCGCCCGATGCAATATGGCGTGTAATTTCGCCTATATTACGTACCGGCCTGATTATCGACCGGATAAAATACATGCCGGCAGCCATTATTATGAGAAAAACTATAAGCCCGACAACTATAGTAAGAAAAATTATGTACATTATCTGGCGGTTGGTTCCCCTTAAAGAAACCAGAACCCTCACCGAGCCGAGGTCTATGTTGCTGTTTGATTCGGATACTATGTCGGCTTTTGCAATCATAATATGCTCGCCGGTTTTGAGCTTAGCACTGTACGCAACATTCGGGACCATGGTCTCGGGGGTCACGCTTTTGTTGTCGATGCGTATATCTTCATTGACCATTATAAAGCCGGAGGTACTCATCATAACGTTGCCGTTTTTATTGAGAAACTGTACTTCGATATTGTCCCGGTTTTCAAAATCCTCGGTAAAGACCTTGGCTGAGGCCGAAAAAACATTAGAATTGGCCGAAGAATAATTGTTGAACGAGGTCGAAATAGAATCGAGCTCGCCCAGCAGATAATCGGCCACCGAGTTGTTGTAGTATGTATAGACTATAAAGGAAACGACCGTTTCAAGTATCATTAAAAATATAAGCAATACACTCAGGACGTTTACAATCCATCTTTTTGTAAGCCCGTTGAATTTTACAATCCTGAGCGCCACGGCATTATCCTCCTAAGCTAAAAATTTTATCGATTAACCGGCCTTTAAGCCTGCCACTTGTAACCCTTACCCCAAACGGTAAGAATGTGCTTGGGTTCCGAGGGAATAATCTCGATTTTCATGCGTAATCTTCTTATATTTACGTCAACGATTTTTTCCTCGCCGAAATATGCGTCGCCCCAGACCCGGTTTAAAATATCGGTACGGTCGAGCACCTTGCCGGGATTTGAAAAAAAGTATTCCATTATTTGAAATTCAACCTGGGTAAGCTCGATCGCATCGCCGCTTTTTTCAAGGCTTCTTTTGCGAAGATTAAGCACAAAATCTCCCTGGCTTATACTCTCGGTCAGACGCTCCTTCGGGGTGGAATCATTGAGATCAACCCGTCGGCAAAGCGATTCGACCCGAGCCACAAGCTCGGACGGGCTGAACGGTTTTGTGACGTAATCGTCAGCCCCCTGGGAAAGTCCGGCAATCTTGTCGGCTTCCTGAGTTTTGGCGGTAAGCATTATAATGCCTATTCTGCTGTTGGCCCTTCTCAGCTCTCTGCAAACGGCAAGTCCGTCGATTCCGGGCATCATTATATCCAAAAGGGCTACGTGAAATGCCCCCTCCTGCTCGGCAAAAATCCTCAGCGCCGCCTCGCCCGAATCAGCCTCGGTAACGTCAAATCCGGCCTTTTTTAGGTTTATTACAACAAACTCCCTTATGGCCGCTTCGTCTTCAACAAGTAGTATTCTTTTCATTTTTTTTAATCCGCCTTTCTAAAAAGCAAAAGGGCAACGGTGTTTTTTAAGAGGTTATAACCCCAAAACGATTTTTTATGGTACCGAGATCAAGCTTAAACTTGGAATTTCCTATTTCCGACAGTGATACGGCCCAGACGTAGTCCGAATTACTGTATATAACCGAATAATAATTAAGGGGATTTTTTTGCCATTCCACCACACCGAAACGGCGAACGCGGAAAATATCGTCGCCCTTTAAATTAAGATTTGTGTTCCATAGGCTGAAAACGGCGTAGGTGTTCTCACTGTCGAGGGCTACCGTAACGCTTTGACTCCAATCGTCGCCGAATTCAAAGTAAAATCCGAGCACATTCGAATACCACAAGGTCTTAGTATCGATACAGGCCTTACCGTCAAAACATTGCCATTTTATAAGATACTGACGGGTTGCCGACGGGGCAACGTCGTAGCCTATTATAGGAGCCGAAAACGGAATATCAAGCACTCCGTCACCGTCCATATCGGTGCAAAGATGCTCGCCGTAACGCAAGGTAGCGGTGTTTTCAAGGGTCTCGCTGTTAATAAACGGATCGGTAATTTTCTCGCCGTCAAAATAAATAAGCTCGGTTATAAGGGTGTTGGCATCCTTGTAAGCGTCGAGATAAACTGCTTCGGCGCCGTTTTTGAGCTTGCCGACAACCGCCGGAGCATATGAAAGAACATTGCCGTCCAGCGCCACCGAACCGACGGCGGACGCCGTTGTGGACGAAAACCTGTAAAAGTTCATCTGGGAGGTTTTGGCGTTTTTGTCGGTCTTTAAAAGACCTAACTCCTTTGCCCCGTCCGAATCTATATCACAAATTACAAAATCATTATAATCCTCGCTTGCACGCTGGACCAGCTTGCCCTTTTGATATCCGTAAACCGTTAGCTTGTTACTGATCGCCGCCGTAACGCTGCAGCCGACCACAAGCTCATCCACGCCGTCGAGATCAAGATCGGCATAGCCTATCTTTTCAAGGTCGTTACCTATAGGGCCTATATCCTGAACCGAAACCCACTTGCCGTCCTCGTATTTCAGCATATTAAGCCTTACCGCATCCATTTCGGAACGCATACGGTAAAAGGCGACTATTTCATCGGTTCCGTCGGAATCAAAATCATGAACGCTGAAGGCCGAGCGCTCCTCCCCCTTCATCGGATAACGCAAAACCGTCTCGCCTCCGACAGCCGTTTCAAGAGCCTGGCGTACCCCCTCGAAATAACCCGTCGCACCGGGAGCGCGTATTGTATCCTTAGGAGTAAAAAAGGTCAGCTTGCATGAAGAAAGCAAAGAAAGGCACACTGCCAATAAAAGACATTTAAAAACAGCATTGATTTTAAATCTCATGATTTTCAGCACCTTTCTTTTAAGCATATTGTGCTCGAACACTTGTCGGTTTTTATGGAATTAAATTCAGGACATATGACCGCAAAACTTTTGCAAACAGACAAAAAACTTCGCCGGCCTTGTTATTATGACAAATTTTCTCTATAAAAACTGCTTTGCACCCGACACAGAAAATTTTTCGAGGAATTTTCCGTTTTTGAGGCAAAGGCGGGCTGCTGCCCTCCGAGGCGAAAAAAGGGAAAATAACCGAAAAAGACATATGTCAGGCGATAAGGGTTCAAGTATCATATGCTTATACATTCATACAATTAAAACAATTATAATACATTCCGCTTAATAAAGCAATATTTTTATGCATGTCATACCGTTAAATATGAGAAAAATATTCATTATTACGCTAAAAAACACGGTTCGAAGAAAAATCCGAACCGTGTTCAAAAATCCGAAAAATTATTCTATAACCGCAAAATGATGTATTCCGTCGGGAAGTTCATTCATATCGCACGAGATGGTGAAAACAAGCTTGGTATTGGTCTCCTCCGAAATAACCGAGATTCTGTCGAGGAAATGAATAAGTCCCTCATAATCGCGGCCGCCGATTTTAAGTGTTGCGTCGACAAAAATGTGGGTAACGTCGTAGTTTGCTGCGCATATACCGCACATGAAGGCGTAAAGCTCATCAAAGCCGTTGACTCCGTAAACGTCGGTGTCTATAAGACGTACGCTGTGGCTTATATCAAAGGTCAGCTTCTGCTCCTTTTCGATGCAGACAACATTGCCGGGACTGGAGGTTGCAGCCTCATTTACCCTGTCAATAAGCTTCTTGGTTTTTCCTGTACCTTTGCGGCCGATTATAAGTGATATCATTTTCAAATCCCCTTATATTAAATTTTGAGTATTTTTATAAAAGCGATGTTACTCGCCGATACGCTTTAAAAGCTCCTCGCGCCTTTGCTCAAAGCCGGGCTTTCCGAGCAGGGCGAACATGTTCTTTTTATATCCCTCAACGCCGGGCTGATCGAAGGGATTGACCCCGAGCAGGTAACCCGAAATCGCACAGGCCTTTTCAAAAAAGTAAACCATGTATCCGAATTCATATTCGTCGGCTTTTTCGAGCTCAAGCACTAAATTCGGCACACCGCCGTCGTTGTGGGCAAGTATCGTGCCCTCGAAGGCCTTACGGTTTACATACGACATATTCTTTCCGGCGAGGAAATTAAGCCCGTCGCCGTTTTCCTCTTCCTTTTTAATTGTGATGCTGTCCTCGCCGTTTATCCACACAACGGTCTCAAAAAGCATTCTTACGCCGTCCTGAATGTACTGTCCGAGTGAATGAAGGTCGGTCGAGAAAATAGCCGATGCCGGGAAAAGTCCCTTATTATCCTTGCCTTCGCTCTCTCCGTAAAGCTGCTTGAACCACTCGGCCATCATTGTAAAACGAGGCTCATAAGCCGCGAGCATTTCTACCTTCATGCCCTTGCGGTAAAAAATGTTACGGTAAGCCGCATATCTGTAGCAGTCGTTTTTATCGATATCGCAATCGGCAAATTTAACCCTTGCATCGGCAGCGCCGCGCATCATTTCGTCGATATCGGCCCCGCTTACGGCTATCGGCAAAAGTCCGACCGCCGTTAATACCGAATAACGACCGCCGACATTATCGGGTACAACAAAGCTTTCGTATCCCTGCTCATCTGCCAGTTTCTTCAAGGTTCCGCGGCTACGGTCGGTCGTGCAGTAAATTCTGCCCTTTGCACCTTCCTTGCCATATTTTTTCTCAAGCAGTTCTCTGAATATTCTGAAGGCTATTGCAGGCTCGGTTGTGGTTCCGGATTTAGAAATGACATTTACCGAAACATCCTTGCCCTCGCACAGCGAAATAACCTCACTAAGTGCGGCACCGCTGATGCTGTTGCCGACAAAATAAATCTCGGGAGTGTCCTTTTTCAGGTTGTTATAATAAGGCGAATTTATAAACTCTATAGCCGCACGGGCGCCGAGGTAAGATCCGCCGATTCCTATAACGATAAGCACATCCGAATCGGCTTTAATCTTTCCGGCCGCCTTTTTAATACGCGAAAACTCCTCGCGGTCGTAATTCTCGGGCAGATCGAGCCATCCGATAAAATCGTTACCGGCGCCGGTGCCGGTGTGAAGCTGATTTGCGGCAGCATCAACCTGCGGCCACACATCCGAAAGCTCGCTTTCGCGAACAAAACCATGCGTATACTTATCGACAAGTTTAAGCGGCATAAAACATCCGTTTCCTTTCAACTTTATTTTTCGTTTTTATTATATACTAATCGGATGGTGATTTCAACCGCTATGCCGAGCAATTAACAAAAAATTAAAAAATATATTTCAGCATAATACAGGCAGTAAATTCTTTAAGGGCATACAAGCTTTTTAAGCAGCTTTGTAAGCGCTTTTTTAAAGCTCATTTTTTCCACCGTATCGGCCGAGGTCACGGCGCTTTCCCCTATTATTTCGCCGTCGCATTCGTATAATATACGACCTACCGTATCGCCGAAATTCACCGGTGCTTCAAGCTCCTGTTCAATTTGCGCCGCAATACTCACCTTCGAGGCCGAGCCTTTTTTCATGACAAGCGGATTGGGTGTCACAAACAAAACGCCGACCTCATTTTTAACTCCGTGATGAACCCTGATCGGATTTTTCGGAACGTCGCTTATGTCGGGCTGAAAAACAGTGTAATTTGCAAAGCCGTAATTCAGCATTGCCTTGGCGTCGGAAAAACGTTTGTCGCTTGTTTCGCCGGCTAGCACAACGGCAATAAGCTCCATTCCGTCCCGCTCGGCCGAAGCCGAAACGCAAAATCCGGCGTCGTCGGTCGTTCCGGTTTTAAGTCCCGTACATCCCTTATAAAAGCGAACAAGCTTGTTGGTGTTTACAAGCTGGGTCTTACCGCCCCTTAAGTAGTCCATCCATATCTGTGAATACTCCCTTATCATGCCGTGTTTTAAAAGCTCGCGCGACATTATAGCTATGTCCCGTGCCGTTGTGACGTGTCCGTCGGCATCCAGTCCGCAGCAGTTGACAAAATTTGTATTGTACATTCCGAGCGATTTCGCCCTGTTATTCATAAGTACGACAAAGGCCTCTTCGCTTCCGGCTATGTGCTCTGCAAGCGCCGTTGCGGCATCATTGGCCGACGCGACCGCAACCGCCTTTATAAGCTCGCCGGCCGTCATTTGCTCCCCGTCCTCAAGCCATATCTGAGAGCCGCCCTTGCTCCTTGCGTGCGGGCCGGTTACTATCGTATCATCCAAAGAGAGCTTTGAATCCTCTATCGCCTCCATTACAAGCAGCAGAGTCATTATTTTGGTAATCGATGCCGGAGCCCGAACCTCATCGGCATTATGCTCATAAAGCACCGCACCCGTGGACGTTTCGATCAGTATTGCCGACTTACATGAAAGCGCAAGATCATTTACACCGGCCGCAACGGCAACCGTCTTTTCGTCTGCTGTGTTTTCAAAATCGGAATACATATTTTCCGAAAGATATTCGCTTGCGACCCGTTTTTGGTCGTTTTGGCTTTGGTCGGCTGTAACCGTCATCGCTCCAAACAGCGAGAAAAAGGCAATATACAGCGACAATAACGCCGATAACATCCTTTTTTGCATAAAAAATCACCCCGGCAGAAAGTATAAGTAATTGTCTAACAATACTTATGCCGGGGTAATTGCTAAAAATTCTCGAAATTTACATATTTTAAAAAACCGGGCGGCGAAAAACGGGCTTATGTTGTAATTACGGTAAAAAAACAAACTGAAAACGCTTTGTTTTATCCCTTACTTTAATCAGTCGGCCTGAGTAAAAAAGCCCGCAAATTCACCGACCATGGGATTTTTCTCGTCGCAATGCATGCGAAGTGTTATCGGCATACCGAAATCGAGGCTGAAGATTCCGATAATGGACTTCGCATCCACCGTAATACTGTCGTTTATAAGCTCGACGGGAAAATCACATTTCATGGTTATGCCTACAAGACGCTTTGCGTCCTCAATTCCCTCTAATTTAATAGTTTTTTCTATCATAACAGTAAAACCTCATAATTGTATGGTTATTGTAATTTACCAGCTAATTATAGCACCGGTTGCATTTTTTGTCAACTGATGCCATAATTCGGGCATGGTAATTACACGATTGTAATAAATAATACAACTATTTTACCTTTTTGTCCGGAAACTATATACTGTTATTTAAAAGCATCTCGTTAATATTTTATACCTGCCTTACCGCTCGGACACTCTAAAAATATCCGTCCGACATAAACGGCCGAAAGCAGTTAATCTTTTTAGCACTTGTAAAAAATGAGAAAATGTTTTAAAATCAGTAAAGACATATCGGCGCTTAAGGTTATTGCCTTTTTGCCGGTTGTAAAAAAATTTTTATTGCGACGGACAGGCGGATTTTTTAATGAACGTAGTTTTTTATACCCTCGGATGTAAGGTCAATCAATATGAAACGCAGATCATGCGCGAGCTGCTGCAAAAAAACGGTTTTACCGAAGACGGTTCAAAGCCTGCCGACGTTGTAATTATAAATTCCTGCACCGTTACAGCCGAAAGCGACCGAAAAACAAGGCAGGCGCTGAACAGGTTTAAAAACCACAATCCTAACGCCGTTACGGTGCTTGCCGGATGCTATCCGCAGGCGCTGTTTGAAAAGAGACTTGACTTACCCGTCGGCGCCGATATACTCCTCGGCAATGCTAATACTCCACATCTTGTTGAGCTTATAGAAGAATTCATGCGTGAGAAAAAGCCGATAAACGCCCTTAAAAACCATACAAAAACCGACGGGCTGAGCATTCTGACAAGAGGCAGCTTTGAAGGGAAAACGCGCGCTTTTGTTAAAATCGAGGACGGCTGCAACCGTTTTTGCAGTTACTGCATGGTGCCGTATGCACGCGGCAGGGTTCGCTCAAAGCCTATTGAAGAGATTAAAAAGGAGCTTTCAATGCTCTCATTTTCCGGCTGTAAGGAGGTTGTATTATCCGGGATAAATCTTACGGCCTATTCTGATGAAGGACGGGACCTCGGCGACGCCGTCACCGCCGCCGCAACCATCCCGGGAATAGAGCGCATCCGCCTCGGATCAATGGAACCGGATCAGCTGACCCCCGAAATAATCGAAAAATTAAAAGATGTATCCAAGCTTTGCGGACAGTTCCATTTGTCGCTGCAATCGGGCTGCGACGAAACGCTTATACGAATGCGCCGCCGGTACGATACCGCTTTTTACGAGGAGCTGGTTAAAAGGCTCAGAGCGTCATTTCCCGATTGCTCGGTGACCACCGATATAATGGTGGGATTTCCTTTAGAGAGTGATGAGGAATTTGAAAGCTCCCTCGCTTTTGTAAAACGCATAGGCTTTGCCAGGGCGCACGTTTTTGCCTATTCTCCGCGCAAGGACACTCCTGCCGCCTCTATGAGCGGACAGATAACCCGTCACGAAAAAGAAAAGCGAAGTAAAATAATGACGGCGGCAACCGACCTTTCGGCTGCCGAATTCATAAAAAACGCCAAGGGAAAAAGCTTCCGTGTGCTCTTCGAAAAAGAGCTTTATCCCGGTGTTTTTGAAGGATATACCGAAAACTATATTCAGGTTAAGGTGAAATCCGATACCGACATTTCAGGACGGATATTCCCTGTATCAATCGGCGATATGGATATATCCGACGGTTATACGTCGGCCGAAATCGTGTGACAAAGGGAGAGGTCAGCCGTGTCCGAAAAAGACATTAATATTAAGATAAACTATCAACTGATGACCGATGAGATTTTAAAGAAGCTTGATGCATTATCGCAAAAAAAGCGACTGCTTCTTCATGCCTGCTGCGCTCCGTGCTCGTCCTATGTTCTCGAATATCTTACAGAGCATTTTGATATAACGGTGTTTTTTTCGAATTCCAACATAACCGATGCGGTCGAATACCAAAAGCGACTACATGAGATTTACAGGCTTTTATCCCTCATGCCTGGCGGCGACCGCGTGAGCGTTATTGAGGACGAATATACTCCTTTAGAGTATCTCGGCATAGTAAAAGGATACGAAAAAGAAAAAGAGGGCGCTAAAAGATGCGAAAAATGCTTTGTTATGCGGGTAAACAAGACGGCCCAAAAAGCTCGCGAGTTAAATTTTGACTACTTTGCCACCACCCTTACGGTCAGTCCTCATAAAAATTCTCAGCTTATAAATAAAATCGGATTTGATGCCGAAAGGCTGATTGACAAAGCGGCCTTATATCTTCCGTCGGATTTTAAAAAACGTGAGGGGTATAAGCGTTCGATCGAGCTTTCGCGTATTTACGGATTATACCGGCAGGATTTTTGCGGCTGTGAATTTTCGCGAAATTTTCAGAAATAATTCACCCGACTTTTTACAAAAAAGAAGATGTTTTTAATGCAATGTGCCGAAAGTAAATTATTTGCATGTTAGGGGTTGACTAAAAGGACTATATATGCTATAAAATTTGCGAAATCAGGGTTTTACAGGCATGGCCGACATAAAAACCCTTGTATCAAAGGAGTAATTGAAGATACTTGAATGTCCGTGAGAGTGCTTCAATAGACTCCTTTTTGTTTTGTAAAAAACGCCGGCATCCGCAATCGGAATTATTGCCGACTAAAACTCTGAATTCAAAAGTTTGCTCCCCTAAAAGGAGGTAATTTTATGTTTACAGACGACTTTTTTAAAAACCATGATCTGCCGGAGGGTGTTGCGGAACGTACGCAGGCGCTGCTCGAAGAGAATGAAAAACCGCTGTTCTCGCTTGTGGCCGATCTTGACATGAATGCAAAATATTGCGAAAGTGCCCTTATTGTCACATCGAAAAGAATATTTTTTTTTGATCCGACCTTCAAAAAAGGACTTTATATCGCCGAGCGCGATAATATAACCGATTCGTCGGTTATGCGTATGTATTCCAACGCCAAGCTTACAATAACCGAAAAGGGTGAAACACGCGACGTGCTCCGCTTCACCTTCTCGGTTGCGGTAATCGCCGAGGCGGTAGCGGCCTATATTAAAAGCACGGCTGACGGTAAGGAAGAGGCCGAAGAGCTCGAAAAGGTAAAGGCAGCTTTTGACAAATTAAAGCTTCGTTGTCCGGTATGCGGAAGGGCGCTTAGCCATCCGGGTGCCAAATGCTTTAACTGCAGCGGCAAAAACAAGGTGCTCTCAAAGCTTTTAAAATATGTAAAGCCGTATACGGGAAAGCTCGCGATCTGCCTTGTAATGGCCATTATAACAACGGCAATGGCACTGGTTCCGCCTTATCTTACAAAAATGCTCGTTGACGACATAATACCGAATAAAAACCTGACCTCACTCGGATATGTTGTTATTTCACTGTTTTCGTTGTATCTGGTCGCCAATATCATCGGCGGCTTCAGAGGACACATTTTGCGTTCGACCGGAGACAAGGTTTTAACAAACGTAAGAAACGATGTATATCGCAAGGCTCAGTTTTTGCCCATGAGCTTTTACGATAAAACAAGCATCGGCGCAATAATTGCCCGAATAGGCAACGATACCAATATACTCAACGACTTTCTGCTCCGTATATCGCAGGAGGCGATAATTCAGTTCTTCCTCCTTATAGGCATTATAATTATTATGTTTGTACTCAACCCCAAGCTGACACTTTTGTCGCTTATTCCGGTACCGATAGTGGTTATAGGAAGCAGGATTTTCGGAAAAAAGATCTCCCCTGTTTACCACAGAATATGGAGAAGATGGTCGTCGGTAAACTCGGTGCTATCCGATTCATTACCCGGAATAAGGGTCGTAAAATCCTTTTCGAGCGAAGGAAGAGCCATTCAGAAATTCGAGCAAAAGAACGATCGCTGGCTTAAAGAAGACATTAAGGCTTCATCTATTATCAATGCCTTTCCGGCGGCGGTCAACTTCTGCATTCAGTGCGGAACGCTGCTTATTTGGGCCTTCGGAGGACAATGGGTAATTCAGTCGCCCGATAAAATGTCGCTCGGACTTTTGGTCTCATTTTTAAGCTACGCCGGTATGTTCTACGGCCCCGTCAGCTTTTTCGCCAACCTTAACGACGCTTATCAGCACGCTATGACCTCGGCCGAACGGATTTTCGATATTATCGACGCCGAGCCCGAGCCCGACTTCGGCAAGGGCAACATAATCCCCGATATAAAGGGAAAAATCGAATTCAGAAACGTCGATTTTTCCTTCGATAAGACCAAAAAGGTACTTGATAAGATAAATCTTGTAATAGAACCGGGAGACATAGTAGGAATTGTCGGAACTACCGGCTCGGGAAAATCCACCCTTATAAATCTTATTTTACGTTTTTACGACGATTACGAGGGCGAAATACTCATGGACGGGGTCAACATCCGCGACATTGATCTTGAGACCTACCGTAGCAGTATAGGCTACGTTCAGCAGGAACCGATGATGTTCCGCGATACGGTTTTTGCCAACATCGCCTACAGTAAGCCGGACGCCACGGTCGAGGAGGTTATAGCGGCGGCCGATATAGCCAACGCCCACGGATTTATCGAAAAGCTGCCCGATGCATACGACACCATGCTCGGCGAGCGCGGAGTAGGTCTCTCCGGCGGTGAAAGACAGAGGATTTCCATCGCCCGTGCCGTTCTTAAAAACCCGAACATTCTAATATTTGACGAGGCTACCGCATCGGTTGATTCCGAGACCGAGCACCTTATTCAGGAGGCGATTGAGCGCCTTATAAGCGGCCGCACGACCATAATGATAGCCCACAGGCTCTCTACACTTTCAAAAGCCAACAAAATAATCGTGGTGGACGGCGGAGAGATAATAGAATTCGGCTCTCATGATGAACTCATGGCAAAAAAAGGCAAATATTACCGGCTTATAGAAATGCAGTCGCTCAACTCCTCGCCCGACACCGGACTGATGAGCTGAAAGTATACTCGGCACAACAATTATTATAGAAAGGCAGTGATATTTATGGAAGAAAAACAGAGCAAAAGAAATTATATAGATGCCGTTAAATCGGTAAAATCCGTCGGCGGAGTAAAGCTTGACATAACCGACGAAAACGGCCGTGTATATTCATCGGTAGAACCGCACCGCCTTTTTCCGCTGAGCGATACCGAGGATTACATAGCAATTGTGGATGACGAGGGCAACGAGCGGGGCGTTCTACGCCGAACCGACGAGCTTTGCGATAGCGACCGCAAGATCTTGGAAAACGCCCTCGGCGAATACTATATGATCCCGAAGATCACAAAGATAAAATCCATTACCGAAAAATACGGACAGATAATTTTCTCGGTCGAGACCGATCACGGTCCCTGCAAATTTGAGATCCGCAACCGCCAGTCGGACATAAAATCAATGTCTCAGGACCGGATTCTGATAATCGACTCAAGCGACAACCGGTATGAAATCCCCGATTTAAACGAGCTCGACAAGCACAGTAGGAGAAAAATTCTCCCCCAGCTGTAATATTGCCGAAAGGAAGCTTATGATGAAATCCGCCTGCATAAGATTTAAAACCAAGGTTAAGTGCAAAATTCCGTATAAACCGGAATATAAGGAATATGAAGATAACGGATTTTTGCTGCTGCCCGAAAGCTACAGCGAAAACGGCAAGCCGGTGCGGCTTGTTATCTCCTGTCACGGAGCCGGCGGAACGGTAACCACCGACGATTCACAGATCGAGCACCAGACTATGACCCGTTACCTCCTTTTAAACGGATATGCAGTTATGGACGTAGGCGGATTGCCGGAAGAATTTGCCGACGAATTCGGAATAAACATATTTCAAAACATCGGCGCTCCCTTTGCGGTCGATTCGTACGTCGCCGGCTACAACTACTGTGTTTCAAACTTTAATTTGTACAAAGAGGTTTATGTCCATGGCGGCTCGATGGGCGGAATAAGCAGTACGAATCTGGTGTTAAGCAATCGGATACCGGTCATAGCGCAAAGCGGCTTTTGCCCCGTGCTCGACACATACAGTGAGATATTTTTACACCCGTGGTCGTGCGGACTTCCTAAAACCGCTCTTGGGCTTATATACTCCCTCGAAAAGGATAAAAACGGCGATTTTATTTATAACGAGCAAAAAATCGGGCGATTTAATCCCTTTAAAAACCCGAATACCGACCGCTATCCGGTAAGCGTTAAACTCTGGCACAGCGCCGACGACCCGATCGTTTCGCCTGAAATAACCGAGGAATTTGTAAAAAAGGTAAACGTCGGCGGCGGTCATGCAGAGCTTATACTTCTTCCCGGCGGCGAGCATGAACCACAGGATTACGGCGAATACGTAGCCTCTCCTCTCGGATTGACCGAATACAAAGAGAACGGAAAAATCGAAAACCTTAAAATAACCGAGGCCATTGAGGGTGTTTTTCGCTTCATAAGCTCATTTGAAAACAAATCAAAGTTAAAAGCCCGACAGTAAATAATCAAAACGCAAAAAAGACATCGTGCGTCCGAGAATTCGGTACATACGGTGTCTTTTTTTATAAGTTTTTTTAAGCTTTAAACGACCGGTTAAACCCCTACCGAGTAGTTAGGAGCTTCCTTGGTTATGCTTATATCGTGCGGATGGCTCTCTTTGAGTCCGGCGCCGGTTATGCGGATGAATTTTGCTTTTTCCTGCAAGTCGGAAATGGTCCTGCAGCCGCAATATCCCATACCCGAACGAACGCCGCCGAGCATCTGGAAAACGGTCTCCGAAAGGGCACCCTTAAACGGAACACGACCCTCAACCCCCTCGGGAACGAGTTTACGGCTTCCGTCCTGGAAATATCTGTCCTTGCTGCCTTTGTTCATCGAGGTTATCGAACCCATTCCGCGATAGACCTTGAACGAACGGCCCTGATAGATTTCCATATCTCCCGGGGATTCGGTACATCCGGCAAAGAGCGAGCCGATCATAACGGCTGATGCACCGGCCGCAAGCGCCTTTACTATATCACCGGAATATTTAATACCGCCGTCGGCAATGACGGGGATATTGTTTTTAGCCGCAACACAGGCAACATCGTAAACCGCCGTTACCTGAGGAACTCCTATACCGGCGATGATTCGGGTGGTACATATCGATCCCGGACCTATACCGACCTTTAACACGTCTGCTCCGGCTTTGATCAGTGCCTCGGCAGCCTCGGCAGTCGCAATATTTCCGGCAATAATCGTCGTATTCGGGAAGGCGTCCTTAACCCGTCGTACCGCATTTATTATATTGGAGGAATGTCCGTGTGCCGAATCAAGTGCCAATGCATCGGCACCGGCCGAAACAAGCGCCTGCGAGCGCTCGAGTATTTCATTATTGGCACCTATCGCCGCGCCGCAAAGAAGACGGCCGCGGCTGTCACGTGCGGAATTCGGGTATCTTACCGCCTTTTCAATATCCTTAATTGTTATAAGACCCTTCAAGCGATAATCGTCGTCAACTATCGGGAGCTTTTCGATCCTGTGCTTCTGGAGAATACTCTGTGCCTCTTTAAGTGTGGTTCCGACCGGAGCGGTAACAAGATTTTCCTTGGTCATAACCTCGCCGATCTTTACATCAAAATCGGTCATAAAACGCATATCGCGGTTGGTAAGTATTCCGACAAGCCGATGATTCTCGTCGCATATCGGAACACCGGATATCTTGTACTTGGACATAAGCTCCTCTGCATCCGACGCTAAATGCTCAGGAGAAAGATATATCGGATTGACAATAACGCCGTTTTCGGAGCGCTTTACCTTGTCGACCTCGGCCACCTGCTCATCAATCGACATATTCTTATGTACTATACCCATTCCGCCTTCACGAGCGATCGCAATGGCCATTTCGGATTCGGTAACGGTGTCCATGGCCGCGGTAAGAAGCGGCGTGTTGAGCAAAATCGTATCGGAAAGACGTGTCGAAAGATCGACGCCGTTTGGAGTTACGTCGGAAGCGGCCGGTATAAGCAGCACATCGTCGAAGGTAAGCCCCTCTTTTGCGAATTTTGAGTTAAAATCGGTATTCAGCACTTATTTTTCCTCCCTTTTCATTTATATAATGCATTGTTATGTATATTGCTATACTGCTATACTGCCGTTAATCCTTTATGATCGGTGTTTTGCGGACAAAAAGCAGTCCGTATGTACCGGGTCCGCAATGCGCCGAAATAACGCATCCGGCCTTTGTGACCTCAACCTCTTTAAAGGGAACGATTTTTTTAACCTCATCAAGAATTACCTTGATCTCTTCTTCCTCAAGACGTCCCGAATGGGTAAAGAAAAGTCTGTCCGGAATTATATCCTCGGGATCGTGAAGACAGCCAAGTCCGTACTTCATGCGGGCCGACTCGGTAGTACCGCGGAATTTTTTGCCTACGCTCATTGCTCCGTCGCGAACGATTATAGAGGGTTTAAGCTTTAAAAGGTTGGCTCCGAGGCGTGCGAGCGACGAGCACCGACCGCCGGCATGAAGATAGTCGAGGGTGTCTATAATAAATGATACGTCTACTCTCGGGGTCATTTCATTTAGCTTTTCGGCAATTTCCTCGGCGCTAAGCTTTCCCTCGGCAATAAGGTCGCATGCGGTAAGGGTAACAAGTGCAATACCGGTTGAAAGGTTGCGCGAATCAACCACAAAAACGTCGCCGACCTCCTCGGCCGCCATCCTTGCGTTGCGGACCGAACAGGAAAGCTCCTCCGAGAGTCCGACATGGATTATCTGATCGCAGTTTTCTTTCACCTTGGTGAATATATCAACATAATCCGCGACATTGCAGGCGCTCGAATGGCATATCTTGCCGGTACGCTCATAGCTGTCGTACATCATTTCGGGCGTTATACTGACGCCGTCGTCCGGATAAACCTTGCCCTCCATCTCTACATAAAGCGGACAAACCGTAATGTTGTACTTTTCCACAATACTTTTCGGGAGATCTACTGTACTGTCGGTCGTAACCGCAATTCGCTTTTGCATTTAAGTTACAGTCCTTTCTCGCAATTATTTGAGTTATTATACCACACCGCACGGGTTTGTTCAACACGAATTTCGACGATTCATCATATTTTTTCAATATTTAATCGGTC